>Ga0194119_10006931_pt1 | contig 16191 bp, 15 predicted proteins | sample TA2MahC100mmetaG_FD_148620 | JGI IMG/M metagenome (GOLD analysis project Ga0194119, IMG submission 148620) | Freshwater microbial communities from Lake Tanganyika, Tanzania - TA2015018 Mahale Deep Cast 100m | ecosystem: Environmental > Aquatic > Freshwater > Lake | place: Tanzania: Lake... | reverse complement strand
CTGGATGGTGAATCCCGGAATGGCCGCAATCAATCTGGGAGTGGTGGCGGTCGCTATCATCGAAACGATCTTTGCCAGGGGCTTGAGCCCTTTCTCTTTCGCCTTCTTTTCGCTCATGATTAGAATGGCCGAAGCACCAGTATCGAGGCCCGGTGCATTTCCTGCAGTCACGGTGGGACTTCCATAGACAAGAGGAAGTTTGGCAAGCTTTTCAAGGGTTGTGTCCGGTTTTGGAAATTCATCCTGTTCAAAAATGATTGGAGGCCTTTTGCCCTGAGGAATTTCAAGCCGCATCAACTCTTCACCAATCTTAAACTTCCCCTCTTTAAAAGCCTTTGCATACTTTATCTGACTGCCATAAGCCCAGCGGTCCTGATCCTCACGTGTTACGCCATACTCCAGGGCAACCTCTCCGGTATCGACAGATACCGGATTGAATCCCTTATAACCCAGCCCAAACAGGCCATCCCATAGCTCAACGTTCCCGAGCCTACTTCCCCAGCGCACATAAGGAGGGACAATCAGAGGGGCACGGCTCATATTCTCTGAACCAACACCTATGGCGATGTCTATCTCACCGGAGCGAATCGCTCTGTAACCCAGCCGAACAGCAGCCATCGATGAGCAGCATGCCCGGTCCAATGTGATGGAGACAGCATCTCCAGGCATTCCTGCTTTAATCGTAGCTTGTCTGGCAGGAACGTCCGTCTCCAACCCAACCTCTCCAGGAACAGCCACCCCATAATAGGTCTCTTCAACCTCTTCTCCTTTAACATTGACCCTCTGGAGGACTTCACGAATAACCATCGCCCCAAGGTCAATAGAAGGAATGTCTTTAAGCGTCCCTCCAAATTTCCCGAAGGGCGTCCTCACTGCACTCACCACAACGACATCGTTTTTCTCCATAGAATCTCCCCCTTACCCCGTTAGAAGCAATGTCCCACTCAACCTAAAGCCATTCGGTCCCCCACTTCACAGGACACAGGGTCGAAAGGTTGCAACGACAGGATTTTCTAACGGGGTTTACTCATTCCCTGCCGATTCAATAAACCGATTTCTGGTTCATGTCAACATAAAAAAAAGAGGGTTGGTCAATTCAAAATGACTTGTCAAGATTTTCTCTCTCTGTTAATCTCATCTTAAAAGTTCTGGAGGAAAAGAAAGATGATGGACATCTATGAGTTAATGATGAAACGAAGATCGGTAAGGGCGTTTCAGGATCAGGAAATTCCTGAATCGGCGATAGAAAGACTGCTCGATGTAGCCAATAACGCCCCCTCCGGAGGAAATATCCAACCAATCTCTATCATCCTGGTTCGAAGTCCGGATGGAAGAAACAAATTGGCTGAATTGGCCGGGGGCCAGCCCTGGGTGAAAAACGCTCCTCTTTCGATGATCTTCTGTCTCGATTTCTATCGTGTAAAGAAATGGGCTGAGATGTGCCAGACCGACTTCAGAGGGGAACAGGCGCTCAACCACTTCCTGATCGCTTACGCTGACCTGATGGCCGCTGCTCAGAATGTGGTCATCCTTGCCGAAAACCTCGGGCTCGCTTCGGTCTACATCGGTTCGATTCAACATGAGATGGATGACATGAGAAAATCCTTTGAAATCCCAGAATACGTCCTTCCCATGATGGCCCTCTGCCTCGGATATCCGAAATCGATTCCCCAAACCATCCCCAAGTTGAAAAAGAAAGTCATTGTTCACCAGGAGAAGTATCGAAAGTTGGAAGAGGATGAGATTAAGAAGGCCTTCGATGAAAAATACGGAATCATCGACGAGGACATGGAGAAATATTTAGCAAGGGCATTCATTGAAGCCCTTGAAGCCGATAAACAGGAGGAGAGTAAATTTGTCCAAAGAGTCAAAAAAGAGATGAAGCGGCTCGACATTCAGAACAACGCCCAGTTCCTCTTTCAGGTGAGATATCCCACAAAGGTGATGGTCCGGATGAACCAGCGAATCAAAGAATCGATCAAGAACGCTGGTTTTGAAATCTTTTAAGCCGTATTCACATTCCTTCCTCTTTTTGGATGATCCTGAAAGTCTCTTTATAAATCCGCTCCCGCGGACCTATTGTAACAAGTTCGATTTGTTCAGGGTCTTTAATCCTGTAAATGATCCTGAAAGTACCCACCTTGAAACTTTTTAACCCTGAAAGTTCATCCATGAGCGTTTTACCAGAATATGGATCAGACAAAATCATTTTGAGAGAAGATTTAACCTTTCTTTTTAAAGACGGATGCATCATTCTGATCAGTTCTTTAATGTTCCCTGGAACAACGAGTTTATACATTGTCTAACAAAAACCCCGTGGTTGCCCTTAAATTCAGTCAAAGCCCCTATCATCGCCAATGGGTATATTAGCGAAACAATTCTTCAAGAGTATAGAGTTTCGCCTTTTTCATTCTTAAGGCCCTTAGTCCTTGTTTGATCTCTTTCATTAAGGACAAGTCCGATCGAATGGCCATGGTTTCCTTCAAATTCTCAAACTCCTCTGGGCTCACCAATACAGCGGCAGGCCGACCATTCTTAGTGATCACAATCTCTTCGTCGGTTGCATTGATTGTTTCAATCAAACCGCTTAATTTCATCTTCGCCTCTGAGACAGATAGAGCCTTCATGATTTAGACCTCCATTCAGGTTGACCTAAATTAAGGTCATTTTAACAGAAGGAAAAGGTAGTGTCAAATTTGGCAGGAATCATTTAGAACCTTAATCTCTCACAAGTTGGGGATAAGTTCAAATTAAAGTGGGAGGTTTGGCTACGGTCTTTATTAATAAAGATGGCAGGCGACCCAGTGGTCTTGGCCTAAATCTTTAAACTCAGGGTCAACCTCTTTGCAGTGATCCATTCGATAGGGACAACGGCTATAGAATCTACATCCTTTCGGAAGATTGATGGGGCTTGGGATCTCCCCCTGGAGTATAATCCTCTGCTTTTTCATCTTCGGGTTGGGAATGGGCACTGCCGAGAGCAGCGCCTCTGTATAGGGATGTTTGGGAGAGGTATAGAGGACAGTATCTCTGGCCAGCTCGACAATTTTCCCAAGATACATCACAGCCACTCGATTGCTGATATGTTCAACCACGCTCAAATCATGGGCGATGAAAAGATATGAAAGCCCCATCTCTTCCTGGAGCTTGACCAGAAGGTTGATCACTTGTGCCTGGATGGAGACATCGAGGGCCGAGACAGGCTCATCACAGATGAGCAGCTTGGGATTCAGGGCTAAGGCTCGTGCAATGCCGATTCGCTGACGCTGACCGCCGCTGAACTCGTGAGGGAATCTGCGGGTCTGCTCCGGATGGAGCCCTACCTTTTCCATAAGAAAGGAAACCTGTTTACGGATTTCTTTCATGGCGGTATGCGTATGATTCCGAATGGGTTCAGCGATGATCTCCCCTGCAGTCATTCGGGGATTCAAGGATGAGTATGGATCCTGGAAGATGATCTGAAGCTTGGCTCTCACTTTTCGGAGCAATTCCCCATCCATCCCCAGAAGATCTTCTCCATCAAATTCAATTTTCCCTGAGTCAGGTTCAATCAACCGAAGAAGGCATCGGCCTACCGTGGTCTTTCCGCAGCCGCTTTCACCCACCAGTCCAAGAGTCTCTCCCTGATGGAGGTGAAAGTTTACACCATCCACAGCCTGCACCCATCCTAACCTTCTCGAAAAGATACCTTTCCGGACAGGAAAGTATTTCTTAAGGTTGGTGACCTGGAGAAGTGGAATGCTCATTCTATTGCCTTATCAGGTGTAGCCGAAACCAAACAAGTTTTGGGAGCTAAAAATATCCGAAATTAAACTCTAAACTCAAAACCCTAAACTCTAAATAAACTCAAAATGTAAGAAACTCAAAATCCAAACTTTAATGTAACCCCTCCCTTCCTCCCCTTAACTAAGGGGAGGTGAGGTGGGGTTAATTTAGTTTAGAGTTTAGAGTTTAAACCATTTCGTGCTTCGGATTTATGATCTCCTTCCATCACGTCCACAGCCAGCACAGGACTCGACGGCCATTTTTCTGTACTAATGGAGGCTCTTCTTTTTTACATCTATCCATTACACGTGGACACCTCGGATGGAACCTGCACCCAGTGGGTATCTCCAGAAGGCTGGGCACCATCCCCGGAATCTCCTGAAGCTGCTTTCTACCGGCCTCCATCTTCCGGCCTATCCAGGGAATCGAGCCAAGAAGACCATGGGTATAAGGGTGAAGCGGTTCGTGAAAGAGATCTTCCACCAATGCTTCCTCCACCACTTTACCCGCATACATAACGATCACCCGTCTGGCCATCTCTGCAATGAGACCCAGGTTGTGAGTGATCAACATGATGGAGGTCTCAAACTCTTCTTTGAGCCGCTCCATCAGATCCACAATCTGAGCCTGGATCGTCACATCCAGAGCAGTGGTGGGCTCATCGGCAAGGAGCAGTCGAGGACGGCAGGATAAAGCCATGGCGATCATTGCCCGTTGTCGCATTCCACCGCTCAATTGATGAGGATATTCCTGAGCCCTCATCTCAGGAGACGGGATCTGGACCATTTGAAGCATCTCAACTGCCTTTGCCCAAGCTTCTTGATGCATCAATCTTTGGTGAAGTTTGATGGCTTCTGAGATTTGCTCTCCGATCGTCAGGACAGGATTAAGCGAGGTCATGGGTTCCTGGAAGATCATCGAAATGCTATTGCCCCGGATCTGCCGTATTTCATCCAGATTCATATTCAATAGGTTCTTGCCATCGAATAGAATCTCTCCCTCTATCTTTGCAGGAGGAGAGGCAAGCAATCTAAGGATGGATAGGGCTGTTACACTCTTTCCACAACCGCTCTCTCCAACGACTCCTAAAGTCTCCCCTCGGTACACATCCAAATTGATCCCATCCACAGCCGTAACTATTCCTTCATAAATCTGGAAGCTGGTGTGCAGGTTCCTGATGGAGAGGAGAACTTCCTGATTCATAACCTGAACCTCGGATCGAGAACATCGCGCAGGCCATCACCGGCAAGATTGAAGCCAAGGACAGCCAGGAATATGGCAATGCCCGGAAAGGTAGCCACATGCGGCGCATTAAAAATATAAGCCCGGCCAGAGCCAAGCATTGCACCCCACTCGGGTGTGGGTGGCTGAACACCTATGCCAAGGAAACCCAGACCCGCAGCAAAGAGGATAGCTGTGCCCATACCCAGACTTGTCTGAATGGTGATGGGGATCATCACATTGGGTAGGATATGTCTGATCAGGATGATCCTATTTCGAGTGCCCACTGCCTTTGCTGCCTCGACATAAGTCTGTTCCCTCACTGAAAGGGCGCAACCCCTCACCAGGCGAATGTAAATGGGCACCATGCTGATGCCAACGGAGATGATCGTGTTCTTAAGCCCTACCCCCAAGACGGATACAAGCGCCAGGGCCAAAAGAAATCCTGGAAATGCGAGCAATGTGTCTGTAACTCGCTGGATAAAGAAATCGACTTTGCCGCCATAGTAACCGGAGATGAGTCCGAGCGGTACTCCTATGAGTAATCCTACAGCGACAACCCCAATAGCGATCAGTAGTGAAACCCTTGAGCCATAGATCACCCGGCCCAAAATAGAGCGACCCAGTTCATCCTTGCCCAGAGGATGTGCGGCAGAAGGACGGTCCAGCGCCTTCATCAGGTTTGGAGCAGAAGGATTCCCCGGAAAAATAATTGGGGCCATCAGTGCAGTGATCAGGTAAGCCAGGATCAACGTGCTGCCGAAGAGTGCGGCTTTGTTACGTCTGAGTTTTGCCCAATTGCGCTTCAGCTGACTGTCGGTCGAGCGTTGGGTATTCCAAGTTTGGGTCGGCTCAGTCATATCGTATCCTCGGGTCGATAAAGGCGTAGATCATATCGACACACAAGTTGACCAGAATATAAAGGAGACCGAATATGAGAATGGCCCCCTGAATCACAGGATAATCACGGCCGAGAATCGACTCGACAATGAGCCGTCCCATCCCTGGCCATGCAAAAACTGTTTCGGTCAGGACTGCACCGCCCAGGAGAAGCCCGAACTGAAGACCCACCACTGTGATGATGGGGATCAGTGCATTCTTCAGCGCATGTTTAACAACAACCACCTCCTCCTTCAGTCCCTTGGAGCGCGCTGTGGTGGTGTAATCCTGCGAGAGGGCTTCGATCATACTGGCCCGGGTCATGCGGGTGATAAAAGCTACAACAAAGGCTGCTAAAGTAAAGGATGGAAGAATCATGTGCTTCCAGGTACCTATTCCTCCTGCAGGAAGCCATCTAAGGACAACTGAGAATATCACAACCAACATCAATCCAAGCCAGAATACAGGCATGGATATGCCAAAAAGGGCCATCGAAGTAAAAAAATAGTCGACCCAGGTATGAGGCCGCACAGCTGAAATGATGCCTGCTGGTATGCCAAACAGGCAGGCAAGAGTAATGGCCGCAACAGCAAGCAATATGGTATTCGGGAGCCGGGCCCAGATCTCTTGAATCACAGGGTTCTGAGTCCGGGCTGATCGTCCCAGATCAAACCGTGCTAAACGGCTGAGGAATAACCCGTACTGGACAATGATTGGCCGATCGAGCCCGAGCTGTTGCCGGATGAGCTTTATATCCTCCGGGCTGGCCATCTGCCCAGCAAGGACTTGTGCTGGATCGCCCGGTAACATCCGGAGCATGAAGAAGAGGAGAAGCGATATCCCGAGAAGAACTGGAAGGGTTGAAAGGAGTCGTTTTAAGACATATTGGAACATTGGTTTATAAATTATAACGTACAGAAATCATTCAACAGTAATGAGGCCCCACCCTTGTAACCCCTCCCTACCTCCCAATCTAACACCCCCATCCATCTTCCCCCTCTTAAGATAAGAGGGGGAAGGGGGAGTTATGAGGGGTTAAGTGGGGTTATGGATCAGACGAAAGATCTTTACTTCTCTATCCTAATATAAGTTGGGTAAAATTTTTCAGTACCAGTTACGACCATACCCTTGATTTTGCTCGAATAGGCAATAAGGAACTTTTCCACATGGAGCCAAAGCCAAGGGCAGTCATCCCAAACCATTTCAGAAGCCTTCTTGAAGAGTTCCAACCGTTTTTTCGGATTCTGTTCTTCCCGGGAAGCTTGGATCACCTTGTCGTATTCGGGATTGCTATAGTGGGCTGCTCCCAATCCTGCAGGAGGATTTACACTCGAGTGAAACTGCCCATAGAGTCCCATATCAGCATCGAGAACCAAGGGCCCCCAGCCCAATAGAAAAACTTCGAGTTCAGTCTGATCGATGGGTTTGAGCAGGCCTGCAACATAAGTCGGCCAGTCATAGGTTCTAAGCTCTGTCTTTACTCCTATAGCCTGAAGATATGCCTGAACTGCTTCTGAAACCTGCTTGTCGAAGAGGTATCGGCCTTGAGGGGTACGCATGTTCACAGTCTGATTGAAGTCGAAATTGGCCTTCTTTAAGAGCTCTTTTGCCTTCTCAGGATTATAGTCGTACTGGTTCACCATTTTGTGGAAGCCGTAAAGGATTGGAGATACAGGACCTTCCATAGGTACAGCCGTATCAAAAAGAATTTTACTGACGATGGCCTTCTTATCCACAGCATAGTTGAAGGCCTGGCGTACCAGTTTGTTCGTGGTCACGCCTTTCTTGTAGTTCAATCCCATGAAGATCGTTCTGGTGTCGAGAGGCATTTCAACCGTGATGTTCGGGTCAGCCTTTAGTGATGCAACGTTTGAAGGTAACGGCTTGTAGCAGACATCGATCTGGCCACTCCTTAGCATGGCTTCACGAGTGGCATCTTCAGGGACGATCTTGAAAGTAATTCTTTCCACAGTTGGTTTTTTACCATAATAGTTTTCATTCCGGACTAAGACGATGCGATCGCCTTTGACCCATTCCTTAAGAATATACGGGCCAGCGCCAACTGGATTCTGACGAATGTCATCACCATATTTCTCGATCGCAGCCGGTGAGGTCGGACTGCAAATGGTTAAAGACAGTGTCGGAGCGAATGGGGCGAATGGGTATTTGAGATCGATCTGAATGGTGTAGTCGTCTATGACCTTCACTTCCTTGATCATCGTGATGGCAAAACGGAGGGACACTCGCAACTTTGGATCAAGTGCTCGGTCAAAGGTAAGTTTCATGGCCTTGGCATCAAAGGGAGTCCCATCACTAAACTTGACCCCTTTTCTTAGACTAATTGTGTAGCTCAGACCGTCCTTTGAGACTTTGTAACCAGTCGCCAGCCGTGGCTCCAATTTATTGTCCGGAGTTTGGTAAAATAAAGTATCATTGATCAGGTCAGACATGTTCTGAGGCAATGTGGTGGTGTGCTCCTGCGGGTTCAATGTGTCGGCATCAATTCCGATGCCGATTCGGAGCTCTTTGATTTGCGCCCATCCGGGCGGGACAATGAAAAATCCAATCCCCGCTACCAACATAAACATAAAAACAAGTGCTTTGGTGTAACTACTGAGTCTCTTCATCTTTCTCCTCCTTTCTTGAACTTTTCAATCAATTTAGCTGTTTGAAATCGCCTTGTAAAATCCCTCCCATCCTCCCTTTGAGACTGTGTCGTAATATTGAAATTGATAAAGATGTCATCCTGAACTTGGTTCAGGATCTAACGAATTCAACCAATTACGAGACCCTGAAATAAATTCAGGGTGACAAAATAGTAATTACGACACAGCTTCTTTGTCAAAGGGAGGTGAAAGGCCTCCCCAGCTGTTTATAACTGACATTTGTAAAACCGTCCCTCTTTCATAATGGCAACAAGCTTATCTTTCTTCTGAAACAGGGTAATGTCTTTAAGAGGATCTCCATCAAGCACAACAAGGTCAGCCAGCTTCCCTCTCTCCAGCGTCCCAATCTTTTCTTGTAAACCCAGAACCTCTGATGCTGTTTTTGTAGTTGCCACAATTGCTTCCATCGGAGTGAACCCTACTTTAACAAGTAATTCCATCTCTTTCAAATTTTCACCATGGCGATTGAAAGGAGTCCCCGCATCCGTCCCCATAGCAATGGGAACCCCTGCCTTGCGAGCCTTTTTGACACTTTCCCAATGACTCTTCATAACCTTCTCGGATTTTTCCACAGCATAGGCAGGCACTCCTTTTCGAACTCCTGCCTTGAGGATATGATAAGGAGCACATAAGGTGGGGACAACAAATGCCTTCATTTCCAGTAATAATTCGATCGCTTCATCATCCAGGAAGAAACTGTGTTCAATAGAATTAATCCCGGCCCAGAGAGCATTTTTAATCCCCTCCGTTCCCTGAGCGTGTGTGGCTGTTCTCCTCCCGGCCTTTTTGGCCTCTTCCACACCGGCAATTAACTCTTCGAGTGTAAACTGTGTGGAACCGGGTTCCACTCCTTTAGTCAAGATCCCTCCGGTTGCCATCAATTTGATCAGGTCAGCTCCAGCTTTGAGTTGTTCTCTCACAGCGGCTCGCACTTCATCCACCCCATTCGCCTCCCGGCCTAACTGCCACCCATGGCCACCTGTCATGCAAACCAGCTTGCCACTGCAGAGCATTCTTGGACCCTGAAGAATCCCTGATTCAATACCATCTCGGAGAGCAATATCAATGTAGTCTTTCCCTCCCATATCCCGAACCGTTGTCACGCCGGCTTCCAATGTCCGGCGGGCATGGTCAGCCGCCTTTAGAGTCACCTGAGGGACAGAATCTTTTAAAAGAGAGGTCATCGGGTCTGGACTTCCATCCACGCAGATATGGATATGGGCATCGATCAAACCCGGAAGGATGGCCTTTCCTGAAATATTAAAGACTGTATCTTTTTTCGAAGGCGGGGATTTCTTGCCAGGGCCAACGAACTTGAATGAATTTCCATCGACAACAACCGTTCCCTTCTCAATGACCTTTCCATTTCCTATAATCACCTTTCCGTTTTCAAAAACTATGGCCATATTTCGCTCCTTAAGATTCGGGCATTTAGAAATGATCATTGACCATTGATAATTGATCACTGATCATCGTCCTTCGTCCATCGTCCCTCGTTCATCGTTCATTGTCTCTATTTTCTCCTTATCCCCTTATCTCCCCATCACCCGATCTATTTTTTGTTCCCATCTCCTCATCACCCTGTCTTGAAGTATTGTACTGTCCCGTCCGGATAAACAGCCACTCGCGCTCGATCTCCCCATTCTGCTTTCAGTAAATCCATCACTTCCTCCCATGTCTTTGCCCAGAGCAGACAGTCCACCTTTCCGAAGAAACAGGCCCCCACATGGTCCTTAAAAGGGGAAAGGACGATCAATCGTTTCACCTTTGTGGGCATGGACTGAGGAAGTTTCATCCCTCCCTCTCCGCATCTTCCAAATTCACCAAAAAGATAGTGGACCACCTGGCCTGCCGGTTCATTGGCAATAACCACCAGATCGCCCCCCTCCTCTTTTAGTGAAGGAATCCCAATGTGTGGTGCAATGACGCATTCGTTTGCCTTGGAATAAGCGTTGACCACTGCGACATCCATATCTCTGGCAGGAACCGTAGAATAGGCCTCTTTTGCCAGCTTCATCCCTTCATGGTGCTCCAGGATGGGATCGCCAACAAAAAGACCGGTGATCTCTCCCCTGAGATTGAGGATCGCATCGATCTTTATATCGAGCCCTGTCATTCTTGTTGCCTCTTCGATGTCGAGGCGGGGAATATTTCCGTCAACCTTTCCAAGGCCTACACAATCCGGATGGATTTTAATCAGACCGTGATTGTGAGTAATCGATTCAATATGGGCCACGCCCGGGAGAATCATCTTTCCTCCCCCTCCATAACCAGAAAAAGCATGAGGCACGATGCATCCGATCCCGATCTTCAGGTCGCATGCCATCACCTCTCGGTTAATAGAGACGGGAGTCCCATATTTGGTCTTGCCCAGAGGAGTACAATAATCGAAGGCATGATGGTTATAGACAGGAAACCGATCCAGCACCTCCTGTCCTAGTTTCTTTCTGAAGTCATTGGCGGTATGAGCGCCATGGGTTCCCAAGGCCGCAATAAAACGGATCTGCTGGTCTGAAACCCCTGCTTTCTCAAGTTCCCTGAGCACAAAGGGAACGATTTCATAGACCGGGGTGGGCCTAGCCATGTCATCAAAGAGGATGACAATCTCTTTCTTCCCTTTGGCCAATGCGAAGATCGTTTTCGAACCGATGGGATGGGAAAAGGCTCTCTCCATCTCCTTTAATCCGAGCTTCTTCTTTTCTCCGCCCCTCATCGGGCAGAAGAAGACGGACCAGGAATTCGGAAAATCCAACTCCATCTCGGTGTTGCCGTACCAAAGAAGCTGAGGAATCTTTACTTTCATTGTTCGTAGTTGTTAGTTCAAAGTTTGGATAATTTGGTTCTAAAACCCCGAACTCCGATCTCCGAACTCCTAACTTTTATTTACAAGCCAAGGTAGCTCTGGCGGATGTGCTGATTCTTCAGGAGGTCCTGGCCTGTTCCACTCATGACCACGGAACCGTTTTCTAAGACATATCCCCGGTGAGAGAGGGTGAGGGAGTGAAATACATTCTGTTCCACTAAGAGGATCGTCGTTCCCTGCTGGTTGATCTCTTTGATAATATCAAAGATGGCCTTGACCAGAATGGGCGCAAGCCCCAGCGAAGGTTCATCAAGCATCAGGAGGGTGGGACACGACATCAATCCCCTACCGATGGCAAGCATCTGCTGTTCTCCACCGCTGAGGGTCCCTGCCAATTGATGCTTTCGTTCTTCCAACCTTGGAAACAGTTTATTAACCCACTCCATCGTCTTCTTTTTTGCCTTTTTGGCTTTTGAAAACTGAGCTCCTAATTCTAAATTCTCGAGGACAGTCAGGGAAGGAAAAAGCTGTCTTCCCTCCGGGACTTGAACAATGCCCATTTCTACAATCCGGGAAGACGAATCCAGATGAATCGGGCGGTTCTCAAAAAAAATCTCTCCCCCCTTCGTTCTCAAGATACCAGAAAGGGCCATCAGGGTGGTAGACTTCCCCGCTCCGTTGGAGCCCACCATGGAGATGATCTCTTTGGGAAGGACCTCAAAGGAGATACTTCTCAATGCCTGGAGATCCCCGTAAAAGACATCAATCCCATTAACCCTGAGCACTGGCAAACTCCTCTCCCAGATAAGCTTCGATCACCTGCCGGTCTTTAACAATCTCATGGGGAACCCCTTCGGCGATCTTCTGTCCATAATTCAATACAACCACCCGCTTTGAAAGGGCCATCAACCCCCTCATCACATGTTCGATCAAAAGGATGGTAATCCCCCTGTGATTGACATCCTGTAAAAGCCGGATCAACGCATCCACCTCAGTGGGCGTTAATCCAGCCATCACCTCGTCCAGAAGGAGAAGTTTCGGCTCCGTAGCCAGTGTTCTTGCCAGTTCGAGTCGCTTTCGATGGCCAAGGGTGAGACCAGCGGCCAGAGTGTCCTTCTTCTCCTTTAACCCTACCAGTTCGATCGTTCTCATCGCCTTTTCCCGGGCCTCTTTGATCGTCTTTGCCCGGTTCAGGGCGGCAACCAGCACGTTTTCAAGAACCGTCATCTCGAGAAATGGCTTGACCAATTGAAAGGTTCGGACCATCCCCTTCTGACAGATCTGATGGGGTTTCAATCCAATGATCTTCTCACCGTTGAACCAGATTTCTCCGGACTCCACCCTTAAAAAACCTGTGATGGTATTGAAGAGCGTTGTCTTGCCCGCTCCATTCGGCCCTATGATTCCTAATATCTCTCCTGCGTTCATTTCAAAAGAGACCTGGGATACAGCCTTTAGGCCTCCGAAACTTTTACTCACTCCTTTTAATTCCAACAGAGACAATGTGAACCCTCCAAAAATCTCAAATCTCTTTTGAATCTTCCATCAAGGGCTTCAGGATTTTCTTGAGAAACGCAAAAATGCCGCCCGGGAAGAACAGGACTGCCACCACCAATAGCAGCCCATAGATCACGATATGAATCCCCTCCAACCCCGCCTTGGTAAAATAGGATCTTGCGATTTCCGAAAGCGGTGTGAGCAACAACGAACCGATCAGCGGACCAAAGAGTGTTCCGATTCCTCCGATAATAGGCCTCATGATGATTTCAATCGAAACCCACATGGACATAACGCTGGTGGGATGAAGATAAAAGATGTAATTCGCATAAAAGGTCCCACCCAAGGCGGTCATAAACGAACTGATCCCGATGGCAATCATCTTATACTTGAAGACATTGATTCCAAGACTCTCAGCCGCATCCTCGTCCTCGCGAAGGGCAACAAAGTATCGTCCCCACTTTGAGACCTCCAAGGCACGGACAACAATCAAAGAAAAAATCACAAAGCCGAGCGCAATATAGTAATAAGGAAGATTCCCGCGAAAATGAAAATTGGCTACCCCCGGTTTGAAATCCACAAAAAGCCCCATCATGTGGCCCAGGGGTTTGAGGTGCAGGGCCGTAAGCCTGCCGATCTCTCCAAAGGCGATGGTCAGGAGAACGAAATAGACCCCTTTCAACCCGAACCGGAAACCGAGGAATCCAATGGCCAGGCCGATTAAACAAGCCCCCAGGCCTCCGACCCACATTCCAATCCAAGGGGTGAGGCCAAGATCCATCGCCAGTTTGGTAGAAATATAAGCGCCGATCCCTAAATAGAGAGAGTGCCCGAGGGAGATGGGCCCTGCATAGCCCGTCAAAACATTCCAGCTCTGTCCCATATAGGCATAGAAAAAGATCAAAACGAAGATTCCAAGGATATAATCGCTTACAAAATTAGGAAGCAGGAGAAAAACGAGTAAAATAAGACTGAGGAGGAAATAAAGTTTCTTCACGAACCCTTACCTCCGAACAAACCCTTGGGTTTAAATAGAAGGATCAATATCATGATCCCGAAACTGATCACCTGTTTGAGTGAACTGGGGATTAAAACTGAACCAAGTGATTCTGCGACTCCAATAATGAGGCCTCCGATCATGGCTCCGGGTAGGCTCCCCATCCCTCCCAAAATGACGATGGCAAAAGAAGTCAGCTTGAAAGGAAACCCGGTATGGGGTGAAATGGGCATGAGCGGAACAAGTAAAGATCCGGCCGCTCCGACACAGGCGGCCCCCACGCCAAAACAGATCGCATAAACCCGATTGACATTCGTCCCCACGATCAGAGCACCGGTTCGGTTATCCGCAGCCGCCCGGATAGTCTTTCCGATATTCGTAAATTTCAGAAACACAAAGACAGCCGCTGCAATTAGAATGGCTAACAAAAATGCAAGCAGCCTTGGAATGTCAATCATGACACTTCCCAGCCATATCGTGCTCAGCGAATATTTTGTATGCGGGCTATGAGGATCAGGCCCCCAGATCAGTTGGGCCATGTTTTCGAGGATCATCATCACCCCGACCATGGCAATGACCTGCATAGACTCATGAAAGGTCATGATGCGGTTGACCACAATTCGCTGGGTAAAATAACCAATGACAAACAGGCCCCCAGCACTCACCACAAAGGAGAAGAAAGGATCAATGCCTGTCCAGTTCATCAGGGCGTAGGCAATATACATCCCCCAGACGAGCATGGCGCCATGGGCAAAATTAATGACTTTCATGACGCCAAAGATGAGGGAGAGGCCTAAAGCAATCAGGCTGTAGACCCCTCCCAGAAGAAATCCACTGGTGGCTAATTGCAGGATAAGGTTGATATCCATTTCTTGGTTTAGACTCCCCGGTCCCAGATCTGTTTTGGCATGGGATGGATATACTTGGCCTCTGCTGCCTTTTCAGGAAGCACAACCTTAATGGACTGATTGATGATCTGAATCATGGCGGTATCGGCGTTGATATTATCGCCTCTTTCATCGAAGGCAACCGCCAGCCCAACCATCAGATCCTGGTTTAAATAGGTCTTCTTCAGAGCAGCCACAATATCATCCGGTTTGGTTGATTTGGCTCTCTCCAAAGCATCGGCAATCACCAGCACGCCTAAATAGGCATAACCGGAGTTGGTATCAATATATTTCCCTGGAAACTTCTTGGAGAATGCGGCATTGACTTCTTTATACATCTTTCCGACGGGGTTATACCAGGGCACATTGTCCATGACATAATCAGCAAGGGCTTTCATATCCCGGATAAATTCCGGTTCATACCATCCCGGACTTCCCGGGCTGATAATCCCCTGAAGTTCTACTCTCTGCTTGTAGAGCTCTCGAATCATCAATTTCGCATCACCTGGCCTCGCAACCGGAAAGAGGACATCTGGCTTCAGCGCCTTGATCTTTGAAATCTCAGCAGACAGATCCTGAATTCCCAATGGATATTCAATGTGGCCTAACACCTCAATGGGAAACTTCTTGTCCTTTAAGGTTTTGATGAAAGTCGCTCCTTGCACCCTGCCGAAAAGGTCTCCGGTATTAGTGACCACTCCTTTAATCTTGCTGATGTTCTTCTCCTTCATGATCTTATCCATATAGAAGAGCATCGAGTCAGCAAATTTGGTCGTTGTTGGGAAAACTCGAAAGGTATATTTAAACCCTTTCCTTGTGATATCATCAGCGGCAGCCACATCCATGACAAAGGGAACTCCCCTCTGTTCGCAAAGGGTGGCAATGGTCATTGCATTTCCGCTCAGAAATGGACCAACCAGGCAGACTGCACCATCCTTGATCACCCTTTCGGCTTCGGAACGGGCCACATCCTCTTTAGCTTCGGAATCGCCTAAGAGGAGTCTCAGCTTCGCTCCCCCCATGGACTTGATGCCGCCTTTGGCATTGATGTCATCCACAGCCATCTGGTTTCCTCTTCTCATCGAAATCCCGATATCCGAGATGACACCTGTGACAGGGTGGATCGAGGCGATCTTGATCTCCGGAGCCTGCGCTCGCAATAAGGTGGGCACTCCGGCCATGGCTGTGGTGGCTCCTACCGCTGCCGAATACTTAAGAAATGTCCTACGGTTCATCTTCTTCTTCATAACAATTCCTCCTTTCTATATGGTTAAAATTTTTTCTCCCCCTGATGAAAGTATCTTAATATATCCCAAAGTCCCCATGACTTGTCAAGCCTTGTTTCAATTCGAATTGCCTCACATTAAATGTTACCCAATGAGTTAGAGAAAAGGTATCGTTGACTCATAATTCATGTTACCGACAATCTTCCCATAAAAGGGGGGATTGCCATGAGTCCACGAGCCAGAATGGAAT
>Ga0194119_10006921_pt1 | contig 16210 bp, 16 predicted proteins | sample TA2MahC100mmetaG_FD_148620 | JGI IMG/M metagenome (GOLD analysis project Ga0194119, IMG submission 148620) | Freshwater microbial communities from Lake Tanganyika, Tanzania - TA2015018 Mahale Deep Cast 100m | ecosystem: Environmental > Aquatic > Freshwater > Lake | place: Tanzania: Lake... | reverse complement strand
GACTTATGGATGAATATTCCGCCTATCAAAATGGCTGTACAGCGGCATTAATTGCCTACGACAATGCCTTAAAAAACAAGGACACGGCTCTTGCTGTAACATTTTTCAAGGAAGCTTTGCAAACTCATTATGCGTATTATGAGTTTAATATTTTTATAGGTGCTTACGTTAAATATGCACGACTTTACAATCCTGAAGTATACCAGCAAATTTTAAAATTAACGACGCTAAGAAGGGCATATTCTTTAAACACGCAGCGTTTTTTAAATTCACTTCAGGCTATTCAAACTGCACAAACGAGACTGAAAAGAAATTACCGCGATGTTAAATTTCTAATTGACTATTACAACACAAAGAACGTCACCTTTGCAAAGGAATACATGAAGAATTTTGAGTCAGATTTACAAGCACTTAAATCTACTCCTTAGGGTTCTTTTTATTCATTAATGTTGATTTTCATCCACCTCACGGCCACCTGTTATTTCTGTTGTCCTAAAATTAAAGTCATGAAAAAATTAGTTGTTTTTATTTCCGTTTTTTCTTTGAGTGTTTCATTTACACAGACTATATTTAATTTCTCATCTTTAAATCAAAGTCAAAATAAACTTTTAGATTCATACGGCATTGATTATACCGGACCATATACCCGTTATAAAGTTATTTCTGGGGAGTATAAAAAACTTAAAGACTCAACGTTACAAACTCAATATTTAGTAGCTTTCGATAAATTTGAAAAATGGAATAAGAATTATTTCAAATCAATTCCAGATACATTATTTTTTTCGGATGGTATCGAATATATGAAAGATAAAGATGCTAATGAGCTTCTTAAAGCAACATTTAATGAAACCAGAAAAACTCTGGGTATTTATAGTATTGGAATCAATGATAGAACAAACAATATACAAACTATCGAAATTTTAGAATTATATAATACCGGAATGCATAACTATATTGATCACATTATAATGGTTCAAAATTTTGATTGTTTTTGGGAATTGATAACTTATGATGATGAAGATCCTACTTTAGACTGTGGTCAATGCATGATTCCATGATAGAATTAAGTCCATTTTCTGTAACTATTTGATTGTTAAATGCGTTAAAATGTGCGTATGCAAATTTGTTCAATGTGGATTTTATTGGCACTTTTTGTGTCTTGTCGTCCGGATAGAGGTACTGAAAAAAGCCAAACTGGTCAGGATTGGAGTAAGAATCACTCTGTTGATTTTAACCGTGAGGTAAATGAGCGAGAGCAATTAGAAATATCTGCATTCTTAAAACATCACTATTACCTAAAAATGCAAACAAGTGTTTCTGGTTTAAGATACATGATTTATAAAAAAAGTAATGGGGCCAGGGTAAAAAGTGGTGCCGATGTCTCTGTAAAAATGAAAATAGAAAGGCTTGATGGAACGCTCTGTTATCAAACGGATTCGGCTCAGAAAGAGGAAAATATTATCATTGGTAAAAGTCACTTAGAGTCGGGGATTCAAGAAGGCATAAAGTTAATGCGGGTTGGAGAACAGGCAAAGTTCATTTTACCAAGTTATCTTGGTCACGGTCTTTTAGGAGATCGCTATACCATTCCCCCTCAAGAGATACTTTATGTTGATGTTGAACTAATTAGAATTAAATGAATAGACTACTAGCACTTTCTTTCGTTGCGCTTTTGAGTTTAAGCGCTTGTGTTCAGAAACAAAATAAGACCGAGGAAAAAGTTCAAGTTAGCTCAGAAAAAAAGGACAACGAAAATAGAAATAAAGATACATCCTCTTTTGGCGATGGGAAGGAGAATTTAAAGTCATTTGAAAAAGGAAAAGTTGTAACGAGTAAATCTCTAGCGAATGGTATAAAAATTAAGTGGATACACAACGCGGAGGGAAGAACTATTTTGGACGGTGAAATGGTTCTAATTGAATATCGCATAGCCCTTCCGGACGGTAGGATTGTGGATGGAAACAATCGAGCAAATCTTCCGGGTTTCCCTTTTGTTGTTGGTTATAACATGCAAACCATCGGATGGGATCTAGCTTTTAAAGAATTATCTGTCGGAGACTTTGCTAAAATCGAGATGCCGGCGCCTTTTGCCTATGGCGCTAAAGGTCTCGGAGATGTCATCCCTGCTAATTCAAGTGTTTGGCTATATGTAAAAATTCATTCGTTTATTGCTCCTAGTACAGATTCTGGCGGAATTAAATCCTGGTTGATAAAAAATGGTGCCCCATCTGATTTGGATAAAACGGAAGATAAGCAGTTTTTTCTTCACATGATGGTTTCCACGAAGAGTACGCCTAATGTTATCAATACTTATTTTAAAAACACTCCAATTCGATACATTCCCGGTCAAAATGCACTCGTTCCCGGTTTGCGAAAAGTATTAAAAAACGCAAAAATAGGAGAACATTATTTGATTATATTGGAGGCTACACAGGCTTATGGGAAATATGGTTTTACGAATAAAGTGAGGCCAAATGAATCCGTATTATTTAATGTAGAGGTGGATGATTTACGGGCAATTTGATTTTTTTTGTAATTTTATGCCTCGTAAATATACGTTTTGTCATTCAAAACCATCTTGTTGTTATCTGTAATTAATATTTCCCTCTTGAGAGCGCAAAAGTGCGTTGACACGGTAGAGTCTAGTATTGGTAGAATATTAGTTTTTTCCAATCAAACTTGGCGTTTTTACAACAGTAACGATTTCGATGGCATTATGAATGAAAGAGTACATGAGTTCATGACTAAAAATCAAAACTTTCCATATCGTACGGCTTGGAATAATAATTCTTGTTTTTCGGGGGTGCGTAATGACCTTAGCCAACTGAAGGACTCTATTTGGGTGCATGTGAACGGTGGTGAGAGTAGCGCGTATTTTCCTCCCGTATCGGGAGCCGTTACATCAACCTATAAGTTCAGAAATGGCAGGTATCATTTAGGAATTGATTTAGACCTCGAAACAGGGGATACGGTATATGCGGCATGGTCGGGTAAAATACGTTATGCTAAATACAACGAGGGAGGATATGGGAATTTAGTTGTGATGAGACATCCTAACAGTTTTGAGACTTTTTATGCTCATTTGAGTAAGATTTTAGTTTATCCAAACCAAGAGGTAAAAGCAGGCGATGCAATAGGTTTAGGTGGAAATACAGGTAGATCTTATGGGTCACATTTGCATTTTGAGGTAAGATTTTACGATGCTACCATAAATCCCGAGGAGATTATTAATTTTCAGTCAAAAAAAATTAAAAAGGATAGTGTTCTAATACACAAGGCTTTGTTTCGTTCGGGAGCCAAACCCAGTGACGAATTTTTTACCGCGGGCGATCCGGATCTAGTTAATGAAATGATAACCTCCGAAGGCACAAAAGATGAACAGGTAGTGGTAAAATCAAAACCAATTATTAAACCGAAACAGGCTAAATACTACAGCGTACGATCAGGAGATACGCTGTCTACCATTGCGCGAAAATATAACACAACCGTTTCACAACTTTGTAAGTTAAATCGTATTAAAACATCCAGTGTTTTACAGTTGGGTAAAAGTCTTAGGGTGAGATGATAAAGTTGATGCTTGTTTTTTCCTGTTTATTTTTCACTTTGGCGTGTTCTGAATACTCTAAAATTGTGAAAGGAGATAACTACAAGCTTAAATTTGAAACGGCCGATAGGCTTTACAATGAAAGTGATTTTGATCGATGCATTGTATTGTACGAGCAAATCTACCAACATTCACCACGTAGCGGAGAAGGTGAATTGGCTTATTACCGACTGGCTAAGGCCTATTTTGAGACAGAAGACTATTACATGGCAGAATACTATTTTGACTCTTATTTATCCAAATTCCCTTTTGGACAGAAGAATGAGGAGACCATGTTTATGAAAGCGCTCTGTAGTGTTAGAAACTCCCCAAGTTACTATTTAGATCAAGGAGAAACGGAAAAGGCAATAGTTAACGTTCAAAATTTTTTGAATCGTTATCCCGACAGTAAATTGGTGGATACTTGCAATTCAATAATCGATGATTTACGATTTAAAATTGAAAGAAAGGATTTCGAAGAGATAAAGCTTTATTCAAAAACGGAAAACTACCGTGCTGCAGTAACTTCTGCAGAGATTTTTTTGTCTATGTACAGTCAATCCATATTTCTCGAAGAAATTAGCTATTTACTGGTAATGAATTCCATTTTACTCACACAAAATAGTGTTGAGAGTAAAAAACAAGAGAGAATTGAAAAAACTATAGAAAGATTCCGTAACTTTGCGATCCAATTCAAAAATTCTAGTTATTTAACCAAGTTAAATTCTATGATGGAGAAAATGGAATTGGGCCAAGAATTTAAATAACCTAATTAACATGAGTGTAAAAAATATTGCAGCAGAGAAGACCACGGTAACTAGGGATACCATATTGTTAGAGGAGAAAACTGGAAATATTTATGAATCCTTGGTAGCAATTTCTAAGAGGTCGAATCAAATTAGTGTGGAGATGAAAGAGGAGCTCAACCAAAAGTTGCAAGAATTCGCATCTTCAGGCGATAATTTGGAGGAGATTTTTGAAAACAGAGAACAGATTGAAATCTCTAAACATTATGAGCGCATGGCAAAACCAACTGCTATAGCTACCCAAGAATTATTAGAAGACAAAATTTACGTTCGTCATCCTGAAGAAGATAAATAATGACAGGAAAGCGCATCCTTCTCGGAATAACAGGAGGTATTGCAGCTTATAAAATTGCTTACCTAATAAGGATATTAAAAAGTAAAGGTGCGGAGGTCAAATGCATAATGACTCCTTCCTCTACTGATTTTATCAGTCCACTTGTTGTTAGTACGCTTTCAGAGAACCCTGTTGCGATAGAATTTTGGAATAGAGACACGGGTGAATGGAACAACCATGTGGAGTTTGCTCTATGGGCTGATATTTTTCTCATCGCGCCTGCAACGGCAAACACGTTGTCCAAAATGGCTTCAGGTGCCTGCGACAACATACTCTTGGCCACTTATTTTTCGCTCAAATGCAAGACAATTGTTGCTCCAGCAATGGATTTAGATATGTACAAACATCCAACGCTACTGCGTAATCTGAATCAATTAATTCAAGACGGGGTTTTGGTAATACCGGCTACCTCCGGAAAATTAGCGAGTGGTCTTGAGGGGCAGGGCAGGATGGAGGAACCGGAGAGAATTGCAGATTATTTAAATGAGGCCATGTATTCAAATACAATTTCTGAAAGAAAACTACTTATAACAGCGGGCCCAACCTATGAAAAAATAGATCCTGTGCGATACATCGGAAATTTTTCAAGTGGAAAAATGGGATTTGAATTAGCAGAAAAAGCGCTTTTAATGGGATATCAAGTTACGTTGATATCTGGACCAGTCAACCTTGAATTAGTCCATCCTCTCTTGACAAGAATTGACGTATTATCTGCTCAAGAACTAATGGATTGTGTTAAAGAAAATTGGAGCTCTCAGGATATTGGCATTTTCGCTGCTGCAGTGGCGGATTACCGGCCGATTGAAATGGCAAGCCAAAAAATAAAAAAGAAATCCGCTGATTTTGAATTAAAACTTACACGAAACCCTGACGTGCTTCAATGGGCGGCTGAAAATAAGAAAAAAGAACAATATGTGATGGGGTTTGCATTGGAAACCAATAATTCCAATGAATATGCGTTATCCAAATTGAATGACAAAAATTTAGACGCTATTGTTATGAATTCAATGGAAAATGAAGGAACAACCTTTCAATCAGATTGGAATAAAATTACTATTTTGAACAGAGATGGGACATGTGAATATTTTGACAAAAAGCCAAAGTCTCAGGTAGCATTGGATATTCTAAATTTTATTGAAAAAGTATGCTGAAATATTACCTGTCTTTGTTGTTTTTATCCGGGTTTGTCATAAAAAAATATGCACAAGAGTTGAATTGTCAGGTAGATGTTATCGTTGATAATAAGGTTGAGGTTACCTCTACGGAAAAGGAAATTTTAGATCAATTAAAACAGATGACATTCGACTTTATGAATAATACCACATGGACCAAAGATAAATTCAATATTGAAGAGCGTATAAATTGTATTTTACGTATTCAAGTAAAAGGAATTGCGGGTGCAGGAAATTATATCGGTAGTATATCTATTCAATCAAGCAGACCTGCTTTTAATTCTAATTATAATTCAGTTTTAATTAATTTTCAGGACGATGACGTCCAAATAGCATTCTCTCGAAATACAGTTTTGCAATATGCTCAAAATCAATTTAAGGATAACCTAACCTCAATTCTAGCATTTTACGCATATTTTATCATTGGAATGGACTATGATTCATTCTCCCTAAAAGGCGGAACACCTTATTTTACCGAAGCTCAACAAATTGTTTCAACTGCTCAATCTACTAACTTTGCGGGTTGGAAATCAAGCGAGTCAGGTAAAAAGAATCGTTTCTGGCTGGTAGATAATATTTTGCATCAAATTTATGAACCTTTGAGAGAGTGCAACTATACATATCATCGCGATGGAATCGACAAGTTGTACGAGAACAAGCCGTCTGCAAAAAAAGCCATGTTTGATGCACTGGATAAACTAAATCCCATTATTCAGTTGCGGCCAAACAACGTGAATGTTCAAAACTTTCTCTACGGGAAATTTTTAGAATTTAAAGGTGTTTTATCGGACTCAGAATTGAAAGAAAAAACTGATTTTGTAAATCTTCTAAAAAAGTTAGACTCAGGAAATTCTTCCCGTTATGCTGAAATAATGAATTAATATGCTCAAGCAGCTTACTATTCAAAATTTTGCAATAATAGAACGGGTGAAATTAAGCCTTCAACCAGGTTTTACAGTTATTACAGGAGAAACCGGATCTGGTAAGTCTATGTTATTGGATGCTTTACATTTGATCTTAGGCGAACGCGCGGATTTCAGTATCATTGGTGCATCGGCTAATAAAGCCGTTGTAGAAGGAAAATTCGATTCAAATCAAGAAATAAGTTCGTGGTTAAAGCGTCATGAAATTGATCAGGATGATGAACTCATCGTTCGACGCGAGATAACAAAGGAGGGGAAATCAAGAGCATTTATCAACGATACTCCCGTTAATTTAAATCTTCAACGTGAATTGGCAATTAAATTAGTTCATATTCATTCTCAGTTTAACACCATTGAACTAAAAGATAAGCGCTTTCAAATGGAATTGTTTGACCATTTGGCAGACACCTTTGATTTAGCCTCCTCCTTTCAAAGAGAGTTTACGTGTTATCAGGAAGAGAAAAGTAAACTTAATACCTTAAAGAGTACGTTACATGACGCAGAGAAGTCAATAGACTATACACTTTACTTGAGAGAGGAACTGTCGAAATTGAATATGTCTTGCATCAACTATGAGGACTTAGAAAAGGAATTGAGGCGTGCAGAAAATCAAAGTGGTTTGAATGAATGTTATGCGAGTATTGCATCTGTAGAGGAAGAGGGCAATGCATTGGATATCTTAAAACGGCTAAGTTCGTTAACGGACAAATGGTCTGATATTGATGGACGGTTGAAAGAATTATCAGAAAGAATTTTAAGCGTTCGTCTAGAGTTGAAAGATATTGCCTCTGTTGCAAATGGCAATATTTCAGAATCAGAGTTGTCAGTATCAGAAGCGAGTGAATTAATGCAAAAGATTGATGAATTCAATCGGCTACTCAATAAACATAAATGTAAAAACCAAGAAGAGTTAGCGCATTATTACAATGAATTAAGCAGGCAGACCCTTAATATTGAGCAATTAAAAGAGCAAATCGCAAAATTAGAACAGCTTGTTTTGTCTCAGGAACAACACTTGTTAGAACTAGCAAAAACCTTACATGAAAAAAGAAAAAAACAAAGTGATAAGGTCATTCAAGAGCTTTCTATTTTACTGATAGAGTTGAATTTACCGAATACAAAACTCCTCATTGACTTAAGGGTAATGGATGAATTTGATAAATCTGGAATTACAAAAATGGAATGGCTCTTTTCCGCCAATGTGGGTTATGCTCCTGTATCTATAGAAAAGGCAGCGAGTGGCGGTGAGCTTTCTCGTTTTATGTTGGCCCTTCAGAAAATGTTATCAGAGAAAAAACAATTACCTACGATTTTATTTGATGAAATTGATACCGGAGTTTCGGGTGAGGTTGCCGAAAAAATGGGAAAGTTTATAAAACAGATGGGAAATCAGCAGCAGATTTTTGCCATATCTCATTTGCCACAAGTAGCGGCAAAAGCCAATACGCACTATTTTGTGAAAAAATATGTAGCGGATAATCGTTCGGTAACCCAAATTACAGAATTAAGTGAAAATGAGCGGGTGGAAGAAATTGCCCGACTAATGAGTGGAGAAAAAATTACAGACAGCGCGCGACTCACGGCAAAAGCATTAATCAATGACTGATAATTTTCGTGTTGAATTCAACATTCCTGAGGAAAACATAAACCTTAATTACGATGCTTGTATTGTTACAATGGGAAGTTGTTTTTCTGATGAAATTGGAGAAAAAATATCAGAAGCAGGTTTTGATGTTTATGTAAATCCTTTTGGCACGCTGTTTCATCCAAACTCTATCGCCCACGCACTTTCATTTGCGCTCGGTGAACGTAAATTTCACCATGTCAAAAAAGGGGATGTTTTCTTGGATTATGGGTTTTCAGGAAAACTTTATGCCATGAGTGAACAAGAATTATTTTTAAAATTAGGGACTTTAGGCGATGAATTGGCAAGGAAACTCAGGTATGCGACACATTTGATTTTAACCTTTGGTACTTCCAATGGATATAAATTATCTTCCAACTTCCTCGTCGCAAACTGTCATCAACAGCCTGCAGCAAATTTTAATAAGGTAGTTTCTTCGACGGATGAAATGAATCGATCGATATCGTCTATTTTGAAGCAGTTGCGGCGAATTAATTCGAATTTGAAAGTGCTTTCAACGGTAAGTCCTGTGAGGCATTTAAAAGACGGAGTGATAGAAAATAGTAGAAGTAAAGCGAAATTGCTCGCGTTGTGCGAACTGCTCGAGGGTGAGGGTGTTGGCTATTTTCCAGCCTATGAAATTTTCATGGATGAACTGAGGGACTACCGTTTTTCAAAGGAAGATTTAGCGCATCCAAACGAAATCGCCGTTCAATATATTTGGAATAAATTCAAAAACACCTACTTGGATGATAACACTCTGAATTTAAGCAGTGAAGTAGAGGCTTATCACCGATCGCTCAACCATAAATATTTATACCCTGAGAGTAAGGAAGCATCTGTTTTTAGGGAAAAACTCATTCAAACACGTGATAACTTGATAAATCGAATGCCGAACCTTCGATTGAAAGACCTTCCTCTTTAAAATACTGCTTTAGAAAATAAAGCATAAAAACTTGCCGTTCACGTGCGATGTCTTTTGCGGTTTTTGTTTCCATTCGATCTTTCAACAAGAGTAATTTCTCGTAGAAATGATTGATGCTATGAGATTTTCCATTTGCGTAGCTTTCTTTTGTTTGATGTAAAATAGGAAGGACACTTGGGTTAAACAAGGGCCTGTGTTTAGATCCTCCGTATGCAAATGCCCTGGCAATTCCGATGGCTCCTATAGCATCCAATCGATCTGCATCACGAACAATCTTTCCTTCCAATGAGGTTTCTGAATCTTCAACCAGGGCCCCCTTAAAGGAAATTACTTTTACAACGTCAGAAACTCCATTTGCCAGTTCTTTAGTTCCACCAAAATCTAAGATAACTTGTCGAGCCACTTGCCAACCTGCGTCAAAATTTCCTCCATTGTATTTGTGATCCGATACATCGTGCAACAAAGCAGCTAATTCTACTATCTCACGATTACCGCCTTCAATCGATTGAAGATGCAAAGCCATGTTGTAAACGCGTAAAATGTGCTGCCAATCGTGACTTCCCTCCTCGTTTTTAAATTGATTTTGTAAGCTATTTTTGATGCTTTCGATTAATTTAGACATCAAACTAAAACTTTAAAACTGTATATGTAAATAATTGGTTTTTAGACTTTAAAACAACAAAATAATATCCGTTCATGAGAAAACTTAGGTTGATGGTCTTGTCAGTTGTTTCGAGAAGTGTTTTTCCGTTCAGATCCTTAATTAAGATGGACTCAAGGCTCATATCTGATTTAATTTGTAGAACATCCCTAAATGGATTAGGGTAAACCTTGAAATCTGCAACGGTTGACTCATTCACACCACTCGCATCTTCTCCACGAACCATAATATCATCCAAATACAATTTAAAACCATCAAATGTCCTTAAAACGAAAGCGATGTAAACGGATGAATCATTCAATCCCAAGGCACTCAAATCAACTTCTCTTTCTGTCCACTCGAAATTCTCTTGTTCCACGCTACCGATGGTATCCGTGAAACTTGAAGGTAAGCTATCGGTAGTTGAAAGTAAAACTACATAGTCATCGGGAAAGGAAGGGTCGTGTGATTTCGCATTCCATGAAATATAATTTCCAAAAGAAGACAAGGTTAGTTTTGGAGTAATGAGCCATCTATCTGCTGAATCGGCTGTTTCAAAATAAGAGGTAGCCGCGGCAACTAGGTTTAAGGTACTGTCGGGGTCTTGAAATGAAATCCATGCCTCTTGACCAATGAATGGCGTCATCGTAGAAAAAGGCGAATTTCCATCGTTGTTGAGGATTGTATAATTAGAAGGGATTCCCGACTGAAAATCTGATGACAAAAGTGTTATTTGAGTATTTCCGATTTGGAAATTTAACATGAGCAAAAAGAAAATAAATAGTTTCGTCATACCGCAAAAATAACGTTAATCAACCAATGAAATGAGTATATCTTTGAATTCTTGGTAAAAAGTATCAAATTCAATCAAACGCTCTTTGAAAAATCGATGGATTATTGGCCAATCTTTATCGTTGTGAAAATTCACATGTTCTAACTCCCAGGAGATGCGTCCAATTTTCATTCCTTCGGTATTGATAAATGAATTGTCCCATTTGGTTGGATGTTTCATTTTTTCTTCCAAAACTTTTTTCAACTCACCTAATTGTTCCCAAAAAAGAGCTTGAATTCCTTCATCTTTGAATTGGATATCGTAACAAACAGCTGTGATTTTTCCGTCTGAAACCAAGCGCAGGTAGGTGTTTTTGACTTCGGTAGGGTAGCTTACCCAATTTACTCTTCGACCAGAGGAGGATAGGCGCTTTCGCATAAGCGCCTTGAAAGCAGCCCAGAATAGGAGATTTCGTTCCTTTCGTGCTTCTTTAGAAAGCATGTTTTACTTATTTCCTTTTGCGTGATCGGCTAAAAATTGTTGTAAACCGATGTCGGTTAATGGATGTTTTGCCAAGGCTTTTATTGCGCTTAACGGACCAGTCATAACATCTGCGCCAATTTCCGCACAATGGATGATGTGCATTGGGTGACGAACAGAAGCAGCCAAAATCTCAGTATCAAAGGCGTAGTTATCGTAAATTCCTCGGATTTGTTCAATTAACGAGATGCCATCCGTAGAAACATCGTCTAAACGGCCTAAAAACGGAGAAATATAGGTCGCTCCTGCTTTCGCAGCTAAAAGCGCTTGTCCAGCTGAGAAGATAAGCGTGCAGTTTGTTTTGATATTTTTACCAGAAAAGTACTTTATAGCTTTGATTCCTTCGGGTATCATCGGAATTTTAACCACAATGTTCTTGTGCAGGGCGGCCAATTGTTCGCCTTCGCGAATCATTCCTTCAAAATCGGTAGCAATAACTTCTGCGCTAACGGGACCCTCTACAATGTTGCAAATGGCAACATAATGCTTCAAAATATTTTGTGAGCCTGTTATGCCTTCTTTGGCCATCAAGGAAGGATTGGTGGTTACTCCATCCAGTATGCCAAGGTCATAAGCCTCTTTGATGTCATTTAAATTCGCGGTATCGATGAAAAACTTCATAACTATCTTTTTCTATTCTTTAACATTTCTTGTTGCTTTCGCTGCATTTCCTCTAATTTTTCTTGAAATTTAGATTTTTTTCTTGTTCCATCCGAATTGGTTGCCTTGGCTTTTCGTTCCGCCATTTTGAGTTTTAATTTGTTCTCATCGACAAAAAATCTTTTGATTATTATCATGATGATTATAGAGATTAATGTTGAAATAAAATAGTAATAACTCAGTCCTGATGAAAAGTCGTTGAAGAAAAATATCATGAGCACTGGGAAGATATACATGATTATTTTCATATTTGGCATACCTGGTTGGGTCGGTTGTTGCATGTTACCACTGTTCATATAGGTATAAACCAATGTAGTTGCAGCCATCAAAAGCGTAAATAACGAAATATGGTCTCCGTAGAGGGGGACTTTGAAACCAAAATCAACAATAGAGTCGTAGGAAGATAAGTCCTCGGCCCACAAAAATGGTTGTTGTCTTAGTTCAAAAGCTGCTGGAAAAAAGCGGAATACAGCTAACAAAATGGGCATTTGCAGGAGCATGGGAACACATCCAGCCAAAGGACTTGCTCCAGAATCACGATACAAATTCATCATTTCCATCTGCTTTTTCATAGCGTCTTCCTTGTTTGGGAATTTGGCGTTTAACGCTTCAATTTCTGGGCGTAAAATTTTCATTTTCACGGAAGAAACAAACATTTTCCATTGAATGGGCATCAATAATAGTTTTAAAATGATTGTAAGTAACAAAATGGCAACTCCAATACCGATTCCACCGTTCACTAACAATTTAAAAATAGGTTGAACTGCATAGATATTTATCCACCTAAATAATCCCCAACCGTAATTTAAAATATCGTCGTAACCTTCATTATAGGATGCTAAAACATTGTAATCGTTCGGTCCAAAATACCAATTAAATGAAGCTTTATCGTTTTCGAAATTCAAATTTAGTTTTGAATAAAACTTTTTTATGTGAGAAGATTCTCGAGCATGCCCTTCGCCATACGTTTCCACTTTTAAATTTGATCCAGCTTTCAGGAAGGGTTTTGAAGGTTTTAAAATTGAAGAAAAATAACTTTGTTTGTATGCCAACCAAGTGATATCATCCTCCACTTCAAGATAGTCGTCGCTTGTTTCACTTAAATAATCAAAACCTTCCTCAACTTGATTAAAACATATTGTTGAAACCCTTCTTTGCTCGGAAACAAGCCGCTCAGTTCTAAGGAATGAAGCTCCCCAGAGTAAGTTGATGTTACCTCTTGCTACATTTTTTAGACCGGTGAGTTGAACGTCATAATCAAGGTCAAAGGCACCATTTTTTAAGGAATAGGACTGTTGAATTTTACCGTCGGGAAATGATAATTCAAACATAATTTTCGATGAAGTTTGAGAAGAAATATTCCAAACGGAATCTGTTGCGTTGAATTGCGTTTTACCATAAGGAAAGGAAAGCGTGTTGCTATGGTCTTCACTTCTAAACAGACATAATGGAGCTGTTTTATTTTTTTTGTAATCGTCATAACTCCTGTAATCCTTCAGGTATACAGCAGCAACTGTCCCGCCTTTCGTATTGAAATCAATTATTAACTTATCTGTTTCTTTTCTTACAAGTTTCCCTGATTTAACTGTCTTAACTTCCGCGACAGGTGTTTTAAGCGTATCTTTCTTGGTAGTATTGTTTACTGTTTTTTCATTCTCAGGGGAAGTGCTTTTAGATTTGTTTTTATTAATTTCTTCTTGTTCTTGTTGCTTTTTTTCTGCCTGCTCTGTTTGTTCATTTTGATTATATAAGGATAAGCCAACAAGGAGCAGTCCAATTAAAATAAGTCCGGTGAGTGTGTTACGATCCATTTTTAATTATTGCTTTTTAGATTTAATGGCAGCATCTACAAATGCTACGAATAAAGGATGTGGTTTAGCCACGGTACTTTTATATTCTGGATGAAATTGAACACCAACAAACCAAGGATGGCTGGGAATTTCCACAACCTCTACAAGACCTGTTTCTGGATTTTTACCTGTTGCTTTCATTCCAGCTTTTTCAAATTGAGTTAAATAGGCATTGTTGAATTCAAAACGGTGCCTATGCCTCTCGGAAATATTTTCAGAACCGTATGCTGAGGTACTTTTTGCTTTGGGCTTTAGCTGACATTTGTATGCCCCCAGTCTCATGGTACCCCCGAAATTTGAAATTTTCTTTTGTTCCTCCATCATAGAAATAACAGGAAAATTTGTATCCTCCGAAATTTCCGTTGTGTGCGCGTCATCCATACCAAGTACATTTCTTGCAAATTCGATTACAGCACATTGCATTCCTAAACAAATTCCAAAAAATGGAATATTATGAATGCGCGCATAATGTACGGCCTCTATTTTACCTGAAATACCCCTCGTTCCAAAACCCGGAGCTACGAGTATTCCGTCAAGTTCTCTGAGCTCCTTATCGATATTCTGTTTCGTTAGAGATTCAGAATGTATCCACCTGACATTTACTCGTGCCTCATTGGAAACACCCGCATGAATAAAGGCTTCACTTATTGATTTGTAGGAGTCTTTCAATTCTACATATTTTCCAACCAAACCTATTGATACTTCAGTGGTTGGATTTTTCAACTTTTCGAGAAAGGTTTTCCAATTGGAAAGGTTTGGACTTGCTTTCTTGGGGAGGCCTAACTTTTCTAAAACTACTTTGTCCAATTCCTCTGCCTGCATTAATATAGGTACATCATAGATTGATTCTGCATCTTTCGCTTCGATGACGGCATTCATGGATACATTGCAAAACTTGGCAATTTTTCTTCTCAAGTTCAAATCCAACTCGTGTTCTGTCCGGCAGCATAGAATATCCGGTTGCACACCAAATTCCATCATTTGCTTGACAGAATGTTGCGTAGGTTTAGTTTTTAACTCTCCGGCGGCAGAAAGATAGGGGACGAGCGTCAAATGTATTACGATACAATCGTTTTCGTATTCCCATAACATTTGGCGAACAGCCTCGATATATGGCAGTGACTCTATATCGCCGACAGTACCACCAATTTCCGTAACTATAATATCAAACTTTCCATCTTGAGCGAGCAATTGTATACGCCCTTTTATTTCATCGGTGATGTGAGGAATGACTTGTACGGTTTTACCTAGATAGTCGCCCCTTCTCTCTTTTTCAACCACAGCCTGATAGATTCGTCCCGTAGTGACATTGTTGGCCTGCGACGTAGGAACATTTAAGAATCGCTCATAGTGCCCAAGGTCCAGGTCTGTTTCAGCTCCATCATCGGTTACAAAACACTCTCCGTGCTCGTATGGATTTAAGGTACCGGGATCTATGTTTATATAAGGATCGAGTTTCTGAATGGTTGTGGAGTAGCCACGTGCCTGAAGTAATTTTGCCAACGAAGCAGATATAATTCCTTTTCCTAACGAAGATGTTACTCCCCCGGTTACAAATATATACTTGGTTGAATTGGACATAACGTGTGTTGTAACTACGGGATGTAAAGTTAATACAATGAATTGAAGAAAGAGAAATACAAATTTTATTTTTTAGCGAATAGCCTAAATTTTATGAACAATTTAGGGAAGTTTAAATTTTACAACTATTCTTGTTTCGTGCTCTGGCGAATTTATTGTAAAAGTAATCTCGGATACATTGGGGTATGAGAAAACCGATATAAGCCAGTCGGTACCATTTTTTAATTGCCATTATTGAATATAAAGCCGCAGTGGAGTGCGTGTATGCTTTATTTTTTGAAATGTAAACCACGGATTCCTGGTAATCCATGGGGAGTTGATATTTTATTAATAATGATTTTCCCTCCTCCGTTTCCAAAGGAACAAGCGTAAGTGCTGTTTTTTGCACTCTTTTTTCAATAAATGAGGCAAAACCATTGCAACGCGAACAGTTTCCATCAAAAAGTATGAAATCCATAACAAATAATGCCCAAAAGGACCATATATTTATCGAATAATCGTCATTTCGTCAACGATATGTTTCGCTCCAGCAAATTTATCAATGATAAAAAGGACATAACGAATATCCACATTTATCGTTTTTTGAAGCCTTGTATCAAAAATGACATCTCCTGCCATTGCCTCTATATTGCCATCGAAGGCCAGTCCAATTAATTCTCCTTTTGCATTTAACACAGGAGACCCAGAATTACCTCCAGTTATATCGTTGTCTGTTAAAAAATTAACGGGCATATATCCTGCTTTGTCCGCATATTCACCAAAATCTTTTTTCTCGTTTAACTCGATTAATCGTTTCGGTA
>Ga0194119_10006898_pt1 | contig 16247 bp, 18 predicted proteins | sample TA2MahC100mmetaG_FD_148620 | JGI IMG/M metagenome (GOLD analysis project Ga0194119, IMG submission 148620) | Freshwater microbial communities from Lake Tanganyika, Tanzania - TA2015018 Mahale Deep Cast 100m | ecosystem: Environmental > Aquatic > Freshwater > Lake | place: Tanzania: Lake... | reverse complement strand
ATCGTCGGGATCGGCACAAACGGATCCTTGATCGCAATTGCCAGCCAGGATGGTTTATCGAAGCTTCCCGCGCACGGCGGAGGATCGCCGGAGAAATTCTCGATCGCCACCTCGAATCGGGGAATGATTTGGGTTGGTGATTCGATTTTCGGACTGAAGAACTCGACTCTGATTCGCATTCCGCTTCATGGCGGTACTCCGCGAGAGATCGGTACGATTCCGGGTTCTCCGGCTCTTTACGCCGCCGGCGAAGGCGGAAAGACCGCATATTTGCAAACCCATCCGTCGGAGGGACAGCGGATGCTGGAGGTCTCTCTTGAAGACGGCAAGATTCTTCGCGAGGTCGAACTTGATCTACCGGGGATCAGTGGAGGGATGGCTGTGAATCCCGCGGACAGAGGGATAGCCGCGGTCTCCCGCAACGTCAATTTCGACCTCTATCTCCTCGAAGGCTTCCCCCAACCCACCACCGGCCTCGAACGCCTCTTCCGCAAGTGGAGAGAAGACTAAGAAACCAGCGCCTCTAGCACCGCCTTACGGTTCTTCGCAATCACGGCCAGGTAAGCACGCGTCGTCGCATCCGGCTTGCGACGCCCTTGTTCCCACTCCTGCAGCGTCCGGGGATTGATGCAGAACGCGCGGGCGAACTCCGCCTGCGACATGCCTGCGTCGGTGCGAATGCGACGCACATCGACTTCGTCGGGTAACACAACCCGGCGTACCGGGAGGCGTGCTTCGCCCTTTAGATGCGCGAGTATTTCCCGTGCGCCTTTCTCAAGCGTCAATCCTAATGAGGTTCGTTTGGCTGCCATTGCTTCACCGCCTTCTTAATTTCAGCTGCCAACGCCGCCAGCACATTCCGATCGGCTGGCGACAGGTTGGCTTGTTTCGACTTCGCGTAGATCGCCGCCAGGAACAACTGCCCGGGTGGAGAGATGTAGAAGTAGATCACGCGGGCGCCGCCGCTCTTGCCTTTACCGGCGAGCGCCCATCGTGCTTTCCGAAACCCGCCCGTTCCCGCGATGACCGGGTGGCCTTCTGGTGCGGCGGCTAGAAAATACTCCATCGCGCTGCGCTCGTCCTCGGTCAGCAGTTTCGAGACCTGCGATTCGTATTCCGAAAGACTGATGACCTCGGCGATCACCTTCGCACTATACGGCAGCGACGGATAGTGAGTCAAGCTGTATAATAACGAAACTTGTGCCCTTGCTTCCCGGCCACAGACTCGGGCCTTACGAAATCGCCGCGCAATTGGGCGCGGGCGGGATGGGGGAGGTCTACAAAGCGCGGGACACGCGGTTGAATCGCGATGTCGCGGTAAAGATTCTGCCCAAGCAACTGGCGGCCGATCCGGAACGACGGGCGCGGTTTGAAACTGAGGCGCGGGCGATTGCGGCGTTGAATCATCCGGGCATACTGGCGATTCACGATATCGGCTCGGACGACGACACGCTGTTCATCGTCACCGAGTTGATTGATGGCGCGACGCTGCGGCAGACGCCGGCGAAGAAGCCGGTCGAGACGGCGATTGAGATTGCCAACGCGCTGGCCGCGGCGCATGAGAAGGGCATTACGCATCGGGATCTGAAGCCCGATAACGTGATGCTGACGCGCGATGGGCGGGCGAAGATTCTCGATTTTGGTTTGGCTAAGACGAATCGACCGAAGGCGTCTTCCGACGAGACCGAAACCGCTTTTCACACCGATCCGAACTTGGCGATGGGCACCGCCGGCTACATGGCGCCGGAACAGGTTCTGGGCCAGCCGCTCGATTATCGCGCCGATATCTTCAGCTTCGGCGTCTTGCTGTACGAAATGCTCTCGGGGCAGCGGGCGTTCAACAAGGCGACGGTGCCGGAGACGCTGACGGCGATTCTGAAAGAAGAACCGCCGGAGATTGCCAACTCGCCCTACAACGCGATTCTTGCGAGGTGTTTGGAGAAAGATCCGGCGCAGCGGTTTCAGAGCATGAAGGACCTGGCGTTTGCGTTGCGGAGCGCGCCGAGTTCGGGTTCGGCTGCGAAGGTCGTCGTTAAGACGAAGACGAATTGGTTGTGGCCGGCGGCGTGTGCCGCCTGTCTGGCTCTCTTCGTCTTCGCTCCAAGAGAAGAGATTCGGGGTGGGAAGTTGAAGCTCACGCCGTTCGCCCGCGAAGAAGCGGTCGAGGCGAGTCCGGCATTTTCGCCAGACGGAAAATCCGTTGCCTATATACGCGGCAAGGACGGCCGGATGCAGTTGGTGATGAAGACTCTGGCTGGGGATCAAGCCGTCGTACTCGCGGAGAACGCCGGCGGTTCCCCAGCGGGAGCGGTCCCAGTTCCCAGTTGGTCGACCGACGGTAACCGCGTGTACTTTGTCCGCGATGGGCAAATCTGGCAAGTCAGCGTTTCCGGCGGAGAGCCCACCTATGTCGCAAACGGCAGCGCCGTCGCAAACATACCGGGTACCAGTGGGATCGGCTTTGTAACGGTCAAGGATGGCAACCGCACGCTGTTCGTGGTCGACTCAGTGGGTTCCAAGCCGCGCGAGGTTGGAAACGTGGGCCGTGCCGCCGGGCTTTCCAAACGGATATCGTTCTCCCGAGACGGCCAAAAACTCATGCTTTCGGAGACGCTCGCATTGCGGATCGTCGATTTGCCTTCTCTTCGACAGCGCGAGGTTTTCCCCGAGACTCCGGCTCTGGGAGGAACCTGGCTTGCCGATAACCGGCATGCGCTGTTGAGCGGGTTCCTGTTGAAGGGACTGTCGATGGTGGATTCGGAGACCGCGGAGACTCGCGTCATTCACACACGCACGGCCCATAGCGCGGATATCAGTCCCGATGGCCGGCAAATCGTATTTGCCGAAGGCGACCTTGATAACGACATCATCGAGTATTTGGCGGATGGAAAGCCGTCCGTCATCGTCGCCGGCTCCCGCTACATGGAACAAGCGCCGGCGTGGTCGCCCGACGGCCGATATCTCGCCTACCGGCGGTACGTGTCGGCGACTACAACGGAATTGGTGGTGCACGATCAGAGTTCCGGCGCGATTGTCCCAATCGGCCGGATGGAGGCCAAGGGATTCGTCGTCCATCCGGTATTTTCTCCCGACGGCAAACGTATCGCTTATACCTATGACGGCAAAACGTGGGTGGTGCGATCGGCGGGCGGCATCCCCGTCGCCGCTGGTGGAAGTGGGGCTTTAGCAAGACCCTGCTGGTCGCCGGATGGCAATTGGATCTTGGGCCGGGACGCTTTGGGTTGGACAAAGATACCGTCCGGCGGCGGTCCGAGTGTCGCTCTGACAAACCAAGCTAGGGGCGCAGGCTACTGCCAATGGTTCGGTGATTCGGTGTACTTCACGGATAACGGTCTGAATCGGCTACCCGCATCGGGCGGCGAGCCGGTTCGAATCGGTGAGCCGTTCGAAGGCGACCTGATGAGCGCCAGCGGGGACGGAGCGACGCTGCATGTTCTTGGCAGAGGCGAGCGCACCAATCAAGTGCTCTTCGTCGATCGCAACACGGGCGCGATCACGCGATCCGTGAAGCTGCAAACCGATGGCGTGGTGCGCGGCCTCGCGGTACGCCCGGACGGCCAGCGCATCGCCGTGTGGGCCGAGAAATTCAACGGCGACCTGTGGCTGCTCGAAGGCTTCCCGACGCCCACGACGGGCTTCGAACGGTTGTTCCGCAAGTGGACCGAACCGAAGTAACCGCTACTTCTGAACCGCCCGCAGGAACCTCAGCGCCGCGCTCAACTCCGTATCGCTGTACCGGCTGAGATCGTGCCGCCATTCGGCCGGCGTGCTGGTGGCCTTCAACCGCCGGCGCACGGGCAGCGGCGAACTCAAATCGTAAACCACGCCATCGGAAACGGCGAGACCGGGGAACGATTCCGAACCGGACTTGTAGGTCTTTATGCGCGTAGACCGAAACGCTCGAAGCGCGGCGGGATCGGCGGGAACCGTTTCGATTTTCACGACGGGCGAGCCCCAATCGTCCGCCTCATGACACGCTCCACAGGAGCCCATTCGGGTTGCGTCGAAAAACACAGCGCGGCCTTCTTTTTCGGGCGCGGTCAACGGACGCCTGGCGACCGCCGCGGTCGAAGGCCCCGCCACCGCGGGCAGGCTCTTGATGTACTGGGTGATCGCATAGATCGCGTCCTCGTTCAGCGTTCCTTCAAACTTCGGCATGCCTTTGTCCGGAATGCCGCTGCGTATTACGCCCGCGAGCCGCAGTGGGCTAAGCGCGATACCCGCCAGCGCCGGCGCGCGGCCAGCGGTTCCGTCCGCTCCATGACAATAAGCCACCGCGCAACTTTGCCGGTAAAGCGCCGCGCCGTCTTGCGCGAAGGCAGCGATCGAAAGTACCCAAAGCGCCCTCATTTCCCCACCTCCGGCAACGCAAAAACAAACAGCGTCGATCCCGCTCGCGGCCTCGGCGTATCCGGCCACCTCGCGCTGTGCGCCGCGCCCGCAATCGACCCCCAACCTGAAGGCGTCGCCACGTACTGCCGGCCCTTGATCGAATACGTGACCGCCGAACCGCGATGCCCGCCGCCAGTTGAAAACGACCACAACCGCGCCCCTGTACGCGCATCCAGCGCGAAGAAATTCCCCTCGGGATCGCCCGAAAAAACCAGGTCGCCGGCCGTCGCCAGCATCGACGCCAGAATCCATGATGCCACCGGCTTGGTCCACTTCCGCTCACCAGTCGACGCATCGAATGCCGCGATGTACCCTTCGGCCTTCCCGCCTTCCGGCGATACGATCCGCCACGTACCTCCGGTCGAAACCTGCCCTTCGGTCGCCGGATCGTCGCGCGAAATCAATTCATTGCACATCTCGTGCACCGGGACATAGAGCAAGCCCTGCCGAGGCGACCAAGCCGCCTGATTCCAGCTCTTCGCGCCCGAAACACTCGGACAAACAGTAATCGGCTTGTTCAACTCCGGCTCGCGTCTACCCACCAATTTCCCGTTCTCGGTAATGCCCGAAACCCACGTCACGTTCTTCGCGAATTTCCATGCCGACAGAAACTCACCGGTCACCCGGTCGAGCGTATACACATATCCGCCCTTGGCCGGCAGCATCACGGTCTTGCGCATCCGGCCTTTGATCGAAACATCGGCCAGAATCATCTCGTAGGCCGCGTCGAAATCCCACACATCGTGCGGAACCACTTGATAGTGCCACTTGAGTTTTCCGGTATCGGCATCGAGCGCCACAATCGACGCCGTGTACAGGTTATCGCCCTGCCGCTTGGCGCCGTTCACGTCCGACGACGCGTTGCCCGTGCCCCAATAAATCAGGTTCAACGCCGGATCGAACGACCCAGTCATCCACGGCGCGCCGCCGCCCAGCTTCCACGAATCTCCAGGCCACGTCTCATTGCCTTTTTCTCCGGGCCCTGGCGTCACATAGAACCGCCACGCCAACCGCCCCGTCTTGGCATGAAACGCCGTCAGCATGCCGCGATGGGCCGAGTCGCCGCCCGTTCCGCCCGTAACCACTAAGTCCTTCACGACGATCGGCGCGGCCGTAATGTTGCAACCGCACTGGCGGTAGTCCGCGACATTCACGCGCCACGATTCGACGCCGGTCTTCTGATCGATGGCTACCAGATGATTGTCCGCGGTCCCCATGAATACGAGACCGTGCCCAACCGCCACGCCGCGATTTTGTTTCCCGTATCCCAGCCGTCTGCCTTGCGGGAGATTGTAACGATATTCCCAAATAACCTGGCCCGACGCTCCGTCCAACGCCATCACCCAGTTGTTCGACGTTGAGAGATAGATGACGCCGTTGATGACGATCAGCGTCGCTTGCAAACCGTTCTCCGCGTCGCCCGTCTGGAACGCCCACGCCGGCGTCAGCTTGGCGACGTTAGATGCATTGATCTGATCGAGCGTGCTGTAGCGCCACGCGGCGTGGGTGCCGCCGTAGGAGGGCCAATCGGCGCCTGTTTGCGCGGCGGCTTGGAGGCTTAAGGCGAGGAGTGCTCGATACATGGAAATGGGGACAGTATATAACCTTCCATTGTCACAGTCGCACCAGATGGCTGTTCGCAAGTGGATGGAGCCCAAGTGGCGAACGCGCCACTTGCTACCCTGAGTGTTCCATGACCTCACGCCGGGACTTACTGGGCGCGGCGGCTGCGATGTGGGCGGCCGCGGTTGCCGAAGCGCATGAACACGCCTCTTCGGCGCAGGCGGCTTCCTACTCTTTTCGATTCCTGACGCGCAAGGAGATACCGATCCTGCAGCGGCTGGCGGCGATTCTGGTTCCGGCCGATGAGCGGTCGGGCGGGGCGGCGGCGGCGCGCGTCGAGGAGTATGTCGACACTGTTTTGCACCACGCGAAGGAGCCGCTACGGAAGACCTGGCGCGCGGGGTTGAAGCGCTTTGCGAAGGCGGATGAGGCGGCATTGCGGCGTCATGCGGTCAACGAATTTCGAGCGCGCACGGCGGACGAACGGTTCTTCGTGTTGCTCAAGGACGCGGTCGTCGAAGGGTTCTACACCTCGCGCGAGGGGATTGAGAAGGAGCTTGGCTATCGGGGCTATACGTTTTTGCGGGAGTTTCCGTTGGCCGATATGGGCGACGTCCGGCGCGCCGTTGATTACACGCCGTTGTTGCGGGAGCGATCGTGAAGACCTACGACGTCTGCATAATCGGTTCGGGCGCGGCGGGCGGCATGACGGCGCATGTGCTGACGCAGCGCGGGCTGGATGTCGCGATGCTTGAAGCCGGCCCGCGGCGCGCGCCTGAAGAGATGCCGGTGCATCGTGTGCGCCGTTGGAATCTGCCGTTTCGAGGTCTGCGCGGCGACTATTTTCAGGAGTATCTCGAACACACGAATTTCCTGGCCAACGAGCCGTATTCGTGGGAGGGCGACGATCCGTTCCAGTTCGTGCAGGTGCGCGCCGTCGGCGGAAAGAGTTTGTTTTGGGCGGGTGTGACGCCTCGGTTCGGTCCCGATGAGTTTCAACCCAAGGACGGCTTCGACACGCGGTGGCCTTTTGGTTACGACGAAATCGCGCCGTGGTACGACAAGGTCGAAGCGTTGATCGGTGTGTGCAGTTCGGGCGAGCCGCTCGGGGCGTTTCCGCTGAACAACGGCCTGCCGCCGCTGCGACCGAAAGCCGCCGAGCTTGAGTTCGCGAAGGTGTGCGGGTCATTGGGGCGAGGACTCAAGATGATTCCGTTGCCGAAGGCGATCCTCACGAAAGATCACAACGGCCGGCCGGCGTGCCATTACTGCGGGCCGTGCTGGCTGGGCTGCGATAGCGGATCGAAGTTCGATTCGCTGCGCGTGTTCATTCAGAACGCGGAGAAGACGGGCAAGCTGACGCTGGTGACGAATGCGAAGGTCCGGAGTATTGAGACGGAGGAGGGGCGGGCGTCGAAGGCGCATTACTACGATGCCGCGGCGAAGTCGTGGAAAGACGTGCGTGCGAAGGTATTTGTGCTGGCGGCGGGAGCGGTGGAGTCGGCGCACATTCTGCTGAATTCGAAGATTGCCAATTCGAGCGGGCTGGTTGGCCGGTATCTCTCCGAGCATTTGTACGCGGCGATCGGCGGATACCTGCCGCAGTTGATGAACCGGCGCGTGTCGAACGAGGACGGCAACGGAGCGCATTCGTTCATCCCGGATCTGACGGCGAACTGGCGCGGCAACAAGTTCATCCGGGGTTATCAGATCTTCCCCAACGGCGGCATGGGAGAGACGACGTTCGTGGGCAAGCAACTTGCCGGCTTTGGGCGGGACTGGAAGAAAAATGTCCGCGCGTATCACAAGGCCGGCGTGTCCGTGTTGTTTCAAGGCGAGGTGCTGCCGTACAAGGAGAATCGCATCGAGATCGATCCGAAATTGAAGGACAGCGCGGGGATTCCGGCGATTCGTTTCCACTACAAGTGGCATGAGAATGAGTCGGCGATGTTTAATGACATGATGCAGGTGGGCGAGGAGTTGCTGCTAAAGGCGGGCGCGGAGTACTTCAAGCCGCGCAACCCGAAGCCGATGGCGCACGGGCACTCGATTCACTACGTCGGCACGGCGCGCATGGGGAACGATCCGCGGACATCGGTGACAAACGCGTGGAATGTCACGCACGATGTGCCGAATCTTCTGATCAACGACGCCGCGCCATTTGTGACCGCGGGCAATCAGAATCCGACGCTGACGATTTTGGCGCTGGCGATGCGGGCGTCCGAGCGGCTGGCGGAGCGTTTTCGGCGGGGGGAAGTGTGAGAATAGAGAGCGGGCCCCAGTTATGCTGACCGAGCTTCGAATTTCCAAATTCCGTTCCATTCATTCCCTAGAAATGAGTGAGATCGCACCGATCACACTACTGACGGGAAAAAACGGTTCCGGCAAGTCGACCGTGCTAGAGGCCATTGAGTTGCTGGTCTCGCCTGAGCCACTGCGGCCGGCACTTCAGCTCAGACGCAGGGGGATCGAGACCTACCCATCGCAGAACACGGCGTCGCAAGTGGCGGTCCAGGCACCCTGGGAGTCGATGTTTCGCGGATTCGATACAACCGAGACGATCGCGCTAGATGGGTTGTATTCGGATCGGCAGGTTAAGGCGCGGTATGACACCGCAATACCAGCGACCGAGACGAGCCAGTTGAAGTTGCTTACGCAGAATCCCCAATATGTATTCTCTATTCAGCAATGGCTAAGCGAGAGCCGGCTTCTTCGGATTCGAACGCAAGCCGATGCGGGAGCGCTTACGTTTGAGTCGTTGGTGCACCCCGTACCGGACGGATCATGGGGGTGGACTGCCGCGCTTACGCCGCTTGGCCCATTCGCCGGGATCTGGACCAACGATGCCCTCGATCAATTGGAGCGGGAAGATGTCGCCGACTACTTCGGCGCGGTGCTTCAAGAGAGGCGCGGGGACTTTCTCCTGTACGCGATGCGCGGAATCGCGCCTAACCTGAAGAGCATCGTGACGGTTCCCCGCAACAAGAAAGCCCGGCTGTTCGCTGATTTCGGCACGGGAAAACTTGTACCGGTCTCGCTTCTCGGCGACGGCGCCATTCGTGTTCTCAAGATACTGCTAGCGACTCTTGTCGGTAACGGCGGGGTCCTACTGGTCGATGAAATCGAAAGTGGAATTCATTATTCATTCCACGAGAGCCTATGGCGATCGGTTCTTGAAGCGGCCCAACTAACGAATCGGCAAGTCATCTGCACGACACACAGTGGAGAGACCATGCTGGCCGCCGCAAGGGTTTCCAGGGACTCCGGAAAGATTGGTTGTTTTCGAGTCGATGCGATTCGTGGTAATCACAGGGCGGTACGCTACTCGGCGGCCGAGTTGCTCGATTCCGAAGAGGTCGGAGTGGATCCGCGATGAATGAGGGACGGTCTGAGAGGTTCTCCCTTCGATCGAAAACACTCGTTCTTGTTGAAGGAAGAGAAGATCGATTCGTTCTAGAGCAGTTTGCCGACCAGCTTCACTTGGGGCCGGATCGCATTCAAACGCATCCTCTGCTTAGCAAGGACAAACTCTTTAGCTTTCTGCACGCGGAAGCGAAGCGCCCGGAGTTTCTTGAGCTGGAAACGCTTGCGATATTGTTCGACGCGGAAACATCGCGCGAGACAACTCTAGCCGAGATCAACGATGCGTTGCAACGTCTCGATCTCCCGGCATCGCTGCGCGTAGTCATCGAGACAATTCCAACAGGTGCGCAAACCGGGTGCTTAGAAGACCTCATGTTGGAGGCGTTGACGGCGGAGACAGCCGCGTTCCCGTGCCTCGATGAGATCCGGAATTGCATCGAAACGAATTTGCCCCGTTCCCGTACATTCAGCGAATGCCAATGGAAGAAATTGCAGCTGCACGTCGTTCTCGGCTGTTCGGAGCGCGGTTACAAGGCTGGATTGTTAACCGCCCTGCAGTCGCGCGAATACCAACCGATCCTGGCGTCGAGAGTATTCGACCCGCTACGTCAATTTATCAGCCAACTTGCGGAACAACCCGCACCGCGAGCATAATGGCAATCCTCCGCGCGTTCTGGCCCACGTTGAAGTACTGGATGGAGGTCGAGGTTCACGTCTTCGGCTTTTCGATTGCCGCCAATGTGCTGTTGAGCTTCTTTCCGTTTCTGCTTGTGCTGGTGTGGTTCTGCCGCACGATTGGATGGGACTCGGCGGAGCAGGCTGTGTACTTCGCGATGAGCGATGTGTTTGGCAAAGAAGTCGAGAACTTGATTCGCGGCGGGATCGACTGGATTCCGAACCGGTTCCGGCATTTCAGCTACACGTCGCTGCTGTTGCTGCTGTTCACGGCGAACGGAATTTTCGAGCCGATGGAGGTCGCGCTGAACCGTTGCTGGGGCGTGACGAAACACCGCTCGTTTCTGATGAACCAATTGGTCAGCATGGGCCTGATCTTCGCATGCGGAACGCTGGTGTTGATCTCAATTTTCCTGAGCGCGCTCAACGTCGAATCGCTGAAGGCCGGCGGCGGTTTCGCGATCAACGCGTGGATGAACCTGTTCTTCTTCAAGATGGCCGCGATGCCGGTGCTCATGCTCGCGCTGTTCCTGATCTATTGGATTCTGCCGAACACAAAGGTCGAATGGCGGCGCGTGGTGCCGGTCGCGATGGCGGTGGGGGTTGTGCTCGAAGTCTTCAAGTACCTGATGAAAGCGATTTGGCCGTCCTTCCTGCGCAAGCTGCAAATCGAATACGGCCCGTTTTATTGGGCGGTGATCATTGTGTTAATGAGTTTCCTGGCGTCGATGATCGTGCTCGCGGGCGCGGAGTGGGCCTCGCGCGGTCAACGTCCCGAGGAGCCGAAGCCGCCTTCGCCGCGCGCCGACTCCGACAACTCGCCTTCTTCCACTTCGACGGCTTCGTAGCGAGCGACGATCATCTGCGCGATGCGGTCGCCTTTGCCGATTGCATACGGCGCCTTGCCGAGGTTGATCAGGATGACCTTCAGTTCGCCACGATAGCCGGGGTCGACGGTGCCAGGGCTGTTGGGAATGGAGATTCCGAACTTGAGCGCGAGGCCGCTGCGGGGCCGCACTTGCGCTTCGAAGCCGGGCGGGAGCTCGATGGAAAGGCCGGTGGGGACGGCCTTCGGCACGCTGGGTTCGAGCACGGCGTCTTCGACGGCGCACAGATCCATGCCGGCGTCTTCGTCGGGGCCATGAGCGTATTTCGGGATGATTGCGTCTGGATGGAGCTTGCGGATTCGTAGTTTCATTGGATACTGAAAGATCCAGTATGCCTGAGAGTCCCCGCCGACAAGTAATCGCCGTGGCGCCCATGTCGCCCGAAAAGAGCGCGTATGCGCTGGCCCGCTACAGCCGCTCGGCTGATTCGATTGTCGATTCGCTGGCGTGGGTGCGCACGCACGACTCGTCGAAGTTTTTGGAGAGTTTCTACTTTCAATACGGGCATGCGTCGATTGCCGATCTTGGTCACATCGTGATGTGCTTCGAGGGGATTTCGGAATTGGCGGCGGCGGAGGTTGAGGACGAGCAGTTGTGGGACGGGCAGGCGAAGTCGTCGCGTTATCAAGATTTTGGGAAGGCGGGATTTGTGACGCCGCCGGAGTTTGACGCGTCGCAGTCGGCGCTGTTTCAGGGCGCGGGGCAGAAGCTGATCGACACGTATCGGATCGTGAACGACGCGGCGTTTGCCGTACTTTCCGAGCGGTTGCCGCGGCCGGAGTCGATGAAGCCGGATGCGTATCAGCGGAATATCGCGGCGCGGGCGTTCGACGTTGCGCGGTATCTGCTGTTCTGGGCGGTGCCGACCAATGTCGGGCAGGTGACGTCGATTCGCACGCTGGAGAAGCAGATTCAGCGGTTGAAAGCGTCGCCGTATGCGGAGGCGCGGTCGGTCGGCGATGAGATCGCGGCGGCATGCGCGGCGCCGCCGACGTGCAAGATCGACCCGGATCAACCGGTGGAACCGCTGGCGCCGACGCTGGCGAAGTATTGCAACGCCGATGCGCATTTGATGGGCGCGCGATCGGATGCGGCCGCGTGGGCGGCGGTGAATCTACCGGCGTTCGATGGCGCGCAACCGGCCGATGTCGATCTGTTGAAACCAACCGATACGGTGGCCGATATCGTTGCGACGATTCTATATTCGGTGAGCGATTGGCCGTTCCGGGCGCTGTATGAATGGGCGCGCGGGGCGTCGCAGGCGGTACGGGCCGAGGTGATCGACGCGGCGACGAAGTCGCGGACGAAGAGGGACGATTTGCTGCGGGAGTTTCGCGGCGGTCTGTATTGCTTCGACATGATCATGGATGTCGGCGCGTATCGGGATATGCATCGTCACCGGCGTTGTCAGCAGTACCGGCAGAGCTACAGCGGCCGATTGGGTTACGAAGTTCCGGAGGTGGCGACGGCGGCGGGCGTGGAGCCGGCGTTTCGGGGGGCGATGGACGGCGCTCTGGCGGCGATGTGCGAGTTGCCGTCACCGGCGAGCGATTACTTGTTGCCGTTCGGCGCGCGGTCGCGGTTCTTGTTCAAGATGGACTTCGCCGAGACCGAGTACATCGCGCGCGTGCGCAGCGGAGTGAAGGGGCATTTCAGTTATCGTAAAGTGGCGTGGGATATGAAGTGCGCGATGGAGGCGATGGAGCCGGAGTTGGCGAAGTTGCTGGAAGCGACGCCGCCGTGGATTGAAGATCCGCTGAAGAGGTGACGATGCGGCGGAAGTTTCTCATTCGGTGCGGGCTGATGGTCGCGTTGGGGCTCGTTGTGTATGCGGGGTTGTGGGCCTACGCGATTGCGACCAAGACGAACGGGGAGCAGAAGTTGGCGGCTCTGGCGGCGGAGGCCGGTTCGCGCGGGGGGACAGGTGTTTCGGACCACGCTGGAGGGCAAACCGCTCGCATTCCTTCTTGAAAAGTGCACCGTGTATTTGTTGGACGTCACCGATGCGGAGATCAAGCGGCGGGAGGTGCTGTCGACCAGCTTTTACTTTTTCCTGGATTCCTGCAGCAAGCAGACGATGGAACAGCAAGGGGAGTATGTCCGCGTTCATCTCTATGCGCGGGCGATTGGCGCCGGAGGCGGCAATACGACGGGCGGGGACTTTCGGAGTAAGGATGGCTTGACATGGGAGAAGCTGGATGGCGCTAGTTGGATTCCGGTGGAAGGAGCGAGGCCCTGATGCGGTATCTCGCTTATCTGCTTTGTCTGGGATTGATCACTCCGGCGGTGGCGATAGGTGCGATGTCGCTGATTGTCGACGCAAAGGGGACGGGATTTTTTTCCGCGTTCTTTAGCGTGGTCGAGGTGTTTTTCTTTTTCCTGCCCGGCTTGTCGGATCCCGTGAACGAAGGCTGGCGAGTTTTGGTTTGGCTGGCGGGGGTGGCGGTTGTGTTTGGTATCGGCGCGATAAGGCCTTTGAAGACGCTCGCATTTTGGGCGCTCGGCGTACTTGGCACGGTGGGCGTGGCGGCAACACTGTTCGCGGCCTCGCGGGAAGGACTGGACGGGGCGTTGGTCGCGGCGCTATTCCTGTTGCCCAGCATCGCGGGCGTGGTAGCAAGTATGTGGTTTACGGTGAAGTTCGAGTAACGACCTGGCGCACGGCGCGGAGAATGGCGTGGCGGATGAGCCGGATGCCGGGCGAGACGAGGAGCCAGTATCTTCGAAATCGGCGGCGCGAATGGCTATCGGTAGCGACGGCGCGAGTTTCGGTCCGAAGCACGGCACCCGTTGCGTCGGGCTCCACCCAGATGGCCCAGGCGATTTTGATCAAGTCCGGAGGGGAGTGCTGAGCGAAGTCAGTGGCGGTTACCGCGCGAAAGCGCACGTTGGCCTCCCAAGGTTGGGTGATTGCGCCCATGACGATCGCCTGGCCGGGAGCGTCGACTAGTACACCCCAATCGAGGGCCTTCATTTTCGTGAGGAACCCTCGCGGCAGGTTGGGATCCGGTGGTTTGGCGCGGAACAGGAACTCGCGCAGCCGGAATATCCATCGGGACAACCAGATTTGGTCGATGTCGAGATTACACGCGGCGGCGAAGACTGTTTCCGGCGGCGCGGGAATCCGGATCGCGTGACGTTCACGGATGTCGAAGACCGGAATGTAGGGATCGAGCAGCGAGGTCATGGCGCTGTTGCTCATGCATGCGCCGTGCCGTTTCTACACAGCCGCCTCCAGCACTTTCATTTTCGCGGTGAGGGTTGTGCGTTTCATGCCGAGAATGTCGGCCGCTTGTGATTTGTTTCCTCCGGTGCGGCGAAGGGCCTGTTCGATGAGTGTCTTTTCCAGTTTCTGGACGGTCATCTGCAGGTCCATCCCGTTTTCGGGTACGGCGACGGGTGGCGGCGTCGATTCGACCAGTTTGAGCGCCTGCGTGGTTTTCGGGAGCGAGAAGTCTTCCGGGAACAGGACGGCGCGCTCCGCGCTTAGGATGATCGCGCGCTCGACCGTGTTTTCCAATTGGCGCACGTTGCCGGGCCAGGTGTAGCGTTGCAATCGCTCAAGGGTCTCGCGGTAGATCTTCTTGGCGGGCAGATTCTCGGCGCGGCAGATTTTTTCGATGAAATGCTCGACCAGGATCGGAATGTCCTGCCACCGTTCGCGCAACGGCGGAATATACAAGGGCACAACGTTCAGCCGGTAGAACAGGTCCTCGCGAAACGTGCCTTCTTCGATCTTGTGTTCGAGGGCCGCGTTGGTGGCGGCTACGACGCGCACATCCAACTTCACCGTTTCGCCGCTACCGAGTTTCTGTAGTTCCTTCTCCTGCAACACTCGCAAAAGCTTGGCTTGCACTTCAAACGGGAGGTCGCCGATTTCGTCGAGAAAAATCGTCCCGCGCTGCGCCTGTTCGAACCGGCCGACGCGGCCCTGCATCGCTCCGGTGAACGCTCCGCGCGTGTGGCCGAACAGCTCGGCTTCCAGCAGTGTGTCCGGCAGCGCGGTGCAATTAACCGACACCAGCGGCTGATTCGCTCGCGTGCTGGCCTCGTGCAAGGCGCGGGCGATCATCTCTTTGCCGGTGCCAGTCTCGCCCTGAATGAGAACGGTGCTGCGTCGCGGGCCCAACAAACGAATGGTGTCGAAGACCGGTTGCATCGCCGGACTCTCTCCGATCAAAAACCGGCGCCACGTATCGGCTGATTCCGGACGTTTCGGCGCCGCCGGCCGCCATGCCTCGGCGTCCGCGACGACATCAAAGTATTCACACGCGCCCAACCGCAGCAACCGAACGGCTTCCGACGCCGGGCCCGCTTCGCGAAGAAAGGCGACCGGCAAGTCGGGGTGCATGTCCCGAATGATCGAAAGCAGCGTGGCGGGATCGTGATCGTCAAACGGCAGCGCGACGACGACACCCGCCGGGCGCGCCGCCGCGAGGATTGACAGAGACTGCCTGTCGCAGATGCGAAGTACGTCCACAGTCAACCATCGGTGCGAACGCGAGGAGCTTTATCCCAGATTATTCCGAGCCGCTAGCCGCTAGCCGCGGGGCGACGGCACGGGCACCAAGAGAGATACACTGGTGCCATGAAGCGACGCATACTGCTGGCGCTCTCCACCGTAGCCGGCCTGTTCGGTCAGAACAGTCAGGACAAGGACCTGACCGCCGACGAGTTGAAGGGCATGCTGGACAAGAAAGTAAAGCTGTTCTTCCTTGATGTCCGCGAGCCGAAGGAGATCGAAGAACTCGGCTCGATCGAGGGCTACGTCAACATTCCGATGTCGCAGCTCGAAGCGCGAGTTAAGGAGATTCCGAAAGACGTTCTCATCGTCGCGGGTTGAAACCGCGGCGTGCGCGCCCGGCGGGCGGCAGAAACACTTCGCAAGCACGGCTACAACCAGATCAACTGTGTCGGCTTGGACGAGTACAAGAAAAAGGGTTACAATTTGATCTATCCCAAGGGTGCGCCGAAAGGTTAGGCGTACAATAACGGCAATGCGGCTGGTTTTGATCGCATTGACGGTTGGCGTGTGCGCGGCGCAAGGCGTGAAGTCAGCGGGCGCGCGCACCGACCCCGCGCGCGCAGCAGGCGCTTGACGCGGCGCGCCGGGCGGCCGCGCACAAGCGCTGGAACGAGGCGCTCGAAGCGTTTACGACCGCCATTCTCTACCAGGAAAACAACGCCGCGGCATTTCTCGAACGCGCCCGGGTTTTCGAAGGATTGGGCCGGGTTGAAGCGGCCTCGGCCGATTACGAACAGGCCGCGAAGGCGGGCGACAAATCCGGCGTGCCGTATGCGGCGCTGGGCAACATCCGGCTGGCCGCCAAGCAGTACGAGAAGGCG
>Ga0194119_10006895_pt1 | contig 16256 bp, 18 predicted proteins | sample TA2MahC100mmetaG_FD_148620 | JGI IMG/M metagenome (GOLD analysis project Ga0194119, IMG submission 148620) | Freshwater microbial communities from Lake Tanganyika, Tanzania - TA2015018 Mahale Deep Cast 100m | ecosystem: Environmental > Aquatic > Freshwater > Lake | place: Tanzania: Lake... | reverse complement strand
TAAAGAGTAATTGGTGCGGATGGGACTCTCTCCCGCCTAGTTTCTTGCTTCTAGTCAAAGAGCAAGTGGCGAGCCTGAGTTTCTTAGGAGGTTGACAACAACCTCCTTTTTTAGTATGATATATAGAGAGAACAGTTTATTCCTTATGAGTGATTATAAGAAAACAGCACTTGTGCTTGGTGCTGGTGGTTTTATTGGAAGCCACATGGTAAAAAGACTACGATCTGAGGGTTACTGGGTTCGTGGTGTAGACCTTAAACTTCCAGAATATTCTGAGAGTGAGGCACACGAATTTATTGTTGGCGATTTAAGAGACTTAAATTTTGTAGAAAGAGTTCTTCAGTACAAAGGACCATACAGGAACTTTTACAACTTTGTTCCAAGCAAATATATCGATACCTTTGATGAGATCTATCAGTTTGCTGCTGATATGGGTGGAGCAGGATTTGTATTTACTGGCGAGAATGATGCAGATATTATGCATAATTCAGCGACTATTAATCTCAATGTTCTTGAAGCACAACGTCAACTGAATGATCATAAGGTAGTAAATAAGACTAAAATTTTCTATTCTGGATCAGCATGTATGTATCCAGAGCACAATCAACTAGATCCTGATAATCCTGATTGCCGTGAAGAATCCGCTTATCCAGCCAACCCAGATTCTGAATATGGTTGGGAAAAACTGTTCTCGGAACGCCTCTACTTTGCTTATCATCGTAACTATGGTATCCCTGTACGTGTTGCTAGATATCATAATATTTTCGGACCAGAGGGAACCTGGGAAGGTGGTAGAGAAAAAGCACCCGCAGCAATCTGCCGAAAGGTAGCATATCTGCCCGAAGAAGGTGGAACAATCGATGTGTGGGGCGATGGAAAACAAACTCGTTCATTCCTTTATATTGATGAGTGTATTGAAGCAACTCGTAGGATGGTGAACTCTGAGTTTATCGGACCAGTTAATATTGGTTCGGAAGAGATGGTGACTATCGATCAATTGGTTGATACTGCTGCTAAAGTTTCTGGTAAAGTTGTAGAAAAGAATCATATTGAAGGTCCTCTTGGCGTTCGTGGTCGCAACTCTAATAACGATGTGATTCGCAGAGAACTGGGATGGGATTATTCCCAAACTCTTGAAGAGGGTATCAGTAAAACCTATGCTTGGATTAGTGAGCAGATTGAAAAGAGTAAGAGTGTATGACAATTGGTTATAATCGTTTAGGATCAAATGGACGTTTGGGAAATCAAATGTTCCAGTATGCTGGACTTCGTGGTATTGCTGCGAATAAAAACTATGATTGGGTGATCCCAAAACCCGATAGTTATGGTGATAGTAACTACGGTCTTTTTGATTGTTTTGAAATGTCTAGTGTTACTGAAAATAACTTTGGATTTGTAGAGGGACAATCCATTCAAACTGGATGTTTTCATTTTAGTAAAGATTTTTTTGATGATTGTCCAGACAACATAAATCTCCACGATTATTTTCAATCCGAAAGATACTTTGAGAACGTATCTAATATTATTCGACAGGACTTCACTTTTAAGAAAGAAATATTAGATGCCTGTTTGGAAGTTGTTTCTGATCTTAGTGATCCTATTTTTATTCACGTCAGACGTGGTGATTATTTAAAACAATCTGATTCCCATCCAGTTTGTCCAATTTCTTATTATGAAAAATCTTTAAAGCATTTTAAATCAGAATCTCCCGTATTGGTTTTCTCCGACGATCTTAACTGGTGCAGAGAAAACTTCACTGATGATAGATTTATGATTCCCACAGAGAATCCTATTTATAATCATACTGCAGATACGAATGATGGTAGATTGAGATCATTTATTCCTTATTATGATTTGTGTATGATGTCTCTTTGTAGTGGAGGTATTATTGCAAACAGTTCAATGAGTTGGTGGGGCGCTTGGTTAATTAAGAATCCATCTCAACCAATAGTTGCTCCAAGTCCTTGGTTTGGATCAAACTATAGTCACTTTATTATGGATGATTTGATTCCAAAATCTTGGCGAATAGTTAAAGTTTGAAGTTTATGGATATTTACTGCGAAAGACCTTGGGGATCATATACTAATCTTATAGATGAGGAGTATACTAAAGTTAAAAAAATAGTTATTCATAAAGGAGAATCGCCAAGTTATCAATATCATCACAAAAGAAGTGAAATTTGGATTATTGTAAAAGGTAAAGCGGAAGTAAAAATTGATAATGTTTTAACTAAACATGAAGTAGGGGAAGTTGTACGAATTCCTATTAAAGCAGCTCATCAAGTTAGGAACATTGGAGAAGATGAACTCGTTTTTATAGAGGTTCAACTTGGTGAGTATTTTGGTGAAGACGATATTGTAAGATTGGAGGATAAGTATGGCAGAATATAAGGTTCTTTTAACAACAAGTGGACTTGGTTCTAGACTTGGAAATTTAACTAAGTTCACAAATAAGGGTTTGGTGAGAATTGGTGATAAGGCAGTTATCTCTCATATCATTGAAACCTATCCAAAGGATGTTGAGTTTATTGTAACTCTTGGGCATTATGGATCTCATGTTAAGCAATATCTAACTCTTGCACACTCAGATCGCAATATCACTTTTGTTGAAGTTGACAACTATATAGGTGAGGGGAGTAGTTTGCTCTATTCTATCTCATTGTGTGAAGACCATTTGCAGTGTCCATTTATCTTCCACGCTTGTGATACGTTGCTCCCAAAAGACTACATTTCCAGCATTGATTTCTCTACAAATTGGTCAATAGGTGGAGTTGGAAATAATAGTCAATCATATCGAACTCTTAACTGTCTGAATGGAAAGATCTCATCCATTAACGAAAAGGGTGAACAGAACTTTGACTATGTGTATGTTGGAGTCTCTGGGATCAAAGACTATCAATCATTTTGGAATGCTTGTAAGAATATTCTTAAGACAGTAAAAACCAGTGATCTGAGTGACTGTCATGTTATTCGCAAAATGAAAGACTTTGTGGTTGTGGAGATTGCTGATTGGTATGATATTGGTAATATTGATTCACTCAAGAGAACTCGCTTCAAGATAAAGGGAACCATACAAGTTCTGGACAAGGAAGATGAAAATATTTTTGTGTTCAAAGACTTTGTAATTAAGTTCTTCCACAATAAAAAGATTTGCTACGATAGAGTTCTTAGAAGTAAAAGTCTGATTGGACTGACTCCTAAACTTTTAGACAGTACAGAAAACTTTTACAAGTATGAATACGTTATTGCAGATCTTTTGTCTGATAATGTAAATCGTATTAAGTTTTCTAAGTTACTGAACTGGGCAAAAGAAAATTTGTGGGTTTCTAAGGAACAAGAAAACTTTTATGACAATTCCTTGTCTTTTTATAGAGAAAAAACTTTACTTCGTATTGAAAAGTTTTTAGATAAACACAACTTACTTGACAAAGTTGATTATATTAATGGAATTAAAGTTCCAAAAATAAAAGATTTAATCTCTCAAATAAATTTCAAACAGATTATTGGCAAAAAACCAACAGGGTTTCATGGCGATTTTATTCTTGATAATATTCTATTATCAGATTCGTTTATCCTAATTGATTGGAGACAAGATTTTAATGGGGTTATTGACTCTGGTGATATGAATTATGATCTTGCCAAGTTAAATCACAATCTTGTATTGAACCATGACATGTTGTATCATAATCATTTTGAGGTTGATTTTTCTGAAAATATTATTTGTGATGTTCATGTGAAAAAATCTTTGATTGATTGTAAAGACATTTTAAAAATATTTTGTGAGGAGAACGATATAAATTTCAATAGTATTGAAATACTTACTGCTTTAATCTGGATTAATATGTCCCCTCTTCATGAACACCCTCTTGATATGTTTCTGTATTATTTTGGAAAATATAACTTATACCTTACATTATCTAAATGATGCTTCCGAAATATTACATAGGACCCATGAGTAAGAATGTTGTTGATTGTGTGATTGAACATAGTCAAAGATATCCTGTTGGACTCATACCATCAAGAAGACAAATTGATTATTGTGGTGGATATGTTAACAACTGGACAACTCAAGAATTTTCAAAGTATTTGAATAAAAGCAACGTGTTGTTGTGTAGAGACCATGGTGGACCAAAACAGGGATCTGAAATTGATGACGGCAAAGATTCATTTCTAAACGATTGTGAACATCTTAACTTAATTCATGTTGATCCATTCAAAGATTCAACTTCAATCTATGAAGCAGCCAAAAAAACTATAACTTATATAAAATTTTGCTTCATAAAAAATCCAAAAATTTTTTATGAAGTTGGGACAGAAGAAGCAATATTTAAATATGAACCTGAACATTTAAGTTTTTTTCTCACTTCTTTAAAAGTTTTTTTGTCTGAAGAGGAGTTTGCTCAAATCAAATACGCTGTTGTTCAATCCGGAACAAGACTTGACCTATCAACAAGAACAAATACTGGTAACTTTAATAATGGAAGACTTCTTAACTTTATTGAGGTGGTAAAAAACTTTGGACTACTCAGTAAAGAACACAACGGTGATTATTTAATTGATTCGTTTGACGTTGAGACTCGTTATGCATCTGGACTTGATGCGATCAATATTGCTCCAGAATTTGGTCAAATAGAGTCTGAGTTTTATCTTGAGCAGTGCAAAGGGACTTCTTTATTTGATATTCTTTATGAAATATGTTATACTTCCGGTAAATGGAAAAAATGGATACCCGATCTGACAAGAGTTACAAAAGAACAAATCATTATGACTTGTTGCCACTATGTTTTATCCAATAAAAATTTTGTTGAAAAAATAAAAAATAACATTTCAAATCCAGATGTTACCATTGAAAATAAGATTCGTTCAAAGTTAATATTGTTAAATGAGCAAACAAAAAACTATTGCATTTGATTTGGATGATGTGATTTGTTATCGATCCGATCAATATGAAAATTTGGGTCCTACAAAATATGATTTTTGTAAACCAAATTATGATGTGATTGAAATTGTTAATCAACTATATGATGAGGGAAACTTTATTGTAATCTACACCGCTCGTGGAATGTCTCAATTTAAAGGTAATGTGCCTTTAATTTATAGTGAGTTATACGTCAAAACAATGTCCCAGTTGAATGAATGGAAAGTAAAATATAATCAACTTATTATGGGTAAAATACACTATGATGTTTTAATAGATGATAAAGCTCTAAACTCTTCAGATTTGACTATACAATCAATCAAAACCCTTTGTTACTTGAACTAAAATGAAAAATGTAGATGTAGTTACTTCTTATTATAATGACTTTTATAAGTTTGATTGGAAAATTTTGATAGATCATAAAAAATATAATTTGATTTTATACAAAAAAGATAACTCAATACTTATTGATAGTTTTGTTGTCGATAGAGAAGAAATAATCATTCCAAATTTTGGGAGGTGTGAATATGCTTTTTTCCATCATATTGTCAATAACTATGATAACTTATCTGATGTTACAATCTTTACAAAGATAAACTGGAAAGATCAAGGAATTAATTTTTCTGAACTATTAGACGAATGTGTTAACTATGATTTTTATGAAGTTGGAACATGCCCAGAGAGTAGCTTGTGGTATGATGAAAATCATTTAGAATATCTTAGTATTGAAACAAAGTATCATAAATGTCCAATAAACTTGGATAAACCATATGATAATATGGGTAATTGTCACGACCTAACAAACAGATCTCTTCCCATCCAAACTTATGCCGATTGGTATAATCATATTTTTCCAAGAGATCTTTTTGATTTACCAAAAGAAGTTGTTTGTTATGGGCATGGGCCCTGTTTTAGTGTAAGTAAAAATCTTATTCATAGGCACCCTTTGGAAACGTATAAATATATGCTGGAAAGATTTCATCCAAGGTCTGGCGCTTGGGATTCTAAAAGCACCCAAACGTTTGATCATCCGGGATTAGGAAAAATAACTGCTTCGCAATACGCACCTCAAATGTTTCATGATACCTGCCAAAGGTTTTGTAGAATTCTTTTTACTCATGCGACTGATAAATCTTCCTATAAAATCAAATTGAATCATTAATCTATTTTTTTATAACTTTATGAAAAAGAAAATCGCACTTAGTTTTATTGGGACTGGAAAATATTTAAATTTTCTTCCTAATTTTTATGAAGGATTCTCTAAAAATTTTGCTCCAGAATGTGAAAAACATTTTTTTGTTTTTACGGATGGAGAACTTAAAGATCTTCCTGATGATATTACGGTTATTTCCATCTCTGAGGAAGCAGAAATAACACAAGATGACTACTCTGCAAATAACTGGTATAAGTTAATGCACAGTTCTTTTGGTGGATTGAAAAGATTTTCGGTTATTAAAAAAATCAAAGATCAGTTAAAGTCTTTTGATTGGTATTGTTTTATTGATGCGGACGTTGTTTGTTCTGAAAAGATTGTTCATTATAATGACTTTTTTAATGAAGAAAAGGATTTTTTTGGAGCGCAGCATCCGTGTTTTGATAACCTTAACTATAAGAATCGGCAAGGTCCGTTGCCCCATGATAGAAATACTTCATGTTTAGCACATGTTTCTGTGGAAGAAGAAGATGATGTCTATCTGCAGGGGTGTTTGTGGGGAGGGAAAATACCAAAAGTTTTTGATCTTATAGAAGAACTTGACCGAAGAGTTCAAATTGATATTTCAAAAAACATCCTTGCATCTTCTCATGATGAAAGTTATTTGAACAGATATCGAATTGAAAACAAAGATAAGTTTCATGTACTTCATCCAGCGTACATAACTCCAGGAGACATGTCTTCTTCTTTGTTTAATTATGAACCAATTATATACCACTCTCCTGCATATAAAAGAGAACTTTTGAATTCTTAAAACATGAGCAACATTTGTGCCTTTTATCAAACTTATCGAAATAGAAAATCAACTGAGTTTGTTTTAAAAAACTTTAGAAAACATCATCCATCTTCTCCGATTACTTTAATTTCTGATGCTGGATGTAATTTTTCCGATCTTGCTAAAAAATATAACTGTAGTTATGACCATAGATTTTTAAATCTTGGCAGACAAGGACATCAAAATATAAAACTTGATTCCGAATACCCTGTCAATCCTGGTCTTGCTTTTAATAAGGAAGAAGCATTAGTTTGGATTCAAAGGTTTTATGATGCCTGTTTGTACGGTGTTGGGAATGAATGTGACTATATTCTTATGTTAGAAGATGATGTGTACGTAAAAAATAAAATCACATTTTTACCGGAGTGTGATGGATTTTGTTGTGGACCAGAAAACAGAGAAAATCTAATCAATCCAAATCTCATCAATTATTTGAGCAATAAGTATCAAGTAAAATGTAACGTTGACTATTACGCTTGTTGTGGAGGTGCTATCTTTAATGCAAGTATGTTCGTTAAGAATTACTATTCAATAGTAAAGTTTATTAATGATGATTTCTATACAATATTATCATTAGATGATAAAATGGGATGGATAGATTTTTTTATGCATATAATCTATTTTTATCTTGGCTGCACTTACACACCAAATCCACAGTTTGCTGAAACGTGGATGAAACAAAAATGGAATATTGATTGGGAGTCTCCGCAGTATTCTATAATACACCAATATAAGGATCTTTATTGAAATGAAAATCGCACTAATCGGACCAGGAGAACTGCCAATCCCCCCTAACGGATGGGGAGGAACAGAACATTTAATGTGGAACTACTATCTCCAACTTCAAAAGTTGGGACACGAGGTTATTATTTTCAACACAAAAAATCTTGATGAAGTAGTTTCCAAAGTTAACTCCGGAAACTTTGATGCAGCTCATTTGCATTATGATGTTTTTTCCAGAATAATGCCACATTTAAACTGCCCCAAAAAATTGAATACAAGTCACTATCCATTTTTGGATAATCCTGAACCATCATATACTTGGATCTATGATGAATTGAACAAATCTGATAGTCATGTGATTGCATTGTCTGATTCTATTCGAGATGAAATGATAAGGAGAGGTATTCCAGAAAATAATGTATCAATTCTTCCTTGTGGCATTGAAACAGAAGCATATTCAATTGACTATGAAGAAGTTCTTCATCCAGACAAGTCAATCATGGTAGGAAAAATTCTTCCCAGAAAACGACAAGCATTTATTCAAAAGAAAAATTTAAACGTACATTTTATTGGTGGCATAGAAGATAACTCTTTTAACATAAGTGATCCAAATTATCTTGGCGAACAATCAAAACAAGATATTAAAGAGAATCTAACTGCTTATGCAAACATGTTACTTTTGAGCACTGGGGAAGCACACGCATTTGTTGGAGTTGAAGCATTAGCTGCTGGTCTTGGGTTAGTAGTGTCAGAAAGAAGTGCTGGAAATTTGGATGTAACTAAACCTTTCATTACCGTTATTCCAGAAGATAAAATAAATGATGATGATTATTTAAAAGAAAAAATAGAAGAAAACAAAAAAGTTTCAATAACGATGCGAAAAGAAATACGTCAATATTGTTTTGATAATTTTGATTGGTCTGTTATAATAAACAAATATACCTCAATAATTGAAAAGATTTGAGAAATACTAATACTAAAACTATTTTTTTTAAACATGAGTAAAGTTATTCAAGACTTATCAAGTCCTTTTGTTGATAATAGAGGAGAAATTCAAAATCTCTTATCAGATCATCATGGTAGTTGTGTGATTATTAAATCTGTAAAAGGATCACAAAGAGCAAATCATTTTCACAAAGAAGATTATCATTATTGCTATTTGATTTCTGGATTAATTAAATATTTGGAAAGACCTGTTGGTAGCACAGAAAAACCTGTAGAGTATACTATTAAACCTGGAACGATGTTTTATACTGGTCCTATGATAGAACATTGTATGTATTTTGCTGAAGACTCTATTTTTCTCACCTTTGGTGGAGGAACAAGAAGTCAAGAAGATTATGAAAATGATCTTGTTAGAATTTCATCTTTGCATGATCAATATTCAGTATGAAAGTAACTCATTGTTGTCTTTGTTCTTCTAAAAATCTTGACAGGATTTTAGTTCTTGGAAAATCTGGTTTAGCTAATAACTTAGAAAAAACAAAAGATGATTCTAAAAAATCTAAAAAGTATGATCTGGAGTTACTTTTATGTAATGAATGCAATCACGTTCAGTTAAGTGAGGAAATAAATCCAGAAATTCTTTTTAGTAATTACAAATATGAAACGGGAATCTCTCAAGGTTTTAGAGAACACTTTTGCAAATATGCAAAAAATGTTTCTCAAAAAACAAGTGGTGTTGTAGTTGATATTGGTTGCAATGATTGCATTCTTTTGGACTCATTTAAAGATATCGGTTTTACTACAGTTGGCATTGAACCAGCTAAAAATCTTGTAGAAAAATATAGAGACAATCACGATCTTTTTAATTCTTTTATTGATGAAGAAGTTGTCTGTAAAATTGTAAAAAAATATGGAAAAGTCGATGTAGTTACGGCTAACAATGTGTTTGCTCATAATCGAAATCTTATAAACTTTGTCAAATCTGTAAAAAATCTTTTGAAAGATGATGGATTGTTTTTTGTAGAAGTTCAATATCTGGGAGACTTGGTGGAGAATGGTCTATTTGACATGATTTACCATGAGCATACTTCATATCACCACATTAAACCTATACGTTTGATGGTAGAAAAAATTGGTATGCATCTTATTGATGCCCAGAAAGTTTCTACTCATGGTGGAAGTATTAGATTAACCTTTCAAAATACCTCCGTCAAAAAAGAATTTGAAAATGATTTGACTATTTTTGATTCTATGTTTGATAAACAAATTAAAAACAAGATTTTTGGTTTATCTTTGTCTATTGAAACTTTTAAAAAAAACTTTGAAAAAACAATTTTTGATTTAAAAAATGAGTATGATTGTATCTACGGATATGCAGCTCCTGCAAAAGTTGTCACGCTCCTTTCCCTTTTTGATGAAAGCATAACCGATAATATTGACTTTATTATAGATGATGGTATACTAAAACAAAATAAGTTTTTACCAGGATATGGTATTAAAATAATTGGAACTGAGAGTGCAACAGAACTTTTAAAAAACAAACGTAGTGTTTGTATAATATTTGCTTGGAATGTTGCCAAAGATATTAAGGAAAAGATTTTTTCTTCGGATTTAAATCCAAACCTTGTAGTAGTTCCTCTTCCCAAATTGGAGATTTGTAATGGATTTTAATTTTTTAAAAGAACCGATTCTTTTGACTGGTTGTAATGGATTTCTTGGTAACTATTTTCTTAACAAAATAGTTAAGAAAATTGATAATGATTTAGATCTTAAGAAAAATGCTAACATTATTGCTATAGATAATGGAATCACTTCTTCTCATAATATTGTTAAAAGAGATTATATTCACTATTATGATGAGAATCTGATTGGATTTAATTTCAATAGACTAAAACCTGTTAAAACAATTGCACATATGGCAGGATTAGCTAGCCCTGCACAATACAAAAAGTATCCACTTGAAACTATTGATGTTGCTGTAACTGTTACAAGAGTGTTACTTGAAAAAGCAAAAGAGTGGAAATCTAAGTTTATATTTTTTTCATCATCTGAGATTTATGGAAATCCGGACGTAAATAATATTCCAACAAAAGAAACTTATAAAGGATATGTTGGATGTCAAGGTCCTCGTGCTTGTTATGATGAAAGTAAAAGGCTTGGTGAAACTTTGTGTTATGTTTACAATAAGTACTATAATGTCCATACAAATATTATTAGACCTTTTAATGTTTATGGACCAGGAATGTCTAAACATGACTATAGAATGATTCCAAACTTAATGAAATCTGCTATTGAGGGAAACTCAGTTAAAATTTATGGTGATGGTAAACAAACAAGAACTTTTTGTTATATTAGTGACGCTGTTGATGCAATCATCAAGATCGTAAGTAATGGTGAATATGGAGAGACTTACAATATTGGCAGAAGAGATCCTGAAATTTCTATGATTGATCTTATTGATGCATTTAAAAAGTCTACTGGATGTGACATTGAACTTGAACTAATCGATTATCCAGATAACTATCCAAAAGATGAACCTCTTAGGAGATGTCCAGACATTACAAAAGTTGTTGACCAACTTCAATATTCTCCAGAAGTAGATTTAGAAACAGGTTTAAAACTAACTTGGGACTGGGCAAATGAAAACTACACTCGTTAATTTTATTGGATATGGTGATTGGGGATCTCGTCTTGCAAAAAAGGTGCAAGACGAGGGTTTTGTTATTGAGAGTTTAGTAACAAACAACTCAAATGTTTCTATTCAATGTAATAATCTTTTAAAAAGAAATGAAGTTGAAAGAATTGATTGGACCTTACCAACTTTTATTTCAACTGGACCTTTATATCATCATGATTTACTTAAACTTTCAAAAGAAAGAGTTTTTGTAGAAAAACCTTTTTATATCTTTGAAAGGAATAACAGTAATATTCCACACAATCCATATGTAAATTATCATTGGTACAACTCGCTTAAGTTAAAAACTATTAAAAATTTTATAGGGAATAACTGGAAAAAACTAAGAATACAACTTTTTACCACTACAAAAATTAATAGGGGATTTGATGTATTCAATGATTTCTTACCTCATGTTGTAAGCATTTTGCAGTTTTTGAATCCTGACCACATTAAAAACTTTAATATCAATAAAATGTCTAATGATGTCTATGAGATAAAGTTTTATTTTAAAAACAAAATCATAGAATTTATTGTTGGTATATCAAGTGAAAGATATGCACAGTTTGAAACATATAATATTTGCATACGAACAAATAAACCAAATACATTAGTTGTTAATGGTACAGAATTTTTTATTGAAAGAGATTCGTTGTCTGATTCTGTGCATAGATACTATAACTATTACTTAAATGGGACTTGCGATAGAGTTTTTTACTCTGACGAGTTTCATACTTTTATTTTAGACCTTGGAAGAAAGATTTGACATGACTATAACTATAGGAAATTATGAAATCGAAATCAATGGAGATCATCGAAACGATTTTGATCCACGGATTCAAAATAATGCCAGCGAAGAAAGGCATTTAATTGATGGAGAAGAAGTAACTGTAGGTTTCGTATATAATGCTGTTTATAAACAAAAAAATGCATTAGAGCATGGATTAAAACAAATCCGAAAAATTTATCCAAACTCAAAAATATACATTGTCTCTGATGGGGGATTTGATTATTCTTATCTTGAAGATCAATATGATAATCTAAAATTTGAAATGGGTGAAGACACTATTGGTGCTTACACTAAAATGAATTTTCATAATTATCTTGAAGAAGAAAATCAAAAAGCAGTAAAGAAAAATATTGCTGTTAATATAGAAAGAATTATAAAAGGTATAGAATATTGTGGAAATCCTGATTGGACTTTCATGACAGAATCTGATGTTTTGTTGAGAGGAAAAGTTTCATACCCATCTAATGCAAAGTTGTTAGGAACTCGTTTAAACTATGCATGGGACATTCCTGGTAGATTGGAACAATACATATCCATGAATAAAATATCTTCTCAAATTGAAGGATCTATTCCAATGTTTAGATGGGGAGCAGTTCCAGCAATATTTGACACAGAAACTTATCTAAAAGCAACTAAAGTGTATAAAGAAAACTTTAATCTTTTAGACGATGTTACGAGAACTGTTTTTGGAATAAACTGTTTTGATGTTATTGTTCCATTTTTGTTTTCCTTGGTTGGTGAAGAGGAAGTTTACAACTCCGAAATAACGGAATGTTTGAGAGACCCCTCATGGAGAACTTCTTCTCATCCCATTGTGCATCAATTCAGAGAATATTACTCTGACGAATCTCATTATCCTTACATGGAGGTTAGATAATCAAATGAATAGAATCCAAGATTACAAAAAACTAAAACAAGATATTGTAAAATGGTTAGGAGATTATGTATTAGAAAATAGTTCTATTAAAGCTTTTGTTGTGGGAGTTTCTGGTGGAATCGATTCTGCAGTTGTATCTACTCTTGCAGCATCTACAGGTCTTCCTACTTATGCACTTGGTATGCCCATTCATCAAAATTCCGAGCAAAAAAACCTCTCAGATTCTCATTTAGAATGGCTTCAAGAAAACTTTAACAACATTATTGTCCAAAAGTTTGACTTAACTAAAGTTTTTGATACCTTTCAATTTACTATGAAAGAGTTTGGTTCAGATAAACTTTCTCTTGCTAATAGTCGATCACGTCTTCGTATGGTGACTTTATATCAAGTTGCCGGAACAGTTGGCGGCGTGGTAGTTGGAACAGGTAATAAGGTTGAAGATTATGGTGTTGGATTCTACACTAAATACGGTGATGGTGGAGTTGATATTGCTCCTATCGCAGACCTTTACAAAACTGAAGTATGGGAACTTGGAAAGCATTTTGGTGTAGATCAACGCATTATTAATGCTCAACCAACTGACGGACTTTGGGATGATGGTCGAACTGATGAAGATCAATTAGGTGTTTCTTATTCTGCTTTGGAAGAAGCAATGGAGTATGGAACAGGACCTGGAATTGATATTCTACAAAAGTTTAATAAACAGAACAAACACAAGATGATTTCTATTCCTACATTCAAACTATGACAGCGACAATTGAAGACGTAAAAAAATTTTGGGATGAACGACCATGTAATATTCGACACTCTAAAAGAGAGTTGGGTACAAAAGAATATTTTGATGAGGTCAAAAAAAAGAGATATACTGCTGAACCACATATTTTAAATTTTGTTGATTTCAAATCTTGGAATGGTAAAAAGGTTTTGGAAGTTGGATGTGGAATGGCCACGGATGGCATTAACTTTGCCAAACACGGTGCTGACTATTCTGGAACTGATTTGTCTATAGAATCTCTTTCACTTGCTAAAAAAAGATTTGAAGTGTATAATGAAAAAGGTAAATTTTATTTTGGCAATTCTGAAGAACTTTCTTCTTTTGTTCCGGTTGAAGATTATGATTTGATTTATTCTTTTGGTGTTATCCATCATAGTCCATATCCAGAAAAAATTATTTCTGAGATTAAAAAGTACATGAATAAAGATAGTGTACTTAAGATTATGTTGTATGCCAATCAGTCATGGAAAAATTATATGATTGACGCTGGTTTTGATCAACCAGAAGCCCAGTATGGTTGTCCAATAGCAAATACATATACTCAAGATGAAGTGTCTGATCTTTTAAAAGATTTTGATATTATTTCTATAGATCAAGATCATATTTTTCCATATCAAATTGAACCTTATAAAAGTGGTAAGTTTATAAAACAACCTTGGTTTGATGTAATGCCAGATGAAATTTTTAATGTGCTAAAGAAAAAACTTGGATGGCATTTATTAATCACTGCAAAAATAAAGGAGATTTAATATGACTCATAAATTATCAACAAAAGTTGCCATGATTGGTGTTGGTAAACTTGGGCAAACGTGCGCTGAGGTTATGGCAGAAACTTATCCAGTTGTTGGATATGATGTTGCTCCAAGAAATCCAAGAAATTTTAAAATGGTGACAACTGTTAAGGAAGCAGTTGAGTTTGGCGATGTGATCTTTATTGCTGCTCCAACTCCACATGATCCAGAGTATGATGGACGCAAACCAACTCATCATCTACCTAATAAGGATTTTGACTATACAATAGTCAAAAACATTTTGGCTGACGTAAATCAATATGTTAATAAATCAAAACTTGTTGTTTTGATTTCTACCGTTTTGCCTGGAACTGTTCGTCGTGAACTGGAACCAGTGATTACCAATGCAAGATTCATTTATAATCCATATTTGATTGCTATGGGAACTGTTGGATGGGACTTTTCTAATCCAGAAATGGTAATGATTGGAACTGAAGATGGTTCTGAAACTGGAGATGCTAAAGAACTCATTCAGTTTTATCGTCCTATGATGAATAATGATCCTCGTTATGTGGTGGGCACTTGGGATGAATGTGAATGCATTAAGATTTTTTATAACACGTTCATTTCTGCAAAACTAAGTCTTGTTAATATGATCCAAGATGTTGCCGAACGTCAAGGTAATATTAATGTAGATGTTGTTACTGATGCACTCAAGAATTCAAATCAAAGAATTATGGGTCCACGCTATATGAAAGCAGGTATGGGTGACGGTGGTGCTTGCCATCCCAGAGACAATATTGCTCTTCGTTGGATGTCTCAAAACCTTGGTCTTGGATATGATCTATTCGATGCTATTATGGAAGCAAGAGAAATACAGGCAAAGAATCTTGCCATGAAACTTTTGGAACCAAATCTTCCTGTTGTAATCATCGGTAAAGCATACAAACCACATGTGCATTATGAAGATGGTTCCTACAGTATTCTTGTTGGTCATTATGTAGAGGAACTTCGAGGAAAAGTTTATTATGATGATGACTATACTGGAGATAAACCACCAGAAGATCTTGGACCAGCATCTTATCTATTAGGACATGATCCAGAAACTACTTTCTTAGGATGCTTAGATCCTGATCCAGAAAAACAAGAAAAATCTATTTTTCCAGAAGGATCTTTTATTATCGATCCCTGGAGAAAGTGTCCTAATATCTTAGGATGTACCGTTATTCATTATGGCAATACTCGTCATATCAAATAATCATGATTGGATTTAATCATCTGGGTAGACTTGGTAGACTGGGAAACCAGATGTTTCAATTTGCTGCTCTAAAAGGAATCGCAAGAAATAGAAACTTTGAAATATGCATTCCAAATCATACACAATACATTGATGATGGTATTGGAAATCTTCTCAAGACAGAACTCTTTACTGCTTTTGATTTGAATGTTGATTCTGTAGGAGTTCTTGATGTTCCTTATTTAAATGAACCCCATTTCCACTTCTCAGAGGAGTTGTTTAATACTTGTCCAGACAATGTTTCTTTAGTAGGATTCTATCAAACAGAAAAGTATTTCAAACACATCAAAGATGAAATTCGTCAGGACTTTGATTTCAAAAAAGAAATCAAAGATTCTTGTAATCAAATCTTCAAAAGTTTGAATTTGAACGATCCTATTGCTTTACATATTCGTCGAGGAGATTATACAATCAACTCTGATAGACATCCTGTTGTTCCTTTGGAGTATTATGAAAAGGGATTGTCCAACTTTGAATCTGATAGAGAAGTGATTATTTTTTCTGACGATCCGACTTGGTGCAAAAAGCAAGAACTATTT
>Ga0194119_10006894_pt1 | contig 16258 bp, 15 predicted proteins | sample TA2MahC100mmetaG_FD_148620 | JGI IMG/M metagenome (GOLD analysis project Ga0194119, IMG submission 148620) | Freshwater microbial communities from Lake Tanganyika, Tanzania - TA2015018 Mahale Deep Cast 100m | ecosystem: Environmental > Aquatic > Freshwater > Lake | place: Tanzania: Lake... | reverse complement strand
TCCGAAATACAAAGATTACTGCCACGATATCACACGCAGTGGCCAATCTCTTTTGACAATCATCGCCGATATTCTCGATATGGCCGAACTCGAGGCTGGAAAAATTCGCATCGATAAAAAGCTTATGATTTTGAGTGATGCCGCTAGGGAAAGTGTTGAAGCGATGCGAGGGGCCGTAGAAGAAAAAGGCTTGAAACTTCACGCCAATTTTTCGGATCACAGCCCTCTTCTTGCTGATCGCCGTGCAATTTCCCGAATTCTGTCGCATCTACTTTCAAACGCAATCAAATTTACCCCAGAAGGCGGTCGTATTTCGGTATCAACGCGTGAAGTGTCTGGCGCAATCAATCTTTATGTTGAAGATACCGGGATTGGAATTCCTAAAGACGCGCTATCGAAATTGGGGCGGCCCTTTGAATGGGTTGAACTTGATGCGCGCCAACCGACCGAAGGCGCTGGATTGGGTCTTGCCATCGCTCGCTCTTTCGCTGAATTGCATGGTGGCACTTTGACAATACGCTCAACGGAAGGATCGGGAACCACGGTGCTTGTTCGATTTCCTATTCGCGCGGGGCCCCCACTCGAAGAAGCCGCGTGAGGGAAACAAACGAATCGGTGATCATCAAGACTCAGCAAGTCTTTTTTTGACAACATCCCCAACCTTTGCGCGCAACTCAGAAAAATGTAGCTCAAGCATTTTGAAATCGGGCAACCCAGTGAGGATGGCCAATCTTTTCAATAAGGCTCGATCTGCTTTGCTAGGATTGAAATCGCCGCTGACCATGGCACGAAGCCATTGCATCATGTCACGCATCAACGAATAAGCTTCAATCAAAGGTGTTATGTCTTTTTCTGGCATCAAGCCAAGTCGTTTGGCGTTCAAGAGAATCGTTGTGGTTTCCGAAGCGATCCAATTTGGATGAGCTGTGCCCTCTTCGAGCACAAGGGCTTGCGCGATAAATTCAATATCTATTAAGCCACCGGCGACATGTTTGAAATCCCACGGATCGCTATTGCCTTTTTCGCTCGCAAGAAGTTCACGCATTTCGCGTGTACCTTTACGAATAGCGTTAACTTCGCGCGGCTTTGTGAGAATTTTCCGTAAAACCTCGCTCACCTCACTCATAAAGGACGTATCGCCGGCGACCGGGCGCGCCCGAACAAGTGCCAAATGTTCCCAGAGATCCGCTTCACTCCCGAAATGATAATCAAGGAAACCCCGATATTGCGTGGCTGCTGGCCCCTTATTTCCGGAAGGGCGAAGTCGCATATCGACTGCATAAAGCGTTCCCCTTCGCGTTGGTACCGTTAATGCGCTAATCAATCTTTGGGTCAATCGACCAAAATAGACAGTCGGATCCAAGGGGCGTGGTCCATCGCTCTCGACACATTCTGGATCAAAATCATAAAGAACAACGAGATCGAGATCCGAGGTTGCTGTCATTTCACGCGACCCCAAACGACCCATGCCGAGAACAGCCAGGCGGCCACTTTTCACAAATCCATGCTCCCGACTAAATCGGCGATGTACATCATCAATCGTTATGCGAATAAGACCTTCAGCGATCGCAGCAAATGCACCACCAGCCTGTTCCGGTGATAATACGCCCGACAACATGCGCACGCTCACCAAAAACATTTCATGCTGCCCCGTCTCACGAAGACGATCGAGAAAATCCTCCGCAAGATCACTTTCGCCAATCGAGGCTTTCATACGTTCAATGAGAAGCGGCAATTCGGGAAAAGGTTCAATAAAAGCCGGATCGATAATCGCATCGAGAAGATGTGGCCTGATAGCAACAATATCGGCAAGGCGCGGCGCCGAACCGAGAATATCGGAGAATAGCGTAAGGATGGGACGGTGTTCGCGCAAGATGGAGAAGAGTTCAACAGCGGCAGACATTCCGCCCAATACGCGATCAAACCCTGCAAGCGCTGCGTCTGGGTCAGCAGTTTTTCCAAAGGCGGCAAGCAAAGCCGGAATAAGTTCTGTTAACACTTCACGTGCGCGCGCACTCGTTACTGCAGAGCGTCTTCCAAAATGCCAGCCGCGAACCGTTTCAGTTGCTGTTTCAGGTGCCGTAAAACCCATACGGCGGAGCGTTTCGATTGTTTCTGGGTCATCTGTTGTACCCGTGAACACAAGACTACCTTCACGCACCGCAAGATCAGCACCCTCTTCAAATAATTGCGCGTAATGGCTCTCAACCTTCTTTGCTTGTGCAATTAAGGCTTTTGAAAAAGCGGCCTCACCTGAATATCCGCAAAAGAGAGCGAAGCGTTTCAATGCATCAGCATCACTTGGCAATCTTTGTATTTGCTCGTCATTGATCATCTGCAGACGGTGTTCAATACGCCTCAAAAATTTATAGGACTCGTTTAGATCATCCCGCGCCTTCTCCGAGATCCATTTCTCATGGGCCAAAACGCCAAGTATATCGAGGGTACGACGACCGCGAAGCGCCGTGCGCCGCCCACCAAATACAAGTTGTTGAGTTTGGACAAAAAATTCAATTTCACGAATTCCGCCACGACCCAATTTGATGTCATGGCCAGCAACCGCAATAGTTTCATGCCCCCGCACCGCATGGATTTGGCGCTTCATCGCATGAATGTCAGCAATCGCCGCAAAATCGAAATATTTCCGCCAAATAAAGGGCGATAAATCCGAAAGAAACGCCGCACCAATCGCTAGATCTCCAGCGACGGGTCGCGCTTTAATGAGGGCTGCACGCTCCCAATTTTGCCCAACACTCTCATAATAGGCAAAGGCTGAATTGACGGAAATTGCAACGGGCGTTGAGCTAGGATCAGGTCGCAGTCTTAAATCAACACGGAACACATAACCGTCTGCAGTCGACTCATCAATCAAGCGGACAATGCCTTTAACGATCTTGACAAAAAACGGACTGGGCTCAACACCTTCAGCTAAATTGGCTGCTGCGGGATCATAAAGAGCGATAATATCAATATCAGAAGAATAATTAAGCTCACGCGCTCCATGCTTTCCAAGCGCCAAAATCACGAAACCTTGCGGTTGTTCACGATTAAATGTCGTGATTTTTCCTGAGAGCGCTTCTTCCGCAAGAAGAAATGAAAGCACCGCTTTGAGGCTTGCATCCGCAAAATCAGAAAGTGCTTCGGTCACGCGGATCACATCCCACACACCGCCGAGATCACATAACGCAATCAGCAGAGCGGCCTCTTGTTTGATTTGCCGTAAAGCCCACTTGATTCCGGCTTCATCACCGGCATTTGTGTACGTAGCTTGTTCACAGGACGCGATAAGTTCTAGAAATAAAATATCAGGATCGTTTTCAACAATCCGTAAGAAACGTTTAGGGTTTCGTTGGATCAGCCGCCAAAGATAGGGTGAGTGTCCAGCAATCGCGATAATTAACTCATGGAATTTTGGATATTGATGGCTCAAATCTACGAGACGGTTTGATTCCGAATCGTTATTTGAATTTATCAAATGCTCAATGTGATTTTGCGCAGATTTCCGGTCAACCGGCTTCGGCGCGGCCTTAATTTGCTCAACTAAAGACAAACCCATCATCGTTCCCGTCTGGGCAATGAAAACACAACACGTAGACCCGGCAAATTATCTTCAAGTGTTAGTGTTCCATTATGAAGGCGCGCAATTGCAACGGCAAGAGAAAGCCCAAGGCCCAAGCCCGGCCTTGTACGCGAAGTCTCGAGGCAAACAAACCGATCAAGGACGCGGCCACGGTCTTTTTCAGCTATACAGGGACCGCGATCAGCAACTGAAAGCTCGACGCCGGCTGGCTTTTTGTTAAACACCAACCACAATTTCTTTTTTATTCTCGGAAAAACTATCCCCCGCAACAGAATACTTTATTGCATTATCAATAAGATTGGCGAGCGCCTGACTTAGCAATTCACGAGATCCTTTGATTTCACAGCGTCTTTCAGCATGCACACGCAAGATGAGCCCCGCTTCTTCTGCAAGCGGTTCATAAAGCTCGGCCACATCGTGAGCAGTCGCGACAATATCAAGCGTCTCTCCTTTGTCGAGGGCGCCGCCGGCTTCTGCCCGCGCGATCATCAAAAGCGTATTGAAAAGTTTGATCAGTCCGTCAGCCTCGTCGATCACATGGTCGAGCGCTAAACGCAATTCATCAACCGAATTTGATGAACGCAATGCTTCTTCCGCACTATTACGTAATCTTATGAGAGGCGTTTTTAAATCATTTGCAATATTGTCCGAAAATTCCTTTAACCCTTTCATCAATTCTTGAATGCGATCGAGAATCATATTCAGACTTTGCGCGAGGCGATAAAGCTCATCTCCGGTACCAGCAACAGTGAGACGCCCAGAAAAATCGCCTGCCATAATAAGACGCGTTGTTTCTGTCATTTGATCGATGCAGATCATTACGCGTCGCGCAACAAAAACACCACCCGCCACGGCGAGCGCCAAAACAAAAAGAATTGACCAACCACCCGTGCGCCAAATAACTGATCGAAACCGATCTGTCTCGGCGAGATCTCGGCCAACCATCAATCGAAAACCACCGGGTAAAATGACCGTTTCGACCAAAGCGCGATGAGGCCTTGGCTCACCATCTTCAATGATGCGATACAATAATTCATAAGTACCGGCTTTAAGGAGACCGTCACTTTCCAAGCTCATTATATTGCCGGCAAGTGTTTCACCTGCAGCCGAAGTCACAAGATAGAGCGATGATCCAGGTTGCTGCGAATGTCTTTCAATAAGACGCACAAGGCGAACAACACCACCCGAATTATATTGTGCAAGAAGGCCTTTGATTTCTTCGCCTAAAGTTATGCTAACCTGCTCATCAAGCAGTTTCTGCGCACAAAAACCGACATAGAGAAGAATCGTAACGGCAAATACCGTGAAGATCAGCAAAATGCCGATGGCAAGTTTAAACGCTGTTGTACGAAAAAGCCTACCTATTCGTTTCACGGATCGTATATCCCGCACCACGTATAGTATGAATTAGCTGAAGATCATGCCCCTTATCAATCTTCGACCTTAATCTCGAGACATGGACATCGATGACATTGGTTTGCGGATCAAAATGACAGTCCCACACTTGTTCGAGAAGCATGGTCCGCGTCACCACCTGTCCTGAATGTCGCATAAGATATTTAAGTAACCGGAATTCGCGCGGTTGTAGTTCAATTTCAACTCCAGCCCGCGTGACGCGGTGCGAAAGTCGATCAAGTTCCAGATCGGCGACACGGAAAATTATTTCTTCGGTTGGAGTAACCCGCGCACGACGTGAGAGAATTTCAACGCGCGCGAGAAGTTCTGAAAATGCGTAAGGCTTCGGAAGATAGTCATCCGCGCCGGCCCTAAGACCCTTCGCGCGATCATCAACTTGCCCAAGTGCCGAAAGAATGAGAACAGGCGTTTCAATCGATTGTTCACGTAATACGCGGATCAATGCGAGACCGTCCATGCGCGGTATCATTCGATCAACGATCAAGACATCATAGCAACCATCGGTCGCCATCGTGTAGCCGTTTATTCCGTCCGGCGCGTGGTCGATCGAGTGGCCTAATTCCCGAAAGGCTTTAACGAGATAGGCAGCGGCAGAGGCATCGTCTTCAATTAGCAAAAGCTTTATAATACGCAACACTTGGTCTGCTTTTCCGGCGAGGGTCAAGAAAAAAGTCAGATCCGGGGGCCACCGGACCTGCCGCTCAATATGGGGACCGCACCTCAGAGGACTTTGAATACGCGTCCCGCTTAAACACAGTCAGCCTTTCGGGAAAGCCAGAGCGACGAAGCGCATGCCGTCTTCACCTTTGACACGGAGAACCACGGCCTTGCGGCCGTCCTTTTTCGCTTCATCAATCGCGGCACGAACGTCAGAAGGCTTCATCACGCTCTTGCCGGCGACCTCTAGAATGATGTCGCCTTTATTGATTCCCTTTTCCGCGCCAATACCGTTGGGATCAACATTCGTCACAATCACGCCGCTTCCCTCTTTTGCCGGCGCCAGAGCGAGGCCAAAAGCGGGCGATGCTTTAGTCAATGCAGGATCTGCGGCCAGCGTTTTTGCTTCAGGCAAAGCTGCTAATTTTTTCGTCGCGACTTGTTCCTTGCCTTGACGCAAAAAGGTGATCTTAGTGCTATCGCCCGGTTTGATTTGTGACACATGGCGTGTCACATAGCGTGGGTTCGCCATAGCTTCACCATTGACAGCAATGATTGTGTCACCTGGTTTAAGTCCGGCATCGGCCGCAGGCTTTCCCGGCTGTGTTTCAGCAATCAAAGCGCCCTTAGTTTCTTTCAAGCCGAGGCTATCAGCAAGCTCAGGCGTGACAGGCTGAATTTGGACGCCGAGATATCCACGCACAACCGCACCGCTCTCTTTGAGAGATCCAATAATATTTGCTACCGTCTCTGAAGGAATTGCGAAGGCAATGCCGACACTGCCGCCCGACGGTGAATAAATCGCCGTGTTCACCCCAACAACTTCAGCTTTGAGATTAAAGGTTGGCCCACCGGAATTACCGCGATTCACTGGCGCATCAATTTGGATATAGTCGTCATAGGGGCCTGAACCAATATCGCGACCACGCGCGGATACGATGCCCGCCGTCACAGTTCCACGGCGACCAAAAGGATTGCCGACGGCCACAACCCAATCACCAACGCGCGGCGCTGCGTTCGCTAGCGGAATAAAGGTGAAATTTCCGCTTTATTCTGTTTTCAATAAAGCCAGATCGGTTTTCGGATCACGACCGATAATCTTAGCATCAATTGTTTTGCCATCATCGGTTGTCAGCGTCACAGTGACGGCATTTTCGACGACGTGATTATTGGTGACTAAATAACCATCCGCTGAAATGAAAAAGCCGGAACCTTGTGACATTCCGAATTGCTTCGGACAATGTTTATGTCCACCACGCCCGTCACGAAATTGTTTGAAAAATTTTTCAAGCGGATGTCCAGGCGGTAGACCTAGGATCATCATGGATCCCTCTTCGTCATTCGCATCTGCCGTCGCTTCCACTTTCACCTTTACGGAGACAACAGCCGGCCGAACGCGTTCAACAATATCGGCAAAAGAAGGCATCGCTTGTGCCATATTCTGTGTGTCGGCATAGGCCGGCATTGGCTTTAATTCGGGAATAAAGGGAACAGCGACACCGAGGCCAACTAGAATAGCTGCGCTTGCGAAAAGGCGCGCGCGAAGAGCGGGGCGCTTTTTTGAAATATTAAGAAGAGTATTATTCATTTCACTCACTCCATTTTTCAAAACCGGATCTCGGAGAATTTTACCGGACTAGGGAAATGATAAATGGCAGGAGACACCTTACAGCGACATCACTCGAGCACGAAAAATTGTTAAGATTTCAACGATTCTGACTTCTGTTCGCAAGAATCCGGTCAAGTTGCGCTTTCTCGTCATCCGTCAAAGGAACATCCGATCGGGAAAGAGCACCGCGGCGTTGCGCCGCACGCCAGACAAAAAAGCCGCTAATTAAAAGAGCAAAGAACGGCGCGCCCCAGAGAATAATTGTATCTGTCGCAAATCTCGGTTTCAGCAAAATGAATTCGCCATAGCGTTCGACGAGATATTGTCGAATTTGATTATCACTTTCTCCTGCCTTCAATCGATCACGGACCAGCAATCGCAAATCACGCGCGAGAGGCGCATCAGAATCGTCAATGGATTGATTTTGACAAACGAGGCAACGAAGTTCTGCTGAGATAGAACGTGCGCGTACTTCTAACGCAGGATCCTTTAGTATCTCATCAGGCTCGACCGCATAGGCTGTCGCGTTAAAAACAATAAGGGCAAAAAGTAAAAGAAAACGCCGCATCATGCCGGCGCTCCACGACTCTTGCCTGTTGTGCGTGATACGCGCTCTGCTGCCGTAATTCGAACGCGTCGATCAGAAAGCGACAAGGCACCACCAAGTGCCATGACGAGTGAACCGCCCCAGATCAAAGTGACCAACGGCTTCCAATAGAGATGAACGCTGACGCGGCCGTCGGGAAGAATTTCATTCAAGCTCGCATAAAGTTGGCCGAGACCAAAAGTCTCGATCCCGGCTTCAGTTGTTGGCATCTCTCGTCCGGCATGAACGCGCTTTGACGTTTCGAGCGCACCAAGAGATTGATTATCGCGTGTGATCAGGAACCGAGCACCCTCTTCCCGATAACCTTGTCCAGACCTTTTAAAACTTGCTTCCAGTGCAACTGTGTAAGGCCCAACAAGAATCTTCTCACCCGCTTTTGTAATTGAAATATGCTCAACACCCCATGCGGTGGCAGCAATGCCGATAACGGATATTCCGAGTCCCGCATGCGCCAGTGCGGCTCCCCATGCAGAGCGGGGCAATCCCCAAGCGCGAGCAACGATAACTCCTATATCGAAGCGAAGCGGCCATATCCGAGTAAAAATGTCTGTTGCCGAGCCGAGGATCATCCACAGACCCAATCCAATCCCGACAGGAGCCATAATAGGTCCGCCTATCGTGAAGGCAAAAATAATCATAACCGCAAGAACAGACATTCCGAATGCAAATAGAAGTTTTTGCATGACACCAAGAAGATCACCGCGCTTCCACGCCAGTGACTGGCCAAAGGGAACAAGGACCAAAAGAATGATAAACAAAGGGACGGCGGTAAGATTGAAATAAGGCGCACCAACAGAAATTTTCGCACCCGAAAATGTTTCGAGCACAAGTGGGTAAAGTGTTCCTACAAGTACCGCCACTGTCGAGGCTGCAAGAAAAAGATTGTTGAGAACCAACGCACCTTCACGGGACACAGGCGCAAACAACCCGCCCTGCCTGAGCGATGAAGCACGCAACGCGAACATTAGGAGACCGCCGCCGATAAAGACAACCAGAATACCTAAGATAAAAAGACCGCGACCCGGATCGCTTGCGAAAGAATGAACAGACGTGATGACTCCAGAGCGCACCAAAAACGTACCAAGGAGTGACAAAGAGAAAGTCAAAATTGAAAGTAAGATTGTCCAAACTTTAAGCGCATCACGCTTTTCCATCACAATGGTTGAATGCAAAAGAGCAGTGCCCATGAGCCAAGGCATCAAAGATGCGTTCTCGACCGGATCCCAAAACCACCAGCCGCCCCAACCCAATTCATAATAGGCCCAATAGGACCCCATCGCGATGCCGAGAGTGAGAAAGATCCACGCGATTAATGTCCAAGGCCGAACAAAGCGCGCCCAGATCGCATCGATTCTTCCATGGATCAAAGCGCCAATCGCAAAAGAGAAGGCAACGGAAAAACCAACGTAACCAAGATACAAAAGTGGCGGGTGAATAGCGAGACCCGGATCTGCAAGAATAGGGTTTAAACCTTGACCATCAGATGGTGGATCACCAACGCGTAGAAAAGGATTAGATGTAAGAACAATAAAGATCAGAAAAGCTAAAGCGATGGCACCTTGAACCGAGAGAACGCTGGCAAGAAGTCGCTCTGGCATCCCGTCCCCGCGGAAGGCAACGAGGGCAGCGAAAAAAACGAGTATCAAAACCCAGAGCATCATTGAGCCCTCATGATTGCTCCAGACGCCTGAAATTTTATAAATCAGTGGCTTTGTAGAGTGTGAGTTCAAGACAACATTGGCAACAGAAAAATCTGAACTTAAATAGGCATAAGTCAATGCACCATAACTCAACAAAACAAGCGCGAATGTAACAAAGGCTGAAATTCGCGCCATGCTCTGCAACCATGGATCTTGCCGGACGGCGCCCCAAAGCGGAAACACACATTGCACAAAGGTTGTCATTATCGCCAAAATGAGAGCGTAATGTCCAAGTTCAATGATCATGGCCTACCTTCGTTCATTTTGGTGCACCACCCTGCCAGACGCCTTTTTCTTTCAAGGCATCCGCAACTTCTTTCGGCATATAATTTTCATCATGTTTTGCGAGGACGGCGTCGGCTTGTAAAACATGATCCGGCGTTATGACACCTTCCGAAACGACGCCCTGTCCTTCACGGAAAAGATCAGGTAATAAGCCTTTATAGACAACAGATAATTTTGCGTCACCGTCTGTAATTGCAAATTTGATAATCGGAAATGCAGATTTATCAACGCTTCCCAAATCCACAAGACCTCCGATCCGCACACGCGTTCCTGGCCCAATCACCTGTTTGGTTAAATCAGATGGCGTATAAAAAAAGACGATCCGGTCATTCAGCGCGTATAGGATCAATCCCGCCGAACTCGCAAGAATGAGACCCGCTACCGCAATCAACGAAAGTCTCTTTTGTTTACGCGTCATCTCTATGCCTTATTTCAACCCTAAATCACGGGCCGCTGCTTCAATTTTTGCGAGAGTGGCTTGATCATTGGTGAAAGAATTTTTTGCACGATCACGTGCGGCTTGCGCTTTGTCACTATCTCCCAAAACTTGATAAGCGCGCATCAAGCGTAACCAGCCGTCCAGATCAGATCCGTCTTTTGTCAATTTCTCATCAAGGCGTTGAACCATTGAACGGATCATTGCGCCTTGTTCTGTTGTTTCATCAGGCACCAAAGATTGCGTATTTCCGGTCAGCGCATCGATACGGCGCGCAATCAATTGTCCAGGCTCGGAATCCGGCGGGATATGACTAGCTAGCGCTTGATAGAGTGAAAGCGCGCGCGACTTGTCTCCATCCTGCTCGGCGGCTACAGCTTGGTAATATTGTGCGCGTTGATTTTTAGGATCAATCGCAAGTGCTTTTTCAATATCTTTCAAGGCATCAGAGGTTACGATCCCATCGGCCGCAGCCATACGCGCTTCGCCAAGACCTGAACGCAACTCAGCACTCTCGCCTAAAATACTGATCGCTTTTGTATAGGCCGTAATCGCCTCACTAAATCGACCCGTCGAAACATAAACTGGTGCAATCGTCGCCCAACCAATGCCATCTTCAGGATACGTTTCGAGCCGCGCCTCTTCTTGCGTGATTGATGTTGAGAGATCTGTATCTTTTGCGAAGCCGTCCAACCGAGCCGACAAAGGCTGATCAGGCAAACCCGGTGAACCTGTATAATTGTAAAGCGAATAGGCCCCGAACGGAACTCCAAGGATCAAGAGAACTGCTACAATTCTACGACGTTTTTCATTGGAAAAATCAGAAGATGAAATTCTTTGCTCTGTCTGCGAGGACAACAAACGACGGGCTGCTTCTCTGCGAGCTTGTTCTGCGGCATCCGGAGCGATCAAACCGCGCGCGAGGTCTTGATCAATATTTGCAATCTGCAGGGCATAAAAATCGCGATCATCAATGTCGGGAGTATGACGCAAGACCCGCGAAAGCGGCCACAGCAATCCGAAGATTGTAAACCCGGTAAAAGAGGCGACGAGTAACCAGAAAACCATGTGTATTTTTTAGGCCCAGAGAGATGCAAGGTCACGAAAAAAAATAAAAGAAGGGGCGAGGCACCTGTGTGTCCCGCCACAAAACACGAAAAGACGTGTTCATTACTGTCAGTTGACGATATCCCAAGCACCATCCGCCGCCTTACAGGCCGTACCTACACCCGTCTCCGGCTTGCCATTAATGTAGATCTTGTGGGTGTAAGTGCGGCAGGTGCGACTGTTCTCAGCATAAACGGGGCCAGGTTCGACAAAGCCATAAGAGCCGCTCGGCGCCTGCCATTTGGTCTGCTTGCCACTGTTCAAAGCCAAAGACTGAGCGCCAGAGGCTTGCCGCTTGGCTTCCTCGTCGAGGCCGCGACCGATGGAACTGCCAATCATACCGCCCAGCATCGTACCGGCAATAATGGCCGCCGTATTTCCACTATCTTTACCGATTTTGCTTCCGATAACGCCGCCGGCAATGGCCCCTAGAATCGTCCCACCCGATTCGTTTGGACCAGTCGTCTGCGAACACCCTGCAGCACCAAATGCCACGCCAACCGCTAAAAAAATCGATATCGCCGATTTTATCGACATAAAAAACCCCCGAAACCTTATTGTTTCTGTGATCCGATTAATGAAATTACGACTTCAAGCCACTAAATCGCCTAAGGCAACCAACATGAAATTCAGACAATTTTCAGGCGGTTTTTTGATTAAATCACAAGGACGGCAATCGAAGGCGCGCACGTAAGCCGCCAAAGTCAGAATCTTCCAAAGCCAGCGAACCGCCATAGAGACCTGCAAGATCGGCAACAATCGCCAATCCAAGCCCTGAACCAGGAACAGTTTCGTCAAGCCTTTGACCACGCCTCATGACATCGGCACGCTTCTCCGCGGGCAGCCCCGACCCGTCATCCGAAACAACGACTTCCAGAAAGCTTCGACCATCGACCACAGGCAGCGCCATTGCATTGATTGTGATCGATTGGCGCGCCCATTTTGCAGCATTATCAACGAGATTGCCGACCATATCATCAAAATCGCGGCTCTCACCTCTGAAGCGCAGATCATCAGGGCAATCGACATCAATCGAAAGTCCCTTCGCGGCATAGATTTTCAAAAATGTACGTTGCAACCCAGCAAGCAAGGGTTTGATATCGGTTGCAATACCAATAGCACCCGCGCGCGCAGCGGCGCGTGCGCGTTCCAAATGCCAATTGACTTGATCACGCATGATGTCGGCCTGCTCACGAACCTTTTTGGCGAGCAAAGTCGATTGTCCGGAGGCCTCATTCAAAATCACGCTCAAGGGTGTTTTCAACGCATGAGCCAAATTTCCGACTTGCGTGCGTGCGCGCTCAAGGATGTCACGATTAGACTCAATCAGAAGATTAATTTCGCTCGCAACCGGTGCGATGTCGTCAGGAAATTCGCCTTCGACATGATCGCTCAACCCACGCCGAATGGAACTAATTTGGGAGGACAAGCGTGACAGTGGAAGCAACCCAAACCGCACTTGGAAGATTGTAAACACGCCAAGGACACAAGCCAACAAAGCAAAGGCCGTCCATAATGCATTCTTAAAATTTTGAATGGTTTGCTCGATCTCGTCCGCATTTCCGGCAATTTGGACAAGATAACGAGCGCCATCGGGTAATTCGAGCGCGCGTTCCACAAGCCGCAAGCGGCGTTCATCAGGTCCAATTATATAGCCCTCACGACTCGAGCCATCATGAGCCGGCACGTGAAGATCTTCTAGGCGGGGAAGACGCCCGCCGAAAAGAGAGAGAGACGAAAAAACATTTTGTGGCACTGAACCTTCAATCCGTATCTGCCAGTACCAACCAGAGAGGGGTAATGTAAAACGAGGATCCCCTAATCCATAGGGATCATAAGCGTTGGCTGTGTTTTTTGAGGCGATACTCGCTGCCATCGATTGAATATAGACATATAATCTTTCATCAAAAGCTCTTTCAGCCGCTCGCCGATAGATTTCCGATAAAACAAAAGCAGCGCCAACAAGAATGATGATGCTGCTCAAAACGGATGTCACAACAAGACGGATACCAATTGAAATGCGAGAAAAAGGAAAATACGAACGACGCATAATCTATCACAATGTCGTCGGTGGTTCGATCAAATAGCCAAGACCACGGATAGTTTTGATAACATCAACACCAAGTTTTTTCCGTAGTCGACCAACAAAGACTTCAATCGTATTTGAGTCACGATCAAAATCTTGATCATACAAATGTTCGACAAGCTCAGTACGGGAAATAATTCGACCAATATGATGCATCAAATAAGACATCAATCGATATTCATGCGACGTGAGCCTGATGGGCTCGCCATGAACAAGCACCCGCCCCGCACGCGTATCGACTCTGATCGGACCACAAACAAGATCCGATGACGCATGGCCAGTTGCACGTCGTACAAGTGCACGAAGGCGGGCGAGAATTTCCTCGATATGGAAAGGTTTCGTTACATAATCATCAGCGCCCGCATCAAAGCCGCGAACTTTATCGCTCCAGCCATCACGCGCGGTAAGAACAAGAACTGGCATTTTGCGCCCAGTCACACGCCAGGCTTCAAGCACACTGACACCATCAATTTTGGGCAAGCCGAGATCCAAGATCACCGCATCATACGGTTCGGTCTCCCCGAGGAACTGGCCCTCTTCACCATCAAAGGCCGAGTCGACCGCATAGCCTGCTTGACCCAGCGCTTTTACAAGCTGCCGATTAAGATCCCGATCGTCTTCGACCACTAACAAACGCATGGAAGATCATTCTATCCCTAGGGCGCGAGCGGTTTGCCTGTCACCGCACTAATATCAATCCGGTTGAGCTTGCCGTCTTTGGAGAGCGTCGTGATCATATAAACCAATCCAGCCTCTTTCGGGCATAATGACGCCCGAACAACCTCCCCGCCCGTTTGGTTGCGCGCTGTCCGGAAAGCGTAGATTTGGGGCACAATCTGCCCCGAATTCACTAAATCCCGCAATTCAGCATCAGAAAGGCACGCCGGTCCAGCCCCATCAGCCCAAGCGGGCACGAGGAATAAACAGGCTCCCAAAATAGCCAGAACTAGGGAAGGATAAGAGCGCATACTCTCCCCCTAGGGTTCTCGCCGTGAACGCTCGCTGAACAAACCAGCCTTGAACCAGATCAAGTCGCTTTGAAAAAATACAGGGAATTCACAGGGAAATTACTTTGAGGTGATGCGGCGGAATGTGCGCTTCTCTGTCTTAAGAATACATGCACTGTCTTCACAGCTTAGCGTCACAATCAACTCTTCTTTGTCCTCCTGATTTGTTAGTCATTTATCCATGCCACAATCCACGGTTCGGAATGACTACTACATGCAATCAAAAACACAGCCTATCACGATACATCAAATTCCAGACATTATGTTCGTTTTTAGCAACAACTTTTTATCAGCCCACTCGTAATGAAATCGAAGCTGAAAACCTCTCTTCAATCTGGATCAAATAGTCTACCAGATAGAAGAGAAATCGCCAACAAATTCATAGCTGTTTCGATTAAGATTTTCATTTGCGAAACCTTCAAAGTTTAGAGGGCTCGAACAACTATTATTGTTCGTTGTGCCGATTGTTGTGAGTTGAAATTCGGTCATGCTTATTGAAGCAACTCAAAAATCCCCCTCTAAATTTTTGGAGAGTTCTGCAGAGATTTGACGAAATTGACTCAAGATGCAGAAGAAAAAAATGGCTGCTTTAGGGATATATAATGTGGGATATGGAAAGCCTCCAGACGCGACCCATTTTGAAAAGGGGAAATCCGGAAATCCGAACGGTCACCCGAAAGGGTCAAAAAACTAAAAATCCACTCGTCAAACTTGATCAATTCAATCAGCTATTTTCTCAATCCATACAGGCCATTGTTTCTCTAAATGGTGAGACAGAGGAGCCGCCGAGAATGGTCTATCTAACATTACTTGAAAAATTAAAGGGACGTGCTTTTGAAGTTGATCTAAAAGCTCTTCAGTTTTTAATTAAGACAAGCCATCAGATTGATTACACAGAGTGTTGTAAAAATAAAAAAGTTATAGAAAAAATGCATGATTACAAATTCATTATGAACGGGCGAGTTAAAGAAAAAGAATACAAAGATTATTCTATTGATCATATCCTCCCTCATCCCGATCATGTTCATATCGATTTAAAACGGCAAAAGTTTTTATTCGAGGACCAAGCAATAAAAAGAAAAAGCAATTATGGGATATGGGTCATGCTACCATTAGAGATTTGGTAAACCACATTGAATTGAACGCAAAAAACTACGTAAATCCGAGTCTGAAAAGGAAAAAGACTATAATCTCATTTCAACCGATTTGAACTATTTCGCACAAATACGAAATTTTTTTAGAGGATGGGATATCGTGATTCTTAAAGATGAAATTTTGCCGGCCCTCAAAGCAATTGGAATTATTAATTAAGATTTCAGGAAATAAATTCATAAACCTCTACTGAATTAAAATATCTAAAAAATTCTCTCGAAAATTGATTTCAATTTATTGAACTGAGGAGCTGCATAAAGTTTATGATCGTCATGAATTCTGAATTAATGTAATTGAAATAAATGCTTCCTGACGACGCACTATAACCTTCGCTCTAGAATTGACTTGATATGTTGAGAGAAGACCAGGCAATAAGGGACAGCCCATTTTTAAGAAAATCTATAAAAAATGGAAAACAGAAATACTTGATGATTTTATCTAAAATCTATTGTATAATTCTTCACCGAAATGCAATTATTAATAAAGGTATCCTACCGTGAATGAATTTGTTTTCTCATTTGAGAATGTTATTTCTCCTGAAAATTTGATCATTCTTGGTCAGGTTATAATGATAGACCTTGTTCTTGCAGGAGATAATGCAATTGTTATTGGTCTT
>Ga0194119_10006891_pt1 | contig 16267 bp, 13 predicted proteins | sample TA2MahC100mmetaG_FD_148620 | JGI IMG/M metagenome (GOLD analysis project Ga0194119, IMG submission 148620) | Freshwater microbial communities from Lake Tanganyika, Tanzania - TA2015018 Mahale Deep Cast 100m | ecosystem: Environmental > Aquatic > Freshwater > Lake | place: Tanzania: Lake... | reverse complement strand
GAGTTCACGCGCTGGGTGTTCCCGCGCCTGTTCCATTCGCGTGTGCCGCGCTACGAGGCGATCGCCGGTCCGCACGGCTACACGGTCACCTCGCAGGAGGTGGCGCGGGTGCGCAACGAGGCGGATTTCCTCGACCTGGTCGAGGCCGCCATCGCCCGCAAGAGTTGAGGTCACCGCCATGCCCATCGTCGCCCACAACGACCTGCCCGCCCTGCAGCGCCTGCGCGAAGCCGGCACCACCATCGTGCTGCCGGAGCAACGGGCGCTGCACCAGGACATCCGCGAACTGCACATCGGCCTCCTCAACATGATGCCGGACGCAGCGCTGGAGGCCACCGAACGGCAGTTCTTCCGCCTGGTGGGGGAGAGCAACCCCATCGCCCAGTTCTACGTGCACCCCTTCACCCTCGACGCCATCCCGCGCGGGGCCAAGGCGGCGGACCACATCGCGCGCTATTACGAGCCGTTCGCGAAGATCCGCGCCGAGGGCCTGGACGCGCTGATCATCACCGGCGCCAACGTCACCGGCGAGGACCTGTCGAAGGAACCCTTCTGGCAGCCCCTGGGCGAAGTCATCGACTGGGCCTGGGCGAACGTCACCACCACCCTGCTGTCCTGCCTGGCCACGCACGCAGTGCTGCACTTCCGCTATCAGCAGCCGCGCGTGAAGCAAGCGAGCAAGCGCTGGGGCGTGTTCTCGCACCGCGTGGTGGACCAGCGCCACCCCCTGGTGGCGGACGTCAACACCCGCTTCGACGTGCCGCATTCGCGCTGGAACGACGTCTCCCGCGCCCAGTTCGAGGCGGCCGGCCTGCGCGTGCTGGTGGAAAGCGAGGCGGTGGGCGTGCATCTGGCCACCAGCCACGACGGCATCCGCATGGTGTTCTTCCAGGGCCACCCCGAGTACGACACCATCTCCCTGCTCAAGGAATACAAGCGCGACGCCCTGCTGCATGCCCAGGGCGTCCTGCCCGCCTTCCCGCCCTTCCCCGAGCACTATCTGCGCCCGCACGAGCAGGCCATCCTGCTGGAATGGCGCGACCGCCTGCTGGCCGCGGGCGCGGCGGGCCGTCCGGCGCCGGAATTTCCCGAGGCCCTGGTTGCGGCGCATCTGGACAACACCTGGCACGACACCGCCGAGGCAGTCATCGGCAACTGGATGGGTTGCATGTATCAATTGACCCATCGCGATCGCGACAAGCCCTTCATGGACGGCATCGATCCCGACGATCCCTTCGGGCTGTATCGCGCCAAGGGATAGCGGCTTGGCCTGGGACGGGAACATGGCATAATCCGCCACCGATTTTTCCCGCGCTTCATTCACACGGAGGACTCGATCGTGGCAAAAGCAGCCAAAAAGCAGGCCGGCAAACCCGCGACGAACAGCGCCAAGAAAGCTGTCACCAAGGCCGTAGCCGCCGCGAAAGCAAGCGTGTCGGGCAAGAAGCCGGCTAGCAAACCGGTAGCGGCCAGCGCATCGAAGAAGACCGCGCCCAAGGCCCCCGCCAAGGCGGCAGCGGCCAAGGCGGTCACGCTCAAGGGCGCCGCGGCGAAAACCAAGGTAGCGCCGGTGAAGCAGGCGCCAGCCAAAGCCGCTCCGACCAAAGCGGCGACGGCGAAGGCGAAGGCCAAGCCGGCTCCCGTCAAGGCGACTCCGTCCAAAGCCAAGGCCAAGGCGGCTCCCGTCAAAGCGACAGCCGGCAAAGCCAAGGCGGCTCCGTCGAAGGCGGCTCCGTCGAAGGCGGCTCCGTCGAAGGTGGCTCCGTCGAAGGTCAAGGCGTCTCCCGCCAGCGCGAAGAGCGTGAAGGCCAAGGTGCTTCCCGCCAAGTCCTCGCCGGTAAAGGCCAAGGCGGCTGCCGTGAAAACAGTGGCAGCCAAAGCCAAGCCCGCGCCGGCCAAACCCAGCGCGGCGAAAACCGCTCAAGCCAAGCCCAAGGCCGCTGTGAAAGCTACCCCGGCCAAGGCCAAGGCGAGCACCCCAAAAACCGCAGCGGCCCCTGCCAGGGCCGTGCCTCAAGTGAAAGCGAAAACCGCCGTTAAACAGTCTGTTCCCACTCCACCGCCGGCACCCAGGATGCCGGCTGCCAGACAGGCCACGGCAACCCCTCCCGCGAAACCCATGAAAACCAGCGAAACAAAAACCTCCACCGAAAAAACCGGTAAATCCCCCCGCAAGCCTCTGGGCGCTCCGCTCACCGACGCCGACGTGCTGGCCATGTCCGACAAGGACTACATGAGCGATGCGCAACTGGCCTTCTTCAAGGCCAAGCTGGAAGCGATGCGCGACGAGATCCTGGAAAACGCGCGGGAAACCGGCGAGCACCTGAAGGAAAACGAAGTCTTCGCAGACCCCAACGACCGCGCCACGGTGGAAGAGGAAAACCTGCTGGAGCAGCGGGTGCGCGACCGCGAGCGCAAGCTGCTGAAGAAGATCAACGCCTCGCTCACGCGTATCGAGGAAGGCGCCTACGGCTACTGCCTGGAAACCGGCGACCCCATCGGCATTCCCCGCCTGCTGGCGCGGCCCACCGCGGAACTGTCCATCGAGGCGCAGGAAAAGCACGAGCGGCTGGAGAAGCTGTACGCCGACTGAAGCTTCCAGCTTCGAAGAAATGGCCGCGCGAGCGGCCATTTTTCATTTCCGCTCAAGCCACGCTCAGGCGGCGCGCCAGAAAGACCAGGGCATCCTCGAAGGCGGCGGCGGCGGCGGCGCTCAGCCCCTCGCCCAGTCCGAACGCGTGGCCTCGGATCGCGAGCACGTGGCAGGGCGGCGGCGGCCGTCCATGGTGGTGTTCGTAGGCCGCCAGCAGGGCCGCCGGCGACAGCGCGTGGCTGGAGTAACTGGTGTCGCGCTGAGCCCGCACGGGCAGGAAGGAGAAGCCCGCCAGCGCCGGGTCGACGCTGGCGTCGATGAAGATGACTTCATCGCGCCCTGCCAAATCCAGCACGTATTCCACCTGCAACTGGAAGTCGCTGAGCAGTTCCACGTCCGCCAGGTTCAAAGCATCCAGGCGTTCGATGGCCAGCGGCCCGAGGGCATCGTCACCCCGGCTGGGATTGCCGATGCCGATGATCAGACGACCCGGCTTGCCCTCCACCCGGCTCAACAGCAGCCCTGCATGTCCCGGCTGACGGCGTCCAGGCGGCCCCCTTCCGCGTCCAGCAGTTCCACTTCCAGCGGCATCCTGCCCAGGGCGTGGGTGGCGCAGGACAGGCAGGGGTCGAAGGCGCGCACGGCGACCTCGATGTGGTTGAGCAGGCCTTCGGTCAGCTTGCGCCCGTCCAGGTGCTGGCGCGCCACCTGGCGGATGGATTCGTTCATGGCCTGGTTGTTGTGGGTGGTGGAGACGATGAGGTTGGCGCGCACCACCAGGTCGTTCTCGTCCACCCGGTAGTGGTGGATCAGGGTGCCGCGCGGCGCCTCGATCATGCCCACGCCGCGCTCCCGGCGCTCGCCGGTGACCACCAGGTCGCTGCCCAGCAGGTCGTCGTCGTGCAGCAGTTCCTTGATCATCTCGGCGGCGTGCAGCATCTCGATCATGCGCGCCCAGTGGTAGCCCAGGGTGGCACCGGTGGCGCTGCCGCCGTCGAAGGCCAGGAAGTCGCGGCGTTCGTGGTCGGCGAAGGGCGTCGGGATGAAATCGCACTGGGTCACCCGGGTCAGCGGCCCGACCCGGTACCAGCCCTCCTCCGGCCCCAGTTCGCGGAAGAAGGGGAACTTCATGTAGGACCAGGATTTCACCTGCTCGTGGATGTGCTCCCAGTAATGGCTGTATTCCAGGTGGTCGAACAGGGTCTTGCCGTCCATGTCGCGGGCGCGCAGGCCGCCGTGGTAGAGGTCCATGGCGCCGTCGGCGCGGACCAGGCTCAGGTTGTGGGCGCGGAAGCGGCCGAAGCTGTTGTACAGGTCCAGGTTCTGCTCGAACAGGCGCGCCGCCAGATGCACCGCGTCCCGGCTCCAGCCGATGATCGGGTAGATGTCCTTGAGCAGGAAATCCCGCTCCTCCTTCGAAATATTCTTGTTCACCCCGCCCGGGATGGCGCTGGTGCCGTGCACCCGCTTGCCGGCGGTGATGCGGATGACTTCCTGGCCGAACTTGCGCAGCAGCACGCCCTGCTTCGCCACGTCCGGATATTCGGCGGCGACACCGACGATGTTGCGCCTCGCCACATCGGAATCGAAGCCGAACAGCAGGTCCGGCGAGGACAGGTGGAAGAAGTGCAGGGCGTGCGATTGCAGGATCTGGCCGTAGTGCATGAGCCGGCGCAGCTTCTCCGCGGTCGGCGTCAGGTGATCGACGCCGACGATCTGGTCCATGGCCTTGGACGCCGCCAGGTGGTGGGACACCGGGCAGATGCCGCACAGGCGCTGCACCATGACCGGGATTTCCCAGAACGGCCGGCCCTGCACGAATTTCTCGAAGCCGCGGAATTCGACGATGTGCAGGCGCGCCTGCCGGACGTGATCGTCCTCGTCCAGCAGCAGGGTGACCTTGCCGTGGCCCTCGACCCGGGAGATGGGTTCGATGGCGACCCGGCGCAGGGCTTCCGGGTTGGTGGCGGTTTCCAGTTCGAGGCTCATGCGGTCAACCTTCAGTCGTACTTGATCAGCCCGTGCCCGAGCCTGGGCGTGCGCCCGGCGATGAGGTCGGTGAGGAATTTCCAGATGGCGTCCGCCGAGGGCGGGCAGCCGGGGATGAAGTAATCCACCTTCACCACCTCGTGCAGCGGATGCACCTTGTCCAGCGGCAGGGGCAGCTCCGGGTCGTTGGGGATCAGCCCGTGCTCGAGGCCGCCCTCGGTGAGATAGACCTCCGACAGGCAGGCGGACAGGTCCAGGTGGTTGCGCTGGGCCGGCAGGCCGCCGGTGACCGCGCAGGCGCCGATGGCGATGAGGGTCTTGCAGTTGCGGCGGAACTCGCGCAACACGTGCACGTTTTCCGCGTTGCAGATGCCGCCCTCGACGATGCCGATGTCGCAGGGGCCGCAGTGCTTGATATCGGTCAGCGGCGTGCGGTCGAACTCGATCAGCTCCAGCAACGGGAACAGGCGCTCGTCGATGTCCAGAAAGGACATGTGGCAGCCAAAGCAGCCGGCCAGGGAGGTGGTGGCGACGCGCAGCTTCTTCTTCGTCTCGGCCGGGGCGTTCATTCTTCCACCTCGCAGGCGGCGCAGTGGCCCGCGCCCGTGGGCGGCCGCGGCGCGTCGCGCAGGGCCTGGGCGCTGATGGGGTCGGGGTCGTAGCGGCGCCGTCCGATGGGTTGGGCGAAGCCGACCCGCTTCTTCAGGATCACGCCCACCGGGCAGACTTGCATGGCCTTGTCGGTGAGGGCGATGTCGGTGTCCGCCAAGAGGCCGGATTCGGCATTGACCACCAGGTGCTTGTCGATGCCGCGCCCGGACAGCGCGAACACGCACTTGTCGTCCACCTCGCAGGAGGCGCGCACGCACAGTTCGCAGAGGATGCAGCGGTTGAAGTCGAGCAGGATGTCCGGGTGCGAGGCATCCACCGGCCGATCCGGGAAGAAGTGGCGGAAGCCGGCGGTCATGACGCCGAGGTCATAGCCCAGGGCCTGCAGGGTGCAGTTGCCGCTCTTCTCGCAGGACGGGCAGAAATGGTTGCCCTCGGCGAACAGCATCTGCACCAGGGTGCGGCGCAGCTCGTTGATCTCCTCGGTGTCGCTCTCCACAACCAGGCCGGCCTGGGCCGGCAGGGTGCAGGAGGCGGCGGTGCGGCCATTGACCTTCACCGTGCATACCTTGCAACTGCCGTGCGGCTTGAACTCCGGGTGGTAGCACAGGTGGGGGATGTAGCGGCCGGCGCTCAAGGCGGCCTGGATCACGGTCTGGCCGGGCTCGAAGGGGACTTCCTCGCCGTCGAGAAGGAAAGTGCTGTCAGTCATGGAGCGCGACTTTCTCCCCCCTTTGAAAAAGGGGGGGTTGGGGGGGATTTCCTGCGGGAGGTCAGGATGGACATCTTGAATCCCCCCTCGCCCCCTTTATCCCCGCAAGGGGGCTTATCCAAAGGGGGGAATGCCCCGTGCACGGGCCGTCTCACGGCTCCATCTCCAGATGCGCCCCCGCGTCGTCCCGCCCGGTCATCTGGCGGGCGCGGGCGAGGGCTCCGTCCAGGTCGAAGGCGGGTTCGAAATCCAGGGACTTGAGGCGGCGCTCGTACATGGGCCGGAAGCGCTTCAAGGTGTCCAGGGTGGGATTGCAGGCGGTGTGGCCGAGGCCGCAATGGGCGGAGAGGTGCAGGACCTTGTCGAGCTTCTCGATCTCCGCCAGGTCATAGGGCGTGCCGTGGCCGTTGGCGATCTTGTCCATGGTCGCCTTCAGCATCGCCGTGCCCACCCGGCAGGGGGTGCAGAAGCCGCAGCTCTCGTGCGCGAAGAAGTGGGTGTAGTTGCGCGCCACCTCGAACATGTCGCGACGGCTGTCGAACACGGTGAAGGCACCGGCGGTGGGCAGATCCTCGAAGGCGATGCGGCGGTCGAATTCGGAACCGTCGATACAGACGCCGGAAGGACCGCTGATCTGCACCGCCAGGGTATTCGCGGCGCCGCAATCCTCCAGCACCTGGCGCACGCTGGTGCCGAAGGGGTATTCATAAATGCCCGGCCGGGCGCAGTCGCCGGCCACCGACAGCAGCTTGGTGCCGGCCGACTTGGCGGTGCCGATGGCGCGATACCAGTCGCCGCCGTGTTTGGCGATGAGGGCGGCGGCGCAGAAGGTTTCCACGTTGTTCACCGTGGTGGGCTTTTGCAGGTAGCCGTGCGTCACCGGATAGGGCGGCCGGTTGCGCGGCACGCCGCGCTTGCCCTCGAGGGATTCGATGAGGGCGGATTCCTCGCCGCAGACATAGGCGCCGGCGCCCAGGTGGATTTCGATGTCGAAGTCGAAGCCGGCCTCGCCGAGTATCGACGGTCCCAGCAGCTTCGCGGCGCGGCGCCGGGCCAGCACTTCATTGAGCGGCTCCAGCAGGAAGCGGTATTCGCCGCGCAGGTAGAGAAAACCGTGGCTGGCGCCGATGGCGTAGGCGCACACGGTCATGCCCTCGAACACCAGATCGGCATACGCGCGCAGCAGCACCCGGTCTTTGAAGGTGCCGGGCTCGCCCTCGTCGGCATTACAGACCACGTAGCGGATCTTGCCCGGCGCGTTGCGGCAGGCTTCCCACTTCAGACCGGTGGTGAAGCCGGCGCCGCCGCGACCGCGCAGGTTGGCGCGCTTGATCTCCTCCAGGGTGGCGGCCGGTCCGGTGGGGCCGCCGCCGTGGCCCTCGCGCCAGGAACGCGCGTTCGCCGCCTGTTCGGCCTGGGACTCGGCACCGCGGGCGAGGGCGGCGCGCAGGGCGTCGCCCGGCTGCAGGCCATGCTCGAGCAGGATGTCCTTGCGGCGGATGTGGTCCTCGATCGTGAAGAGTTCGTCCGGCCAATCCTCCAACGGCGTTTGCGCCAGGATCAGTTCGGCGATCCGCTCCAGCCTCTGCGGCGTGATGTTGGCAATGGCCCGACCGTTCACCAGGATGGCCGGGCCCTGGTCGCACAGGCCGGTGCAGGAGGTGGTGTCGACGGACACCAGGCCGTCCTCGGACATGCGGCCCTTCTCCACCCAAAGCTTCTCACAGAGGGCGGTGAGCAATTCCATGTTGCCCAGCATGCGGTCGGTGATGTTGTCGGAGAACAGCACGCGGTAGCGGCCCCAGGGTTTTTCCGCGAGAAAGGCATAGAAACCGATGACGCCGCGCACCCGCGCCACCGGCACGCCGAGGCTTTCCGCCACCTCGGCGGCGACCTGGGGCGAGATGCGTTGTCGGCTGGCCTGGATCTCCAGCAGCACCTGCAGCAGACGATGCGGCTTGCCACCGTGGCGGGCCAGGATGTCTGCCAATTCCGGCGGCGGCGCCGCCGAATCTCCTCGTGTTTCCGTCATGCTCGTCTTCTTCGTTTGGGCGAACTGGGCTCAGTCTAACCTTTGTCCGCCGCAGCGACCGTTAAGTTTTTTTATCGCAGCGTCAGTAATCGACCGGGTCCACGTCCACGCTCCAGCGCACGCCCTTGCCGGGCAGTTCGCGCACGCCGGCCAGCCAGGCCTTGAGGAAATCCTGCAGCCGCGCGCGCGCGCCGCATTGTGCGAGCAGTTGCGCCCGATAGCGGTTGGCCACCCGGGCCATGAGCGCGGGGACGGGATCGAACAGGGTGACGCCCATGTCCAGCCGCAGGCCCGCCTCGCGCGCCGCCAGCAGGAAACCCATGGCCGCCTCCTCGGCACCCGCCTCGGCGCGCAACAGGGCCTGGCTGACGAAGGGTGGGGCGTCGGCGCCGCGCCGTTCCTTCAGCGTCGCCGCGGCGAAGCCGGCATAGTCGTGGCGCAGCAGCGATTGATACAGGGGATGCCGGGGATAGGCGGTCTGGATCAGCACCTCGCCGGCCCGCTCGGCCCGCCCGGCGCGTCCCGCGACCTGCATGAGCTGGGCGAACAGGCGCTCGCTGGCGCGAAAGTCCGGGGAAATCAGCGCATGGTCGGCGCCCAGCACCCCGACCAGGGTGAGGTGGGGGAAATCGTGGCCCTTGGCGACGATCTGGGTGCCCACCAGGATGTCCACCTCGCGCGCCTCCACGCGCTCGCGCATGGCGGCGAAGGCGCCCTTGCGCCCGGCGGTGTCGCGGTCGATGCGCAGGATGCGGGCCTCGGGAAAGTGTTCGGCGATGGTTTCCTCGACCCGCTGGGTGCCGTGGCCGGCGGCGCGCAGATCCAGGCCGCCGCATTCCGGGCAGGCCTCCGGCGGCCGCGCGGTAAGGCCGCAGTGGTGGCAGACCAGACGGTAGTTGCCGCGCTCGCGGTGCAGCACCAGGTGAGCCGTGCAGCGCGGGCAGGGAAACACGTGGCCGCAGCCGTTGCACAGCAGGGTCGGCGCGTAGCCACGCCGATTGATGAACACCAGGCTTTGTTCGCCGCGTTGCAGACAGGCGCCGAGGGCCGTCAGCAGGCCGCTGGTGAGTCCCTGTTTCGGGCGGTCGGCGCGGCTGTCGATGAGACGCACGGCCGGCAGTTCCGCCTTCGCGTTGGCGCGCCGCGCCAGGCTGAGCAGCCGGTAGCGGCCTGCCTCCGCGTTGCGCCAGGATTCCAGGGCGGGCGTCGCGGAGCCCAGCAGCACCGGCACGCCGCGCGCCTTGGCGCGCCACACCGCGACGTCGCGGGCGGAGTAGCGCATGCCTTCCATCTGCTTGTAGGCGCTGTCGTGTTCCTCGTCGACGACGATGAGGCCCAGCCGCGGCAGCGGCGCGAACACCGCCAGGCGCGTGCCCAGCAGCACGTCGGCGCGCCCCTGCAGGGCCTGCAGCCAGGCGGCGCGGCGTTCACCGTCGTTCAGTCCGCTGTGCAGGGCGACCAGGCGGCGGTCCGGAAAGCGGGCGGCGAAGCGCTCGCCCAGCTGCGGCGTCAGGTGGATTTCCGGCACCAGCACCAGGGCCTGCCCGCCTTGCGCGAGCACGCTCGCCACCCGCCGCAGGTAGAGCTCGGTCTTGCCGCTGCCGGTGACGCCGTGCAGCAGCGTCGCCGAGTAGCCGGGCGGCGCCGCTTCCAGTTCGGCGAGGACGGCGGCCTGTTCCTCGGTCAAGGTGGGAGACTCCGCCTGCGTGGCGCCGGGGAACGGAGCCGGCGCGGACGCCACCGCCTCCACCCAGCCGCGCGCCAGCCACTCGCGCAGGCAGCGCCGCTCGCCCTCGCTCAGGGCTGTGCGTGCCAGCGGCCCGGCGCGCAGCCGCCGGGCGAGGGCAATGCGCGCGACGGCGCGGGCCGGCAGTTCGCCGATGCCGAGCTCACCCGCCTCGGTCAGGGCGTAGGCCTCCACTGCCTGGGTGCGCGGCGCGGCGGCGCGGCGCAGGGCGGGTGGCAGCAGGCTGGCCAGCACGGCGCCAAGTGGATGCTGGTAGTAATCGGCGGCGAAGCGTGCCAGGGCGAGCAACTCGGCGGGCAGGGGCGGCGTGCGCCGATCGACGGCACCCAGGGGCTTCAGGCTTTCGGCGGGCAACGCCGAGGCGGCGGCCAGCTCGATCAGCACGCCGATCTGTCGCCGGCGCCCGAACGGCACCTCGACGCGCCGGCCGATATCGTCCTCTACCAGCCCCGTCGCCAGGTAATCGAACAGGCGATCCTGGGGGACGTCCAGGGCCACGCGGGCGATGCCGGGGGATGCCGCCTCAGCGGGCGCAGCAATTTGCACGATTAGCTGGAAAACTTAAAGTGGTTTGAAAGCAGTACATACGAACCGGGTGAGGCGTAAGGGGGTTTACGGGTTGTCCACCGAAGCTGTGGATAAGTTTGTGGAAAATGCGTCACGGAACTGACCAATTCCCTTGCGGAATCGCAGTTTATCGCTGCGGCCTAAAAAATGAGCAAAGAATTAACGTATAAAAATCAATGGATTACAAATCGTCTGCGAAAGCATGCGGAGTGCCCCTGGGAGCGCTTGATCAACTTGCGCGGGTGTGTATAAGTTAATTCTTAAATTCCGAACCTGCCGTTGCCGCCGGGCTGGCCGTCGTCTCGCCGCCCAGGCTCGCAGACCATTCCAGCAAGGCGTCCTGGACCGGGCCGGCGGCCTGCGCGTTGCGGTGGTTGATGAGCAGGGTGAACGCGCGCCGGCGGCCGTCCGCCCCCAGCACGTAACCCGCCAGACCGCGCACGCCGTTCAGGCTGCCGGTCTTCAGCCAGGACTGGCCGGCCAGGGGGGAACCGTTGAGCGGGCTCTTGCGCGTGCCCTCAAGGCCGGTGGCCGGCAGGCTGGCGGCGAATTCGTAATAGGCCGGCCGCGCGGCAGCGTACTGCAGCAGACGGTTGAGCGAGGCCGCAGAAATGCGCTCGATGCGCGACAGGCCCGAGCCATTCTCGAACACCATCTCCTCCGACCACAGGCCCTTTTCCGTCAGCCATTCGCGTAGCGCCCTGGCGCCCTTGTCCCAGGTCGCCGGGGCGCCGAAGCGGGCGGCGCCGAGGTTGAGGAACAGCATCTTGGCCATGACGTTGTTGCTGTGCTTGTTGATGTCGCGCACCAGCAGGGCGAGCGGCGGCGACTCGTGCTCCAGCAGCAATCGGGCTTCGTCGCCCGCCGCGCAGACGCGCACGCCGCCCTCGTGCCGGCCGCCCATTTCCCGCCACAGCGCGCGGAACCAGACCGCCACGGTGGAGGGCGGCGCAAGCAGATTGAGGGCGAGCACCTGCTCACCGCAGGCCGCGGGATAACGGCCGGCGAGCCGCAACACGCCCTCCTCGACGCGCAGGTCGAGTTGTTCGCGCAGGCCGTTGCAGGGCGCCTCGGTCAGCACGAGGCGGTTGTCCAGCGGCAGGGCCTCCTCGACCTCCAGCCCGGCCCTTACCGCGCCCGCGTCGGGCGCCAGGCGCAGGCCGATGCTGTTGAAGTTGGTCAGCAGCGCGGCGGGCGGCGCGTTGTAGGGGCGCAGCGGAGCCTGATCGAAGGCCGCCGGATCGATGGCCGGCAGTTCGTAGAAGCGGTCGTCGAGGACCAGGTCGCCGCGAATCTCGCGGATGCCGCGCGCGCGCACCTCGCGCAGCAGCGACCAGAAGCGTTCCCGCGTCAGCGCCGGATCGCCGCCGCCGCGCAGGATCAGGTTGCCGAAGAGGACGCCGTCGCGGATCTCGCCTTCCACCTCGACCCGCGTGCGGAAGGTGTGGGCCGGCCCGAGCAGTTCCAGCGCGGCCAGGGTGGTGACCAGCTTCATCACCGAGGCGGGGTTGAGGGAACGCGTCTCGCCATGCGCCAGCAGGGGCGCGGGGCTGCCGAGTTCCGCCACCACCACGCCGAGGTGGGTGTCCGGAATGCCGGCTTGCGTCAGGGCCAGGGCCACCGGCTCGGGCAGTTGCGCCTGCGCGGTACTCGCCGACAGCAGCGCTGCCAGCAACACTCCGCGCGATGCCCGCCCGCGCGGGGAGGGCCGATTCCGGGCCGGGTCAGCGGCCGCCACGTCCGCTCAGGTCGTTGACGTACCAGTCCATGGCTTCCACCAGCCCCTCGCGGATGCGGTGGCTGGGCGCGTAGCCGAGCAGGGTCCTGGCCTTGCCGATGTCGGCCAGGGAGTGGCGCACGTCGCCGGCGCGGAAGTCGCGGTAAATGGGCTTGAACCCCTTGAGGTGGGGAAAGCGGGGTTCCAGGGTGGCGCGGATGGCCTCGAACAGGTCGTTCAAGGTGGTGCGGTCGCCCACCGCCACGTTGTAGACCTGGTTTGCCGCGTCCGGGTGCTCGGCGGTGGCGGCCAGCAGGTTGGCCTGCACGGTGTTGGCGATGTAGCAGAAGTCGCGACTGGTCTCGCCGTCACCGTTGATGTAGACCGGCTCGTTGTGGATCATCGCCGCCGTCCACTTGGGCACCACGGCGGCATAGGCGCCCTCGGGGTCCTGATGCGCGCCGAAGATGTTGAAGTAGCGCAGGCCGATGGTCTTGAAACCGTAGGCGCGGGCAAACACCTCGGCGTACTGCTCGTTGACCAGCTTGGTCACCGCGTAGGGCGACAACGGCTTGCCGATAACTTCCTCCACCTTGGGCAGGCCGGGATGGTCGCCGTAGGTGGAACTGGAGGCGGCGTAGACGAAGCGCGCCACCTTCGCGTCGCGCGCCGCCACCAGCATGTTGAGGAAGCCGTCGATGTTGGCGCCGTTGGTGGTGATGGGGTCTTCCAGCGAGCGCGGCACGGAACCCAGGGCGGCCTGGTGCAACACGTAATCCACCCCTGCGCAGGCTTTCCGGCAATCCGCCTGCACGCGGATGTCGCCCTCGATGAAACGGAACCGCGCCCATTGCTCCGGCGTCACCGCTTTCTGTATCTGATGCAGATTGTGGCGATGGCCGGTGGCGAAGTTGTCCAGGCCGACCACGGTCTGCTCGAGCTTGAGCAGGGTTTCCAGCAGGTTGCAGCCGATGAAGCCGGCGACGCCGGTGATCAACCAGGTCTTCGGCTGGGCGGGGAGTTTTTCGAGAAGCGCTGCGTAGGCGGTCATGGGGGAATCATCCTGCGACCGTCATGCCCGCGTGCGCGGGCATCCAGAAGCCTGGGTTCCCGCCTGCGCGGGAACGACGAAGCATTACAAACGCCAGAGCGTGGCGCCGGCGGCGCGGATGGCGGCCGGGTCGTAGGCGGACTTCACGTCGGTGAACACGCCACCCTTTTTCATCTTGCCGAGGATGTCGCCCAAAGGCATGGCCTTGTACTGCTTGTGGGAGACGGCGGCGACGATGGCGTCGGCGTCCTTGGGCAGCTTGTCCCAGGGTGTCAGGCTGATGCCGTATTCGTGCTCGGCCTCGTGGTTCTCGGCGATGGGGTCGTGCACGGCCACGTCGCAGCCGAAGGACTGCAATTCCTTCACCAGGTCCGCCACCTTGGAGTTGCGCAGGTCCGGGCAGTCCTCCTTGAAGGTGAGGCCGAGGACGATGACCTTGGCGCCCTTCACCGAGCTGCCGTTGTTGATCATGCCTTTCACCGTCTGCTGCGCCACCCAGGCCGCCATGCCGTCGTTGATGCGCCGGCCGGCGAGGATGACCTGCGGGTGGTAGCCGAGGGCCTCGGCCTTGTGCGTCAGGTAGTAGGGATCGACGCCGATGCAGTGGCCGCCCACCAGGCCGGGCCGGAAGGGCAGGAAGTTCCACTTGGTGCCGGCGGCCTGCAGGACTTCCAGGGTATCGATGCCGATGCGGTCGAAGATCAGGGCGAGTTCGTTCATCAGGGCGATGTTGAGATCGCGCTGGGTGTTCTCGATGACCTTCGCGGCTTCCGCCACCTTGATGCTGCTGGCGCGGTGCACGCCGGCGACGATGACCGAGGCGTAGAGGTCGCCGACGGTCTTCAGGGTGGCCTCGTCGTCGCCGGACACCACCTTGACGATGCGGGTGATGGTGCGTTCCTTGTCGCCCGTGTTCACCCGCTCCGGCGAGTAGCCGACGTGGAAGTCGCGCATCCACTTCATGCCGGAGTTCTTTTCCAGCAGGGGGATGCAGACTTCCTCGGTGGCGCCGGGGTAGACCGTCGATTCATAGACCACGATGGCGCCCTTCTTCATGTGCTTGCCCACCGTGGTGGAAGAGCCGACCAGCGGCGAGAAGTCGGGGATATGCGCCTCGTCCACCGGGGTGGGCACGGCGACGATGATGACGTCGGCCTTGCCGATGCTGGCGGGGTCGGTGCTCACCGTCAGCCGGGTCGCCGCCTTCAGGTCTTCCGTGCTGACCTCGCCGGTGGGGTCGCAGTAGTTCTTGTATTGGGCGATCTTGGCTTCCGACAGGTCGTAGCCGATGGTTTCGAACTTCTTGCCGAATTCGACGGCGAGGGGCAGGCCGACGTAGCCGAGGCCCACAACAGCGACAATGGTCATGATGACTCCCGAAAAAAAGCGGTGACATTCTAACGAGGAAAGGCCGTGGCATGATGCGGGCAACAGGAGACCACCATGCCACAGCAACTTCCGACCCTGCTGTTATCGGCCGCCCTCGGCTTTTCATTGAGTGCTTTTTCCGCTCGCGCCGACATCGTCGAACTGTTGCCGCGCGTCAAGCCGGCCGTGGTCGGCGTGGGCAGCTTCCATCCGCTGCAGAGCCCGCGCATCAAGCTCATGGGCACCGGCTTCGCCGTCGCCGACGGCCGCCACGTGGTGACCAACGCGCACGTGCCCCCTGCCTCGGTGGAAAGCGAGAAGGGCGAATCCATTGCCGTCTTCCTGCGCGAGGGGGAGGGGGTGGCGGTGCGCAAGGCGGAACGGGTCGCCAGCGACCCCGAACGCGATCTGGCCCTGCTGCGCATCGAGGGTGCCCCCCTGCCCACCCTGCGGCTGGGCGACGCGGCGCGGGCGCGCGAGGGCCAACTCTATTACTTCACCGGCTATCCCATCGGCGCCGTGCTCGGCCTGCATCCCGCCACCCATCGCGCCGGCCTCGCCGCCATCGCCCCCGTCTTCAGCCAGCCGGCATCGGTCAGGAACCTGACGCCCAAGCTGATCCGGCGCGCCGAGGACAGCTTCACCATCTTCCAGCTCGACGCCACCGCCTACCCCGGCAACAGCGGCAGCCCCCTCTACGACGGCGACAGCGGCGAGGTGATCGCCGTCATCAACTCGGTATTCGTCAAGGGCGCCAAGGAAAACGTGCTGCGCGACCCCAGCGGCATCACCTACGCCATTCCGGTGCAGTACGTAAGGGCGCTGCTCGATCGGGCCGGAGTTTCCCTCGACGGGCGCGGAAGGTAGGCATGTTTCCCCTGCCGCTCGCCCTCACCATCGTGCCTTCGCGCCAGTTGCGGGCGGGCATGGCGGTGCTGCACCTGCTCGCCTGCGCCGCCCTGTGGCTGGCCGCGCTGCCCGTCCCCGTCCAGGCCGCCGGCTCGCTGCTGCTGCTCTTCAGTCTGGCCACCCAGTCCCGCTCGGCCATCGCAACAACCCTGCGCGGCAAGGCCGACGGCATCCTGGAAATCCGCCAGGACGAGACCTGGCGGACCGTCGAAACGCTGCGCGTGCCTCTGCGCACGCCCGCCCTCACCCTGCTGCGCTACCGTCTCGCCGGAGACCATCGCGATCGCCGTCTGCTGGTCCTGCCCGACAGCCTGCCGGCCGAGGACGCGCGGCGATTCAGGGTGTGGCTGGGCTGGCTGGCGAAGGATGTGGGTTGTTCGCCGGATTCGGATGGGGATGCGGCGCGCCGGGCCTGATCTGACAACCACCAGCCTCCACTATTCTTACCAGACCAATCACCGGAGCCATCCATGGGCGCGCCCGAACACTCCACTGATTGTGTTTGCTCCCACTATTCATGCATCGTTAATCACGATCCAGTCTTAGTGCTGCAATAAGTGTTGCCGGTCTCGAAAGCGCCCAAACAAAGCATCCCAATACGACTATGAATGCGTAAAACATCACATACTCGGGCACGTCGTAAAGTTCGCCATATAGGCCGATCAAGCCAAACAATATCGATATCGCCGAGAGCAACGTGACTACGCGGGTCACAGAGTATCCAGCATCCAACAGGACATGATGCGTGTGCCCACGGTCTGCGTGAAATGGGCTTTTGCCTGCCAACACTCGCAACAACATGACGCTACCCATGTCTAGCAACGGCAGGGCTACGATCCACACGGCAGAGAAGTGGCTCCGCGAATTTGAACAACGGCATAAGTGGGAACTCTGGGTATATTGACGGACCGAAGCGGGTCCAAGACCGAGGAGTTTCTGATGTTGAAGAAGAAGAAGGCATCTGGGCGGCGCA
>Ga0194119_10006888_pt1 | contig 16276 bp, 15 predicted proteins | sample TA2MahC100mmetaG_FD_148620 | JGI IMG/M metagenome (GOLD analysis project Ga0194119, IMG submission 148620) | Freshwater microbial communities from Lake Tanganyika, Tanzania - TA2015018 Mahale Deep Cast 100m | ecosystem: Environmental > Aquatic > Freshwater > Lake | place: Tanzania: Lake... | reverse complement strand
AGAAGCCATCAAGGAAAACACCGGCGCCCTGCATGTCCAGGCCCCGGTTGATGCCTGCACCTTCCTCCTCAACGAAAAGCGTACCGACATCCTGAATATCGAGGCGCGTGCCCGTGTCGAAGTCGTGTTGATCCCCAATCTGCACTACGAAACCCCGCGCTACACGCTGACCCGTCTGCGTCACGACCAGCTCAATCAGGGCGGCGTACTCCCACCCAGCTACCAGATGGTGGATGCGCCGGCAGAAGAGACCAGCGAAGAAGCGATTATCGAAGCGCGCAAGACAGACCGTCCGCAACCGCTGGTGCAAGGCATTACCCCCACCCAGCCGGCCCCGCTGCCGGCCACGCCACAAGAGGCCCCGGCCACACCGACCGTTGCCCCCAGCGCCGGCAAGCATGGACTGCTGGGCCGCATCATGGGTTGGCTGCGCGGCCTGGACAAGGAACCGGAAACCCCGGTGGTTACCGCAAGCACCGAAACCCGATCCAGCCGCAGCGAAGGCCGTCGTGAGCGTGGCGACCGGAATGAGCGCAGCGGCGGACGCAGCGGACGCGGTAATGGCCGCGACCGGGGCGATCGAGGCGACCGGAATGAGCGTGGTGACCGTTCGGAACGCAATGAACGCACGGAGCGTAATGAACGCCCGGCCCGTGGCGAGCGCCCGGCCCGAACAGAACGCCCGACAGGTGAACCCCGCCCGGCCGAGGCCCGCAGCAACGAACGCTCCGAGCGTCCGCGTAACGAACGCCGGCGCGAGCGTCCCAGCACGCCCTCTGCCCCGCTCAGTAACGAGGCCCTGGGCGATGAGTCCTTGCTGCCCGTCTCGACGGGCGCCGAGCTCATTGTGGACACCCCTGAGACAGCCGTGGATGCAGAAGCGCGTGAAGCGCGTGGCCGTCGGGGTCGTCGCGGAGGTCGTGGCCGTGGAGGCAATCGCGAACCGCGCGCCATCATCGAATACGCGACCAGTACGGCACCCGTTGTCATTGAGATCACCGCACCGCTAACCAGCACCCCGGTCACTCTCATTGAATACGCGGGCGTGGCGAAGGTGTCCACGGTGACGACCGACGAATCCGCCGCCGCTACCGAACCGGTGGCAGCGCCCGAGGTCAGCCTGGATGCGGCACCACCGGCGGCACGACGCCCCAACCCCCGCCGCCGGACCCCGCGCCCGGCCGAACCGGAAATGCTCATGATCGAAACCACCCCGGTGCTCGAGGCCGTTGAGGTCGTCGCTGCCCCGGTCGCTGTCGACCGCAAGCCACGCCGTCGCACCCGCCATCCCCGCGAGGCGGCAAGCGAATTGATCATGGTCGAGACGCAAAACAACGGCTAGTCGGCCAACCGCAGCCTGCCGGCCAGATAACAGCCAGGCAGACCTGAAAAAAGCCACCCTTGGGTGGCTTTTTTCATTCCGCGGATTTAAAGCGCCCAGCTCAACCAAACTCAGCGCGACAAACCCAAGGCCTCCCGCACATCACGCATCGTTTCGCGGGCCAGATCACGCGCCTTCTCGCAACCGTCGGCAATGATGTTGCGAACCCGGTCCGGATCTTCGCCAAAGCCACGAGCCCGTTCCTGGATAGGCGCCAACTCGGCCAAGATGGCATCAATCACCGGTTGTTTGCAGTCCAGGCAGCCAATACCCGCGCTCGTGCAACCGGCTCGCACCCAGTCCTTCTGGGCCTCGCCCGAATAGACCTGATGCAACTGCCAGACCGGGCATTTATCCGGAGAACCCGGATCCGTCCGCCGCATCCGCGCCGGATCGGTCGGCATCGTACGGATTTTCTTGATCACCTGATCCGGTGCCTCACGCAAGGCAATGGTGTTGTGGTAAGACTTGGACATCTTCTGTCCGTCCAGACCGGGCATTTTTGACGCAGCGGTCAGCAAGGCCTGCGGCTCGGTGAGGATCATGCGGCCGCCCCCCTCCAGATAACCATAGAGCCGCTCCTTGTCGCCCAGGGAAAGGTTTTGCGTCGCGGCCAGCACAGCGCGGGCCGACTCGAGCGCCTCGGCATCGCCTTGTTCCTGATAGCGCGTACGCAACTCGGCGTACAGACGCTCCCGTTTTCCGCCCAGCCGTTTCATCGCCGCCTTGGCCTTGTCCTCATAGCCCGGTTCACGACCGTAAAGGTGATTGAAGCGGCGCGCAATCTCGCGGGAAAACTCGATATGCGGCACCTGATCCTCGCCAACCGGAACGCGGTTGGCGCGATAGATCAGGATATCGGCCGACTGCAACAACGGGTAGCCCAGGAAACCATAGGTGGAAAGATCCTTTTCACTCAGTTTTTCCTGCTGGTCCTTGTAGGTCGGCATCCGTTCCAGCCAACCCAACGGGGTCATCATGGACAAAAGCAGGTGCAGCTCGGCGTGCTCAATGACCTGGGACTGGATAAACAGCGTGGCCCGGCTGGGGTCCACCCCGGCGGCCAACCAGTCAATCACCATCTCCCAGGTGCTGTCTTCGATGCTGCCCGGGTTATCGTAATGCGTGGTCAAGGCATGCCAGTCGGCCACAAAGAACAGGCATTCGTATTCGTGCTGGAGTTGGGTCCAGTTTTTCAAAACGCCGTGGTAGTGACCCAGATGAAGGCCGCCCGTGGGGCGCATACCGGAGAGGACGCGATCTACATACATGAGGTGTCGTTTATGAAAGAGGTCAAAGCAGGAAAGACAGGAGTGACAGGATACCCGACACGGCCGGGCCGAGAACCAGATTGAGGACGCCCGTCAGCAACAGGGCAATGAGGACAAAGAGTCCATAGGGTTCGATGCGAGCCAATGGCATCGCCAGACTGTCCGGCAACAGGCCGACCGCGATCCGGCCGCCATCCAGAGGCGGTAACGGCAACAGGTTCAGGGCCATCAGCACAGCGTTGATCATGATGCCGCCCTCCGCCATCATGCGCAGCGGCGTGTTGTAGTCACCCAGATTCACCGCCACCGACAGCTTCAGCATCAGGCCCCAGAAAATGGCCATCACCAGATTGGCGGCCGGCCCGGCAGCAGCCACCCAGACCATATCCTGGCGCGGGTGACGCAAGCGCCGAGAATCAACCGGAACCGGTTTGGCCCAGCCAAACAGGATACCGCCCAACACCATCGCCAGGGCCGGAACCAACAGCGTGCCAATCGGATCAATATGACGCAGCGGATTGAGCGACAACCGTCCCATCGCGCGTGCGGTGCTATCGCCAAAACGCAAGGCCGCATAGCCATGCGCCGCCTCGTGCAGGGTGATGGCAAAGATCACCGGCAAGGCATAGATCGCAATCTTTTGTATCAGGGTAAATTCCATGGCGATGCCGTCACCCATCCAGACCCACGCGGGCAAGCTCGCCACGACCACGACGCACCAGTTCTGGAGCGCCGCTGGAGAGGTCCACCACCGTTGAAGGTTCGCCGCCACAATGCCCGGCATCCATAACCAGATCGAGACGCGAGCCCAGGGTATCGACGATCTCCTCGGGGTCCAGCAACGGGATCTCTTCGCCGGGCAGGATCAGCGACATCGACAGGATGGGCTCGCCAACCTCGGCCAACAGCGTACTGACCACCGCATGGTCCGGGATCCGGATCCCGATCGTGCTGCGCTTGGGGTGCTGCAGACGGCGCGGTACCTCGCGCGTCGCCTCAAGAATGAAGGTGTAACTGCCCGGCGTCGCCGCCTTCAGGATGCGATATTGGGCATTGTCCACGCGGGCGTAGGTCGCAATCTCGGACAGGTCGCGACACACCAGCGTGAAGTGGTGTTTGTCATCGACCTCGCGCAGGGCACGGATACGGTCCATCCCATCCTTGTGGCCGATGGCACAACCCAGGGCATAGCAAGAGTCGGTCGGATAGGCGATGACCCCACCGCCCTTCAGGATGCGCGCCGCCTCGCGCATTAAGCGCAACTGCGGATTATCGGGATGAATATAGAAACGCTGCGCCATTACCAATCCTTCCAGATCGGCACACAGCGCGTCGGCAAGGCCTGCAAGCGCCCCAGTTCACGCCCGCCCTCTCCGGGGGCATGAAAATCGGAACCGATCGAGGCCTTGAGCCCGAAGGCGGCGGCGTAATCGGCAAACACCGGCACATGACCGGTCGTATGGCTACCCGCGACCACCTCGATGCCGCTACCGCCCAGATCGCGAAACGCGCCCAGCAACTGGTTCATGCGCTCTCGCCCCATGTCATAACGCCCGGGGTGCGCCAGTACGGCCTCGCCGCCCGCCCCGGTGATCCAGCCCACCGCCTCCGTGAGGCTAGCCCATTCGTGTTTCACATAGCCCGGCTTACCGGGAACCAGAAAACGCTTGAACACCGCCGGCACGCTGCCAACATGACCGCTGTTGACCAGGAAGCGGGCAAAGTGCGTGCGCCCGATCATGTCACTGTTCGTCGCGTAAATCGCCGATCCGGCAAAGGCCCCACCGATCCCCACTGCGGCCAGCGAGTCTGCCATCCGCTGCGCCCGTTCGACGCGCCCGGCGCGCAATCCGGCCAGACCGGCAGCCAAAGCGGGATTATCGGGATCAATATTGAGACCCAGCACATGAACGGTACGCCCCTCCCAGGTGACCGAGATCTCGACCCCGGGAATCAACCGGATACCGACCGCCCTCGCCTCAGCCTGGGCCTCAGCGAGGCCTTGCAGGGTATCGTGATCAGTCAAGGCCAGCGTTCCGACCCCGCGTTCGGCCGCACGCGCCACCAGGACCGCAGGCGCGAGGACGCCGTCCGAGGCCGTAGAATGACTATGGAGATCAAAGATCACGCAGGGAATTCTGGATCGCTGAAGATCCAACTTGTGGAATAGCGACGAATCATAGCAAAATGCGCTGCGTTTTGCCGTACCATACGGCGGGCCGTATGGCACCCTCTACTGCCAACGCCACCACTGACTGAATCCACTCACGAATCCACCCACCCTTCCGCGCGCCGGTCTGTCTCCGTGAAAAAGCTCTTCTTTGACCTCTTTCCCATCATCCTGTTTTTCGTCGCCTATCAGATCGCCCAAAGCCACCCGCAGGCGGCGTATGACAGCCTGACCTGGCTCGGCATCCAGCTGGCCCCGACGCAAAAACCGGGCGTATTTATCGCCACCCTGGTCGCGATCGTGGCCACCTTCGGACAGATCGGCTGGCTCAAACTGCGCGGGCACACCATCGACACCATGCTCTGGGTCTCGCTGGTGCTCATCGTCGTCTTCGGTAGCGCTACGCTGGTCTTCCACAGCGAGACCTTCATCAAGTGGAAACCCACCGTCCTGTACTGGGTTTTTGCCCTGAGCCTCGCGTTGGCACCGCGCCTTGCCGGTCGCAATCTGATCCGCCTGATGATGCAGGGTCAACTGGAACTCCCTGATCCGGTCTGGGTCCGCCTGAACCAGATGTGGGTCCTCTTTTTCACGGCCATGGGCCTGGCCAATGCCTGGATCGCCAACGCCTACGACACCGACACCTGGGTTAATTTCAAGCTCTTCGGTACCCTCGGTCTGATGCTGGTATTCGTGCTCGCCCAAGGCGTGTATTTGTCCCGTCACATGAAAGAGTCCACCTGATGTATTACGCCATCATCGGCCACGACACCCAAGACAGCCTGGAAAAACGCCTCGCTGCGCGTCCGGCCCATCTCGCCCGTCTGCAACACCTGCAACAGGAAGGCCGCCTCCTGCTCGCCGGCCCTTTTCCAGCCATTGACGCCGTGGATCCCGGCCCGGCCGGCTTCACCGGCAGCCTCATCGTGGCCGAATTCACCGATCTCGACAGCGCCCGCGCCTGGGCCGATGCCGATCCCTATGTCAGCGCCGGCGTCTACGCCCGCGTGACCGTACAACCCTTCCGCAAGGTGTTGCCATGACGGACACCGTTGCGGAGATGCGCGCCCGCCTGGCCTGCCTGAACCCACTCCGCCTCGACATTCTTGACGAAAGCGCTGCGCACGCCGGCCATGCCGGTGCCCGTAGCGGAGGCGGTCACTACCGTATGCACATTGCGTCTGCCACCTTTGAAGGTCTCGGCACCGTCGCCCGCCACCGCGCCGTCTATGCCGCCCTCGGCGACCTGATGCAAAACGCGATTCACGCCCTGACCATTGTTGCCACCAGTCCTAGCGAAAACACCCCGGAGCCCACTGCATGAAAAACCCCGCCCTGATTCTTGCCCTGTTTATCGCCCCGAGCCTGGCGACCTATGGCGGGGCCCACGCCGCAGACGCGGCCCCGAAGGCCAGCACACCGGCCGCCGCACCGGCCGCCCAACCCACCGGCCCGGTCGCGACCGTCAACGGCATCGTCATTCCCGCCAGCCATGCGGCCTTTGTTATGAATGAACAGGCCCAACGCGGAAAACCCGTCGCCTACGAGTCCGTGCGCGGCAAACTCATCACCCTCGAACTTCTCGCTCAGGAGGCCCGCAAGCGGCAACTGGACACGCTGCCGGCCGTTCGCGCCCGGATTGAGATCCTGCAGCGCAACCTGCTCGCCGATGCGCTTCTGGATGCCGAACTGACGCAAAACCCGGTCAGCGACGCGGCAGTCCGCGCCACCTATGACACCCTCAAGGCACAGAAGGACAAAAACGCCGCCAAAAACGAGTACCGTGCCGCCCACATCCTGGTCAGCGAAGAATCTCTGGCGAAATCCATCCTCGCCGACCTGAAAAAGAAGAAGTCCTTCGCGGATCTGGCCAAAAAACACTCCAAGGATCCCGGTTCCGCCAAGCGCGGCGGCGATCTGGACTGGATGTCCGGTGATGATCTTGTCCCCGAGTTTGCACAAGCCCTGGCCAGCATGAAGGCCGGCCAACTGCTCGACACCCCGGTCAAGACCCAGTTTGGGTGGCACATTATCCGCCTCGATGCGACCCGCCCCTCCAAGTTCCCCGAGTTCGCCGAGGTCAAGGACAACTTGCGCGAGCAAATGATCCAGCATCAGGTCAAGCAACTGGTTGACCAAATACAGGCCCGCGCCAAGGTGGAATGATCCCGGATCAGGCCTCCATGCTATGATCAGTGCTCGAAAATGACTGTCGCACCCCGGAATCCGCAACATGAGTGAACGCATCAACCTGCAAGATCAGTTTCTGAACAACCTGCGCAAGGAGCACACGACAGTGTCAATGTTCCTCGTCAACGGGATCAAACTGGTCGGTCGCATCGAGTCCTTTGACCAGTATATGGTGCTGCTCCGGGGTCACGACGCTGCGCTGCAAGCCGTCTTCAAGCACGCCATTTCGACGGTTTCGCCCTCGCGTCCGGGCGGCGAGCACCCGAGTGGCAGCTACGGCGGTGGCAGCCACAGCAGCAGCGAACGGCGTTCGCCCTATGGCCGTAGCGGCAGCGAGCGGTCCGATCGCAGTGGCAGTGACCGCTATGCCCCCTCGGCTTCCGGTTCGGAAGGCGATGAAACGCCAAAACCGCCTTCTGAGCGCCGCCCCCCCGTCATCCGCTACAAATAAAAGATCGAACCCAACAAAAACGCCGCAGTGTCCCTGCGGCGTTTTTGTTGGACCGGGTTCAGCGCCAGGCAAGCGCGCGACCCCGGCCTGTGCCGAGGTCGCCTCGGCCGTCAGAACAACTCGGGCGTGGTCCCCGGTGTCTCTTCGTCCTGCTCAGCCACCCGTTGCAGGCCCGTCAGTCTCTCGCCCTCGCCCAGGTTAATCAGCGTCACACCTTGCGTGGAACGACCCAGAGAACGGATCTCGTTGACCCGAGTGCGGATCAGAACGCCACCATCGGTAATCATCATGATCTCATCCTCCGGTTCAACCAGCGTCGCGGCCACCACCTTGCCGTTGCGGGCCGTCGTGGCAATGGCGATGACACCCTGGCCGCCACGGCCATGGCGGCTGTAATCGCCCACCGGGGTGCGCTTGCCGTAACCGTTCTCGGTCGCCGTCAGAACCGACTGTTTCTCGTCGGTCGCAATCAACAGGGCAATCACGCTAGCGCCCTTGCCAAGCTTGATGCCCCTGACACCGCGCGTCACCCGGCCCATGGAACGGACCTCGGCCTCAGCAAAACGATTGGCCTTGCCGTCGTCGGTGAACAACATCACGAACTGCTGGCCATCGGTCAGGGCCACGCCGACCAGGTGATCACCCTCGTCCAGATTGACCGCGATAATGCCGGCCGAACGCGGCCGCGAGAAGTCCGAAAGCGGGGTCTTCTTAACCGTTCCGAGCGCGGTCGCCATGAACACGAAACGATCGTCGGCATATTCCTTCACCGGCAGGATGGTCGTGACCTTCTCGCCCTCCTCCACCTTGAGCAGGTTGACGATGGGCTTGCCCCGCGCCGTGCGGCTACCCTGCGGCACTTCATAGACCTTAAGCCAGAACAAGCGGCCGCGATCGGTAAAACACAAGATCGTGTCGTGCGTATTGGCAATGAACAGATTGTCGATGAAATCCTCTTCCTTGGTCGCGGCGGCCTGCTTGCCGCGGCCACCACGCCGCTGGGTGCGATATTCATCAATCGGCTGCGACTTGATGTAACCGGAGTGCGACAGCGTCACCACCACCTCTTCCGGTGCAATCAAGTCCTCAAGCGAGAAATCCGTGGCGTTCGCGATAATCTCGCTGCGCCGCGCATCGCCAAACTGCTTCTTGACCTCCTTGAGCTCTTCACCAATGATCGTTGTGACGCGCTCGGGGCGGCTAAGAATGTCGAGCAGATCGGCGATCCGGGTCATGACCTCGCCATATTCGCCGAAGATCTTGTCCTGCTCCAGGCCGGTCAGGCGCTGCAGACGCAGATCAAGGATGGCCTGAGCCTGGGTGTCAGAGAGGAAATAGCCATCGGCATGCAGACCAAAATGCGCCGGCAGATCGAGGGGCCGGAAGGCCTCAACCTGCGGCCCGGCCGCATCCCCTGCGGCCCGTGCCAGCATATCGGTCACCAGTTGCGAGCGCCAGGCCTTGGCCATCAGGGCAGCCTTGGCTTCCGGCGGAGTGGCGGCCGATTTAATGAGGGCGATGATCTCGTCCACATTGGCCAACGCAACGGCGAGTCCTTCCAGGACATGACCGCGTTCGCGCGCCTTCTTCAATTCGAAATGGGTGCGCCGGGTAATGACCTCACGGCGATGACGCAGGAAGGCCTCGAGGATCTGTTTCAGGTTCAGCAAACGCGGCTGGCCATCCGAAATGGCCACCATGTTCATGCCGAAGCTGTCCTGCATCTGCGTTTCTTTGTACAGCTTGTTGAGGATCACCTCGGCCATCTCGCCACGCTTGAGCTCGATCACCATGCGCATGCCGGACTTGTCCGATTCGTCGCGCAGTTCGGAGATGCCCTCGAGGCGTTTTTCCTTGACCAGTTCGCCAATCTTGATCAGCAGATTGGCCTTGTTGACCTGATAGGGCAGCTCATCGACGATGATCGCCTGACGCCCCCCGCTAATGTCCTCGAAGTGACAACGGGCACGAATCACGACACGGCCGCGGCCGGTACGATAGCCCTCGCGGACCCCATTCAGCCCGTAGATGAAACCCGCCGTCGGGAAATCAGGCGCCGGAACCAGATCAATCAGCTCGTCAATACTGATGTCCGGGCGCTTGAGCACGGCCAGACAGGCATTGACCACCTCGGTCAGGTTGTGTGGCGGGATATTGGTGGCCATACCCACGGCAATACCGGACGAACCATTGATGAGCAAATTGGGGATCTTGGCCGGCAAGATCAGCGGTTCATGCTCTGAGCCGTCGTAGTTGGGCCCAAAATCGACGGTTTCCTTGTCGAGATCGGCCAGTAATTCGTGGGCGATCTTGGCCATGCGGATCTCGGTGTAACGCATCGCCGCCGCGTTATCGCCATCGACCGAACCGAAGTTGCCCTGGCCATCCACCAGCGGGTAGCGCAGCGAGAAATCCTGCGCCATGCGCACGATGGTGTCATACACCGCAGTGTCGCCGTGCGGGTGATATTTACCGATCACATCGCCGACGATACGCGCCGACTTCTTGTAGGCACGGTTCCAGTCATTGGAGAGCTCGTGCATCGCGAACAGCACCCGGCGATGCACCGGCTTCAGACCGTCGCGCACATCCGGAAGCGCCCGGCCCACGATCACGCTCATCGCGTAATCGAGATAAGAATGGCGCATCTCCTCTTCGAGACTGACGGGCAGGGTTTCCTTGGCGAATTGTTCCATCGATGGATCCGTTGTTATAAAAAGCCGCACATCAATATTGAGGTGCGGGCGCGCGCGATTCTAGCACGATTTACCGCCCGCCCCGGTTGTCAATTCGGCCCCGCAACGCATAGGATGCGAACCATGACGACCCCCTCCATGCCCACCATGACATACGCCGACCTGCGCATCGACCCACAGTGGCTCATCCCGGTCGAGCCCGCCGGTCAGATCCTGGAGGCGCACGCCCTCATCGTTCATAACGGCCGTATCCTGGACATCCTTCCCGTCCATGCCGCCGATGCCCGTTATCAGGTCAGCGAGCACCAGTGTCTGCCGGGCCATGCGCTGATCCCTGGCCTCATCAACCTGCACACCCATGCGGCCATGTCCCTGCTGCGCGGCTATGCCGATGACCTGCCGCTGATGGAATGGTTACAGGGTCATATCTGGCCGGCCGAACGACGCTGGGTTACCCCGGATTTTGTCCGCGATGGCACCCAGCTGGCCTGTCTGGAGATGCTGGAAGGGGGAATCACCTGCTTCAACGACATGTATTTCTTCCCGGAGGCCACACTGCAGGCCGCCACCCAGGCCGGGCAGCGAATTGCCAGCGGCCTCATCGTGCTGGATTTTCCCAGCGCCTGGGCCGCTGACTCGGATGCCTATCTGCAGCAAGGTCTGGCCGTACGCGACCGCTGGCTGGACAACCCTTTGGTCAATTTCTGTCTCGCTCCCCACGCGCCCTATTCGGTCAGCAACCGCAGCTTCGAGAAGGTCGCCACCTACAGCGCCCAACTTGATCTGCCCATCCATATCCATCTGCACGAGACCCTCGACGAGATCAACCAGAGCCTGGAACGCTACCACCAGCGGCCGCTGGAACGCCTGCACCAGCTCGGTCTCGTCGGGCCGCAACTCATTGCCGTTCATGCCACCCATTTACAGGCGGACGAACAGAGCCTGCTCGCCGAACATGGCGCAGCCATTGCCCACTGTCCGAGTTCCAATCTGAAACTCGCCAGCGGCATCGCTCCCCTCGCCCCCATGCTGGCACACGGCCTCACGGTTGGACTGGGCACCGATGGCGCGGCCAGTAATAACCGCCTGGATCTATGGGAAGAAATGCGTCTCGCCGCCCTGCTGGCGAAAGGAACCTCCAGCCAGGCCGAGGCCGTTCCCGCTCATCAGGCCTTGGCCATGGCCACGATCCACGGGGCTCGCGCCCTGGGACTGGAGGATCGAGTGGGTTCGCTCACCATGGGCAAGGAGGCCGATCTGGTCGCGGTGGACCTCTCCGGCCCCGAGACCCAACCCTGTTTCAACCCCATCGCCCAGCTTGTTTACAGCGCAGGCCGGGCACAGGTCAGCGCCGTCTGGATCGCCGGGAAGGCCGTCGTTCGCGGGCATCGTGCCCTAACACTCGACCGCGACGCCCTTCTCGCCCGCACCCATTACTGGCGGGAGCGCCTGCAAGGCCATTAACTTCGGGGACGACAAGCCTGACAACAGGGTGCATGCACTCGGGTAAAATAGCGCCCATTCGGATCTCAGCCGACACCCCTCTTCGAACCCATTTTGCAAACCCAGTTACAAACTTAATCAGGAATCCCTCATGAGCCATATCCAGATCCCCGCCAACGGTAGCCGGATCACCGTCAACGCCGACAAGAGCCTCAATGTCCCCAATCGCCCCATCATCCCCTTCATCGAGGGCGATGGCACCGGCGTGGATATCACCCCGGTGATGCGTCGGGTGTTGGACGCCGCCGTGGCCAAGGCCTATGGCGGTGCGCGCCAGATCGAATGGATGGAGGTCTTCGCCGGCGAGAAGGCGGTCAAGGTCTATGGCAACGAGACCTGGATGCCGGACGAAACCGTGCAGGCGGCGCGCGACTATGTGGTGTCGATCAAGGGCCCGCTGACCACGCCCACCTCGGGCGGCATCCGTTCACTCAATGTCGCCCTGCGCCAAATGCTGGACCTGTATGTCTGCCTGCGTCCGGTGCGCTATTTCACCGGTGTGCCCTCGCCGGTGAAGGCGCCGGAAAAGGTGGACATGGTGATCTTCCGCGAGAACACTGAGGACATCTACGCGGGCGTCGAGTGGGAGGCGAATTCCGAGGCCGTGCAGAAGGTGATTGCCTTCCTGCAACAGGAAATGGGCGTGAAGAAGATCCGCTTCCCCGAGTCGTCCGCCATCGGCATCAAACCGGTCTCTATCGAGGGCTCCGAGCGCCTGATCCGCAAGGCCATCCAGTACGCCATCGACAACAACCGTCGCTCCGTGACCCTGGTGCACAAGGGCAACATCATGAAGTTCACCGAGGGCGGCTTCAAGAAATGGGGCTATGAACTGGCCATGCGCGAGTTCGGCGGCGAGCTGATCGACGGCGGCCCCTGGGTCAAGCTACCCAACGGTATCGTCATCAAGGATGTGATCGCCGATGCCTTCCTGCAACAGATCCTGCTGCGTCCGGATGAATACGATGTCATCGCCACGCTGAACCTGAATGGTGATTACATCTCCGATGCACTGGCCGCCGAGGTGGGTGGCATTGGTATCGCCCCGGGCGCCAACCTGTCCGACACCGTGGCCATGTTCGAGGCCACCCACGGTACCGCGCCGAAGTATGCCGGTCAGGATTATGTGAACCCCGGCTCGATCATCTTGTCCGGCGAGATGATGCTGCGCCACATGGGCTGGACTGAGGCCGCCGACCTGATTATCAAGGGCATGGAAGGTTCCATCCAGGCCAAACAGGTGACTTACGACTTTGCCCGTCTGATGGACGGCGCAACCCAGGTGTCGTGCTCGGCCTTCGGCGCGGAAATTATTCGCGCGATGTAATGCCCGTTCCGGACGCGGCGGACGCCAGTCCGTCCGGGTCCGGGCACAACAGGGCCATCAACTCAACGGCAATGGGACCCAGCACTTCCTGCTGCTGTTCCAGTCCGACCCACAACCGCGAAACCTCATCCCTTCCGGGAGACAGTCCCTCGCTCAGTCCCTCGCTCAGTCCCTCACTCGACTCTGGCCGTCCCCACGATTGGGTTTGTGTCCTGCTACCCATAGTACATCCCTCATGAAAACCTCCACTTTCTATAGCACATGAGGCAGAAAATGCTCTTTGAGCACGCGCTGAGTGCACAGCGCGCTGGGCACAACATAAATTCCAGGCACAATTCAGGGCGCAAGAAAAACGGCGACCATCACTGGTCGCCGTAAAAGTGTTCCGTAGAGGTTACAGCGGAACGATATTGGCCGCTTGCTTGCCCTTCGGGCCTTCAGCGACATCAAAGCTCACACGCTGCCCTTCCTTCAGGGACTTGAAGCCCTTTGCGTTAATCGCGGAAAAATGCGCGAACAAATCTTCTCCGCCGCCATCGGGAGTGACAAAGCCAAACCCTTTTGCGTCATTGAACCATTTAACGATGCCTGTAGCCATGAAATAAACTCCAAAAATAAACAAACAGCGTTTGGAGGACAAGCTACACAGAGCGCATCGCGTACCGGACAACAACCTGCCGCAGGTGATCCACGCAACTCGAACAAAACCAAACAGTGGCTTTTTACATCCCTATAATAAACTCGTCAACGGTCTTGCAAAAAATAATTGCGGTCCCAGAATAAGCGCATGAGCATTCAACACCAAGATTCCCCCACCGCCACGGTACAGGAACGGAAGCCTTCACGGCCCCCCCTGTATCGCGTCAAGCTGATCAACGACGATTTCACTCCCATGGATTTCGTCATTACCGTGTTACAGCAGTTTTTTGCCATGAATCGCGAACAAGCCACCCGCATCATGCTCAAGGTTCACCACGAAGGTTCTGCCATCGCCGGCATCTATCCCCGGGATATTGCGGAGACCCGCTCCCGACAGGTTGCAGAGTACGCCCTGACCCACCAGCATCCGCTGCAATGCGTCATCGAAATCGACCGCTAAAGGATTCCCCATGATTGCACAAGAACTGGAAATCAGCCTGCACCTCGCCTTCATGGAGGCGCGCCAGAAGCGCCATGAATTCATCACCCTGGAGCACCTTCTGCTGGCCCTGCTCGACAACCCTTCGGCGGCCGATGTCTTGCGGGCCTGCAACGCCAATCTGAAGGTTCTGCGCGAGCAACTGGAGGGTTTCGTGCAGTCCCACACCCCCAGTCTGGAGGGAGAAGGCGAACTCGACACCCAACCCACCCTGGGGTTCCAGCGCGTAATCCAGCGCGCCATCCTGCATGCCCAGTCTTCTGGTCGGACCGAGGTCAATGGCGCCAATGTCCTGGCCGCCCTCTTCAGCGAAAAAGACTCGCATGCCGTACATTTTCTCGGCCAGCAGGGCATCTCCCGCCTCGACATCGTCAACTTCATCGCCCACGGCATCGCCAAGCGGTCTCAGGAACAGACCGCCAAACCCTCCGAAACAGCCACCGCACCCGAGGCAGAAAGCACCAAGGAATCCGCCCTGCAGGCCTATACCAGCAACCTCAACGAGGCCGCGCGTAACGGACGGATCGACCCCTTGATTGGCCGCGACCCGGAATTGGAGCGGGTTATTCAAACCCTCTGCCGCCGGCGCAAGAACAATCCCCTGCTGGTTGGCGAGGCGGGGGTCGGGAAAACCGCCATCGCCGAGGGCCTCGCCCGCCGTATCGTCGATAACGAGATCCCCGAAATCCTGGCCCAGGCCACGGTCTATGCGCTGGATATCGGCGCCCTACTCGCCGGCACCAAATATCGTGGTGATTTCGAACAACGCCTGAAATCCGTCCTGAAAGAACTGCAAACGGATCCGCACGCCATCCTGTTCATTGACGAGATCCACACCCTGATCGGCGCTGGCAGCGCCTCGGGCTCCACGCTGGATGCCTCCAACCTGCTCAAACCGGCGCTCGCCTCGGGCCGGTTGCGCTGCATCGGCGCCACCACTTATCAAGAATTTCGCGGCGTATTTGAAAAGGATCACGCGCTGTCCCGGCGCTTCCAAAAGATTGATGTCCCTGAACCCAGCATCGAAGAGACCATCGCCATCCTTCGCGGCCTCAAGAGCCGGTTTGAGACCCATCACGGCGTTCGCTACACCCAGGCGGCCCTGACCACCGCAGCCGAACTGTCCGCCCGTCACATCAACGACCGCCACCTGCCGGACAAGGCCATTGATGTCATCGACGAGGCCGGGGCCGCGCAGCGCATCCTGCCCCGCTCAAAGCAAAAGAAGGTGATCAGTCCGAAAGAGATCGAGGACATCATCGCCCGCATCGCCCGCATTCCGGCCAAGACCGTGGCCAGCGACGAGCGTACCGCCCTGCGCACCCTGGATCGCGACCTCAAGTCCGTCATCTTTGGTCAGGACGGCGCCATCGAAACCCTCGCCGATGCCATCAAGATGGCCCGCTCGGGCCTTGGCAACCCGCAAAAACCCATCGGCGCCTATCTCTTCTCAGGTCCCACCGGGGTCGGCAAGACCGAGGTCGCCCGGCAACTGGCCTATACCCTGGGCATTGAATTGATCCGCTTCGACATGAGCGAATACATGGAGCGCCATGCCGTCTCGCGCCTGATCGGGGCCCCGCCCGGCTATGTCGGTTTTGAACAAGGCGGCCTCCTCACCGAGGCCATCACCAAGCATCCGTATGCCGTCCTGCTGCTCGACGAGATTGAAAAGGCGCATCCGGACATCTTCAACATCTTGTTGCAGGTCATGGATCACGGCACCCTGACTGACAACAACGGACGGCGTGCCGATTTCCGCAATGTCATCGTCATAATGACCACCAATGCCGGCTCGGAATCCCTGCAAAAGACCGCCATCGGTTTTGCCCACGACCAGACCTCAGGGAATGAGATGGGCGAAATAAAACGCCTATTCACGCCCGAGTTCCGCAATCGACTCGATGCCATCTGCTCCTTCGCAACGCTCAACTCGGAAACCATCCTCAAAGTGGTCGACAAGTTTCTCATGCAACTGGAGGTCCAACTCCAGGCCAAGAAGGTCGAGGCGCATTTCACCGCGGCCCTGCGCGCTCACCTTGCCCAGCACGGCTTCGACCCAACCATGGGCGCGCGGCCGATGACGCGACTCATCCAGGATACGATTCGCAAGGCCTTGGCCGACGAGCTCCTGTTTGGCGCCCTCGCC
>Ga0194119_10006885_pt1 | contig 16279 bp, 14 predicted proteins | sample TA2MahC100mmetaG_FD_148620 | JGI IMG/M metagenome (GOLD analysis project Ga0194119, IMG submission 148620) | Freshwater microbial communities from Lake Tanganyika, Tanzania - TA2015018 Mahale Deep Cast 100m | ecosystem: Environmental > Aquatic > Freshwater > Lake | place: Tanzania: Lake... | reverse complement strand
CGACACCGGCACGATAACGCTCACGGGTCAGGGCAAGAAAACGCCGGTCAGCCTCAAGGAGGCGCTGCCAGAGGGCCGCCTCCGCCTCGTTGAGGCGCCATTGAAAATAGGTCTGCGCCACCAGGGCTTGCAGACTCAGGCGCGCAGCAGCCAGGTCATGCGCCCCGGCCTCAGTGGTCGCCGTGGCACCCTCCACCGCGCGCCCGATGCGACCCCAAAGATCCAGCTCCCAACTCACTCCCACACTCAAGGAAGCGCTGCTGGCACTGCCCGTGTCGTGGTTCTGACTGGCCTTCAGACGGCTATCCAGATGCGGCAAACGCCCCGCCTCGCTGATCTGCAAGGCCGCCTGGGCCATCCGGTAGCGCGCCTCAGCCGCCTTCAGGGTCTGACTGCCCTGCCCTGCGGCCGCCAACAAACGGGTTAGCTGCGCATCCTCAAAGACCGCCCACACCGCCTCTGACGAGGTAAAGCCCTGAGGATTACGGGCCTGCCAGTCGGCCGGGGTCTGGAGGGGGTGCGGCGCGGCAGCAAACTGGGCCGGCAGGGCCACGCTGGGGCGAACATGGGTCGGGCCAGTCGAACAGGCCGCCAGGCCTGCTGCGGCCAACGGAACCCACAGGGGCATGAACAGTTTGGATACGCGTGAGGTCATGGGCATGGTGCCGCTCGCCTGTGGAGGAATCGGATGGATTTTAAGCCTGAATTCAAGGCCTTCGCGGCTCGATCGAGATAGAGATAGATCACCGGCGTGGTGTAGATCGTGAGGATCTGCGAAAGGATGAGGCCGCCGACGATGGCAATCCCCAGCGGCTGGCGCAGTTCAGCCCCCTCGCCCCCACCCAGGGCCAGTGGCAAGGCACCGCAGATGGCCGTGATCGTGGTCATTAGGATGGGCCGGAAGCGCAGTTGCGCCGCCCGGTAGATGGCGTGCGCGGCACTGGTCTGGAAACGCCGCTGACGATCAATGGCATAGTCGATCATCAGGATGGCGTTTTTCATCACCAGCCCGATCAGGAGAAAGATGGCAATCAGGGCAATCACACTAAACTCGGTGCCAAACAGCATCAGGGCCAGCAGCGCCCCGATCCCCGCCGAGGGGAGCGTGGACAGGATGGTGAGCGGATGGACCAGGCTCTCGTAGAGAATGCCAAGAAGCAGGTACAGGGTCACCAAGGCGGCCAGGATCAGCCAGGGCTGACTGGACAGGGATTGCTGAAAGGCCCGCGCCTTGCCCTCAAAGCTGCCGCGCACCTGACTGGGCAGGCCGATATCGAGCAGCGCCTGACGGATCAGCGGGGTCGCGTCGCCCAGCGTCACCCCGGGCTGCAGGTTGAAACTCAGCGTTATCGCCGGCGCGCCGCCCTGATGCTGGATGGACAGCGGCATATGGCCCGGGACCACGCGCACAAACTGATCCAATGGAATGGCCTTCCCGGCTGCGTTCACCACCTGAAAGGCGTGCAGGGATTCCGGCGACTGCAAGAGCCGCGCATCAACCTCCATGACCACGGGATATTGGTTCTGCTTCTGATACAGCGTGGCAATCTGGCGCTGGCTAAAGGCATTGCCCAGTGCCGTCTCCAGCGCCCGCATACTGACCCCCAGGCGCAAGGCCTGATCACGATCGACCTCCAGGCGCGTCTGCAGGCCCTTGTCCTGCTGATCCGAGATGACATCGGCAAGTTGCGGAATCTGTTGCAAGGCACGGCGGACCTGCGGCTCCCAGGTGCGCAGCAGGCTCACCTCGTCCGCTTGCAGGGTGAACTGGTATTCGGCATCGGTCTGACGCCCGCCGATGCGGACATCCTGCATGGGCACCAAGGTCAGTCGCGCGCCTGGCACTGAGGCAAGCTGCTTGCGCAGGCGCGCAATCACCTCGGTCACCGGGGCCGTACGCTCATCCAAGGGTCTAAGCGAGATAAACAAACTCCCCGTATTGGCGCGCCCGCCTCCGGCAAAGCCGGTCACACCGCGCACATCAGGATCGGCACGCACGATGTCGATAAAGGTACGCACCTTTTGTTCCATGCCCTGAAAGGAAATGCTCTGGTCAGCCCGGATCATACCCATCACCCGGCCTGTGTCCTGGATGGGGAAAAATCCCTTGGGAATCGCCTGATACAACTGCCAGTTCAGCGCTATCACCAAGGCCAGGGCCAGCAGGACCAGCGGACTGTGGCGCAACGCCCAGGCCAGGCTCAGTCGATAGGCGATCCGCACGCGGCGCAACGCCCCCTGCCACCATCGGCCACGAGACCCGCCCGCGGGACCCACACCCCCTTTGGGAATAGGCTGCGTTTTAAGGAGATGCGCACACATCACCGGCGTGGTCAGCAGGGAGACCGCCATCGAGATCAAAATGGCCGCGCTCAGAACGACAGCAAATTCATGCAATAGACGACCAACGATGCCGCCCATCAACAGGACCGGGATAAACACCACCACCAGCGCCAGGCTGATCGCGACCACGGTAAAGCCGACCTGGCGCAGGCCCAGCCGCGCCGCCTGCATCGGGGGGTGGCCCGCCTCGATATGCCGGCTGATCGCCTCAACGACCACGATGGCGTCATCCACCACGAAGCCCGTGGCCACGGTCAGGGCCATGAGGGAAATGTTATCCAGGCTGTAGCCGAAGAGATACATGACCCCGAAGGTGCCCAGCAGGGACACCGGCACCACCACGCTGGGAATAAGCGCAGCGCGCCAGCGACGCAAGAAGAGGAGAACAACCAGAATCACCAGACCGACCGATATCGCCAGACTGCGCTCAACCTCGCGCAGGGAGGCGCGGATGGTTGGCGTGCGATCCATGACCGCGACCAATTCGATGCCCGGAGCGATCATGCCGCGCAGCCGCGGCAACAGATCCCGAACCCGATCGACCGTTGCAATCAGGTTCGCGCCCTGCTGACGGTAGAGAACCAGGATCACCGCCTGGGCCCCGTTAGCGCTCCCAAACTGGCGCACATCCCGCACCGAGTCCGTCACCTCACCCAGATCACCCAAGCGAACCCCCGCCTGATTCTGGTAACGGATCACGACGGGACGCAGGTCTGCGGCGGTCCTGATATCCGTCACGGCCCCCATCTGCCGGGCAATCTGCCAGTGCTGCTCACCCGCCTCCAGGCTGCCGAGAGGGGCCTGCTGGGCCGTATCTCGCACCGCCTGACGCACCTGCTCAAGCGCAAGGCCCGTTTGCGCCAGGCGCTCCGGGGGAAGCACGATGCGTACCGCGGGCGCCGCCGCCCCGCCAATACGCACCTCTCCGATCCCGTCGATCTGGGCGATGCGCTGCACCAGAATCGTCGAGGCGGCGTCGTAGAGCGTAGCCTGCGGCAGGTGTTTGGAGGTCAGCGCCAGGATCATGGCCGGGGCATCGGTCGGATTACGCTTGCGCCAGCTCGGCAGGCTGGGCATCCCGGCGGGCAACAGGGTGCGCGCGCCCTGAATGGCGGCCTGTACATCGCGCACCGCGCCGTCGATATCGCGGTTCAGATCGAACTGCAGGGTGATCTGGGTGCTGCCCAGAGACGAACTGGAGGTCATCTCCGTCAGACCGGCAATGCGCCCCAGTTGTCGCTCCAGCGGCGCGGCCACGGTCGCCGCCATGGTCTCCGGGCTGGCCCCCGGCAACTGGGCCTCAACCGAGAGGGTCGGAAACTCGACCTGCGGCAGCGGCGCAACGGGCAACTGGAAAAAGGCCACGACACCGGCCAGGGCCACCGCCAGGGTCAACAGGGTGACGGCAACAGGGCGTTCAAGCCAGGTCATGGGCTATCAGGAGCCAGGGGTTCCGCGTTGCCGTGAGCCTTACCTTGCCGCGACCGGAAGCGTTCAAAGGTGAGATAGATCACCGGCGTTGTAAACAGGGTCAGCAACTGGCTTACGAGCAGACCGCCCACCACGGCAATGCCCAGCGGCTGGCGCAATTCCGCCCCCATGCCCTGCCCCAACATCAGTGGCAAGGCCCCGAGCAAGGCCGCCAGCGTGGTCATCAGGATGGGCCGGAAGCGCAACAGGCAGGCCTTTTCGATCGCCGCTCGCGGCGCCAGGCCATCGCGTTGTGCCGTCAGCGCGTAATCAATCATCAGAATGGCATTCTTCTTGACGATGCCAATCAACAGCAGGATGCCCAGCAGCCCGATCAGGTCCAGACCCCGCCCGCTCAGCCACAGCGCCAGCAAGGCCCCGACCCCCGCCGAGGGCAGCGTCGAAAGGATCGTGACCGGGTGGATCGCGCTCTCGTAGAGCACGCCCAAGACGATGTACATCACCACAATCGCGGCCACGATCAGCCACACGGTGTAACCGAGCGATTTCTGGAAGGCCAGCGCAGCGCCCTCGAAACGCGTCTCGACCTGCTCCAGCCGCCCGCTCTCAGCCTCCAGATCGGCCTCGGCGCTGCGGATGGCCTCGACGGCCTCACCCAGCGAGGCCCCGGGGGCCAGATTGAAAGACACCGTCGCGGCCGGGAACTGGCCGACATGACGAACCGCCAGCGCGGTCGGCCGCTCGCTGAGTCGGGCCACGCTGGCGAGGGGCACGGGACGACCGCTGGCCGTCACCACCGAGATCGCCAGCAGGGCATCGGGACCGGGCACGGGCCCCCTCCCCGCCTCCAGAATGACGCGATACTGATTGGCCTGGGTAAAGACCGTGGAGATCTGCCGCTGTCCGAAGGCATCGTAGAGCGCCTGGTCGATATCCGCCATGCGGATGCCCAGTCGGGCCGCCGCCTCACGATCAATCTCCAGTCGCGCCTCCAGCCCATCCTCCTGCAGGTCACCAGCGACATCACGCAGGACCTTCATGCTCTGCAGTCGCTCAACCAGTTGCGGGGTCCACTGACTCAGGGCATTGCGATCCGGCGAGATAATCAGGAATCGGTACTGGGTACGCGCCACCTGATCCTCCACCGTCAGGTCCTGAACCGGCTGCAGATAGAGGCGGATGCCGGCCACCTGTTCCGCAGCCGCAGAAAGGCGCGCCATGACCACCGGGGCCGGGTCACGCTCCGCAAGGGGTTTGAGGGTGATAGACAAGCGCCCGTTGTTCAGGGTCGCATTACTCCCATCAACCCCGATATGCGAAGCGACCGCAGCGACGGCCGGATCGCGCAACACGGTCTGCACGAGGGCCTGCTGGCGCACACTCATGGCCGTGAAAGAGACCGTGCCGGGGGCTTGGGTCACGCCCTGTAAAAGGCCGCTGTCCTGCACCGGAAAGAAGCCTTTCGGGATGAAGACATAAAGGACAACCGTCAGGATCAGGGTTAAGGCAAAGGCCGCCAGGGCCAGCGGTTGGCGTGCCAAGACCCATTGCAGGGCCTGTTCGTAACGGGACACCAGGGCCGTCAGCCAACGCGGTGGCACGACCTCAGTGCGCAACAGGCGCGCCGACAACATGGGGGTCAGGGTCAAAGACACGAAGGCAGAAATCAGAATGGCCACCGCGAGGGTGATGGCAAACTCGTGGAACAAGCGCCCCACGATATCGCCCATGAACAGCAGCGGAATCAGCACCGCAATCAGCGAGAAAGTCAGCGACACGATGGTAAAGCCGATCTGCCGCGCGCCTTGGATGGCCGCGTCCAGAGCCCGCTCCCCGGCCTCGATCCGGCGCGCGATGACCTCGATCATGACGATGGCGTCATCGACCACAAAGCCGGTGGCAATGGTCAGCGCCATCAGGGTCAGATTGTTGAGAGAAAACCCTGCCAGATACATCACCCCGAAGGTCCCGACCAGGGACAAGGGCACGGCGAGGCTGGGAATAAGGGTCGCCGGCAGACTGCGCAGAAAGAGAAAGATCACCATCACCACCAGGGCGACCGCCAGGAGCAGCTCAAACTGCACGGCCGCCACCGAGGCGCGCACCGTCACCGTACGATCAGCGAGCAAGGCCACATTGAGATTTCCCGGCAGGCTGGTCTGCAACTGCGGCAATAGCGTCTTGACCCGATCGGCCACCTCGACCACATTCGCGCCGGGCTGGCGCTGCACCTGCAGGATCACGGCCGCCTGCGTACCGGACCAGGCCGCCAATCGGGTGTTCTCGGCATCGTGTACGACCTCCGCGACGGCCCCCAGTCGCAGCGGACTGCCATTACGCCAGGCCAGGATCAGATTCCGGTAGGCCTCCGCCGACTGCAACTGGTCGTTGACATCCAGCGTGGTGGCCCGTTGCTGCCCGTCAAAGCTCCCTTTGGGCAGATGGACATTGGCATTGGCGATCGCCGTGCGTACCTCGGCAAAGGTCAGTCCTGCGGAGGCCAGGGCCTGCGGATTGACCTGTACCCGCACCGCCGGTCGCCGCCCGCCCGCGATGCTGACCCGCCCTACCCCAGGCACCTGCGCCAGTTTCTGTGCCAGGCGGGTCTCGACCAGATCGTGAATGGCCGGGATGGTTTGGGTGTCCGAGGTCACCGCCAGGGTCAGGATCGGCGCATCGGCCGGGTTGACCTTGCTGTACAGCGGCGGCATGGGCAGATCGTCTGGCAGAAGCTGGGTCGCCGCATTGATGGCGGCCTGCACCTGTTGCTCGGCCACATCGAGCGGCAGGTCGAGATTAAAGCGCAGGGTGATCAACGAGGCGCCGCCCGAACTGGTCGAGGACATCTGCTGCAGGCCAGGCAGTTGGCCAAACTGGCGCTCCAGAGGGGCCGTCACCCCGGCCGTCATCCAGTCCGGACTGGCCCCGGGGTAGAGCGTGGTGACCTCAATCGTCGGGTAATCGACCTCCGGCAGTGCCGACAAGGGCAGCATCCGATAGGCCATCAGCCCACTGAGCAGAATCGCGACCATAATCAGGCTGGTCGCAATCGGACGCAGGATGAACAGACGCGAGAAGGTCATTTCACCGCCTGCTTCCCTTCACCCTTATTCTTGTCTCCCCGGTTGCCATGGGCCTTTCCCTCCGCGCCCGTCGCCGGCGTCACGATGCGGGCGTTTGCCCCGTCCCGAAGGCGGTCGGCCCCATCAATCACCAAGCGATCACCCACCTTGATCGCATCGGTTCCGGCAATGGCGGTCCAGCCCGCCTCGCTCGCATCCGGTGTCACCGGCACGACAGCGACACGCCCGTCTGCCGCGACGCGATAAACAAAGGCCCCGCGCGCGCCACGCTGAATGGCATTGGCCGGCACCTGCAAGACCTGCGGCCGCACCTCCAGCAGCAGGCGCACATTGACGAACTGATTGGCGTACAGGCGCTCATCGCGATTGTCGAACCCCGCCTTCAGGCGAATCGTGCCCGTCGCAACATCAATCTGATTGTCGAGGCTCAGGAGCCGGCCAACGGCCAGGCGTTCGCGCTGCCCCGCATCCCAGGCCTCCACCCGCAGCGGTTGCCGAGCCTGACGGGCACGCAGGGCAGAAAGGTGCCGTTCCGGGATGGCAAAGAGGACATTGGCGGGCCGGGTCTGGGTAATCACGGCGAGGCCCAGTGCATCATTCGCCCGCACCAGATTGCCGACATCCATCTGACGCAGACCGATCTGTCCATCCATGGGCGCCAGAATATGGGTGTAAGACAGTTGCAGACGCGCGTTTTCGACCTGCGCCCGATCGCTCAGCAGCGCGCCCTGATACTGGCGCACCAAGGCCTCCTGGGTATCGAGTTGTTGCCGGGAAGTGGCGTCCTTGGCCCACAGCTCCTTGTAACGCGCCAGATCGCGTTGGGCGTTGTCCAGCAAGGCCTGATCGCGAGCCAATTGGCCTTGAGCCTGATCAAGCTGGATCTTGAACGGCTGCGCATCCAGTTCGGCCAGAAGATCCCCCTTCTTTACCCGCTGCCCTTCGCGGAAGCTGACTTTCTGTAGCACCCCATCAACGCGCGCCCGCACCGTAACCACCCGGTCGGGGATCACGGTTCCAATCGCCTCCAGCCAGACCGAGAGGTCGGCCTGTTGCGCAGGCAGCACCTGTACGGGCTGAGGGCGATTTCCGGATTTGCCAGCCGAATCGCGCGAGGCGCTATGTGAGGCATTATCCCCGGCGGAGGTCGCCTTGCTATCGATCCAGGCCGACAGACCCCCTGCCGCCGCCAGCAGTACGATAACCACCAAGGCGATAAGCCACCTGCGACGGGGCTTCCGGGGTGATTTCAAGGATTGATTTGGCATCGTCACAACCGTGTAAGAAACAGCACGGCGCAACAATAACAGGAATCGCCTCGGGGGTCGCCAGCCACCCGGGCGGTGAGCAATGCCCCGATAAAAAAGTTACCAGTTAGTCTCGCGTTCGGGCATCGAGGAGATCTTGTGAATGGAGAGATCGGCCCCCTCGAATTCCTGTTCCGGATCAAGGCGGATCCCGAACGATGCCTTGAGCGCGCCGTAAACCAGAGCGCCCCCCGCCAGGGCTATCGCGACACCCAATACGGTACCGAACAGTTGCGCCGCGAAGGTCACACCGCCCACGCCGCCCAGGGCCTGCAGACCAAAGATACCCGCGGCAATGCCGCCCCATGCACCACAGAGGCCATGCAGCGGCCAGACACCCAGCACATCGTCGATCTTCCAGCGGTTCTGGGTGATCGTGAACATCCACACAAACAAGGCCCCCGCAATGGCGCCGGTCGCCAACGCACCCACCGGATGCATGAGATCAGAACCCGCACACACCGCCACCAAACCGGCCAGCGGGCCGTTATGGATAAAGCCGGGGTCATTCTTGCCAACCAGCAAGGCGGCCAGAGTACCGCCCACCATCGCCATCAGCGAGTTGACCGCCACCAGACCGGAGACCGCATCCACCGCCTGCGCCGACATGACATTGAAACCAAACCAACCCACGGTCAGGATCCATGCGCCCAAGGCCAGGAATGGAATGCTGGACGGAGGATGCGCCGCCATCCGGCCATCCTTGTGATAGCGACCACGCCGCGCACCGAGCAAAAGAACCGCCGGCAAGGCAATCCAGCCGCCCACGGCGTGGACCACCACGGAGCCGGCAAAGTCGTGGAACTTGGCGCCCAGATTTACCTCCAGCCAGGATTGAACGCCCAAGTTGCCGTTCCAGACGATGCCCTCAAAGAAGGGATAGATGAAACCGACCAGCAGGAAGGTCGCCGCCAGTTGGGGATGAAACTTGGCCCGTTCGGCAATCCCGCCCGAGACAATGGCGGGGATCGCGGCAGCAAAGGTCAGCAAGAAGAAAAACTTGACCAGGGCAAAGCCGTTTTTCTCCGCCAGGATCTGAGCGCTGGAGAAAAAGTCGATCCCGTAGGCCAGGCTGTAGCCGATAAAGAAATAGGCGATGGTCGAGACAGAAAAGTCCGTCATGATCTTGACCAGCGCGTTGACCTGATTCTTTCGCCGCACCGTGCCCAGCTCCAGAAAGGCAAAACCCGCATGCATCGCGAGGACCATAATGGCCCCCAGAAGGACAAAAAGAACATCTGAACCGGACTTGAGTGCTTCCATGAGGGAGATTCCTGAGGGCCAAAATAGATGCCAAACCAAAGCAATAAGGATGCCAAATGAAAATACCCCACCCGATGCACCACGGTGAGCGGTGCGCCGGATGGGGCAGGATCGCCTCAACACCAGGGCCACTGTCCTAGTGCCTTGATATATCAATGAGAAGCGCTTGGTTTCTGGTGCAGGCGTGGTGACGCAGCGCGCAGCCCAGGCGGTGCAACACGACAAGCCTGTCCTGTCTTTGCACCAATACGGTGCGCCCAATGGCACACCGTGGTGCATCGAGTCAGCCTATTACTTCTGCCCGGCCTCGATACGGTCGAGTTCGGCGTCCATTTCGGCGTCCGTCATCGGCTGATAATCCGATGCCGGAGGGGTAACCGAGCGATTACGCACCAGAACCGCCGCAATGATGACGCCCAGCTCGTAGAGCAGCCAGAGCGGAATAGCGAGCATCAGTTGGGAAATGACATCCGGGGGGGTGAAGATGGCGCCAATCACAAAGGCGCCCACGATGACATACGGCCGCGCCTCGCGAAACTTGTCAATGCTGACCATGCCCATCAGGGCGAGGGCAATAACGACGATGGGGACCTCAAAGGTGACCCCGAAGGCCATAAACATGGTGATCACAAAATCGAGGTACTTGTTGATATCGGTCATCACCGCGACGCCTTGCGGGGCGATCCCGACCACGAAGCCAAACACCACCGGGAAGACCAGGAAATAGGCAAAGGCCATGCCGCAGGCGAAGAGGAACAGGCTCGCCACGGTCAGCGGTACGATCATCTTCTTTTCATGGGCATAGAGGCCCGGCGCAATGAAGGACCAGACCTGGTACAGGATATAGGGCAAGGAGCCCAGGAAGGCCGTCATCATGGCCACCTTGACCGGCACAAAGAACGGCGTGACCACCTCGGTGGCGATCATCTGCCCGCCCTTGGGCAGGCTGTTCAGCATCGGCTGCGCCAGCAGGGAATAGAGATCGTTAGCCCAGGGAAAGAGGCAGACAAACAGCACGATCCAGGCAATGGCGGCGCGCAACAGCCGGTCGCGCAGCTCCAGCATGTGGCTGATAAAGGTTTGTTGGCTATCCATCAGAACAGGGCCGCCTGCCGGGGGGGTTCGGGCGGTGTTTCGGTCGGCACTTCGGTCGGCATTTCGGGCGGTGAGTCGGTCCAGGGCGGATCGGCATCAGGCCACGCCGCCGGCATCGCATCGGCCTCAATCGACTCATTCAGGCTATCGGAAACGGGCAAACGATCAATCTTGGGATGGGCATATTCAATGATGGCATGTGGCCCGGTAGCCGCCAATTCGGCCTCTGCCACGGCATCCGTCTTGGCCATCTGCGCCTCAGCGCTGTCGGTCACGCCGAGGGCAACCGACAAGCGTTCCTCGGGATTCAGGTCACGCTTCAAAGCCACTTCGGTCTCTGCAGCGATGATCTCGTACTTTTGCGCCGAGGCCCTCATCTCTTCCTGAAGCTTCTTCAGCTCCTCGAGTTTCATCTCACGATTGACATCGTCCTTGACCTGCGCGGCATAGCGGTTGAGCTTGCCCAGCCACCCCCCCACCGTACGGGCGACCTTGGGCAGGCGCTCCGGGCCGATCACGACCAGGGCGACAATGCCAATAACAAGAAGTTCAGAAAAACCAATGTCAAACATGTGGTAAGCAACCCGTTGAGAGATAAAAACCGAGGCTAGAGGACAGTCTGTTCTCTGCGTCCCCTTTCCTTACGCCCCGCCCTCTCAGGACTGCTGCCGGCTCTTGACCTCGCCCTCAACGGTCTGGCCCGTGGTCTCAGCCTGACGGGGCAATTCCGTGGGTGCAGCGCCCTTGTTTTTCTCTTCGTTCATGGCGTCCTTGAAATTCTTGACGGCGCCACCGAGATCTCCGCCCATGTTACGCAGCTTCTTGGTACCAAAGATCAGCAACACAATCAACAACACAATCACCCAATGCCAGAGGCTAAAAGTACCCATGTCTCTCTCCTTAAAAATTACAGTCGATGCGGTCGATAGTCCGCAGTTGTTCCACCAAAAACATGCATATGCAGGTGATAGACCTCTTGTCCACCCCCGGGGCCCGTATTGATCACGGTGCGAAAACCATTATTCAGGCCCTGTTCCTTGGCCAACTTCGGCGCCAATAGCAACATACGCCCCAGCAACGACTCGTGGCGGGCATGCGTCTCATCCAGGCGCGCAATATGCTCCTTGGGGATGATCATGAAATGCACCGGGGCGACAGGGTTGATGTCGTGAAAGGCCAGCAAATCGCCATCCTCATACACCTTTTTGCACGGGATCGCACCGGCTGCAATCTTGCAAAAAATACAGTCGCTCATGCGCCTTCCTTGCGATTCGCTTTTTCCACCAGGCCCGACAGGCCTTCACGCCGGGCGAGCTCGTTCAATACCGCTTCCGGGCGGATGCCCTGCTGTGCCAGCAAAACGAGCGAATGGAACCACAAGTCGGCCGTCTCATAAACCACCTTGTCCGCCACGCCATCCTTGGCCGCCATGATGGTTTCGGCCGCCTCTTCTGCCACCTTCTTCAGGATGGCGTCCAAACCCTTGGCGTACAGCTTGGCCACATAAGAAGTCGCCGGATCCGCGCCACGGCGCGCCTCCAGGGTATCGGCCAAGCGGCTTAAAATATCTTCGTTCATCCGTAAATCGTCTTCGGGTCTTTTAACACCGGGTCCACTGGTTGCCATGCGCCCTCGACCAGGCGTTCAAAAAAGCAGCTACGGCGACCGGTGTGACAGGCAATGCCGCCGGTCTGCCGTACCTTGAGCAGGATGACATCCCGGTCACAGTCCGTGCGAATCTCGACGACCTGCTGGGTATGTCCGGATTCCTCACCCTTGTGCCATAGCCGCTGGCGCGAGCGCGAATAGTACACCGCCTCGCCCAATTCGGCGGTTTTTGCCAAGGCCTCACGGTTTATCCACGCGACCATCAGGATGTCGCCGTTATCGGCGTCCTGGGCAATGGCGGGCAAGATGCCGCTTTCGGGCCAGCCGATCTGGTCCAGCCAGTCTGTGTTCAGTGCCGTCATAGTCGCACCTCAATGCCGCGATCCTGCATGATTTCCTTGGCCTGGCGCACGGTGTATTCGCCAAAATGAAAAATGGACGCCGCCAACACGGCATCTGCACCGCCCTTTTGCACGCCGTCGGCCAGATGTTGCAGGTTGCCGACGCCACCGCTCGCAATGACCGGAATGTTGACCGCATCGCTCACCGCCCGCGTCAAATTAAGGTCAAAGCCCGATTTGGCGCCGTCGCGATCCATGCTGGTCAACAAAATCTCGCCCGCACCCAAGGCCTGCATCTTCTGCGCCCATTCCACGGCATCAATGCCCGTTGGTTTGCGCCCGCCGTGGGTAAAAATCTCCCACTTGGGTGCAGCGCCCCACACCGTCTGCTTGGCGTCGATGGCGACCACGATGCACTGGCTACCGAAACGGTCCGCGGCGTCCTTCACGACTTGCGGATTAAACACCGCCGCCGTATTGATCGACACCTTGTCGGCACCCGCATTCAGCAAGCGCCGGACATCGTCCGGCACGCGCACACCACCGCCGACCGTGAGCGGGATAAACACCTGCGACGCCACCGCGTCGATGATATGCAGAATGAGGTCACGGTTATCAGAAGTCGCGGTAATATCGAGAAAGGTCAGTTCGTCCGCACCCTGCTCGTCATAACGACGGGCAATCTCCACCGGATCACCGGCATCGCGCAAATTGAGAAACTGCACGCCCTTGACCACACGACCGGCAGTCACATCCATACAGGGGATGATGCGTTTGGCAAGCCCCATGAATCAGGCCATCAATTCGTCAGAAAGCTGCTGACCCGCAGCAAAATCGAGCGTGCCTTCGTAAATGGCGCGGCCCGTGATGGCGCCCTCGATGCCCTCATCGGCAACCGCGCACAGGGCTCGAATATCGTCCAGATTGGTGATCCCGCCGCTGGCGATGACCGGGATATGCAAGGCGCGCGCCAGCGCCACGGTCGATTCGATATTGACGCCAGACATCATGCCGTCGCGACCGATGTCGGTGTACACCACCGACTCGACGCCGTAATCCTGGAAACGCTTGGCAAGGTCAATCACCTCGTGATGGGTCACCTTGGACCAGCCATCGACCGCCACCTTGCCCTCCTTGGCGTCAAGGCCAATGATGATATTTCCAGGAAACGCATCGCACGCATCATGCAAAAAGCCGGGATCCTTGACCGCCGCGCTGCCCAGAATGACATAGCGCAGGCCCGTGTCGAGATAGCGTTCGATGGTGTCCAGATCACGAATGCCGCCGCCCAGTTGTACCGGGATATCGGTGCCAACTGCCTTGATAATGCCTTCAATCGCCGCCGCATTCTTCGGTTTACCGGCAAAGGCGCCGTTCAGGTCCACCAGATGCAGGCGGCGTGCGCCCTGCATCAGCCAGTGGCGAGCCATGGCGGCAGGGTCGTCAGAAAATACGGTAGCGCTGTCCATTTCACCTTGGCGCAGGCGCACGCAGTGGCCATCCTTGAGGTCGATCGCGGGAATCAGAATCATGATGTCAGGGAATTTACGATTTGAATTACGGTTGCCAGGTCACAAAGTTTTGCAGCAGGCGCAAACCCGCGGCCGCGCTTTTTTCAGGGTGGAACTGTACGGCGAAGCGGTTGTCGCGGGCAACGGCACAGGTAAAAGGCGTGGGGTAGTCGGTCTCGCCGGCGACAATGCTGCGATCTTCCGGCACAACAAAATAGCTGTGCACAAAATAGAAGCGCTCGCCATCGGGGATGCCGTCCCAGAGCGCATGGGCCGCTGTTTGGCGCACATTGTTCCAACCCATGTGCGGCACCTTGAGACGCTCGCCGGCCCTGTCATGCAATTCCGTACCGAAGTGTTGTACATCGCCCGCAAAGAGCCCCAGGCACGCGGTATTGCCCTCGGCGCTGTGCGCAAACAAGACTTGCAGGCCCATGCAGATGCCCAAAAACGGCTTGGTCTCCGCCGCGGCCTGAATCGCCTCGCGCAGGCCGTGGGCGTCAATCGCGCGCATACAGTCGGGCGCGGCACCCTGCCCCGGAAACACCACCCGCTGCGCCTGGGCGATCACCGCCGGATCCGAGGTCACCGAGACCGTCTGGCCGGCAGCCACATGCTCCAGCGCCTTGGCCACCGAATGCAGGTTGCCCATGCCATAGTCAACGACAGCAATCATCGTTACAGCGCGCCTTTGGTCGAGGGAAGGTTATCGCCCATCCGGACATCCGCCTCCAGCGCCACGCGCAAGGCCCGACCAAAGGCCTTGAAGATCGTCTCGGCCTGGTGGTGCGCGTTATCACCGCGCAGATTGTCGATATGCAAGGTCACCCCGGCATGATTGATGAAACCCTGGAAAAACTCATGGATCAGATCAACATCGAAGTCCCCGATCCGCGCCCGGCTGAACTCGCAATGAAACTCCAGGCCCGGACGACCGGACAGATCAATCACCACGCGCGACAGGGCCTCATCCAGCGGGACATAGGCATGACCGTAACGACGGATACCCTTCTTGTCGCCAATGGCCATGGCGACGGCCTGGCCGATGGTGATGCCAATGTCCTCCACCGTGTGATGCGCGTCGATGTGCAAGTCGCCCTCGGCGGTGACCGTGAGGTCGATCAAGCCATGCCGCGCAATCTGGTCAAGCATGTGATCGAGAAACGGCACGCCGGTATTCAGGCTGGCCTGACCGGTTCCATCCAGATTGAGGATCACCCCGATGCGGGTTTCCAGGGTATTACGGTTGACGGTCGCGGTACGCATGGCAGTGTCTTTACAAAAGAGCGGTGATTTTAACCACAGATGGCGGTCAATGCTGCCAATAACGCGGTGCATTCTGCATCCGTCCCCACCGTAATGCGCAGAAAGGGGTCAATGCGCAGCGGGCGTTTAAAGTGGCGCACGATGATGCTGCGGCTGCGCAAGGCCGCGGCCAGGTCAACGCCGGCATAGGCAGGATGACGGGCAAACACGAAGTTGGCACCGGAAGGCAGCACCTCAAAACCCAGATCTTGCAGCCCGGCGGTCAGTCGTTCACGGCTCGCGACGACCTTGGCACAGGTTTGTTCAAAATACGGGCGATCTTGCATGCAGGTGGTCGCACCTGCCTGGGCAAAGCGGTCGAGCGGATAGGAATTGAAGCTGTCCTTGACGCGGTTAAGTCCCTCGATCAGGTCGGGATGACCGAGCGCATAACCCACGCGCAGGCCGGCCAGTGAATGCGCCTTGGACAGGGTGCGCACCAGCAACAGGTTCGGGTAACGGGCCAGCAGCGGCAGGGCCGTCTCGCCGCAAAAATCGACATAGGCCTCATCAACCACCACCACGACATCCGGATTGCCTGCCACCAGCCGTTCGACCTCGGCCAGGGGCAGCGCCACACCCGTCGGTGCGTTGGGATTGGGGAAGATGATGCCGCCCTTGGGCGTGGTCAGATAATCCTCAACCCGGATCGAAAAATCCTCGGCCAACGGCATCTCGCGATAGGCGATCTGGTAGAGCCCGCAATAGACGGGATAAAAGCTGTAGGTGATATCCGGGAACAGGATGGGCGCATCGTGCTTGAGCAGGCCCAGAAAGGCATGCGCCAGCACCTCGTCCGAACCGTTACCCACAAACACCTGCTCAGGAGCCAGGTCATGAAATGCCGCAATGGCCTCGCGCAAGGCCTGTGAGGTCGGATCAGGATACAAGCGCAGGCGGGCATCCGCCGTCTCGGCCAGGGCCGCGATGACCTTGGGACTGGGCGGGTACGGGTTTTCGTTGGTGTTGAGCTTGACCAGGTTAGCCAGCTT
>Ga0194119_10006880_pt1 | contig 16285 bp, 14 predicted proteins | sample TA2MahC100mmetaG_FD_148620 | JGI IMG/M metagenome (GOLD analysis project Ga0194119, IMG submission 148620) | Freshwater microbial communities from Lake Tanganyika, Tanzania - TA2015018 Mahale Deep Cast 100m | ecosystem: Environmental > Aquatic > Freshwater > Lake | place: Tanzania: Lake... | reverse complement strand
TGGCCGCCTTCCAGGACCATCCGCGCCAATTCCGCTCGACCGCTCGGCGTCAAACGGGCATTCTTATGGATGTTCATCCGGACCTCCGGGAAAAGGTGAAGCTTCGCAACTCCACTTTCCTCGGCCTTGTCCGGATGGACAACCTATAGAAAGCTCACATCTAGTTTCTTGAACTGACGCATTTTCTACGCCGAACCGGCATCCACTTCGGCGGAAAATGCTTTAAGCCGACCGCAGGAGCCGGGCGGCGAAGAATCCGTCGATGCCGGCGAGGCGCTGATCTTCATTCGGCCAGTAATGCGGCAGCGTGCGCAGATCGCCGTCGCGGTTGATGAATTCGTCGGGCACGCCTTCGCCGGGCTCGATCGGCGTTCGGCGGAAATCCGGATTGCGGCGCAGAAAGGCGGCGATCTGCTGCTCGCCCTCTTCGGGCTCCAAGGAGCAAGTGCAATAGACGATGCGCCCGCCGGCGCGAGTCAGCAGCGCGGCGCGGTTGAGCAGCTTCGTCTGCAAGGCCGCGAGCGTTTCGACGTCTCCCGGCTTCTTGGTCCAGGCAACGTCGGGATGGCGCCGGATTGTTCCGGTCGCCGAACAGGGCGCGTCGATCAGAATCGCGTCGAAAGGCTGCGCCTGATAAGCGGCGGCGTCGCCGACGGCGACTTCGGCGTATAATTGCAGCCGCGCGAGATTGGCGGCGAGCAGCTTCAGCCGCTCCGCCGAACGGTCGAGCGCCACGACATGACCGCGGGCGAGCGCCATTTGCGCTGTCTTGCCGCCCGGCGCGGCGCACATGTCGAGCAGGCGCTCATCGTGTCGGGGCGCAAGCAGCCGTACCGGCAACGCGGCGGCCGCGTCCTGGACCCACCACTCGCCTTCATTGTAGCCGGGAAGATCGATGATCGGCGTGTGCGTGCGAAGTCTCACCGAGCCGGTGGACAGCGCGACGCCATCGAGCCGCTGCGCCCAACCCTCGGGATCATCCTTCACCGAAAGATCGAGAGGCGGCTCGAGCATGTGCATGGCCGCGATCGCGCGCGCCGTCTCCTCGCCGTAATGCTTACGCCAGCGAAGCATTAGCCATGTCGGCGCGTCATGCTCCCCGCTTGCGGCGATCTCCAGGAATTCCTCGCGACGTCGCGCGAGATTACGCAGCACGCCGTTGACGAGGCCGCTGAAGGCGGCGGTTTTCGGCTCAAGGCGAACGGCGCGCACGGCGAGATCAACGGCGGCGTGATCGGCAGCGTCAAGAAACAGGATTTGCGCGGCGGCGGCGATGAGCGAAAATTCCAGGCGCGTGGCCTGCCGGGGCAGCCCCTTCTCCAGGAGTTCGCCGAGCGCATAGCGGATGAGTCCCAAGCGCCGCAGCGCGACCGTGACGATCGAGCGCGTCAGCGCCACGTCGCGGGCGTCGAGCCCGGACAGTCGGCAAGGAACAGCGTTCGCGGCGAAACATTCGTCGAGACGGTGGCCGCCCTGCACGATATCGCCAATGATATTGGCTGCGGCGAGGCGCGCCGGAAGACCGGGAATCTTCGCCGCTTCAGCCTCACGCGCCGCCTCGGCGGGCACGAAGCCTTGTCGCGACCCTTGACGCGCTGGAGGGCGCGCCGATTTGGTCCGAGTGGAAAATGATCTACTGTCGCTCTCCGCCAAACGGCTTCTCCCTGCACGGCGAATCATAACACAATAGACATGGCGGGGGCGATGAATGCGAAGAGATCGGGCCGTGACGAAGGCGGAAACCCCAACGGAATCGCAAGAACGGCGCAAAGATCTGCCGCCGCCGGCGCAGCGCGCATTGGCAGAAGCCGAGGCGCGTCGCAACGAGGCGGCGCGACGTCCTGCGCCGCCCGAAGAAATCGGCGGTCGCGGCGGACCTGACCCGGCGCGCTATGGCGACTGGGAAGTTAATGGAATCGCGAGCGATTTTTAGTTTTTGCGCGCGGCCGCGTTGGAGATCGTCGATATGGGTAAAGCAAGCATGCGCGCCGGCCTTTTGCTCTGTCTGATGTTCTCCTTCGTGCGATGCAATCCGGCGCAAGCGCAAAGTCTTGATCTGGCGTCGAGCAAGGTCGTCGACCTCAGCCATGCCTTTAACGCCGAGACCGTCTATTGGCCGACCTCGCCGTCTGGATTCGAGCTTACGGTTCTGCACAAGGGACCCACCAAGGCGGGCTTCTTCTATTACGCCAACGCCTTTTGTTCGCCCGAGCATGGCGGCACCCATCTCGACGCGCCCATGCATTTCGCCGAAGGCCGATGGACCAACTCCGATATTCCCGCCGAACGCTTCGTCGGTCCGGCGATCGTGATCGACGTGGCGGCTAAGGCCGCGGCGAATCCGGACTATTTGTTGACCGTCGAGGACATCGCCGCCTGGGAGGCGGCGCATGGCCGCATTCCCGACAAGTCGATCGTGCTGCTGCGCACCGGCTGGAGTTCACGCTGGCCCGATAAAAAGGCCTATCTCGGCGACGACACGCCGGGCGACGCGACCCATCTTCACTTTCCGTCTTTTGGACCGGACGCCGCCGCCTGGCTCGCGAAGGAACGCCGCCCGAATTTCATCGGCGTCGACACCGCGAGCGTCGACAACGGACCATCGCAGGATTTCCTCGTGCACCGGATCATCGGCGCCGCCAATATCGGCGGCCTGGAGAACCTCACCAACCTCGACCAGCTGCCGCCGACGGGCGCGATCGTCATCGCCCTGCCGATGAAGATCGAAAAAGGGTCGGGCGGCCCGGCGCGGATCATCGCGCTGACGCCGCAGTAGGCGGGTCATAGAACGCCTTTCGCCCGCAAAAAGGCGAGCGCCCGCGCCCAGGCGTCCTCGGCCACGCCGGGCCGATAATTCTCGCGGTAGTCGGCGAAGAACGCATGCGGCGCGCCGTCATAAACGATGATCTCGGCCGGGGCCTCCGCCTCCCTGAGGCGCTCCCGCATCGACTCGATCAGTTCGACCGGAATGCTCGGATCGGCGCCGCCATAGAGGCCGAGCGTCGGCGTCTTGAGCTGTCCGGCGACGTCGATCGGCCAGTGCGGCTGCTCGGGCGTATGCGGTCCGTCGAGCCGGCCGTACCAGGGAATGCAGGCGCGGAGGCGCGGATTATGGACCGCATAGAGCCAGGCGATGCGCCCGCCCCAGCAGAATCCCGTGATCGCCGCGCGGCTGGCGTCGCCGCCCCTGCTCCTGGCGCAGGCGAGCGCCTGATCGAAGGTCGCCATCGTCTCGGCGTCGGGAGCCTTGGCGACGATGGCGCGAATGGCCTCTATGTCCGGCGCCCGCTGCGGGTCGCCGTAGCGGATGAGAAAATCGGGCGCGACGGCGACAAACCCAAGCTTGGCGAAGCGCCGCACGATGTCGCGAATATGTTCGTGCAGGCCGAAGATCTCCTGGGCGACGAGCATGATGGGAAAATCGGCGCCGGTTTGGGGGTGGGCGATATAGGCCGGGGCGCCGTTCGGCAGCGCCGTCATGCCGGCCTCCAGCCCCTCGACGTCTGTCGCGATGGCGCTGGGCGAAGGCGCGCCGGCGGCCTGGGCGAAATGGCCGGGGTCGGTCGAAGACGAGGACATGGGGCCTCCTGAGAAGCTGGCGTTGAGATAGCTATCAACGAGACGCCCTATGTCCAGCCGCCCTCAGCGCCTTTCGACGGCGCCCCCAATCGCGCGAAGAACGCCAAAATGATCTCCAGGCGGGCGGCGCCAATATTGCGCCGCAACAGCAGCTTCTCATTGCGCAAGAAACCGCGTATATCGCCGCACCGTATCGGCGGCGCCCGCCGAAGGAGAGGAAACCCTTGGTCCTACTCGTGCTCGGTCTGGGCGTGCGCCTGCCCGCAGCGTCGAAGAGCGCTGCGGCGGGTCCTATCAGAGGAAACGTCCCATGACGCAGCGATCCGACGCCGGCCCCGCCCCCGGCGGCGATGGGACGCATGTTCATGCCCATCACGGGTCTGAGCGGACGCGCGGCGGGCTCGTCGGGCTCATCATCGGCTCGATCGGCGTCGTTTATGGCGACATCGGCACGAGTCCGCTCTATGCCCTGCGCGAGTCGCTTGCGCATCAAGTGGAACATGACGCGCTAACCGAGGAATCCGTCGTTGGCGCCATCTCGCTGCTCATTTTTGCGCTGATTTTCACGGTCACGATCAAATATGTCATCTTCGTCATGCGCGCGGACAACCGCGGCGAAGGCGGCATCCTTTCGCTCATGGCCCTGGCGCAGACCGCCATGGGCCGTCGCACGCGAGTCGCTTTCCTGCTCGGCGTCGGAGGCGCAGCGCTCTTCGCCGGCGAGGCGATCATCACGCCGGCGATTTCGGTGATGTCGGCGATCGAAGGGCTCGAACTCGTCACGCACCGCTTCAGCGAATTCGTTCTGCCGATCACCATCTTCATTCTCGTCACGCTCTTCTGGGTGCAAAGTCACGGAACGGCGCGGGTCGCGGCGCTGTTCGGTCCCATCATGATCGTTTTTTTTCTGACCATCGGCGTGCTGGGCGCGATGCATATTCCGGAAGCGCCGCAGGTGCTACGAAGTTTTGATCCGCGGCAGGGCATGACCTTTCTGGTGACGCACGGGTGGCTGGGATTCGTCGTCCTCGGTTCGGTCTTTCTTGCAGTCACTGGCGTCGAGGCGCTTTACGCCGACATGGGACATTTCGGTCGCGGCCCGATCCGGGCGGCGTGGCTCGGATTCGTATTGCCGGCGCTGCTGCTCAACTATCTGGGACAGGGGGCGCTCGTGTTGTCGCGCCCCGAAGCCGTCGGCAATCCGTTCTTCCTGCTCGCGCCGGAATGGGGCCTTCTGCCTCTGGTGATCCTTTCGACGCTGGCGACGACAATCGCCGCACAGGCGGTCATCACCGGAGCCTTCTCGCTGGCGCGGCAGGCGATTCAGCTCGGCCTTATTCCTCGCCTGGAGGTGACGCATACTTCGGCGTCGCAGGAGGGCCAGATCTATATCGGGCGCATCAATCGCCTGCTACTGATCGGCGTGCTGCTGCTCGTCATCGCCTTCAAGAGTTCGTCGGCGCTTGCGTCGGCTTATGGCATCGCGGTCACCGGCACCATGGTGCTCTCAACTTCGCTGCTGTTCATTGTCGCCTGGCGGAAGTGGGGCTGGCCGTTATTCGTGTCCATCCTCTTCGCCGCGTCTTTCCTCGTCGTCGAATTTGCTTTTCTCACCGCCAATCTGATGAAGGTCAAAGACGGCGGATGGGTGCCGCTGGCGCTCGGCGGCTGCGCAATGATCGTCATGTGGACCTGGACGCGCGGCACGCGGCTTCTCGCCGAAAAGACCCATCGCGACTCGATTCCGATGATGGAGCTCATCGCGATGCTGCAGAAGTCGAAACCGACGCGCGTGCCAGGGACAGCGGTCTTTCTGACGAGCGATCCGGACGTCGCTCCCACGGCGCTGATGCACAATCTCAAGCACAACAAGGTTCTGCACGAACGGGTGCTGGTCATCTGCGTGAAAACCGAAGACCGCCCGCGCGTCGCGCCGGACAAGCGCTTCGAAATCGAGAAGCTCTCGGACGACTTCTACCGCGCCACGCTCCACTATGGGTTCATGGAAAGTCCGCGCGTGCCGGCCGCGCTCGCCGCCATGCGCAAGGCCGGCTTCAAATACGACATCATGACCACGAGCTTTTTCCTCGGACGCCGTTCGATCAAGGAAAGCCCCTCCTCCGAAATGCCTGTCTGGCAGGACAAGCTCTATGTCGCGCTCACCCGACAGGCCGCCAACGCGACGGACTTCTTTTCGATTCCCTCCGATCGCGTCGTGGAATTGGGCGCGCAGGTGACGATTTAGCGCGCGCGAAAACAGTGGACGGGACGGCGCCCAGGCCCTAAGCAACGGCGGCCCGCATGCCCCGCAAGAGCCCCGAATTCCCTCAACGGCCGGTCGAGGGCTTTGTGAAGAATCGCGCCGCGTTACGAAGGACGTCTCTCGCTCATGCCCAGCCGCATCGATGATCGTTTCGCCGCCCTAAAGAAGGAGGGGCGCGCCGCCCTGGTGACTTTCGTGATGGCCGGCGATCCCGATCTCGCGACGTCGCTCGATATTTTGAAGGGACTCCCTGACGCCGGCGCGGATGTGATCGAGGTCGGCATGCCCTTCACCGATCCTATGGCGGACGGGCCGGCGATCCAGGCGGCGGGCCTGCGGGCGCTCAAGGCGGGCACCACGCTCAAGAAAACCTTGAAGCTCGTCGCCGACTTCCGCGCCAAAGATAACGCCACGCCCATCGTGCTGATGGGCTACTACAATCCGATCTATGTTTACGGCGTCGCCGACTTCCTGCGCGACGCGCGCGACGCCGGGGTTGATGGCCTCATCGTCGTCGACCTGCCGCCGGAAGAAGACGCCGAACTCTGCAGTCCTGCCCGACGCGCCGGGCTGAACTTCATTCGCCTGGCCACCCCGACGACGGACGACAAACGACTCCCCAAGGTGCTCGAAAATACGAGCGGTTTCGTCTACTATGTGTCGCTTACCGGCATCACCGGCGCGGCGCTTGCGGACTATGCCGGCGTGAGTCAGGCGGTCGCGCGCATCAAGCGGCATACGGCGCTGCCGATCGCCGTCGGCTTTGGCGTCAAGAATGCAGAAAACGCCGCCGAAATCGCCCGCAACGCCGACGGCGTCGTCGTCGGCACGGCGCTGGTGGAGGCGCTCAAGGCTTCGCTCGATGCGCAAGGGCGCGCAAGTCCTGCGAGCGTCAGCGCGGTGACCGGGCTCGTTGCCTCGCTCGCGGAAGGCGTGCGCCGCGCGCGTCCCAAGCGTGGCGTGATGGGCTGGTTGACGAGGCTCGTGTCATGAATTGGTATTCGAACGTCGTTCCGCCGAAGATCAAGGCGCTGATCAAGCGCGAAGCGCCCGAAAATCTCTGGGTGAAATGTCCTGAAAGCGGTCAGCTGGTCTTCCATAAGGACATTGAGGCGAACCTCTATGTCGTGCCCGGTTCGGGCTATCACATGCGCTGTCCGATGGAGACAAGGCTCTCCAGCCTATTCGACGACGGCGCATGCGAGCTGCTGCCGACTCCGGAAGCGCCGCTCGATCCGCTCAAGTTTCGCGACATCAAGCGCTATGTCGACAAGCTGAAGGAATATCGCGTCAAGACCGGCATGGCCGATGCGGTCACTCTCGCCTTCGGAAATCTTGAGGGCTCGCCCGTGACCGTCGCCGTTCAGGATTTTGAATTCCTGGGCGGCTCGCTGGGCATGGCGGCGGGCGAAGCGATCATCGCCGGCTGCGAATATGCGCTGGCCAAGCGCACGCCTTTCGTGATCTTCACGGCCTCCGGCGGCGCGCGCATGCAGGAAGGGATGTTTTCTCTCATGCAGATGCCACGCACGACCATCGCCGTGCAGCGCCTGCGCGAAGCGCGCCTGCCGTATATCGTCGTGCTGACCAATCCAACGACCGGCGGCGTCACCGCGTCCTATGCCATGCTCGGCGATGTGCAGATCGCTGAACCCGGCGCGATCATCGGCTTCGCCGGCGCCCGGGTCATCGAGCAGACGATTCGGGAGAAGCTGCCGGAAGGATTCCAGCGCGCCGAATATTTGCGCGATCACGGCATGGTCGACATGGTGGTGCCGCGTCAGGAGATGCGCGAGACTCTCGCGCGCCTCTGCGGTCTCCTGACCAAATCGCCGCCGCGCCGCGCCGCCGCCTAGCGACCCGAGGGCGCAGCCGCAATGGATCAGCACGACGCGATCCTGTCGCGACTGCTCACGCTTCATCCCAAAAAAATCGATCTGTCGCTCGGACGCACGGAGCGACTGCTCGCCGCGCTCGGACGTCCCGACCTCAGGCTGCCGCCGATCATTCACGTCGCCGGCACCAACGGCAAAGGTTCGACCATCGCCTTTCTGCGCGCGATGCTGGAAGCCGCCGGCAAGCGCGTGCATGTCTATACATCCCCTCACCTGCTTCGCTTCAACGAGCGCATTCGTCTCGGCGCTGACGGCGGCGGAAAGGTCGTCGACGACGAGCGCCTGAATGCGGCGCTTGAGCGCTGCGAACAGGCGAATGCGGGCGAGCCGATCACCTTCTTCGAAATCACGACGGCGGCGGCCTTTTTGCTTTTCGCCGAAGCGCCGGCCGACTGGCTGCTGCTCGAGACCGGTCTCGGCGGGCGCCATGACGCGACCAACGTCATCGCTCGGCCCAAATGCGCCATCATCACCTCGATCTCCCTCGATCACCTCGAGTTTCTCGGCGATACGGTCGAAAAGATCGCGCATGAGAAGGCCGGCATTTTAAAGAAGGACGCGCCGGCGATCATCGGCTTCCAGTCAGAGTCGGTCGCCCGAGCGCTGGAGCGAGAGGCGCGACGCGTCGGCGCGCCCCCTATCGTGGCGGGTCGCGACTTTCACATCTCCAATGAGAACGGCCGCCTCGTCTATGAAGATGAGCGCGGACTGCTCGATCTTCCGCTGCCGCGCCTCGCCGGGCGCCATCAGCACGAAAACGCCGCCGGCGCCATCGCCGCGCTGCGCGCGGTCGCGCCGGAAATTCCGACTTCGGCGATCGAGGCCGGGCTGACGCGCGCCGAATGGCCGGCGCGGCTGCAAAGGCTCACGCGCGGCCATATCGTCGATCTCGCGCCGCCTGGCGCCGAGGTGTGGCTCGACGGCGGCCACAATGAAGATGGCGGGCGCGTTTTGGCTGAGGCGATGGCCGAGTTTCACGATAAGGCGCCGCGGCCGTTGGCGCTGATCTGCGGCGCGCAGACGACCAAGGACGTTCGCGCGCTCTTGAAGCATTTCGTCGGACTGGCGCGCGAGGTCGTCGCCGTGCCGGTCGAGGGCGAACATAAGAGCTGGGCGCCGGAGGAGGTCGCGAGCCTCGCCAGGGCGGAGGGCATTCCCGGCACGGCGGCGGGCGGAGTCGAGGAAGCGCTAGCGCTGCTTGCCACGCGCCGCTTCGACGCGCCGCCGCGCGTGCTCATCGCCGGTTCGCTCTATCTCGCCGCCTCGGTGCTGGCCGCCAACGGTTCGCTGGTGGAATAGAGCCGTGCCCGCTGCCGCCGCTGCGCCGCGCGCCCAAGCGCTCTCCTCTGTCCGCAGGCGCGCAACGCGACGCCGCGGCTCGACTGGACTATAAGAGATTAAATCCATAGGGCTGTTTTTCCGAACCGGAGCCACGAACTTATGACCCTGATGTTGGCGAGCGTTCTCTCCCGAGAAGAAGCGGAGATCGCCTTCGCGCGCGGCGCCGACATCATCGACTGCAAGGCCCCTTCGCGCGGCGCGCTCGGCGCGCTGCCGCTTGGCACGGTCGCCGAGATCGTCGCCTTCGTTGACGGCCGCCGGCCGGTCAGCGCCGTCATCGAACTGCCCCACGACGTTTCGCATGCGCTGCGCGACTTTGAAGAGATCCTCGCCGCCGGCGTCGACTATGTGAAATTCGCCCTGCCGGCGACGCCCGACGCCGTCGAGATCATCGACGCGCTGGCGCCGCTGACCGCGCGAACGCGGCTCGTCGCCGTGCTCTTCGCCGATCTCGGGCCCGAGTTCGACATTCTCGAGCCGCTGGCCGGCGCCGGCTTTCACGGCGCCATGCTGGATACGGCGCATAAAGGCAAAGGCCGACTGCTCGATTATTTGAGCGTCGGCGCCCTGTCCGAATTCGTCGCGCGCTGCCGCAGTCTCGGGCTCGCGTCCGGTCTTGCCGGCGCATTGGAATCTCCCGACGTCCCGCGTCTGCTCGTCGCCGGCGCGGACGTGCTCGGTTTTCGCGGCGCGCTATGCGTTCATGGCGAGCGCCGCGCCGCCATCGACGCAAGCGCCACGACGCTGATCCGCGATCTGATCCCATTGGCGCTGGACGCGCAGGCCGCTTTTCATGCCGACTGGTCGTTCCTCGGCCGCGGCTATATCGAGCCTCCCGGCGCGAACGACACCGATTGCGTGTTTCTCAAGGATTATGTCGCGCCCGTCGAGATCGGCGCTTACGCCCATGAGCACGGCCATACCCAGCGCGTGCGTTTCAACGTCGAAGCCGAAGTGGCGCGCGTCAACGGCTCCGACGACATGCGCTCGATCTTTTCCTACGACGTGATCATGGACGCGATCAAAATGATCCTCGCCGGCGGGCATATCGAGCTTGTCGAAACAATCGCGGAGCGCCTCGCCGAAAGCGTCTTGCTGCATGAGCGCGTGCGATCCGTCTCCGTGCAGGTCGAGAAGCTCGACGTCGCGCCGGGCGCCGTCGGCGTAAGGATAAGGCGCGCCCGCGCTCACGAGGAGGCGCGTCGCCTGCAGCCGGCGCCGATGCGCATCGATGCCGTCAAGTAGCGCTCCGCTCGTCGTCAAACTCGGCGGCAGCCTTCATGCATCGCCGACGCTCGCCGCTTGGCTCGCGGCGCTCAAACGCTGTCGTCGGCCGTTGACGATCGTTCCGGGCGGCGGACCTTTCGCCGACGCCGTGCGCGCCGCGCAGCCGGTCATGCGCTACGACGAGAGAACCGCGCACGCCATGGCGGTTCTGGCGATGGAACAATATGCATTGGCGCTCGCGAACCGCGACGCGACACTGGAGCTCGCGGCCTCACTTGACGGAATTGAAGCTGCGCGGACCCGAGGACGCGTCGCCCTCTGGCGGCCAAGCGCCATGGTGGCCGCCGCCAAGGACATTGCGCCCTCGTGGGACGTCACCTCCGACAGTCTCGCCGCCTGGCTTGCCAAAAAAACCGGCGCCCGGGCGCTGCTTTTGATCAAGAGCGTCGATGTCGGCGATGGCGCGCCGCTGACCGAGATCATACGCAAGGGCATTGTCGATCCGGCGCTTCAGGATTATCTCGACGGGACGCCGCTCTTCATTGCCGGCCCCTCGTCTCTCCCACAGGCTCCGGCGCTCCTCACCGATGACGTGACGCCGGGCGCCGCCGTCGCAATTTTTCCAACGCGGAAGTCCGCCTGATGACAAAAAAGAAAGTGGTCACGCCGCGCTGGGGTTGGGCGCTCACCGGATCGGGACATTTCTTCACCGAATGTCTCGACATGATCCGCACCCTCGATCACGTCGATCTCTTCGTCAGCAAGGCGGCGGCCGAAGTCGTGCGCATGTATAAGCATGATCTGGCGCTGCCGGAGACGGTGCGTATCTTCAAGGACACGACTGCGAGCGCCGCGCCGGTTGGAAATTTCTACTACAATTTTTACCACACGCTGGTGCTGGCGCCCGCGACCTCGAACACGGTGGCGAAATGTGTCGTCGGCATTTCCGACAATCTCGCGACGAATGTCTTCGCGCAGGCCGGCAAGTGCCGCGTGCCGACGATCGTCTTCGCCTGCGACACCGCGCCGGAACTTGAAACGCGCGCGCCAAAGGGCATGGTGATGGTCTATCCGCGGCGGATCGACCTGCAGAACACCGACGCGCTCAAATCCTTCGAAGCGACGCAGGTCGCCGAAAGCCTTGCGGCGCTGCAGGAAGCGGTGGAGCGCCGCCGCCGCGAAGTCGAGCCGCAACCTTAAACGAAAGCTCCGCATGAGCGAGCGCCTGCTGTTCCTAACCGGCCACCTCGCATTGCCGCGCTTGGAGCGCGTGGTCGCGAGCTTCGGGGAAGCGGCGCAGGACTGGCGCATTCACGACATCGGCGTGAAAGTCGCGGCGCTGATGACGCAGGAGATCATTCAGCGGCGGCTGCCGCGGCCGGTTCACGCGGACCGCGTGATCCTGCCTGGCCGGTGTCGCGCCGATCTCGCAGCGCTGACCAAGGATTTTAGCGTCGCCTTTGAACGGGGCCCCGAAGAAATCGCCGATCTTCCCGCCTACCTCGGTCGCGGCGGCGCGACGCCCGATCTTTCGCGCTACGACATGCGGATTTTCGCCGAGATCGTCGACGCATCAAAGATGAGCGTCACCGATATTCTGCTCAAGTCGCATGAACTCGTCGCCGGCGGCGCCGACGTGATCGATCTTGGCTGTCTGCCGGATACGCCTTTCAATCATCTTGAGGAAACCATCGCCGCTCTTAAGGCCGCAGGCCTCAAGGTCAGCGTCGACTCGGCCGACATCGCCGAGCTTGAACGCGCCGCCAAGTCCGGCGTCGATCACCTTCTCAGCCTCGATGAAGAGACGCTTTCGATCCTTCCCGACAATTCGCCCATCGTACCCGTGCTGACGCCTCGGCCGCACGGCGATCTCGACTCGCTGCAACGCGCCGCGCGGCGTGCGCGCGAGCGCGGAATCGGCGCTATTCTCGATCCGATTCTCGACCCGATACATTTCGGCTTCGCCCTTTCGATCGCCCGCTACGTCGAGCTTCGCGCCCGCGAACCTCATGCTGAGATCATGATGGGCACGGGCAATCTCACGGAGCTGACCGACGCCGACTCCGCCGGCGTCACCGCGGCGATGCTCGGCATATGTTCGGAATTGAATATCCGCCACCTCCTGACCGTTCAGGTGAGCCCCCATACGCGGCGGACGCTCCAGGAGCACGACGCCGCGAGACGATTGATGTTTACGGCGCGCGCCGATCGCGCGCTGCCGAAAGGCTACAGCGACGCGCTGCTGCAGGTTCACGACCGCAAGCCTTACGCCGCCACCCCGGAAGAGATTGCCGAGCTTGCGCGAGAACTGCGCGATACTAATTTCCGCATAGAGACGACGCAGGATGGCGTCCACATCTATGCGAAAGGTTTTCATCGTGTCGCCGCCGACGCGATGGCCCTCTTCCCGCATCTTGCCGTCGAACATGACGGCGCTCATGCCTTTTACCTTGGCGCGGAATTAACGAAGGCCGAGCTCGCTTACAAACTCGGCAAGCGCTATCGTCAGGACGAGCCGCTCGACTTCGGCGCTGCGACGGATATTAACGAAGAAGACGCCACACGGTTCAAGGAAATGGGCCACACGATGCGCAAAGCGGGCGAAGGACCTGCGAAAGATGCCTCTGATACATGAATGCGTCGTCACGACGTTGTCGCCCGAAGGCCGGCCGCATATCGCGCCGCTCGGATTGATCGAGGAACGCGGCTACTGGATCGCCGCCCCGTTTCGTCCCTCCTCGACCCTGCAATATCTCACCCAAAATCCGAAACTGACGGCGAGCTTCGTCGACGACGCCCGGATTTTTGCGGGCCTTGTCACTGGACGCCGCAACTGGCCATTGACCGATATAGAAGGCTGGCCCGCGCCGCGCCTCTCCGCCGCGCTGGCGCATGCCGAACTCGTCGTCGCCCGCGTCGAGGAGCATGAGGCGCGGCCGCGCTTTTTCTGCAGGGTGAGGCGGATTGAATCGCATCGCGCCTTTCTCGGCATGAATCGGGCGCGCGCCGCTGTGCTCGAAGCGGCGATTCTCGCGACGCGGCTGGACATGCTGTCACTCGAAAAGATCGAGAGCGAACTCGCTTATCTCCAGATCGCGATCGATAAGACCGCCGGCGAGGCCGAGCGCGAGGCCTGGGACATGGTGATGGAGAAAATTGCGGGGTATAAGGACCGGGCGAAGATTCCCGCCACGCGTTAACGCATGTGGGTATGGCGTTCCTTTCGATTCGAAGGCATCCGCCATAGAGACGCGAGATGAAACGAATTGTGGCCGTGATGGCGTTTCTTCTTTCGGCGTCGCAGGCCGTTTGCGGCGACGCCCCAAAGAAGTCGTCGGTTTCTAAGAACTGGCTCGATAGCCTTACGATCGACGGATATTTGTCCGGAGGCGTCGCCATCAACTTCGCTCTCCCATACAACAAAATCAATTTCGGGCATCTTGATACGGATCGCGCCAACTGGCCCCAGTTCAATCAAGCGATTCTGAACGTCGAGCGGCCGCTCGACAAGAAGGCGGCCGACCTGGACTTTGGGTTAACCTTCATCGGAATGCTCGGCACGGACGCTCGTTACACTCAGTTCCTGGGCCAAACCGAATATCTCATTCACGATCGCACGCAGCTTTCGATCGTCGAGGCGAATCTTCAGGCCCATCTGCCAATCCTGACGAAGGGCGGCGTCGACGTCACTGTCGGCCAATTCACAAGCTACAACGGTTTCGAAATGCTCACCTCGAAGGACAATATTTTCTATACGCGCTCCCTTAGTTCGGATGCCGGCCCCTTCGTCGACACGGGCGTCATGTCGATCGTCCATGCAGCGGACTGGCTCGATCTTTACGCAGGCATTGTCACCGGCGTCGACACATCGATCGGCTGGCCGGGCGACAACAACAATTCGCCTTCCATTCACGCCGGCTTTGGCCTGAACCTCTTGGACGGCGATCTGACGATCCTCGCGATTACGCATTCCGGACCGGAAAATCCGAATGTGAAAGACCCTCTATTGGTCGGTTGGCCGGGCGGCGTCATCGGCGGCGTTCCTGCCGCTTGCGCCTGCAACCCGAACAACTCCTGGACCTTTTACAACAATCTGACCACGACCTGGAACGCGACGGAAAAGTTGAGCTTCGCGTCCGACATCACCTACTATCGCGAGACCGGCTATAACCCGGTTTCGTTTTTCGGAACCACATTCGACGCGCTCAACGCTCTCCCTAACGGCTTTGGTTTAAATACTTCTCTCGTCCCGCAGCATCCTCGCGGCGCCAATGCATATGGGATCGCGCAATATGCGACGTACAAGATCGACAATTCGATCAAACTCGGCGCGCGCGTCGAATATTGGCGCGACGACAAAAATTTCTTCGCCGCCGCCTATCCGGGTTACTTCGACAGCGTCAATTCCGAACATGGTTTTCCTGCGCCTTCCGTGATCGTTCAGCCGCAGGGACAAGGGACGAGCTATCTTGCAATCACCGCCGGCGTCACTTTTTCACAAGCGCTGACAGCCATTCCTTATTTTTCAGGACTGATTATCAGGCCAGAATTTCGTTGGGAGGCGGCAGTGAATGATGCTGCGCCCTTCTTCGGGCCGAGCGGCCCGAAGCGCACGCAAGGTCTCCTCTCGATGGACGTGATCGCGCCCTTCACGATTCGATAATCAGCGCTAGAGCATTTTCCGCCGAAGTGGATGCCGGTGCGGCGTAGAAAATGTGTCAGTTCAAGAAACGAGATCGCATTCATGAATCGAAGATTCGTAAATGCGATCTAGAGCAGCGCGAGCGCGGTAGCCGGCGCGCAATTTGCCGCCTTCGCCGCCAACGCCGGCGGCGCAGCGATCAGATCGGCGAAATCGATGAAAGCGCGGCCTTGCGCCTGCGCGATGCGCGCAGCGAGTTTGCGGCCGACGCCGGCGGCGGCGATTGGCGCGTCGCAGGCGATCGCCTCGCGCGATTTGATTAGCGCCAGCTGATTTTCGATGACGCGCAATTGCGCGCGCGCGAGAAATTCGGCAAAGGCGCGCCATTGCAAATCCGACAATTCGGCGGCGTCGCGTCCAGCAAGACGCGCAAGCCGCGCGCGCGACGACGCAATGGTCTTGGGGCGTCCGTCAGCCGTCGGCGACAGATCCGCATCCGTTTCGCCCTCTGCAAGATCGCCAAGCACGCGTCGTACGTCGGCCATCGACGCGAAGGCTTCGTTGACGAGCGGCGTCCATCGTCCGGCGACCGGCGCGCGCGTCGCGTAAGCCTGAGGCGCGCCGCGCGAAAAACCGGCATAGGCGAGTTCGCCACAGCCAAGGCGCTCGGCGTCGCTCGCGCCAAGCGCCGCGACGCGGCCGGCGAAAATCGGCGTGAGATCCGTCGTCGTCGATCCGATGTCGATGAAAAGCGCCTCGGAGCAACGACGCGAAACGAGTTCGGCGGCGGCGCGCCAATTGGCGGAAGCGACAGCATGGACATTCGCGCCGACGTCGTCGCGCGAGATAAATCCGCGCGCGCCCGCATAATAAAGAATCTCGCCAACGCCGATTTCGCCGGCGGCGATCGCGGCGACCGCGATGACCCCGCGCGCCCTGGTTTCGAAGGCGTCGGAGAGCTCCGCCGTCATCGTCACGCGATGGCGCTTGGCTTCGCCGATGGCCGCCCTCGCCGCTCGCAGCGTCTGTTCAAGACTGACGACGCCTTCATGCGGGGCGCAGGCGAGCTGAACGATGGCCGTCAGCCGGCCGCCCTCCGCGCGCGCCGCCTTCACATGCGCGCCGCCGATATCCCAACCGATGACCGCCGCCACGCGCTTCTCCAAAAAGAAAAAGGGGAGCCGCGCGGCTCCCCTTCAAACTCGAAGACCTCGCGCGATCTCAGTTCGGCGCGAAGGGGTGCTTGGCTTCGTTGCGCTTGGCGACGACTTCCGACGCCTTCGGCTCGCCCTTGACGGCGCGCGCGATCGCTTCCTTCGTCGCCGTATAATTGTAGTC
>Ga0194119_10006875_pt1 | contig 16289 bp, 15 predicted proteins | sample TA2MahC100mmetaG_FD_148620 | JGI IMG/M metagenome (GOLD analysis project Ga0194119, IMG submission 148620) | Freshwater microbial communities from Lake Tanganyika, Tanzania - TA2015018 Mahale Deep Cast 100m | ecosystem: Environmental > Aquatic > Freshwater > Lake | place: Tanzania: Lake... | reverse complement strand
GACCGTTCCCGACGGATGCAATGGCCTGCGCAATGCCACAATTTCATGCGCTAATCCCCGCCGCTGGCAGCGGCAGCCGCATGGGCCATGCCTTGCCCAAACAGTATCTGGATCTGCTGGGCAGGCCACTGCTCTGGCATACGCTACAGGTATTCGAGCGGCATCCGGACATCAGCAGCGTTCATGTGGTGATCGCAGCGGATGACACCGTCTGGACCCGGCATGACTGGTCCGCGTGTCACAAGCTGCATTTGCACCGCTGCGGTGGGGCCACCCGGGCGCAAACGGTATTGGCTGGCTTGCACGCCATGGCGGTCGCGGAAAACGACTGGATTCTGGTGCACGATGCGGCGCGTCCCTGCCTATCGCTCGTCGCGCTCAATCGACTCATGACCCGGCTAGGCGATGACGCCGTTGGGGGCATCCTTGCCATTCCCGTGGCCGATACATTGAAACGGGCCGGGGAGGGGGGGCGCATCGCCGCCACCGTTCCCCGTACCGGGCTGTGGGGGGCGCAAACCCCGCAGATGTTCCGGCTGGGGCTGTTGCGACAGGCCTTGACCCAGACCGGAGATGCCGTCACGGACGAGGCCTCCGCCATTGAGGCCATGGGCCTGGCCCCCCTGTTGGTCGAAGGGGATCCGGCCAACCTCAAGGTCACTCACCCGGCCGACCTGCCTCTGGCCGCGCGCTATCTCGAACGGGAGGCGCCGCATGCAGGATGAAGATTACATGCAACTGGCCCTCGCGCAGGCCGGTCTGGCCAAGGCGGCAGGCGAGGTTCCCGTTGGCGCGATTGTGGTGGATGCCGACGGCAAGGTCATCGGATCGGGTTTCAACCAACCCATTGGGGCCCATGACCCCACGGCTCACGCCGAAATCCAAGCCCTGTGCGCCGCTGCACAACACCAGGAAAATTACCGGCTACCGGGCTGCAGCCTGTTTGTGACCCTGGAGCCCTGCGTGATGTGCGTTGGCGCGATCCTGCATGCCCGCATCGCGCGGGTCGTCTATGGTGCGACCGATCCCAAAACGGGGGCGGCCCATAGTGTGCTGCGACTCTTCGATGAAGGGCAGATCAACCATCAGACTCGGGTTGAGGGCGGGGTGCTGGCAGAATCTTGCGCCACCCTGTTGCGTGACTTCTTTGCTGAGCGGCGGCGCAAGCCCGCCAGCAACGCCGGGGCCAGCGCATGAGAGTTCACATTCATATCGCCTCACAGCGCCTTGAACTCATAACAGAAAACGGGGTTCAGACATGGCCGGTTTCTACGGCCGCACGGGGCGTTGGGGAGCAAAAGGGCAGTTATTGCACCCCGCGCGGGGCGCATGTCATTCGCGCCCGGATTGGCGCTGATTGCCCGATCAATAGCGTTTTCGTGGGGCGTCGCACCACGGGTGAGATCTATACGCCCGAACTGGGCCGCGCCCAACCCGACCGTGACTGGATATTGACCCGCATTCTGTGGCTCTCCGGTCGTGAGCCGGGTTTTAACCGGCTGGGCGATTGCGACACGATGCAGCGCTACATCTACATACACGGCACGCCCGACGAGGACTTTGCACCGAGCCCCCTGTCACACGGCTGCATCCGTATGCGTAATGCGGACCTGATGGCGCTCTTTGCTCAGGTATCCGCCGGAACGCCCGTGCTGATCACGGAAGAGTAGGGGAGCTAGGGGTTGCGTTAAGCGCCCAGGAAGCGCTCAACATCCAGGGCCGCCTGACAACCGGAGGCCGCGCTCGTGACGGCCTGCTTGTAGATCATGTCCTGCACATCGCCCGCCGCGAAGACACCGGGGATGCTGGTTTGCGTGGCATTACCCATGCGGCCGCCTTCCGTGACGATGTAACCGTGGTCGAGTTCCAGTTGGCCGGCAAAGATATCGGTATTGGGTTTGTGGCCGATGGCGATGAAGATGCCCGACACCGCCAGATCCTTGGTGGTGCCATCATTGTGGCGTAGACGCATCCCGGTCACGCCGCTGGCGTCGCCCAGGACCTCGTCCAGATTGCTATTCAATTCAAGGACAATTTTCCCTTCCTTTACGCGCTCCATTAAGTGATCAACCATGATGCGCTCGGCCTTGAAGGTGTCGCGGCGGTGCACCAGGGTGACCTTGCTGGCGATGTTGGACAGGTAGATGGCTTCCTCAACGGCCGTATTGCCGCCGCCAATGACAGCGACTTCCTGATTCCTGTAGAAGAAACCATCACAGGTCGCGCATCCGGAGACGCCGCGCCCCATGAATTTCTCCTCCGAAGGCAGGCCCAGATACATCGCCGAGGCGCCGGTCGCAATGATCAGCGCATCACAGGTATAGGTATCGGCATCGCCGATGAGGGTAAAGGGGCGCTCATTCAGGCGGACGGTATGGATGTGGTCAAACAGGATCTCAGTGCCGAAGCGCTCAGCATGGCGCTGGAAGCGCTCCATCAGTGCCGGTCCCTGAACCCCATCAACATCCGCCGGCCAGTTATCGACCTCGGTCGTGGTAGTGAGTTGTCCGCCTTGTTGCATGCCCGTAATGATGACCGGGTTCAGATTGGCGCGGGCGGCATAGATGGCAGCGCTATAACCGGCAGGACCGGATCCGAGAATGAGCAGACGGCTGTGCTTCGACATGAGTGAACTCCGAGAGGTAATGGGCTTGGATGACCGCATTATGCCCGAGGCCACCGGAAGGGAGGCACTCTGATCGCAAGGCCTTGGCAAACCGTATCATCTCCACCGCATATTTAACATAATATACATTATAGCGTTCATACGGGACCATAGCGCCCGAGACCGACTACCTCTATAGTGGCGACCCATGCTTCCTGCCCTTTTCAAGCGACTTGCCACCCCGACCCGAAACACGCGGGTGCGCCGTGCTGCGAGTGCGCCGATGCGCACGCGCGTCTTGCGCGAGGCGCTGTGGTTACTGTCGCTGACCACGGCGGTCTATCTGTTAATGGCGCTGGCGACGCACACATTGAATGATCCCGGTTGGTCACGCAGCGGACAAAACGAAGAGGCCTCGAACCTGGGAGGCGCCTTCGGTGCCTGGCTGGCCGACCTCTTCTATTATCTCTTTGGCCATTCGGCCTGGTGGTGGATGGTTCTGGCCGCGCTGGGCGTAGTGTGGTCATGGCAGCGCATGCGCGCCTTGCCCGACGAGGAACCCACCCATCCGCATGGCATCCTCATCCTGTCAGGATTCCTGCTAACCCTGTTGTCCAGCGCCAGTCTTGAGGCCATGCGCCTCCATACACTAGCCACCAATCTGCCGCACCGGGCCGGCGGCACGCTGGGCCAGAGCCTTGAGCGGCTTTTGCGTGAAGGCCTGGGGTTTGATGGCGCCACCCTGATCCTGGTGGCCGCTCTGGCGATTGGTCTGTCCCTGTTCAGTGGTTTGTCCTGGTTCCGGGTCTGCGAATATCTTGGCACCCGCCTTGAGCATCTGGGCCAGTACATTGTTCTGCGTTGGCAGGACCGCCAGGACCGCCGCGCCGGCCTTGAGGCCGGTAACCGTCGTGATGCGGCGGTCAATCTGGAGCGCGTCCGAATGACCCGGGACCCGGTCCTCAAGATTGAAACGCCGACCCCGGCAGCCGCGGCGCTCATTCGTCCAAAAACGGAACGCCAGACCCCCTTGTTCCGCGACACCCCGGACAGCCAGTTGCCACCCTTGCACTTGCTGGATGAACCCAGCCAGGGCACGGTACAGATTGATGAGGCCTCGCTGACGGCCACTTCCCGCCTGATTGAACGCAAGCTCGATGAATTCGGGGTCGATGTAAAGGTGCTGGCGGCCTACCCCGGCCCGGTGGTTACTCGCTACGAGATTGAACCCGCTTCGGGCGTCAAGGGCAGCCAGATCACCAATCTCTCCAAGGATCTGGCGCGCTCGCTGTCGGTTATCAGCATCCGTGTGGTTGAGACCATTCCCGGCAAGAGTTGTATGGCCCTGGAGATCCCCAACACCCAGCGCCAGACCGTACGCCTGTCCGAGATCCTCGGCGCCAAGGTCTATCACGACATGGGGAGTCCGCTCACGATCGCTCTCGGCAAGGACATCGGCGGGGTCCCCATCGTCGCCGATCTGGCCAAGATGCCGCATCTTCTGGTGGCTGGCACCACCGGTTCGGGAAAATCTGTGGCCATCAACGCCATGATCTTGTCCCTGCTCTACAAGGCCTCGCCTCGCGATGTTCGCCTCATCATGGTCGACCCGAAGATGCTGGAATTGTCCTCCTATGAGGGCATCCCCCACCTCCTCGCCCCCGTGGTGACCGACATGCGGCTGGCCGGGACGGCGCTCAACTGGTGCGTCACCGAGATGGACCGCCGCTACAAGCTCATGTCGACGATGCAAGTGCGCAACATCGCCGGCCTTAACCACAAGATCGCCGAGGCCGAGAAGGCCGGAACGCCCCTGACCAATCCGTTCTCCCTGACCCCCGAGGCCCCGGAACACCTGAGCCACCTGCCCTACCTCGTGGTCATCATCGACGAACTGGCTGACCTTATGATGGTCTCCGGCAAGAAGGTCGAAGAGCTGATTGCCCGTCTGGCCCAGAAGGCACGCGCCTCCGGTATTCACCTGGTTCTCGCCACGCAGCGTCCGTCGGTCGATGTCATCACCGGCCTCATCAAGGCCAACATCCCGACCCGGATCGCCTTTCAGGTATCCAGTCGCATCGACTCGCGCACCATCCTGGACCAGCAGGGGGCCGAGTCCCTGCTCGGCATGGGCGACATGCTCTATTTGCCTCCGGGCCATGGTGTCCCGACCCGGGTGCACGGGGCGTTTGTCTCTGACGACGAGGTGCATCGCGTCACCGCCTTCCTGCGCGAACTGGCCCCACCAAACTATGACGAAAGTGTCCTCTACCAGGCCGAAGACACCGAGGACAGCGAGGTCGAATCGGGTAATGCCGAGGCAGACCCGCTCTACGACGAGGCCGTCGCCATTGTCATGCGCACGCGTCGCGCCTCCATCTCCTCCGTCCAGCGCCACCTGCGTATCGGCTATAACCGTGCGGCGCGCCTGATCGAGGCCATGGAAGCCGCCGGTATTGTCTCCCCCATGCAAAGCAACGGAAATCGAGATCTCATCGCCCCCCGCCACGACCATGAATAAACTCTTCCTCACCTGTACGCTTGTTTTGATGACCCTGGGCCCCGGTCTGGCCCATGCCGATGCCCTTGATCGTCTGCAAGAATACCTCTCAGAGACCCGCACCTTGCGTGGCCACTTTTCTCAAACCGTTGTGGATCGTAACGGCCGCAAGCTGCAGAACAGCAGCGGCAACATGGTCTTTGCCCGCCCCAGCCTGTTTCGCTGGGTCTATGAGAAGCCCTATGCCCAGATCATCGTCGGCGATGGCAAAAAGGTCTGGTTCTACGATCCGGATCTGGAACAAGTCACGGTCCAGCGCATGAATCTGGCCATCGGACAAAGTCCGGCCGCCCTCCTCGCCGGTAGCAATGACATTGAAAAGCACTTTCGACTCAAGGACGCGGGCACCTCCGACGGCCTGGAATGGCTGCTTGCCACGCCCAAGAGCGGCGAAGGCACCTTTGAGCAGGTTCGCATCGGCTTCCGGGGCAGCCACATCGAGGTGCTGGAACTGAAAGACAATCTGGGGCAAACCAGCCGTCTGCAGTTCTCCGGCCTGCAACACAATCCCGCCCTGGCCAGCGACCTGTTCCGCTTCAAACCGCCCAAAGGGGTCGATGTCATTGGAGACCGCTAAGGCGGATACGCCCCCGTTGGGCGACGACCTGTTCGGCGACACCCCGCCCGCAAGGGTCCGCAGTGAAAACGCCATCCCGCTCGCCGAACGCCTGCGCCCTTCCCGCCTGAGTCAGGTCATCGGGCAACCGCATCTGCTGGGTCCGGGCATGCCGCTCTGTCTTGCCTTTGAATCCGGGCGCCTGCATTCAATGATCCTCTGGGGACCTCCGGGGGTAGGCAAGACCACCCTCGCCCGCCTTGCGGCACAGCATTTTCAGGCTGACTTTATCCCAGTCTCTGCGGTCCTGGCTGGCATCAAGGAGATCCGTGAGGCCATTGAACGCGCCCGCATCAACCGCCAGGCCGGGCGTCGCACCCTGCTTTTTGTCGATGAGGTGCACCGCTTCAACAAGGCCCAGCAGGATGCCTTCCTGCCCCATGTCGAGTCCGGCCTTATTACCTTTATTGGCGCCACCACCGAAAACCCGTCCTTCGAGGTCGTCGGCGCCCTCCTCTCCCGCACCCAGGTTTATGTCCTGAGATCCCTGACGGATGAGGAACTCGCCGCCCTCCTCGACCGTGCACTGGCCCAGCAGGATGCGGCGATCACCCTGGATGACGCCGCCCGCAGCCTCCTGCTGGGTAACGCAGATGGCGATGCGCGGCGCTTGTTGAATATGGTCGAACAACTGGGGATCGCGGCCCAGGCAACAGGCCGCAGTCACATCGACAGCGATTTCTGTAGCCAAACATTGGCGCCGGCACGCCGTCGTTTCGACAAGGGTGGCGATCAGTTCTACGACCAGATCTCGGCCCTGCACAAGGCGGTGCGCGGCTCTCATCCGGACGCTGCCCTGTACTGGCTGGCCCGCATGCTCGATGGCGGGGCCGATCCACTCTATATTGGCCGCCGCCTCATCCGCATGGCGAGTGAGGATATCGGTCTGGCCGACCCGCGCGCCCACACCCTGGCGCTGGAGGCGGTGGCCGTTTACGAGCGACTCGGTTCGCCAGAGGGCGAACTGGCCCTCGCCCAGGCCGTCACCTATCTTGCGGTCGCCGCCAAGAGCAATGCCGTGTATCGCGCCTGGAATGACGCCCAGGCCTTGGTCAAGGCCACAGGGACGCTGCCCGTTCCGGAACATCTGCGCAACGCGCCAACGCGTTTAATGAAGGACCTCGGTCACGGTCAGGGTTATCGCTATGCCCATGACGAACCGCAAGGCTACGCGGCGGGGTCAAGTTATCTGCCGGCCGGTTTGCAGGTCCAATTCTACCGACCCACGGATCGCGGCCTGGAACAACGCATCGGTGAACGCCTCGCCAGCCTGCGCGAACTTGATCAGAAAGCAGACTCATGAAGACCATGGAAGAACTGATTGCCCGCTTGCGTGAGGCCGAGGCCGAGCTGGAGGCGGCCGCGCTGGCGCAACTCAACGAGACCCGCACTCGCCTGCATTACCGTCTTGAGCAGGGCCGGGTGCACTTCGAGTCCGGGATTCGGCGTATGCAGGTCCAGTACCGCGCCGGCTTGCTGCGCTATCTCTTCACGGCGCGCCTCAGCCATTTGCTGACGATCCCCTTCATCTACAGCCTGATCGTACCTCTGCTTCTGCTCGATCTGCTGGCGACCCTGTACCAGCATATCTGTTTCCCCATTTATGGCATCAAGCGCGTGCGCCATCGCGACCATATGGTGATTGACCGTCACCTGCTGGCGTATCTCAACCTCATCGAAAAGGCCCATTGCTTCTATTGCAGCTACGCCAACGGCCTGATTGAGTATGTACGCGAGATTGCCGCGCTGACGGAGGCCTACTGGTGCCCGATCAAACACGCGCACCGCAGCCGGGATCCGCACAACCTGACGCACAAATTTCTGGATTATGGTGACGCCGAGGCCTGGGCGCGGCGTCCGCCGCCACCCTGAGGCCGCCTCAGATCCGTCTTTACCCTCAATCTGCTTGCCGAAACACCTCTTCTGTGTATAAAATCGCGGGATTCGCAGGTTCGGATTCCGGCCGCGGATAATTTGCGCATCCGCCCGTTAAGGTGCTTTGGAGAGGGTCTCCAGGTTCCGGCGGATGTCAGTGACAACCTTAACTGGAGTAATTCATGTCTGTAACAATGCGTCAGATGCTGGAAGCCGGCTGCCATTTTGGCCACCAAACGCGCTTCTGGAACCCCAAAATGGCCCCCTTCATCTTCGGGGCTCGCAACAAGATCCATATCGTCAACCTGGAAAAGTCTCTGCCCATGCTGCAGGACGCGACCAAGGTTGTGCGTCAACTGGCTGCCAAGCGTGGAACCGTCCTGTTTGTCGGCACCAAGCGCGCAGCACGCGACATCGTGGCTGAAGAAGCCGCCCGTTGTGGCATGCCCTGGGTGTCTCACCGCTGGCTGGGCGGCATGTTGACCAACTACAAGACCGTCAAGCAGTCTGTGAAGCGCCTCAAGGACCTCGAGGCTCAACTCGCCAATACCGAGACTTCGCCGCTGTCCAAGCGTGAAATCCTGACCGTGCAGCGCGAGTTTGACAATCTGAACCGTAGCCTGGGCGGCATCAAGGACATGGACAAGCTGCCCGATGCCCTGTTCGTGATCGACACCGGCTACCAGAAGATTGCCATCAGCGAGGCCGTTAAGCTGGGCATTCCGGTCATCGGCGTGGTTGACACCAACAACAGCCCCGCTGGCATTGATCACATCATCCCGGGTAACGATGACGCCACCAATGCCATCCGCCTGTATGCTCAAGCCATGGCAGATGCCGTGCTGGAAGGCCGCTCGCAAGTGATTGATGACATCGTGACTGCCACCCAGGACGAATATGTCGAGGTGGCTGATGCCCCCGAGGCCAGCGCCTAAGTTGCAACCAAGTTACAACCAAGTTGTAAGCAAACAATCTAACGAAGCGCGCCCGGTCTGTGTTCCCTTGGTATAGCAAGGCCAAGGTCACACCAAAGGGCGCGTTTTTTATTGACTGAATATCTGGAGAACACAATGGCTGAAATTACTGCCGCAATGGTAAAGCAACTGCGCGAAATGACGGATGCACCGATGATGGATTGCAAGCGCGCCCTGGGTGAGTCTGATGGTGACATGACCCGCGCCGAAGAGATCTTGCGCGTCAAGTTTGGCAACAAGGCCGCCAAGAGCGCCAGCCGCGTTGCTGCCGAAGGTATCGTCGGCATCCACATTACGGCTGACGGCAAGCTGGGCTCGATGATTGAAGTGAACTGCGAGACCGACTTTGTGGCCAAGAATGATGACTTCCTGGCCCTGGTCAAGAACCTCGCCGAGATGGTCGTGACGCAGAATCCGGCCGATGTCGCCGCCCTCTCCGCCATGAAGATCGGCGATCAGACGGTCGAAGAAATTCGCACCGCACTGGTCGGAAAGATTGGCGAAAACATGAGCTTGCGCCGTTTTGTTCGCATTGAGTCGCAGGGCAAGCTGGCCCAGTACATCCACGGCGGCGCCAAGATTGGCGTCTTGGTTGATATCACTGGCGACGAAACCACCGCGCGTGATGTGGCCATGCACATCGCCGCGACCAAGCCCAAGTCTCTGGATGCCTCTGGCGTGTCACAGGCCCTGATCGACACCGAGCGCCGCGTGGCCATCGAGAAGGCCAGGGAAGCGGGCAAGCCCGAAGCGATGCTGGAAAAGATTGCTGAAGGTACGGTGCAGAAGTTCCTCAAGGAAGTCGCCCTGTTGACTCAGCCCTTCGTCAAGGACGACAAGCAGACCATCGAGCAGTTGATGAAATCCAAGGGCGGTACCGTGCACGGTTTCACCCTGTACATGGTTGGCGAAGGCATCGAGAAGAAGGTCAACGACTTCGCTGCTGAGGTCGCCGCCGCGTCCAAGGTCTGATTCATGCCCGCCCCCGCCTATCGCCGCATCCTGCTCAAGTTGTCGGGCGAGGCCCTGATGGGGCCGGACGCCTTTGGCTATCACGCCGCGACCCTGGCCGGTATCACCCAGCAGATCAAGGAAGTGGTTGATCTGGGCGTGCAGGTCGCCATCGTGGTGGGGGGCGGCAATCTGTTTCGGGGCGCGACCGGCGCCCTGTCCGGGATGAACCGCGCCACAGCCGACTCCATGGGTATGCTGGCCACCGTCATGAATGCCCTGGCCCTGAAAGACGCCTTGGTGGCGGCGGGGGTCGATACCCGGGTGCAGACGGCAGTCTCGATCGGTCATGTCGGCGAATCCTTTGAACGGGATAGCGCCGTGCGTCACCTCGAGGCCGGTCGCGTGGTGATCTTCGGTGGCGGCACCGGCAACCCCTTCTTCACCACCGATACGGCCTCGGCCCTGCGCGGTGCGGAGATTGGCGCTGACCTGATGCTCAAGGCGACCAAGGTTGACGGCGTCTATACCGCTGACCCCAAGAAAGACCCCACCGCCAGTCGCTACACAACCCTCAGCTTTGACGAGGCGATCGCCCGCAATCTGGGCGTCCTCGATACGGCGGCCTTTGCCCTCTGCCGTGAACAAGCCCTGCCCCTCTGTGTCTTCAGCATCTTCAACAGCGGAGCCCTGCGGCGGGTCGTTATGGGCGAGGATGAAGGCACGCGGGTAACTCTCTAATCTGGAGCAATAAAATGACCCAAGAAATCCGGAAAAATGCTGAAGACAAGATGCACAAGTCTGTCGAGGCACTCAAGATCGAATTCGGCAAGATTCGTACCGGGCGGCCCCACGCCGGGCTCCTTGATCATGTCAAGGTGGATTACTACGGCAGCCTGATGGCCGTGAATCAGGTCGGCAATGTCTCGGTTCTGGATTCGCACACCCTCGGTGTTCAGGCCTGGGAAAAACCGATGCTGGCCAAGATCGAGAAGGCCATTCGCGATTCCGACCTCGGCCTCAACCCGAGCACGATTGGCGATATGGTCCGCGTCCCGATCCCGGCCATGACCGAGGAGCGCCGCCGCGATCTGGTCAAGGTCGTTCGCCACGAGGCTGAGGAAGGCAAGATTGCCGTTCGCAATATTCGCCGTGATGCGATTGCCCACCTGAAAGACCAGCAGAAGAAGAGCGAGATCAGCGAAGACGATGAGCGTCGTGCGAGCGACGACATCCAGAAACTGACCGACAAGCACATTGCGGAAATCGACAAGGCGACCGCAGAAAAAGAAAAAGAATTGATGGCTGTTTGAGTGTGGGCGGCCGCCAGCGGCTACAATTCACCCATGCTGCGCAAGCTTATCAGCCCCACTCAGGCGATCCCCGAGGTCGCCACTGTCCCGCAACACATTGCCATCATCATGGACGGCAACGGCCGCTGGGCCAAAAAACGCCTGCTGCCGCGCGTGGCGGGCCATGCGGTGGGGGTCAAGCGGGTCCGCGATATCGTCAAGGCCTGCGCAGACCAGGGCGTCGCTTATCTCACCCTGTTCGCCTTCAGCTCAGAAAACTGGCGTCGCCCCGAGGCCGAGGTCTCCCGCCTGATGGAATTGTTCGTCGAGGCCCTGGAGAATGAGGTTGATCGGCTGATCCAGAACGGCGTGCGCCTCAATGTTGTTGGCGACCTGTCGCGTTTCTCGCCCCGCATCCAGGAACTAGTGACCGCTGCCGAGGTGCGCACAGCGGCCTGCAACCGGCTGACGCTGACCATCGCTGCCAACTATGGCGGTCGCTGGGACATCCTCAACGCCGTCAACCGCTGGCGTGCCGCCAACCCCGAAGCGACCACCCTTGACGAGACCGGCCTGACCGAATACCTGTCGCTGGGCGACATCCCGGAACCCGATCTGTTCATCCGCACCGGCGGCGAGCAGCGCATCAGCAATTTCATGCTTTGGCAGTTGGCCTATACCGAGCTGTATTTCACCGACCTCTACTGGCCTGACTTCAATGCCGAGGCGCTGGCCGCTGCGATTACCTCTTACCAACACCGGGAGCGCCGCTTTGGCCGCACCAGCGAACAAACCCACGCCTAGCGGTTCAGGGCGATCCAACCTGCAACTGCGACTCATGACCGCTGCCGTGCTGATCGGCGCCGTCATCGCCGCACTCTATCTGGCGACGGCACCGGTCTGGGCGATATTGACCCTGATCGTCACGCTGCTGGCGGCGTGGGAATGGTCGAGCCTCGCACACGGCGCCGGACAGCCGCTCAATCATCCCCAGCGCGCCATCTTTACCTTGGGGGTCGGTGCAATCAGCGTCGGGTTGGCGAGCCTGTCGCTCAATCCACTGTGGCTGTTTTTGCCGGCCGCGCTGTTCTGGTGGTTGATCGCGCCGATCTGGCTATCGCGTGGCTGGGCCTCAACCTCCGCCCGCCTGCTCCCCTTGGGTCTGCTGCTGCTGCCCTCCTTTTGGCTCGCCTTGGTCAATCTGCGCGCCATTCATCCCAACCTCATCCTGGCGATCATCGGGGCCATTGCCATCGCCGATTCGGCGGCCTATTTCACCGGTCGCAAATTCGGCAAGCATAAGCTCGCTCCGGCTATCAGCCCGGGCAAAACCCTCGAGGGTGCGCTCGGTGCGGCGGTCGGGGTCACGCTCTACGGGCTGGCCCTCTATCCCTGGTGGCCGCTGTGCGGCATCAACTGCCTGCCGCGGGGGCTGGGCTTTTTCTGGCTGCTCCTGATTCTGTCCATCGTCGGCGACCTGTTCGAGTCCTGGATCAAGCGTCAGGCGGGAGTCAAGGACAGCGGCACGATCCTGCCTGGCCATGGCGGCGTGCTCGACCGCCTGGATAGCCTGATTTCCACCCTGCCCGTTGCTGCACTGCTTTGGCATTGGTTCACCCGCTAAGGCTCATCCTCTGACCGTTTCATGACCCCGCAAACTCTCACCATCCTCGGCGCTACGGGCACCATCGGCGTCAACACGCTGGCCGTGGTCGCCCTTCACCCTGAGCGTTTCCGTATCTTCGCCCTCTCCGGCGCGAACCAGATCGACAAACTGGCCGAGCAATGCCGCCAGTTCCGGCCACGCTATGCCGTGGTGCTGACCGCCGACAAGGCCCGTCAATTGCAAGCGCTGCTATCGGGAACGCAAACCGAGGTGCTGTACGGCATGGCGGCGCTGGAACAGATTTCGGCCGCCCCCGAGGTCGATAGCGTCATGGCCGCCATCGTCGGCGCGGCCGGTCTCAGGCCCGCGCTCGCGGCCGCCCGCGCCGGAAAGCGCATCTTGCTGGCCAACAAGGAAACCCTGGTCATGGCGGGCGCGTTCTTTATGGACGCCGTGCGCGAAGGCGGGGCGACGCTCCTGCCCATCGACTCGGAACACAACGCCATTTTCCAGTCCATGCCGGATGCCTTTGACGGCAATCTCCGGGCGCATGGCGTCCGGCGCATCCTGCTGACCGCCTCCGGGGGCCCCTTCCGCAGCCGTGCTGTCGATACCCTGGCAAAAGTCACGCCCGAAGAGGCCGTGGCCCACCCAAACTGGGTGATGGGCAAAAAGATCTCTGTCGATTCCGCCACCATGATGAACAAGGGCCTGGAGGTGATCGAGGCGCGCTGGCTGTTCAACGCCACTCCCGACGAGATCGAGGTGGTCATCCACCCGCAAAGCATTATTCATTCGATGGTCGAATATCAGGATGGCTCGGTCATTGCCCAGTTATCCAATCCGGACATGCGCACCCCCATCGCCCACGCACTGACTTACCCGGATCGCATCGCCTGTGGCGTGCCGTGGTTGGAACTGGCCAAGATCGGCACACTCTCGTTTGAGAGCCCTGACCCGGCGCGCTTCCCCTGTCTGTCACTCGCCTTTGAGGCCCTGCGGGCAGGCGGCGCGGCCACCGCTATTCTTAACGCCGCCAACGAAGTCGCCGTCGCCGCCTTCCTTGACCACCAACTGCCCTATCTCGGCATCTCTGCCACCCTGCGCGCCACCCTGGAACGCATCGGCTCGCGCCCGGCCCATAGTCTGGATGACCTGTTTGCCGCTGATCAGGAGGCGCGCCGCATCGCCGCCGACCTCATCGCCACCCAAACCCGTCCGGTATGACCACCCTCCTTGCCTTTCTCGCCACCCTCGGCATTCTCATTGTCGTGCATGAGCTGGGGCATTACGCGGCCGCGCGCTGGGCCGGTGTACGGGTCCTGCATTTCTCGGTCGGCTTCGGTCGCCCGCTGTGGAAACGCACGGACCGCCGCGGCACCGTCTGGGCCCTGGCAACGATTCCCCTGGGCGGTTATGTCCGTTTTCTGGACGAACGCGAGGCTCCGGTCGCCGATAACGAGAAGGATCAGGCCTTCAACCGCCAGCCCCTCGGCAAGCGAGCGGTCATTGTCGCGGCCGGGCCCATCGCCAACTTCATTCTGGCCATCGCCTTGCTCTGGGGACTGAATCTTCATGGCTACAGCACCTTGCGCCCCGTTCTGGCCTCGGCCCCGGCCGGAACGCCCGCCGCCATGGCCGGCCTGCAAGGCGGGGACTGGGTCCTGGGGCTTAATGGGACGCCGATCGACAATTGGCAGACCCTGGCTGAAGGCCTGTTAGCCACGAACAAAACCGATGCCCGCCTGGAGATTGAAGATGCCAACGGGCATCTGCGCGAGGTCGTGTTGCCCAGCGACAGCCTGCAAATGGCAGCTCAGGGCAGCGAACCCTTACGGGCATTGGGTTTGATCCCTGGTCACCCGACGCTGCCACCGGTCATCGGCAGCGTCGTGGCCGACGGCCCCGCCGCCCAGGCGGGCTTGCAAGCGAGAGACCGGGTGTTGGCGGTGAACGCTGAACCTGTCCCGAACTGGCAGACCTTGGTACACCACATTCGCCAGACAACCCAAGGCGATCTGACCCTGACGATCGAGCGGGCCGGGCAACCCCTGACCCTGCGCGTCACGCCGCAGTTTGTCAGCGAACGCGGCCAGCGTCTGGCCCGCATCGGCGTCACCCCGCACATGGATCCGGTCATTCTGGAACGGATGCGCACCGTGCATCAGGATGGCCCGGTGGAGGGCATGGTCCACGCCATAGAACGCACATGGGATCTGTCGATCTTCAGCCTGCGCATGATGGGCCGTATGCTGATGGGCGAGGTCTCGGTCAAAAACCTGTCCGGCCCGATCAGCATCGCCGACTACGCCGGGCAATCGGCCCAGGCCGGCTGGATCCCCTTTGTGGGCTTTCTGGCGCTGATCAGCATCAGTCTCGGCGTGCTTAATCTGTTACCCATCCCGATGCTGGATGGAGGCCATTTACTGTATTATCTCCTTGAATGGATCGGCGGGAAGCCCGTTCCGGACCGTATTCAGGAATTGGCCCAGCGAGTAGGCATAGCCCTCTTGCTGACCCTGATGACCTTTGCCCTTTATAACGATCTCGCGCGCTTACTTGCAACATAATTGCAACATAAAATCCTGACATGAAATCGCCACATACCTTAAGCCTTCTGGCCACTGCCCTTCTTGTCAGCGTTGCCTCTGTCGCCCCTCTTGCGCAGGCCGCCGACGACTTTGTGATCAAGGACATCCGTGTTGAAGGCATCCAGCGGACGGAGGCCGGCACCGTGTTCTCCTATCTGCCGGTCAAGGTTGGCGAGACGCTGACCCCCGATAAGGCGAGCGCCGCCATCAAGGCCCTCTATGCCACGGGCTTTTTCAAGGATGTGCGCCTGGAGCGTCAGGGCGATTTGCTGATGGTGGTGCTGGAAGAGCGCCCCGCCATCGCCAGCGTTGAGTTCAACGGCATGAAGGAATTCCAGAAGGATGACATTCGCCGCGCCTTCAAGGACCTTGGGCTGGCCGAGGGCCGCATCCTCGACAAATCGCTGCTTGACCGTGCCGAGCAGGAATTGAAGCGTCAGTATTACAACCGTGGCCTCTACGCCGTCCAGGTCAAGGCCAATACCTCGCCGCTGGAACGCAACCGTATGGCGATCAGCTTTGATGTCAGCGAAGGCGATGTCGCCAAGATCCGCTCCATCAATATCGTCGGGGCCAAGGCCTTCAAGGAAAAGGATCTGCTCGACCTGTTCGTGTTGCGCACGCCGGGCTGGCTGACCTGGTTCACCAAGAACGATCAGTACGCCAAGCAAAAACTGGCCGCCGATATCGAAACCCTGCGTTCCTGGTACCTCAACCGCGGCTACCTGGAGTTCGTCATTGAATCCTCACAGGTCTCGATCACCCCGGACAAGCAGGATATCTATCTCACCCTCAACATCAAGGAGGGCGAGAAGTTCACGATTGCAAAATTTGGTTTTGCCGGTGAACTCCCCGTTCCCGAGGCGGATCTGCAAAAACTGGTCGCATTCAAGGCCGGGGACACTTTTTCCCGCGAACGCCTCAACGAGACCATCAAGAAGATCGGCGAACGCCTGGGTCAGGATGGCTATGCCTTCGCCAATGTCAACGCCGCGCCCGAACTGGACCGGGAAAAACGCCAGGTCGCCTTCACCTTCATGATTGATCCGGGCCGCAAGGTTTATGTGAATCGTATCAACATTGCCGGTAACAATCGCACCCAGGACAAGGTCATCCGCCGTGAGATCCGCCAGATGGAAGGGGCCTGGTACGACGGCAGCAAGATTATCCGTTCCCGCGATCGTATTGAGCGACTGGGCTACTTCAAGGAAGTCAACAT
>Ga0194119_10006870_pt1 | contig 16297 bp, 14 predicted proteins | sample TA2MahC100mmetaG_FD_148620 | JGI IMG/M metagenome (GOLD analysis project Ga0194119, IMG submission 148620) | Freshwater microbial communities from Lake Tanganyika, Tanzania - TA2015018 Mahale Deep Cast 100m | ecosystem: Environmental > Aquatic > Freshwater > Lake | place: Tanzania: Lake... | reverse complement strand
ATCTTTTTTTGTGACTATTACGGTATCATTGTAATATCCTATGGCTGAAATAACGATGGTGTCAGGAAGTAATTTAGGTAAAACCAATTCAAACGTACCCTCTTCATTTGTGTATACTCCTGTATTTGCTTGAAGTAATTTTACTTTAGCACCTGTAAGGGGTTTTAGTGTGAAAGAATCTTTTCCTTGAACGAGGCCTTTAACTTGCGAAAAGGTTATGCTGCTCCAACAACACAACACGCAACAAAACATAAATAATTTCATGAATATTAAATTTAAAAATGAGAAAAATAATATCCCTCGATTTAAATTAAAAAGACTTGATTATAAATTAAAAGTGACCGCCCATGTGCCTTTGTCGGCGGTTTAAAAAGGCTAACATTTTCTTGTTCTACAACTTGAAATCCTTCTTGCTTTACCCAAGAGATAATAGGTTCTGAGGAAAAATTAAAATAAGGCAGCGCAATGTCGTAAACTTCATGGAAATCAAAAGAGAGTTTAACAATTTTTTCTTCATCCGAACAACAATCTTTCCTAATTTCTTTAGCTTTTTTACAGCAGCTGGGGAGTTCTTTTGACTTTCCTTCCTTGCAATGATCTTCAATTGGCGCCACAAAAGAAATGAAGGTTCCTTCCTCTTCGCAAGAATGTGTGAATACTTTTATTCCAACATTTCCAAGGAGGGTGAAGGCAATCATCAGAAATAGTGCGAGCTTTTTCACACTATAAAGATACATTAATTTAGTTTGACTTCGCATAAACATTTACCGATCGCTGTTTCCAAACAGGATTAAAAAAAGGAAGTAAAATGCAAATAATTAAGAAATAAATCGGATAGATTAATTGGTAAGGAATTAAATAAACAAGATGTTTGTATGTGCGAACCTTAAGGAAATAGGGAGCAAAACCGAGCAGGTCAACAAGAGATTTCATTAGGAAAAGGAAAAGTGCGTTTTCAGTTTCATTTTGAAATAGGAAATAAGAAAAGCAAAGACAAAAGGAAATAATCATAAGTCCTTGAAAGACGCCAAGTAAGATTGCAAAATGATCGTTTACATGACTCGTTTTTGCAATCCATCTTAAACGTTGATGAAAAAAATCGCTTAAATTTTTCGGCGTATTAGAAAATACTGTGAGATTTCGGTTTAGTACCAACCGAATATCTGCTTTTGAATGCCTGAAATCTCTTAGTAAATAAATATCGTCACCACTCAATATGTGTTTGTGGGTTTCGTACCTGTCTGATTTCAGGAACCTTTCTTTTCGAAATAACAAATTTGCACCACTTGCAATTATCGGTCTATACCAACCAAATAATCCAGAATTTAAGGCATTTACCATAAGCAAATCAAGTTCAAAAAACACTTGCAAGAAATTTTTTCCTTTCAATACCACAGGGAAAAGGTATGCATCTGCCTCTTCTAGCTGAGTAATTGTTCGAAAATATTCTGAATGCAACAGGATGTCGGCATCTAAGGTTAAGATAAATTCACCTTCAGCATGTTCAATTCCCAAACGTAAGGCCTCCTTTTTCCCCAAATTATCCTCCAAACGAAGCAGTTGGTAATGATTTTTTTTTCGTTGACTGAGGAGTAAAGCCGATTTATCAGTTGAATGGTCATCAATGAAGATGATTTGTTTGGGTTGGACACTAGATTTTTCGAGCCTATCTAATAAATGAGTAATATTTTCCTCTTCATTTCGATAAGGAATAAGTACGCTTAATCGATCTAAAGTAATTTTTTGTCCTGAATAATAGTTTGATTCTTTTTCGTGCTGTTTGAAATACCCCAGGCCAATAATCAATAAAACGAAAGTAGCATAAAATAAAACAATAATCCAAAGTATCATGCAAACTTCAATTTTGGGGCTTTTAAAAAAGTAAGTGCAAGTAATGCCGGAAGGAATATCGATAAAATCCAAATCAAGAGTGAAGCAAAAAATACCTCATTTAAAGGAAATGTAAACATAGAAAAAGTGGTCAATGCAATACTTTCTCTCACGATTATTTTACCAAAGAACAGCGATGGGGTCAAGGTTACAAAAAGAAAAACAAGAACAATAGGCTCGAAATATTCAAGACTAAAATCGGCCCCAAATAGCTTAAGCGCAAGGCTATATTGGGCGACCAGGACCATGTAACGTATCAATGAAAGAATTAGAAATTGAATTCTAATTTTTCCGCTCAAAAGATTTTCTCCCATCAGACGGATTTTTTGCCAAGGCAGTTCACAAAGTAGTTCTTTACAGAAGATATATGCGAGCAAGAATAGGCTTGTTATAATCCAACTAGTCATGGCTAATATTTCTTTATTTTCAAAGGAAAATAGAAAAGGAATCCCGATGCAAATCGCAACAAGCGATTGAGAAAAGTTGGCTAAACTCGACTGAATTGAAATTTTCCAACGACAAGAGCTCGGATAATACCATATTCTTCCCAAGAAATTTCCTACGATAGAGGGGCTTAGAAAGGAGCCTAGAATTCCTGCAAAAAAAGCGCTCTGATTTCTTCTTGCGTCTGTAAGTTCGTTAACGTGCGCAATTATACTCCATTTGACGTATTCCAAATACCAATTTAGAAAAATGAGGGGCACTAGTAACGCAAGGTAAGCATAATGAATATGAGTTATTTCGTAACTAATACCATAAGACATTACTTTATCTTGAAAAATGTAAATAAATCCAAGCAAAAGCAAGAACTTAAATAATAGGAGATTGTATTTTCTTTGAAAAAGCTTGTTCACCGGATAAATAACAAAGATAGCATATTCCTTAACGGTAAGAAATGCCGCATTAAACACTTTATTTCTTAGTTTTACGCTGTGCAAAAGTCATCCAAAGATAAAGTGATTTTAGGAATCGATCCAGGAACAACCGTAATGGGTTATGGTTTGATTCATGTGCAAGATAATAAATTAAGCTTAATGAATTTTGGTATCATCCAGTTAAATAAATTACCCAATCAACCAGATAAATTAAAACGTATTTTGGAAAGAATAAATGGATTGATCTCAGAATATAAACCTGACGAAATGGCCATTGAGGCACCATTTTTTGGTAAAAATGTTCAGTCGATGCTCAAATTAGGAAGAGCACAGGGAGTCGCAATCGCCTCGTGCCTTAACCATAATATTCCCTTTGAAGAATATTCCCCGAAACGCGTGAAACAATCCATTACAGGCAGCGGTAGTGCATCAAAAGAACAAGTTGCTGCCATGCTTCAAAGTTTGTTGCATTTTCCTGAAATGCCAAAATACCTCGATGCAACAGATGGATTAGCGGTTGCTGTTTGTCATCATTTTTCAAAAGGAGTAGGGGAACACAATAAAGCAAAAGGAAAAGGATGGGCTAGTTTCCTAAATCAAAATCCAGGTAGACTTAAAAAGTGATGGCCGACATAAATTTATACACCGATGGTTCATCTCGGGGCAACCCAGGACCCGGTGGCTATGGTGTGATTTTAGAATTTCAAGGAAAACGTAAAGAAATTAGTCAAGGGTTTCGGAGTACAACGAACAACAGAATGGAATTATTAGCTGTTATCATCGGACTGGAAAATCTGAAAACAAATAAATATCCAGTTTGTATATACAGCGACTCAAAGTATGTAATTGATTCCGTTACGAAGGGCTGGGTCTTTACTTGGCAGCAGAAAAATTTCAAGGGTAAAAAAAATGAAGATTTGTGGCGGCGTTATTTAGCCATTCAATCTAAATTTCAATTGCAGTTCCATTGGGTGAAAGGTCATGCCGGGCATCCTGAAAATGAGCGTTGTGATGAACTTGCTGTGTTAGCAGCTCTATCTACAAATCTTTCCGTTGATTATGATTTTGAATCGCAAGAATAGTTTGATTACTTCGATTCTAAAACTGTAATGTTACCATGTTTGTCGAAGAGTGTACCCCCAAGCAACTTACCCGTCAGGTGCCAAAAATAAACACCTTCTATGGCGTCATCTCCGGATGAGTCAACCGTTCCGTCCCACAATAAGAGAGGATTATTAGCGTCTTTTGAACCCTTGTGGATTACATTACCCCATCTGTTTACAATTATAATTTCAAATTCAGAAAACCCATCAATTGGCAAGACAAATAAGTCATTAATATCATCTCCATTTGTCGTTATTACGTTAGGAATGATAATATCTGGATCTTCTATATATATGACTACGGTATATTGGTCCTGACAACCATTGTCATCAAATACGGTTAATGTAACAGGGTAGTCACCAACTGTTGGGTAGCTGTACAATTGACTCGTACTCGTTACACTGTTTATTATGTCTGTTCCAAAATCCCACAACCAATTTGTGATAGTAGACTGCGTTGAGCTGGAGGCATCAACAAAATTGATTGACTGATTTTGCTCGGCGGGATTTGGTGTTGCAGAAAACATTGCAGTAAGGCCATCTTCTGTTACAGTTATTGGATCCAAAGGATAAAAAACTTCACAACCCGTGGCATCATACAGATAGACCCCCGGCACATAGGTTCCGGGACTTCCGTAATTGTAGAAGAAATTAATGCTATCGTTTAATGTTGTATTATCACCCATTTCCCAAATTGTACTCACAATGTTTTGAGCGTTATTGATGACAAATTGAGCCCCTTGGGCACACTCTCCTGCTTGTTGTACCCAATCTGGATTTCCACTCGGACCACCAATAGTCACATAATCGATGAGCACTGAATCATCAGTACAGCCGTTGACATCGGTAACTTGTAATATTAAGTCGTAAGTTCCCGGGAAAACGTAGGTAGTACTTGGATTTTGCAAACTAGAAGAATTACCATTACCAAACGACCATTGCCAATTCGTAATTGGTCCTGCAGAAAATGAAGAATCAACAAAGTTGGCAAATAGCGGAGGACAAACATATTCGCCGTTTTGTCCAATTGCGGCACCAGAGAAAGAATAATTAGGAATTGCCCATGGAATGGAGACACTTAATAAATTACTAATCGTATCTGTACATCCGTTAGAGTCTGCCACTACAAGGTAAATTGGCGTAACTTCATTTGTCTGTCCGAAAACAATATTATTTGCTTCGTAAATTGTTGAAGCATTGATTGTCGTTGAGACAGCCGAAGAAGTTGTCGGGTTTTCCGTAAACCATTGGTAACTCAAATTCCCGGCTCCCGATGATGTGTTGATTGTGATTAATGAGTCACCATTGCAAATTATATTTTCCATTGAAAAACTTGCAAACGGTTTTGTTATTATAATCGGATTGGATGTAGTAGAGGCCGTACATCCAAATTCATCAACAACTGTCATCAAAACATAATTATTCCCTTGGTTATAAAACGTTAGATTTGATGTATTAGGATTCTGAAGAGGCGGTGTGTACGGAATGTAGTCTACCGTATCTGTTTGATTATTGTATGTGAATGTATAGTAATCAATGGGAATTCCACTGAACGGAATAGAGCCATTTGTGAGAGAAACGGTGAATGGTGCACAGCCAACTGTTGGATCAGGACTTAAAGACAGTACAGGGAAAGGTGAAGGCAGAACAGTGATTGGAAGTGTAGCTTGATCGGAACATCCCACACTGTTTGTAGCAGTTAAAGTTATTGTATAGTTTTGGATACCAAAAAATGGAGCCGTGTAGGCATAATATGCCGTATCTCCCATATTTACCAATGCGGGAGGATTATTTCCCATATTAAACTCCCAGGAAACCAGTGGGTGAGGGCTCGGTAAATCCAGCCAAGTATCGCTGTTATCATACATCGCTAAGGAATCTCCTTGACAAATGGTATCATTTGAATACGTGAAGTTGGCAGTTACATTTGACACATTTACAATATTGGTTGTACTATCACTACAACCCGTTGTGTAATTATGTATTACCTGTTCCACGGTGTAGCTCCCGTAGTTTGAGAAAGTATGATTGGTATTCCCTGCGTTGGCGTCGTCCAGTTCTGGATCGTCAAACGAAACATCGGGCGTACCGTCGCCCCATTCCCAGGTCATATAAACATCATCACTTGTTTCTCCATGCGTCGAGAGATCAGTCATGTTATTTAGCACTGGAATACCTTGATTACAAAATAGTGTTGTTTGAGGAGCAAAATTGGCAATAGGCGCAAGGATATATACCATGTCTTGAATTTCCACTGTATCCTTACATCCCCTGTAGTCAATAACCAATTGTACGTCAAAATAACCTGTATCAGAGGTGAATTGATAAGATGGGTTTTGTTCGTTCGAGGTTCCTTCCAAAAAATCCCAATAATAGGTAATTTCAGATGAATCCGGGAATGATGGGTTTGTAACGACAAAGGAGGTAAACTCGAAATCAGTTTTGATACAGTTTATGGTGGTATCCACTGAAAATCCCATGTCTAATATTTCACCAACTTTCACGTATTCCTCTTGAGTAGCCGTACCCGTGCATCCATTTTGTGTGGTGAGGGTTAAGGATATGTCATAAACACCAACACCATATTCTATGTATGGTGGAGTTTGACCAGACCAAGTGCTCGGGGTTCCTCCTGGAAAACTCCATTCCCATGACACGATAGGATTGTTTGGATAAGGAGTTTGTCCGGGATTATTAAAAAGTACCGTTAACGGATCACAACCTCCTAATGGAGTGCCAGTGAAAACAGGCACTAAATCAATTACAGTGATTATGCCTGGAAGAGTTACTGACCCTGTACAGCCATTGGCTGTGGTCATAGACAGCGTTACATTGTAATTGCCGTTATTTTCATAAGTGTGCGAGGGAGATAATAGGTTTGAAGTATTATTTGATGACGAGGCGTCCCCAAAATCCCATGAATAACTGACTCCGTTTGAGGAGAGATTATTAAAAGTAACTGTTGATGGAGCACAATTTATGACAGGATTTGCAGAAAAAGATGGTTGAGGTACGGTTTCAACAGTAATGCTCTGACCGTAACTGCCGACGCACCCAGAAATTGTATTTTGTGAGGTTAATTGAATGTTGTAGGTCCCTGGGGTATCAAACGTAAAACTTGGGTTTTGCAAACTACTCGTTCCCAGACCCCCAAAATTCCAAGACCATTGATTTGCACCTGCAGTTGAATTATCTGTGAAATTTACCGTTTGACCCGAACATATTATATTCGGAGTAGTAAATGAAGTTTGATAATTTGAGACTACAACTGGTTGAGCTGCCGTATCTGAACAACCCGAAGATGTATTAACAGCAATTAATGAAGTATTGTAAGTCCCAGGTGTTGTGTAGGTTTGTGAAGGCGGATTTGCAAGAGTGGATGTCTGTGAATTGCCAAAATTCCACGAGTAGTTGATGTTGGCGCCCGATGAACTGGTATTAATGAAAGAAACAGAAAGGGGCAGAGTACAACTTAACCCACTCACAGTATAACTCACGTTTGGAGATGGTAAAATGGTTATGTGATTTGGCTTAACCTCAGCATCAGCGATTCCACTGGCATTTGTGACTACCAAGGTGACGGTGTACGTGCCTGAATTCGAGTAACTGTGCGTTACAGTGGTACCTACTCCGGTTGAACCGTCTCCGAAATCCCATACATAATTTGTTATGGCTGGGCCCCCATTCGCGTTGGACGTACTGTTGAAGGATATAGGAACGTTTGAGCACGCAGAGGTTGGATTAGCTGTAAAATTTGCAATCGGAGACTGACCCAATAAAAAATCGTAGGACAGTACTAAGAAGAGTATAGATAGAATTAATCGAAAACTTTTCATATTTAACTAGTGTATTAAGCGATACAAAGATAATAAACAATTGACGTTATCAAGTTTTTTAAAGTTGCATAAAATGGTTTAAGTAATAATTAATTAATTTTGTTTAAATTTTTTCAAAAAATGCATAAAAGAATTATACTTTACATTTTTTTCTCTACGAGTTTCCTGTGTTTTTCTCAGTCAAAACAACCTAAAATTATCGTGGGTATTGTTATTGATCAGATGTGCTATGACTATCTCTACAGGTTTCAGGATAAGTTTTCACAAACTGGATTTCGGAAATTAATGGATAAGGGAACTAATTGCCGAAGCACAAATTACAATTATGTTCCAACATATACGGGTCCTGGTCATGCGTCAATTTTCACTGGAACAACTCCGGATGATCATGGAATAGTTGGAAACGAATGGTATGCTAGAAATTCTAAAAAAGTAGTGAATTGTGTTGCTGATAATTTATACCAATCAATTGGTACCACTTCGAACGAAGGAAAATGTTCACCAAGAGCACTTAAAACGTATACGATAACAGATCAACTAAAATTGACTTATCCATCAGCGAAGGTTATTTCAGTTAGTATAAAAAATAGGGGTGCAATTTTACCCGGTGGTCATTTGAGTGACGGTTCTTATTGGTTCGATTACAGCTCGGGAAAAATGATAACTAGTTCTTTTTATAAAAAGGTGTTACCAACTTGGGTAGAGGATTTTAACAAAAAAGAATTCCCAAAAAATGCACTAAAGTTAACATGGAACACGCTTTATCCTATCGAAAGTTATACGGAAAGTGGACCAGATAATTCGCCCTATGAAGAACTACTATCAACAAAAAAGGAACCTACATTTCCTTACAATTTTGCGGAACTAAGTAGCGATTTGAAAGATTTTTCCCTTTTTACGGTCTCGCCCTTCGCAAATACATTTCTTACCAACTTCGCATTAGAAGCTATTTCAAATGAAAATATGGGAACCGATAAACAACCGGATTTTCTCTGTGTAAGTTATTCCACACCAGATATTGCCGGACACGCTTTTGGACCCTATTCCGTTGAAATTGAAGATCTCTATTTGCGTTTAGATCAAGATATTTCAAGATTGTTAACATATCTGGAAGACAATTTTGGAAAAAATGGTTTTACATTGTTTTTAACTGCCGATCATGCGGTAGTTCCGGTACCGCAGTATTTAATGGACAAAAATCTACCCGGTGGATACATCTTCCTCGATGAAAAAATGGCTCAGTTAAGAAAAAGCGTTAAGGAGAAATTTGAGGTAGATGTTGTAGAGGTGGAGGAAAATCAAAACATATATTTAAATTACAATTTGATAGATTCTTTACGTCTATCAAGAAGAGCTGTTGAAACTTTTATTTCAGATGAAATTAAAATTTGGAAAGGGGTAAAAGACGTCTTTTCAACAGATGATTTTAAGAAAAAATCAGATAAAAATTGGGTTGGAATGGTCGCGAGAGGTTACAGCACTGATAGGAGCGGGGACATCATCTACTTATTGGAACCAGGTTATTTACCAAAGAGTACAGATACGCCCTCTGCCCACCAAGGGACAAGTCACGGTTCAGCTTTCAATTACGATTCTCATGTTCCGTTAATTTGGTTTGGAGCAGGGATACGAAAACAAGATATTTTTAGACCAATTGAAATTATTGATATTGCACCAACTCTAACTCATCTTCTTAATCTGCAACGAACGGGAGCCATGACGGGAAATCCTATTGTTGAAATTCTTAATCGTAAATGAGTTACTAAAAATTTCATGTTCGAAACTCTTCAAATTTATTAATTTAACGAAGGCTCATTAAGGTAAATTCGATTGTGAATTTATTAAAAAGATATGAATCTTTAATTATTGCCGCTAAACTGGGATCGGCAATCCCAGTTTGTATCTATTATTCAAGTCTAAAGCAGGAAACCGGATTGGTCGATGCGCCCTCTTATGTATGGATTCTTGCTTTAACCTACACTGCATTGCAGTTTCTAAATAAACAGGTAGTTCCTGAAATACCTTCGTTAGTCTCTTTGTTTTATTATGGTGGGTTACTTGCAATAGGTTTGCCGGTATTTTTAGTTACTAAATTTAAAGAAGTAGATTGGTTGTTGTTTTCAAAAATAGGTTGCTGGTTTTTAATTCTTTCTGTCTTATTGCAGATGGGAAAAACTGTTCAACAAAAAAATAAAACTGCATGAAAGTTCATTTCATTGCTATTGGTGGGAGTGCAATGCATAATTTAGCAATTGCATTAAATCGCAAAGGATATCTGGTTACTGGATCAGATGATGAGATATTCGAGCCCTCTCGAACGAGATTAAGCAACGAAAGGATTTTACCTTCAGATATGGGTTGGAATCCTGAAAAGATCAATTCTAATTTGGACGCTATAATTCTCGGAATGCATGCTCGTGAGGATAATCCCGAATTGCTTCGTGCCAAAGAATTGAATATTCCTATATTCTCTTATCCGGAATACCTATATGAACAATCGAAAAATAAAATGAGGATTGTAATTGGAGGTAGTCATGGAAAAACAACAATTACCTCGATGATCTTACATGCTTGCCGTGAACTTGGAAAGGAAGTTGATTATATGGTTGGTGCACAATTGGAAGGATATGATTGTATGGTTAAACTTTCCGAAGATGCGAAAGTGATTATTTTAGAAGGTGATGAGTATTTGAGTTCACCGATTGATCGAAGGCCGAAATTTCATTTGTATAAACCCGACGTGGCTCTTTTGAGCGGAATTGCTTGGGATCACATAAATGTTTTTCCAACTTTTGAAAACTACGTTTCTCAATTTGATGTTTTCTGTGAGTTGATTGAACCGAACGGAAAGTTAATTTACAATCAGCAAGATGAAGAAATCGTCAAATTAGCTGAAAAGCATAAAAATAAAGTTGAAGTAGTTGGATACAATACACCAATCTACGAAGTAAAGGATTTTGGAACGCGTTTACAGTTGAATTCACAATCGTACGATTTAAAACTTTTTGGTGAGCATAACCTTCAAAATTTGATGGGAGCCATGCATGTTTGTGAATCAATTGGGATATCGAATCGTGATTTCCTTTCTTCTATGTCAAATTTTACGGGTGCCGGTAAACGTTTACAGAAAGTGGTGGAATCCCATGATTTTATCATGTTTAAAGATTTTGCGCACTCCCCTTCAAAATTAAAAGCAACAACCAAAGCTGTCAAAGAACAATTTTCTTGTCGTAAGTTGATTGCTTGCATGGAGTTACATACGTTCTCCTCCTTGAAAAAAGAATTCTTACCACATTATAAAAATTGTATGCAGATGGCTGACGAGGCGCTGGTGTATTTCAGTCCGTCCGTTGTGGCACATAAAAAATTAGAGTCCATTTCAAAGGAACAAGTTTTTGAGGGATTTGGAGGTGGAATTACGGTTGCTATAAAAACACAGGAGGTTTTGAATTTTATCAAACATAATGTATCTGAAAATTCCGTTTTGCTGATGATGTCCTCTGGGAATTTTGATGGCATCGATTATGATAAATTAGGTTCTAACTTAACTCTAAAGTAGTATGAAAAATAGCGTAATTTTTTTATTTATTATCGCCTTGGCTGTTACAAATAGTTGTAAAAATTCAGAGGCATTTTCTAAACAATCAGTTAAATCTTTGATGAAAGTGGAAACGGTCAGTTACAAATCATCCTTTAATTCAGACCTTTCTAACGGAATTTTTCTTCTGTATGATTTGAAAGAGAATAAATTAATTGAATACAAAGGGTTGCAAAAAGATACTATGTTAATACCTGCTTCAACTTTTAAAATTCCAAATTCTTTGATTGGTTTAGAAACAGGAGCTGTAAAAGATGAATTGACCGAATTCCAATGGAACGGAAAAACCTATCGAAACCAATCTCGGAACAAAGAACAAAATTTGATAGAGGCATGTCAAAATCCTACTGTCTTATATTTTTATGAATTGGCCAGAAAAATGGGTGAGAGGCACATGAGAAAGTTTATGGCTCAATTTAATTATGGAAATCAAAATACCGGTGGTAGAATTGATCAGTTTTGCTCATCTGGCGATTTACGTATTTCTCCTCTGCAGCAATTGGATTTTTTGAAAGGGCTGTGGGATGAGGAGTTGAAATTATCCAAAAAGACTATCAAAACTAAGAATAAAGAGTTTTTGGTGGAAAAGAGAGGCGAATCAACACTGTATGCTAAAACAGGATGGGGATTCACAGATGGCTCTGATGTTGGTTGGTACATGGGCGTAGTTGAAAATGGGAACTCCACTTATTTATTTGTCCATGTTCTCGTTTCCAAAGATTCTCGGTTGGAGTTGTTCAGTGAAGCCAGAAAATCCATCGCTCGAAAAATTTTAGCTGAAAAAGGAATTCTGTAATCGTTGGGAATTAATTGAAAGGGTAAAAAAAGATAACATCTTCATTTTTATTAGGATCAAAATTTTTTTTAATAATCTTATCAGCCAAGTATTCCGCTTTTACAGAATGGTATTTTTGCATGGAACCAATCATAAATAAATCGAAAAGGAAAGACAATTTTTGAGCGATAAATTCTCCCGGACGAGATTCATTTCTTTTTCCAATGAGCATTCCAGGTCGGTAGATTAGAGTTGTTGGAATTCCTGCCGCTAAAACACCTTCTTCCGCTTCACCTTTGATTCTGTTGTAGTTGATTGCTGAAAGTTTGTTGGCTCCAATTGCAGAGATTAAATGATAGTGTTGGATACCGTTTCTTTTACTAATTTTCGCCAAACGAATAGGGATATCTCGATCAATTTTCTCGTATTCTTTCACATCGGGCGTTTTAGCTTTTGTTGTTCCAATGCAACAAATGATCGCAGCACCATGGATTGAGTTTTTCAAATCTTCTTCCTTTTCAAAATCAACAACATAATTCATTACTTTCGGCGACGGAATATCGATTTTTTCTCGAGTTAATACGTTGATTTTCTTTATTTTTTCTTCTGCAAGAAGCTGAGTTAGAACTGCACTTCCAACTAATCCTGTTGCGCCAACTAATGTGATTTCCATTTTTTTTCCCAAAAATACAACGAACTGTGTAAGTGGAATAGATAATTTTTCTTTTTGTTTGCGTATTTTCGTAGAACCTATCTAACAAATTGGAAATTAACAGGCTCAAACTTGCCCACTTCGGGAATATTGAATTACTCGCAAAACAAGTGGTTGAGGGTTTTATTACAGGTTTGCATAAAAGTCCGTTTCATGGTTTTTCTGTTGAATTTGCTGAGCACAGAATCTATAATAAAGGCGAATCTACACGACACATTGATTGGAAATTATTTGGTAGGACAGAAAAATTATTTACCAAAAAGTATGAGGAGGAAACAAATTTACGTTGTCAAATTATCATTGATGATTCCAGTTCTATGTATTTCCCGAAGGACGATGGGATTTCCAAGTTTGAATTTTCGGTATATGCTGCCGCAAGTTTGATTGAGTTATTGAAAAAGCAACGAGATGCCGTTGGACTATCGCTCATTTCTGATCAAATTGATGTGCATACACAAGCGAAATCTTCCATTGCACATCACCGTTTTTTATATGCTGAATTGGAGAAACGAATGATTTCTTATGATCCAAACCAGAAAAAAGCAACGAATATCGTTCAATCCTTGCATGATATCGCAGAATTGGCACACCGAAGAAGTTTAATCATCGTTTTTTCAGACTTATTGGATGATCCTGAAAAAGTAGATGAATTATTTCGCGCGCTCGAACACATGCGCCATAATAAGCACGAAGTCATTCTATTTCATGTTATCGATGGAAAAAAAGAGCTTGAGTTTGAATTAGGCAATCGACCGTTCAATTTAGTAGATATGGAAACCGGTGAGCGTATGAAAATTCAACCGGCCGAAGTGAAAGAAAGCTATAAAAAAGCGGTTACTGCCTATTTTGAGGAATTGAAAATGCGCAGTATCAACAACCGAATAGATTTCATGCCAGCAGATATTCACGAAGGATACAACCAAATACTCTTGCAATATTTCTTGAAGCGGCAGAAAATGTTTTGATCTTTATGTAAAAATTTTATTAGAAATTTTTCGAGTCAAATTAGTATCTTTTTTGTTTCTAAATCTTTAAACATTGTTATTTCTTACAGATATTACTATTTTTTCTGTTTGAAAAAATATGCTTTAATTAAGATATTATTCTAATTTTCAATTAATTGTAATCTGAGAACATTTAAATTTTGATTATGAGTAATCAAATGGCTCTTGGTGGAATGTTGGGTCTTTTAATTGCTTACACGGTCTTTGTTGTGATAATAAGTTTGGCTATATCCATTGCCTCTTGGAGCACACGTTCATTAAAAGAAAGCCAACTTAGTTCACGATTCAAAATATCCATTTTACAAAACTGCAATTCAAAAACTAATTAAAAAAGCTGTTTGTATTAAGTTTTTGTGAAGAATCCTTTTCCTGCTCACAACGGCACTTTTAAACATCAAAATGTGGATACTAACAATATGTTAAAATGCTAATATTCAGTTAGTAAAATGATAAATACAATATAAAATTGTCTTAAATGAAATTGTTAAATATCTCAGCAACTTTGACAACAAAATAGTAAAAATGGAAAAAAGAAACATTGATTTAGTGGTTATTTCTGATGTTCATCTGGGCACTTATGGTTCTCGAGCCATGGAACTTGAACTTTATTTAAGATCAATTCAACGAAAAAATTAGTACTCAATGGAGATATTATCGATATCTGGCAATTCAGCAAGCGTTATTTCCCAGAAAGTCATTTACGAGTTCTAAAAGCTATTATTTCATTTATGGAGCAGGGAACTGAGGTAGTTTATATTACAGGAAATCACGATGAGATGCTGCGGAAATTTAAAGGTTTAACCCTTGGTAATTTTAAAATTGCAAACAAACTTGTGCTAAACCTTCCAACAGGAAGAGCTTGGATTTTTCATGGTGATGTTTTCGATACAACTATGAAGCATTCAAAATGGTTGGCAAAACTCGGAGGAAAAGGGTACGATTTGCTGATCATCATTAATACTTTTATGAATTGGATTAGTCAAAGACTTGGGAGAGGAAGAGTTTCATTTTCAAAAAAGATTAAAGACAGTGTCAAAGGAATTATCAAATATGTGAATGATTTTGAGAATACAGCTGTTGAAATCGCAATTGAAAATGACTATCAATATGTTGTTTGTGGGCACATTCACCAACCTAAAATCAGAGAAATCAAGGCAAAAAACAATAAAAAGGTAACCTATTTAAATTCAGGTGATTGGGTTGAAAATTTAACTGCTTTGGAATACAATAATCAAGAATGGAATTTATATGAACATCAGAAAAACACTTTTATAATAAAAGAAGAATCAATAACCGACAAAAGTTTACAAAATATTGATCTCAATTATAATTTCCTTCTAGAAGAACTACTCACTAACAATTAAAAGAGATGAAAATACTTTACGGAATTCAAGGTACTGGTAATGGGCATTTAAGCAGAGCTGAGGATGTCGTACCGGCTCTTCAAAAAATAGGAGATGTTGATGTTTTAGTGAGTGGAAATCAATCACAAGTTAAAACCCAATTTACTATTGATTATCAGAGAAAGGGACTTACATTTTACACATCAAAAAATGGAGGAATCAACGTTGGGAAAAGTATTTCAAATTTTCGATTGGCAAATTTCATTCGAGAAATTCGGGATTTTCCAGCAAAAAAATATGATCTAATTATTTCTGACTTTGAACCAATTTCGGCTTGGTCAGCTATGTTAAAAAACGTTCCGTGCATTGAATTAAGTCACCAAGCAGCAGTTTGCCACCCTTCCTCGCCGAAATACGATAAAAGTGATTTTCTTGGTAATTATGTTTTAGAACATTATTGTCCAGCGAGAACAAAGTATGGATTTCATTTTCAATCCTATGATAAATCGATTTTTGAACCCGTTATTAGAAAATCAATTCGCGAATGTCTTCCTACAACTGAAAATTACTTCATGGTTTATCTACCTGCTTATCACGATGATTCAATTTTTAAAGTGCTTTCTTGTTTTGATGTTAAATGGCAGGTTTTTTCAAAACACACAAAACAATCCTACACCCGACATAATGTTGAATTTCAGCCTATTGACAACACGAATTTTTTGAGTTCTTTTCAAAATTGTGAAGGTGTTTTGTGTGGTTCAGGATTCGAATTACCTGCAGAGGCGTTATACCTAGGAAAGAAATTATTGGTAATTCCAATGAAAGGTCAGTTCGAACAACAATGCAACGCGGCTAGTTTAAAAAAAATTGGAATTACTGTATTGCCGGAATTGAATTTAATTCATCACAGAGCCATCCAAAATTGGTTAACAATAACAAAACCTGTGCAATTAAACTACTCGAGTAATTTGGATGCTGTAACAGAAAAAATCATAGTAGATTTCGAGCATCAAAACATCCCTAAACCTGAGTTAACGAAACCACTTTTCAATCTTGAATTTTATAAACCTTTCTTGTAAAAATGAGACCTAGACATACTCGTAAAATTAATTTTGCCACTTGGATTTCTATACTTTCACTTGCGCTTTCTATTTTTCAACT
>Ga0194119_10006862_pt1 | contig 16310 bp, 16 predicted proteins | sample TA2MahC100mmetaG_FD_148620 | JGI IMG/M metagenome (GOLD analysis project Ga0194119, IMG submission 148620) | Freshwater microbial communities from Lake Tanganyika, Tanzania - TA2015018 Mahale Deep Cast 100m | ecosystem: Environmental > Aquatic > Freshwater > Lake | place: Tanzania: Lake... | reverse complement strand
TTTTGAGTATAATATTTGAAATACCTTCAATATATCCAGTTCTTCCAGTATTTTCTAAATCCTCAAGATTGAACTGAATGGAACTAACAAAATCAGTGATGTTCATAGCATTTTGACAAGTATCATTCAAATAAAAATTAAGATTAAATTGATTATTATTAGTTGTATTATTATTACCAGCTTTCTTAGCTAATTCATTCATAGTTTTACTTTGTTCTAACATCAATAATTTAAATTCTGAATTCTCTTTCATTAAGTATTGAATCAATTCTTTATCATTCATTTCTTTTAGTGTTTCATCTTTATTTTCTACTAGTGTATTACATGTTTTTTTATGTCTCCATAACCCTTGTCTATGTTTATATTCTTTACCACAAGAACATATAAAATTATCATGGTATGATAAATGTTTAATATTTGTTGTATGAATAGCAGCAGAATTTGTTGTGACATTGTAATCATTTGTAACCTTTTTATGTTTTGATGATAAATTATGATCATTATAACTGCTCCTCTTAGATGTTCCATAGTCACAATATTTACAGTAAAATTTGAAAGCAGAATTTTGGCAGAATTTGTCCCCTAAAGTTGCCATATTGTAACCATAGAAAATTATTCTAAGTTGTTTTTGCAAAAAAATTATCGTAACAAAGTTATAGTTATTTTTTTTGTGATTGAGAGCATAATGGTCTAAAATCTCAACTTTGATGGTATTTTTGAAAAAGTATTTTGGTTTTTAAATTTTGGACATTTATTTTTGTCCATTTTTCAAAAGTCCTCCGACTTTTTTATAAGAATTTTCAAACAATATATATTATTTTTACACCTTTGGACATTTTTACAGCTTTGCAAGAAACTTGTAAAAACGCCGATTATAAATTTTTAGTTACACCATTATATTTAACGTTTAATAAAAAATTGAAATACTTTTTATGTTTTAATAAAAGACATAAAAGACATAAAATATATTAAGTTTGAGTAAGACAAACAAATTTTAAAAAGATGCCGAAAACATACACAACAGGTGCTAGTACAAAGAGAACAACCGATATGAAGTTCCCTGTAAAAGTAGATGGGACAAAGGATAATAGATACTCCACTCCTCAATTTACAAAAAAAGATGGAACAAGAGACATGAGAACAACACTTACATGTAATAGAAAATAATAAAAATAGAAAGTTGATATTTCATTAACCAATGAAGAACTTGGATGGTCGGGAAGCGAAGACTGGACTTCTGATATAGAAATACATTACACAGACTTATATGGATTAAGTGATTGTGAACTACTTACACATATAAACTCACCAAAAACAATTAGAAAATATAATGAAAAATGTAGAGTAAATTTAGCAGTAGAATATAGTTATATTGTGCGGTATAGTACAGTTACTTTTGGATTGTAATTTAATTAATAATTATAAAAATAAAAATGAGGGAAACCTCTTTTTTATTCGGCGTTTTTACAAGTTTCTTGCAAAGCTGTAAAAATGTCCAAGGGTGTAAAACTACTTAAAGAGCCTTTGGGTATAATTTGTCACTCATTTATTAAATTTGTCACTCATTTATGTAATTTGTTACTCATTTCTTTACACCCTTGAAGATTTTACAGCTTTGCAAGAAACTTGTGAAAACCAGCACGTTTTTTACACCTTTTTGTATTTACTGCGTTTCGGCGAAGCACATAGTATTATTAAATTCTGTATTTCTTCTTTTAATTCTGAGACTCATTTGTTTGTCTTCGGGACTCACTCATAAAGATTCATTGTGTGAAGTTGGAAAAATCAAGGAAACCATTACTTATGTTATTAAATCATTATATTGTTTTACAAAATATAAAATGGGCGTTTTTACAAGTTTCTTGCAAAGGTGTCCAATGGCGTCAAATGGTGTCCAATGGCGTCAAATGGTGTCCAATGGCGTCAAATGGTGTCCAATGGCGTCAAATGGTGTCCAATGGCGTCCAATGGTGTCCAATGGCGTCCAATGGCGTCCAATGGCGTCCAACGGGGTATAATTTGTCACTCATTTCTTTAATTTGTCACTCATTTCTTTAATTTGTCACTCATTTCTTTAATTTGTCACTCATTTACATAAATGAGTAGTCTGTATAATATAGTATCTATAGTATCACATATTATCACATAGTAGTATCACATAGTAGTATCACATAGTAGTATCACATAGTAGTATCACATAGTAGTATCACATAGTAGTATCACATAGTAGTATCACATAGTAGTAACTAAAATATATTTCTTTATAAAGTTGTTTCTTTATAATTCTTTTTACATAATCAAAATCTCATCTTGATATTATTTTCAATATAAGTAATTGTTCCATTTTCATAAGTTTCTTGCAAAGCTGTAAAATGTTCAAGGGTGTATATATCAAGAAATAAAATTGAAAAAAAAATTGAAAAGTATTTAAACTGTATAATTGAATTTAGTGCAAATTATAGAAAGTTCAAAATAGTCCCTTAATAACTTAGTAAAAATGTCTGTTATTAATAGTTTAATGATACCTTGTGTTGAAATTCAATATAATCAAACATATATAGCAAATGTGTTATGGTACCAAAACATTGCAAAGGCAAGTAGTATTACATTAATTCCGTATATACAAAATTCAGTTTTATGTAATATCGCATACATTGAGATTGCTGAATGGTGTGATACTGAATCAGCGTATAAGTTAATTAATTGTTTAAAAAGCCCAAATAGAGAAGCTCGTCTAGTTTATAATTTAGATGACTGGTGGACGATTGAATTAAATAGGCATAACAATGGTAAAATAAAAGTAGGTTCTTATACAGTAGATTTCGATTTGGATTATTTTAATAAAGATGAAGTTCAAACAGCGCCTTGTACTGATGATGAAGAAGAGTAAATATGCTGTGTTGTGATGAATAGTTTTACGAGTGTATTATACAGCTTTGTGATACAGTACAATTAAAATAATAAAAATGTAATTTACGCTTTCAGATATTTTGGTGTGTAAATATATATATAGCACAACAATACTAATAAGTGTAAATACTACAAAACCCAAAACCCAATACTATAATACTACAAAACCCCAAAACCCAATACTATAATACTATAATACTACAAAACAAAATTTACTGGTATCCAAAAATATGTCTAATATTATTTCTTTTTATATCTTGTATTTTATTTACGTATGTTTCTAACGTGATAGGATTGATTTCCGCAGCGTCTTCCTTCTTGAATCCAGTCATTTCAAATTTGAATACATCAACAGACTTGGTCTGTCCAATGCGATGACATCTGGCAATAGCTTGGTCCTCAATACATGGATTCCAATGTGGGGATACAAAGTAGACCTCAGAGAAATTATGTTGAAGATTTAATCCTTCGCATCCGGATTGAATTTGGACAACAAGTGCATCGACTGGTTGTCCGGCAAGCATATCAAATTTATCGGCACAAGAATTGCGTCCATCAAAAATGACTACACGTAACATACCCCCTTGACGAAGTCTCTCGGCAATAGCATCAATTTCGCTCTTAAACTGACAAAACACAATCTTACCTTTGCGATTATCTTTGCGTTCAAGTATTAATTGAATAACAGCATCTAATTTGCTGGAATAACTAAGCGCTTCCATTAAGTCATAGTCAATCAAGCCCATTTTATAAAATGGTTCAATATTTTTATACATCAAATTAGCCATAATACAAGTTTGTCTTGCTCTAAGTAATGCGACCAAAAGTCCGCCTTTTTCAAATACTTTAGCGATGTTTGTACGGGTTGATGAAGAAACATGAGTATGTTCTGGAATAAGAGAATGAATTTGTTCTGCGAGCATCATTTCTTTGGGATTCTTCCAATCAACAATACGCTGTTCATAGTTTACAGGTGGTAAATCAATACCGACAAGCTGCTTGGTTCTGCGTAATACAAAGTTGCGTTGAATGATGTGTAAATTGTCATTATTCTTGTAGAATGATGGCTTAATTCCTGCTACGTTGCAAAGGTTATAAAAATCTTGCTTTTTATTTTGAATAGGTGTACCAGTAACAAGCCAACGTATACGTGCTTTAATCTGTTTACAATTACGGTAGCATCTGGTATTTGAGTTACGAAGATGATGTGCCTCATCAAATATAACTCTATTCCAAGTAACATTTTTTAAAATACAATTATCAGGCAAAAGTGTATTGTATGTGGTTAATACAATAGTAGATTTATTGATGTTTTCAAAAGTAATATTCTTCTTATCTTTGCCATAAAATAGTAGTGCTTTGTGACCAGATGTAGTGTATATTGTATTAAACCACTGATTAATTAATACACGAGGAACAACAATGAGTGTACGAGGCAAATAGTTTGTGAACATTGTACCAATCATTGTAATAGTCTTTCCTAATCCCATTTCGTCAGCGATAAATCCTCCTCTTGTATCAATATCAGCATGATGTTGAGGTCTTAGCTCATTACTTATACACCATTTAACTCCATCATACTGATACTGCTTGAATTGAAATTTAGCGTTTTCTAAAAGATAATGAAATCGCTCCATACGCTTCTGAATACGCGTCTCAAATGTTACAGTGTTTGAAACAATGTGGGTCATAATTTAAAAACTTGAAGTAAATTTTTGAATGAAGTAATTGTTATTAACCTATAAATTTAGTAAAAATTTCAATTTTTTACAATATACAATATAAATTTAATGAACAAAAATTAGTTATAATTTTGTAATTTGTAAAAAAATGTAAATTAATATAAGTTATAATGTCATCTCGAAAAATCGAAAACCCCGAACAATTCCGTTTGAATATTAGAGGAAAACTTAATGAAATTATAGAAAATGAAAAACATAGCACCAATTTAGAAAAGGGAATGTTTAATTATGCTTTAAAAGAAGCTTCAAGTAGAAAAGTTGTAAAAAAATGGGACAATCAATACTTCGTTCAAATTTATATTGATAGATTAAATATAATAATTTCAAAATCGGCGTTTCGGCGAAGCACAGTAAATGTTAAAAGGTGTAAAAAGTGTAAAATATAATTACATTTATGGTGTAACAAATTTACAATAGATGTAGTTATAACATGATGTTTTATAGTTTTCTTCTACGAGCTAAATATGCAGCAGCAGATGTCCCAACAATCCCATAAGCGGTATGTGGTTTATATATAAATGTGCCTTTACTAGATGTATAACATAATGTATTTGAACATCCATTATATGTTTTATTATATGGAAGGAAAGTAGTATCAAACATAGTAATATAATAACCAGAACGATGTAACAGATTTTGTGGATATGCAGTAACATTGCTATTTGATGAATTTTCTAATATAGAACCAATAAATGAATTAGTTTTTAACATTATATATACTATTAGTTAATATATTTTATTATGAAATAGTAATATAAATTTCCCTTAGGAAGGGATATGTATTTTATGCAACTTTTTTTCCACAAGCACTACATCCTGGTTTAGCCTTATAAACTCGGTTAATCATAGGTGCGTTTAATGGAATATGTTTAGGAATAGATGAAATAGCTGGTCTAGAACTAATTGAATTAATCCCCCCAGTTGTACCTACAGATGGATATCTAGAATTATTAAATGTCATTTTAAAACGATTACTCATATATTTTACAAAGATTTTAATTTTGTAATATTCTAAATAATGCTTTTAGCGGAAGCTAAGTTTAATAATTAACAATAGTCACTGTTTTCATCAAATAATGTAGTAAATTGTGTTAGATAATCAGATTTAAGTGTTTGTTCTAAAGATGTTTCATCGCTATCACAATTATCACAATTAAAATAAATAATCATGTCACAATAAGAAAAAATCCGTGTAAGCCCATCATCAAATTTAACAACATAATTATCATTATTTATAATTTCAATGATTTCACCCTTATATAAAGTAGTATCATTATCATATTTTCTAGCCCATACAAAATCCCCAACATTAAATGTATATCTAACAGATAAAATATGTTCTTGTATAGCATTTAAATCAGAGCCATATATACGTTTATCTTGTATAGAATTATCTGCAATATCAGGACAATCACATCCATTAATAATGGATGTTTTAACAATTTTACCACCATAAATAGGTTCTGTTCGGTTAAATGGAATAGGTGCTCCATATCCAGGTGGAATAATTCCACGTCTAAGAGGAGCTCTTCCTTTAAGTTTATTAAGATAACGGTCATATGAGTTATGTTTAATATCTACTCCTACTCCTCCAGGTGACATTGCTCCAGGTCTATGTCTAGTTATAGTATGACGAGTGCTACTAGTATGATAAGTGCTTCCTGAAGCAACCTTAGTTGTTTGATGAGCTGGTCTGGCTCGATCACTCATTTGATTCCAATTAACACGAGCAGAAGCAATATATGGAGTTCCATCTAGCTCAACTAATTGTTGATGATTTAAAGGTTTTTGATAACTAGATAAACCTGCTAAATTCATAGTGTATAAAGAAGCATATACCCTTACAGTATTTTGTATTAATTTTTGTCTTTGATATTGTGATGCAGGATTATTACTGGCTAAGTTATTATTACATCCTCTACAAGTGCCGTATCCACACTGGTCGACTTTATCCACTTGTGTGCTTCCATTTTGTGTTTGATAAATATCAATAGGATTTTGATAAAATAAAACAGGGCTCAGTAAATTAATACCTAATAAACTTTGAGTTGTCATTTATATAGATAATTATTATTTTATAAAAATATATTGAAAAAATTGATTTGAATAAAATATAATTTATATAAATAAAATAATAAGAATGGAATTGTCTATACAAGCTGTAACAAATAAATTTTGTTGTGCTGTTTGTAATAAACAGTATACAAGAAAATCATCATTAGATAAACATAATATTTTATGTGATTTTAAGATGAAAACAAAGCGTGAACATCAAATAGAAATAGAAGAATTAGGTGATGTTCCGAGCCATTTTCAGTTGGTTAAAATTGTTCAAGAATTGACATTAAAGATTATTAAAATGGAAGAAAAGATGAAAAAAATGGAAAATTGTATTGATATAAAAAAGCGTAAGTTAAATGTAGTAATGTGGCTTAATGCTAATGTAAATCCAACAATAGGATTTTTAGAATGGGTTCATACATCTGTAATAGTTAAACCAGAACATTTTGAGAATTTGATGGAGAATACAATATTTAATACAATACAACAGATTTTTGAGGATAATTTATCAGAAAAAGCAGATTTTGTATATCCAATAAGTTGTTTTTCGGAAAACGTGGGATTATTTTATATTTGCGATAAAAAAGAAGATGGTTCTGCTGAATGGAGGGAATTAGTATTAACAGATATGATATTGATAGTAAAAACAGTACAAAATTGTATAATAAAAGAATTATTGAAATGGAAATCAGCTAATCAGCATAAATTTGATGATAATGATAAAATGTCAATATTATTTAATAAGGCTGTTATAAAATTAATGAATATAAGTTTAAGTCAGAATAATAATTTGAGCAAAATAAAAAATGGGTTATATAATTATTTAAAGATAGATTTGAATTCAGTTGTTATATAACTTTTTCAAGGTGTTTATTGTTTGTTTATTTTTATTTTTATGTTTATTTTGTATAATTATTTATGATTCTGTTATGAAATAATTAATTCATTTCGTACTTTGACATATCCATTAGTAAGTCTACAGGATGAAATTTTAAAAAGTTTTCTTTTTCTATTTTTGTAGGTTTGTTTGGACCACGGTTTTCTAGGATTTCGCCTTCATATTCAGCTCTCAAATTCTCGCCAAGTTCAGGCATATCAGTAAATAATTGCTTGTAAAAGCCTAAAAGCATATCGTATTTGTTTATTTGTTCTTCAGGAATTTCTAAAGAAATATCGTGTAAATATTCATTATTTTTTAGTTTTTGTAAAAGAATGTAGAGAGACCACGATTGGCAAAATACGTCGTCATCGCATATTTGAGCAGGAGTAGATAACTCAACGAATTGTGTCTTGTATTCTTTGTTTTCAAAAAATGGGATGACAACTTGGTTAGATACTTCTGCCATATAAATACCTGCTTTTCCTTCTTTTGTTTTATTAAAAGCGGGGTCTGAAACAATCAAACACTTTTTATTATTGTCTACAATATAGGTTTGATAATGAGTCTCATTATCGAATTTGTCTTTATGAATATTACTCGCTGTAAAAACAACGACTCCTTTTTTTTTAGATGCGTTTTCGCAATATTTTGTAATAATTTTTGCTTTGTCTTCGTGTGTCTTACCTTTTGGAACAAATGCGTTAAAAGTTTTTATGTATTTTTTTCCACTGTTTGTAATATTGGGGTGGTAAAATAATATGATATATCGTCTAATACTTTCGTCGCCTAATATGATTTTGATAGCGTGAAGAAGCCAACTAATTGCTTTTTGTCTGTAAGTCATTTTTTAGATTCTTGAGTAAGTCGATTAATAATATATTTAAATATAAATTAATTTATAAAAGCATTTCAATTTTTATTAATTAGTGTCGTTTTCAAAGTTTTTATGAATTAATCTACTTGTTTCAAGATGTGTTATTTTTTCGAAAATTCGAAAATTGTTTTTGAAATTTTTGTGCTTTTATGTTTATATTATTTTTATATTATTTCAGAATTTATATGTAATTACAAAATAATATTTAGATGAACGTTATTGTACACTTTCATGTGTGTTGGTCTTGAACATAATATTGCAACAAAAGAACAAAAATGATTAGTTTAAACAGTAGGAAAGCTAGGATCCATAGAAATTCCGCAGATACCTGGATCATTAGTAGATGCTGAACGAGCAATCTTTACATAACCCTTATCCCCCCATGATGTTCCCCAACTGTTCTTGACTAACCAATAATCAATGCCATTTTCCGTTCCATAACCAACAGCCAAAACTCCGTGATCTAAATTAGTGCCACAACTAGTAGAAGTCAATATGCCACTTGAATAAGACTGGAAATAATGTGTATCAGCTTCAATTGCTACAGCAACAGGTTGTTGAGCAACAGCAGCCTTTAAAGAAATTTGGTCATTAGGCTTAACATCGTAACATGAGCTAATGTGAGCAACATCAGTGCATTTTTGGCAATTTCCTCCAGTCTTAGTTATACCAGAAGTATAAGGATAAGATGAAAGAGAGCACTGTGCGTTTTCAATAATAAATTTGAATGCCCCTTCCATTTGTCCACCACTGCATCCATGGGAACCATATGTTCTACCAGTGGCGCAATCAACCAACTGTTGTTCAGATAAGTCAATTAATTGCCCATTAGAGATGGCCCATGCTCCTTCAACAGCTCCAGTAGCAGAGAATGCCCAGCAAGAACCACATTGTCCTTGGTCCTTTACAGATGTAACAGCCCCCTTAGTTCTCCAATCAATAGATGATGGAGCTCCAGAAGCACTAGATGAAAAAGATTTACAACCATAAGAACCAAGTTCAGCCTTTAATCCACCAACATATTGTTCCCTAAATTCCTGAGGAGTTAAATCAGTAAATTGATTTACGCCCATAGTAAAATTTTGACTGAAATCGGCATTATGAGCAAGAATCCCAATAAAGTTCTTTCTGAAAATGGCAAAACGTGTCTCTAATTCTTGCATATTAGAATAACGTTTATTAAATCTGTCTTGGAAGTTAGTAAATTCCTTCCAGTGAAAAGATTCATCATTATAATCATCTCCGTTAAAAATAGTTAAATCATGAGAACCTCTTAATTTAAGTTGCGCAAAAACATTCCAAAAAAAAGCAAACAAAAGAAATATGTGCATCTTATAATATAGTATAATATAATATTCTCTATTATGTTTTAAAATATATTATTATAAGTATTTATATTATGATAGATATAATGTTTGATATGATGCACTATTTAATTGGATTTATTATTTTAGCATTTGTAATTTGGTTATTGATAAAAACACATAATTATTTTAGTAGAAATAATATACCACTTGAAACATTTATGAATAAGAAAATAATGTAAATTTTAATTAAGTATATTACTGTCATAAATGTACTTTTCAATAATATTATAAAATACACATAAACAATTACCAATATGAAGTGTAAATTCGGATGGAATAATAATTTTAAATAATTTATCTCGAAAAATGAACTTTTTGTTAGTTTGATTATATTTTCCAATAGTTTTTAATATCTCTTTAGCAAATTCCTGACAATTATTTTTATAAAGATGCCAATTAAAATATGTTTCATTTCCTAGTCGAGTAAGTGTTTCGTTTAAAATGGAATTTATAGTAAAATAATGTTTTGGTATGTTTAGCTGTTTAATTTCTTGACTACTATTTATGAAAAAATTTTCGGAAATGTTAATACAATTATTTTTTTCTAACAATAGCATTTTTTTCATACCATTTTGTAATATAATTTCAAAAATGAATAATGTATGATATGGAAAATTGTCTTGTGATTCATTAATTAATTTTTGATAATTATAAAATGTAAAAATGTTTAATAAAAATGTAATACATTTACTGAATGGTTGTCTTACTAAATAAATATTAGTTAGTTTATAGTCCCCATATAAGTCTAATAATTTCTTACTTTTTTTATTATACTGATAAAATAGTATATTATTGTTATCTAACCCAAGTTTTAAGAATTTGAGAATAAAATAACTAATTATAATAAATAATAACATACTAACAAAAAAAAATAATAGTAAAAAAAAGGTAATATATTTAATATAATGTAAACTGAAATAATGTATTATTTCATTTTTACAACTTTGCAAGAAACTCATAAAATTAATATTATATAAATCGTTAAACATATAATATTATTTGATTAATTTGATTAAAATTTTACTTATTGATATATATTTGAATAAATTGTTCTACATCAATAATTGGAACAAGTAATTTTCTGGCTTCTTCTGCTTTGCTGGTATCTTCATCTTTATTTTTGGCAACAAGTAAGAATGTATTCTTACTAACAGTTGAAGCTTGAATTGCGCCAATATTTTTCAAAAATTGAATAATAGTTTTATCACGTGTTCCTGTCAACACAATTGATTTACCAAATAATGTATGTGTTTGTTCAACGGATTTGTGTTTAGGTTGTTCATATAATTTATCTTGTAATTCACAATTAATTAGGAATTCCTTAAAATCATCAATTTTATCAACAAAAGCTTCAGCTGTTTTGGTTGCCATGCCTTTAATAGAAGCGAGTAGTTTAATTTGTTCTTCTTTTGTACTTTCATCTGAAATTAAAATATTAGGCAATTCATTAAGAACCAATTCAATTTTCTTTTCACTAAATCCGCGTCCAAATATGTTCGATGCTACCATAAGATTAATAATAGATGCCTCTTGTAATTTTTGTTGTATTCCTGTATATATTTTATTAGCCATTTTACCCTTAAATCCTTCTATTGTTAAGAAATCAGCCTCAGTCATTCCAATAATATCAGGAACTGTATCATAACCCGCTTTAATAAGTCTAGTTATATTTCCAGAACTTAATCCTTCAACTCCAATACCTCTAAAGAATCCAGTAATATTCTTCTCTTTAACAGTAGGATCTTCTAAAGCATTTTCAATGATAATATCAACATGAGTATCATTCCATTTATAAGGAACAGTTGGCATTTTGGGTTCTTCTGCTGGTACAATAACTGATTTAATATATGGAATAACATCTCCACTTCTGATAAGCTCAATAGTAGTTCCAATACCAATATTATTATCTTTAATAAATGCAGCATTAAATCCAGTTGCAAATTCAATAGTAACTCCTCCAAGATTGATGGGTTCAATTTGAACTCGTGGTTTTAAATAACCATCTTTACTTGGTGTCCAAATAACATCAACAACTTTTGCTTCTGCGATTTGGTCTGATAAAACCATTTTGAAAGCAAAAGCATGTTCAGGATTACCTGATTTTCTAGGATAAATGTTATCATCAGTGACAATGACTCCATCAATTTCATACTTGTATGTTTTACGCCATTCAACTAATACATTAGACAACATTTCATTTGATAATGTATCGGTAATTTGAAATAATACGGATTCAACATTAATAGTTCCGAGATATTCAATTTGTTCTGATGGTTTTAATTCAGGCATAATAACTTCATAAGCAACAAAGTGTAGATCAACAACAGCTTGGCTAATATGTTTATGATTAACAATTCCTGCAACCATATTTCTTGGGTTAGCAAAAGTAGTTTTATATTTTTGTTCAAAGATTTGTTTAGGAATAATAAATTCACCGCGAATAGCAATATTTTTGGTTTTAGGTAGACGTAAGAATGGAATCAAGTGACTAACATCTTGTCCAACAGTTCCATTACCTCTAGTGTAAAGTTTTGGTGTAGTTCCTTTAGTTGTGTATAAAGCGCTAACTCCATCAAGCTTACAAGATAATAAATAAGGTCCTATGAATTTGCTAATCCAACTAGCTAATATATTAGTATCAGGTTTAATTTTATCCATAGATGCCATTTCATATGGCAATTTAACTTTATTTCGTTCAACTTCGGCTCCAATTTCAGTAATAACAGCATTATTAGGATATATATGTTCAATATATTCTTTAATAATATCATATTGATTATCAGTCATAATAGGTATTTGGTTGTAATATTTTGCGTTAGCAATGCGAATGATATCAGTAAGTTGTTTTTCGTTAAGAGACTCAAGAACAGAGATGCCGTTGTGTTTAAAATTTTCAACAAAGGTTAATATGTAGGTTTCTGTTGGACTAGTATTTAGTTTAAGTTGTGTTGTTTTGGGTTCTTCAATAATAACTAACTCTGGTTTAGTCTTTCTTTTTTTGAGAGTTGTATTTTTTTTGGCAGAGAGAATCTCAATTTCTTCTTCTGCCTTCATTGGTGTAGGTTGTTTTTCTACAACTGTCTCAATTTGCTCCTCTACATCGGTGTAGATAACTACCGCCCGACCATCTAGGCGCTCTATTGGCGTCTTAAATTGAAGACCAAGGAAATCAAATATATCTTTCTCTGTCTTAAATTCTCTTACTACCTTTGCTCCCTTTTTATTATTTTCTAATTTATATATTCCATGTTCATTAAATGTATAGCCTTTATCTAAACCATATTGCCTCATAACTGTATTAAATATTTTTGAACCAGTGAAATACAAAATAGCAAACGCAAATTCATCTGGAGGAGCATATAAGAAATCTACACGACGTTCTATACGCTCTCCATGCAATTTTGCTATTACTAGTGTCTTTGATTGACCGCGCGATAATACTTCTAATATTATTCCTATTTTTAATAACTCATCTACAAATTCTTTATATATATTACCGGTCTTACTTGTTATAATCACATCTATATCACCAGATGTTTGTGCTCCTCTTCTATACGAACCAACAATCTCAAATTTAGCATCTGGTGAATCTTTTGCTACCTTTTCAAAAATACCTTTAAAAATTTCTTCAAATTCTTCTATTTCTGTTCTAGGAATACGCTTTTGAATTTTTTCATGATATCTTAAACCTACTCTTTGAATATCATTTAATAATTCATTCTGTCTAGCACGTAACTCATCTATATTTTTTATTCCTGCGTTTACTAATTCTTGAGCTTTTTTTGGTCCCACACCATAGATCTCCGCTAAAATATTTATTGGATTTGTTTTCTCACGCTCTAAAACTCGTAATGTTCCTGTTTGTACATATTCATTCAACTTATCCATTATTGTTGACCCAATATTGGGTAATCCTTTTAGCTGACTTGGTGAAGTTATATCATCCTGATAAGTCATAAGTGTTTGTTGTGCTTTTTGATATGCACGTGCTCTAAAAGGCTCACCTTGTTTCAACATAATATTGTTGAGTTTTTCCATTAACTCAATAAATTCTTCGTTATATCTTTTTTCTTCCATTATCTCTAATTCAATTGGTATCTTTAAACGTCTTTTTGATAACTTTTTCTTTTGGAAAATATCTAATTCTTTTGGTTCATCAATCACTTCCAATTTAATCAATTTTTTTGTTTGTTTTTTTGGTTTCTTATTATTTTTTGTTAGTTTCACAGTATTACGAAAACGAAAATTATTTATATCTTCTTGACTAAAATACCCTGTCTCTAATTGCTTATATTTTGTTGTACCTTTCTTACATCTTTTTCCTTTGGTTGACGATGATGAAGAAGACTTTAATGTAACATTTTTAGGAGAAACTTTTAAATATTCTTCATTATCCATTACGATACTATATATATAATAAAAAATATAATTTTTGTGCGAACTTAAATATTCAAAGATATTCAAAGGTGTAAATAAAGTTGTATTTTATCTTTTTGAAAAACTAAACAATTTATTTTGTAAACTTGTAAAATTTTCTGAATTTCCAGCTGAAACATTAATATTTGATGTTGGCATTATAAGTTTTGTAGATTTTATTTGTTTTATCCTTTTGCGTTGAATATAATCATCTAATAACATCATTTTATATTCATGTAACGAACTAGGTTTTCTTACACTGGGATTTTGTTGTATTTCATCTTTAAAATATTTATTATAAATATAGCTATTTTTTGGTATATTTGAATAATCCATAGATTGTGATTGTGGTTGATATTGATTTGGAGGATGTGGTTGATATTGATTTGGAGGATGTGGTTGATATTGATTTGGAGGATGTGGTTGATATTGATTTGGATATTGTATTTGAGAGGATATTTCTGTTTGTTGTTGTGGATGTAATGTATTTCTATCCATTAAATGTAATTTACCATCTGAAACAAACATGCCCATTTTTGATAATATATCATCGTATGAAATTTTAGGTTTTAGTGGAGGCATTTGTGGTCTGTTAATTTTAGCATTTGTCTTTGGAATTGATTGATGCATAGGTTTTAAAGTAGAATTTGCAAAATGTACACCTTTTTTTATAACTTTAATTGGGACATTATTATCAGGTATTTTTTCATACTCCATTTCGGTTTGAATTTGATTATAATCTTTATTATTATGTAAAGTATCGTCTAATTCCGTAATATTTAATTGCATATAAAAAAATATAATATTTTCTTATTTATAATTATACTTAAAAGTAAAATGTTTAATATAATATATATATATATATGTTTAATATAATATATATATTTCCTAAAACTCAAATTCAAGTTAATAATTGTCACAAAATATATCTAACGAAACATATTATACATAATTTGAATCGTAATATAAATAATTTGGGTAATTATTATGTTAATGATGACGGTATAAATTATAAACAACTTTGTCTTATGGTATTCAAAGGCACGACATTTAGCACGGACGACTCAAAAAAACACGATGATATAAATTCTTCTGATAAAACTGATATTAATACTGTTTTGAAAACTAAAAAATTATCAGTTTACGGGTTTAACACATTAGTACACGCATTTCCTGATGTATTTTGTTTTTACCGTGTTTTAATTGGGTATGAAGATAGAAGAGCATTTGCAAGATACCTTGTGATTAAAGTTAATGAAGAGTTATTTGAAGTGGATAATTTAGAAAATGGTGGGATGAGTTTAAATGGTTGGCTTGAAATAATGAGAATGTGTGCTACACAATTAGCACATCAATATAGACTGTTTTTTTCCAGCAAGGGGAACTTGTATTATGTGACATCTATAGGTAAAGGTTCAACAGTTGATATATTATTAGATGATAGTGGACATATGCAACGTGTGCGTATACATGGTCGTTATCCTATAATATCACAAGGTTCGCATCAAACCGTGATACCGAGTATGATTTTACATTATACTCACAATTAAAACTATGTTCCGTTATATCATTTTACTACGCAGTGCTTTCTGGACGGTTGTAACCGATTTTATGTAGTGACTTTTTTACCTACACAAATTTTACAACTTTGTATTCTTAATAATTATTAAGAATAAATAAAAATTTATTAAAATAATATTATATTAAATGTCAAGTTTTAGAAGATATGGTGGTTTAAATTATTCTGCTAATAATAGTATTACTAGAAGTTATATTTCAAATTCTGAAAAAATGAATATTAATAATTATTCTGGACAACAAAATTCAAAAGAGACTTTTGCCAGTCATATTGATATGAGTGGTAATTCTATTTTACATACCGGTTGTATTTATTTTCAAGATGGAAGTGTAATGTGTACGGCAACAGGGGCAACAGGCGCACAGGGTGCTACAGGCGCACAGGGTGCTACAGGTGCTCAAGGCGCTACAGGTGCTCAAGGCGCTACAGGTGCTCAAGGCGCTACAGGTGCTCAAGGCGCTACAGGCGCTACAGGTGCTCA
>Ga0194119_10006836_pt1 | contig 16360 bp, 8 predicted proteins | sample TA2MahC100mmetaG_FD_148620 | JGI IMG/M metagenome (GOLD analysis project Ga0194119, IMG submission 148620) | Freshwater microbial communities from Lake Tanganyika, Tanzania - TA2015018 Mahale Deep Cast 100m | ecosystem: Environmental > Aquatic > Freshwater > Lake | place: Tanzania: Lake... | reverse complement strand
GAAAACCATCTACGAATTCAGGTTCCCGGCCAGTTCCCTGGAGGTTGCCAAATTCGAGGCGGGAATGAAGATCGGCGTCGGCCTTTGCGCCAATGATGGCGATCTCGAAACTCCGGGACAAAAAGGTTGGAGCGGTTGGGGCGTCCACTCGATCGTGCATGGCAAAACGGGCGCGCAAACCGGACTCGTCACTCTGGCGCCGGGCGACCCGCCCGTCACCAAAGCCCCACCCCTCGAATTCAATGCCGAGCCGGCCAATTACATCACGGCGGACGGCAACATGGCTGATTGGGTCGGGAAGGAGTTTCGCGGCCCGGTTCCTTTTGAAATTCCGAAGACCGGCGGCGGCAAGTTGGTTTATTTCGAGACCCTCAGCGGCACCAGCAGCGTCGCCACGGACAGCGTCTGGGACGGCGCGCAGGATCAAACGACTCGGTTTTCCTTCGCCTGGGATGCGAATAATTTCTATGTCGGCGTCATCGTGACCGACGATTACCACCAGAACTCCAACAGCGGCTGGAATGGCGACGCGTTGCAGCTTCTCTTTGCGAATTCAGCGCGAGACACGGTCACGCACCTCTACAACTTCGGTCTCGATGGGACCGACGGGGCTTTGGGCAATGTGGTGATCAACAACGAAAAAGGTCCCGGCGGTGAGATCGCCGGCATTGTTCGAAACGCGGCCAGGAAGACCACCACCTACGAAATCAAGTTCCCGGCCAGCGCGCTGGGGTTGTCGAAGTTCGAAGCCAAAATGAAAATCGGCATCGGGCTGTGCGTCAATGACGGCGACGAACAGACGCCGGGACAGAAAGGTTGGAGCGGTTGGGGCGTCCATTCCATTGTTCATGGCAAAAGTGCGGATCGTGCGGGCTTGGTCACGCTCGTGGCCGCCAAGGCGCAGCCCGCGCTCACCTTTGACGCGCCGCCTGTCACGCAAGGATTCAACGTGGTGGACGGCGATTTGTCCGATTGGGCGAACCGTCCGTTTATTGGGCCGGTGCCGTTTGAAATCCCGAAAGCGACTGGCGGCAAGGTGGTGCTTTTTGAGACCTTGAGCGGCGCTGCCACGGTCGCGACCGACAGCGTCTGGAGCGGCCCGGAGGATCACACCAGCGTCGTCTCCATGGCCTGGGAAAAGGACGCGCTCCACATCGGGGTCGTGGTCACCGATGATTATCACCAAAACTCCAACAGCGGTTGGAATGGCGATTCATTGCAAATCGCTTTCGCCACCGGCGAACGCACTGGAGCTCCCTCACACCTCTACAATTATGGCTTGAACGGTGAGGAAGGCGCGACCGCCGAAATCGTGGTCAGCAACGAGAAGGGTCCCGGAGGCGCAGACGTCGCGATTTCGCGCACGGGCGTGACCACCACTTACGAACTCAAGTTTCCGGCGTCCGCTTTGGAACTGACCGAGTTCAAAGAAGGCATGAAGCTGGGGATAGGCCTGTGCATCAACGACGGCGACAAAGACACGCCCGGCCAGAGAGGCTGGAGCGGCTTTGGCGTGCACTCGATCGTTCACGGCAAGAACGCGGAAAAGACCGGCCTGGTCACTTTGACTGCTGGGGGAACCGTCGCGTTGGCCCAAGTGAACATCCCTGCAACCCTCTCCGTAAATGCGCCACTTACGACCGCTGGCGGCAACCTGAAAGGCGAGTACTGGAGACGCCCGGTCAATTCCATTCCCACGGATGGCGCGACCAGTTCCACCAACCGCATCGACAACCAAATCAATGGCTTTGGCACGCCGAACGGGACATTTACCGCCACCAGCTTCCATTATCGGGGCAATGACCTTACCCTTATCGACACTTGGCTGGGGGCGGACGCCAAATCGTTTGTCGGGTCGGTCAATAACCTGGACGATGGCGCGATCCGCTTGAGCGGCTTCATTAATATCACCAACGCGAGCACCGTCCGCCTCGGGACGACTTCCGATGACGGCTCCCGGATCACGATTGGCGGTATTGATGTCATTAATAACGACAGTGGGCACGGCGATGCCACTGTGGATACGAACGTGGTCTTCTCCGCGGCGGGCCTTTACCCGATCGAAATCACCTTCTTCAACGGAGATTGGACGAGCGACGGAACGGGGGCAAATCTGAATCACTCGGGCAGCAGGAATCCCAGTGTGCATGGTGGCGCCAATTTCCATCTGCGCGTTGCTGGCACAAACGTCACACCGGCTGTCGCGTCGAGGTTGTTCTACTCCGCTGCGCCCGTCGTGTATGTTCCTGGAAGGCTCGCCGCGAGTCCTCCGCTCACGTCTGCGGGCGGGACTCTCAACGGTGAATACTGGAAGCGTCCTCCCGTTTCCATTCCTACGGATGGCGCCGCCAATCCGGCCAACCGCATCGACAATCTGATCAACGGATTTGGCCCGCCCGATGGGACTTTCCGGGCCTCCAGGTTTGTCTATCGCGGGAATGACCTTACGCATGTGACGAATTGGCTGGGTGCAGACGCCAGTTCGTTCGTCGGAAAAACCAATAATCTTGACGATGGAGCTTTTCGTTTCAGAGGCTACATCAATGTCACCAATGCGGGGCGTATCAATTTGGGCACGACCTCTGACGATGGATCTCGAATTACTATTGCCGGCATTGACGTCATCAATAACGACGGCAGCCACGGCGATGTCACCAGGGATACGAATGTGGTTTTCTCCGCGGCGGGACTCTATCCGATCGAAATCACCTTCTTCAACGGGGACTGGACCAGCGACGGAACAGGCGCCAAACTCAATCACTCTGGCAGCACCGATCCAGCCGTGCATGGAGGCGCCAATCTCCACCTGCGTGTTGCTGGCGCCGATGTGACGACCGCCAGCGCGGCGAGGTTGCTCTATCCGGCAGCCCCGGTCGTTTATGTGCCTGGAAACCTCGCCGTGGCTCCTCCGCAAACCCGCGGTGGTGGCCGACTCCAAGGCGAGTATTGGAAACGACGGCCCTGGTCCATCCCGACCGATGGCGCTACGAATCCCACCAACCGGATCGACCGCCAAATCAGGAGCTTTGGGCCGCCCACCGGCACATTCCAGGCCTCGAAATTGGTCTATCGCGGGAACGACCTGACTCATGTGACGAACTGGCTGGGAGCTGATGCCAGTTCGTTTGTCGGAAGTACCGCGGCTACCAATGATCTGGATGATGGGGCATTTCGTTTTAGCGGTTACATCAATGTCGCCGCTCCTGGCAAGGTGAACCTGGGTACGACCTCCGATGACGGTTCTCGGATTACGATTGCAGGCATCGACGTCATCAACAACGACAGCGGCCACGGCGATGCAACCGTGGATACGAATGTGGTCTTTACTGCGGCGGGCCTTTACCCGATCGAAATCACGTTCTTCAATGGAGATTGGACCAGCGACGGAACGGGGGCGAATCTCAATCATTCGGGCAGCAAGGATCCCAGCGTGCATGGTGGCGCCAATTTCCATCTGCGCGTCTCTGGTGCGGACGTAACTACCAACCGGGTGGCGATGTTCTTCCCGACCGCTCCCGCGGTGACCGGGGTGAGCACCATTCCAAACGGTCTCGTTTCCTACTGGAATTTTGATGGGCATCTCTTGGATTCGGTCAAGTCAGCCCATGGCACGCCTCGCGGGACTACTCTGCTGACTTACGAAGATGGCAAAACCGGATTTGGAAAGTCGATCAAACTCACCGGGACTAATTTCGTGGAGATCACTGGGAGTTCGAATTCCCTCCGGTTTGCAAACAGCAGTTTGTCCATCGCTGGTTGGTTCAGGGTCGATACCTTCGACAAACAATGGCAAGCACTCATCGCCAAAGGTGAGGGCACAAACTACCGCATCGCTCGGCGAGGTGCGGGGAACAACATCGCCTACGCCGGTGGAGTGGGCGAGGGCGTCGATGACGTTCCCGCCATCACCAATGGCTGGCATCACTTCGTAGCGGTCACCGACGCGTCGGGAGCCAAATTCGGCACTGCGCTCTATGTCGATGGAGTTATCCGCAGCGTTAATACCGCCAAAGCGGTCCTCGCCGCAGGCACTTCCAACCTTTACATCGGTGAGAATCCCGGAGCGCTGAACCGCCAGTGGAAAGGAGGCATTGATGACGTCGCCCTCTGGAACAGGGTCCTCACGCAAGATGAGGTCTCCGCACTGTACAATGGGGGAACCGGGACGCCGATCAGCACGATACCTGGTGTGACAACTCCGCCTCCTCTAACCCCACCGGTGGTAGCCAAAATTGACATACTCGGCGTAGGCGCCTCCGCTCTTCTGGGAAGTCCCCTGACCGATCCTGACGGAAATGGACTGGACGCGCTTGGCGGTGCTAAAAGCCCTACTTGGGATTGGGCCGGAATCACCTCCAGCCACGAACCCGACTTCGAAGGTGGGGAAAATGCCTTCAACATCTTCGATCACAAGGTCGGCGGCGGCAACGACAAATGGTGCTGCGATGATCCGATCCCTGGCAAGCCGGTCTGGGTCGCGGTTCAGTTCCGTGGGCCCACCAGCCTCACTCATTTCACCATTGCTAGCGGCAATGACACCCCCGGCCGTGATCCGACGGACTGGGCGATTCAAGGATCCAATGACGGGATCACTTACAGCGATATTTACGTCGGTACGCTCACTCCTTGGACGGCTCGCAACCAGGTGGTCAAGTTCACCCTGCCTGCTGCGTCCAAGCCTTACTACTTCATCCGTTATATCGCCTACGACACGCCAGCGAACTTGCATCAAATCAATGAAATCGAATACTTCGGCACCGTCGCTGCCGCGGTACTTCCCGCTGAGTTCGGTCAGGCAGTCAATGGTTTCCAGGATGACTTCACCGGCGCTACGCGAGATCCGGACTGGAAGGCCTTTGGACCGGCTGGAGACCGCTACGAACAGGCTGCCGGAATCCTTTACGTGAGCACCAGCATAGGCGATCCGAACCACCTGTTGTACACGAAGCCTGGATACAGCAACGACGTGCATGAGGTGCTCGCACGGATTCGAGTCGCGGCCTTTCAGGACAACCACGATTATCCGCGAGGCGGTATTGCCGCTGGCGTGGGGACCAACAGCCAAGGCTTGAACCTGCACTTCCGTAGCAGCACTCAAGACAACGTGCCCGGGCGCCAATTCAAGTTCCTGGATGACCTGCGTGCGTGGGGGCCCGCTGGACTGAGGACCAACGTGCCGCCTCAAACCACGCCCGGCTGGTCGAACAACACCTGGTACTGGCTGCGCATGCGCCTGGATCCTATGGCCGACAAGACCAATTCGCTGTTTGGGAAAGTGTGGGTGGCGGATGGAGTCACGCCTGAGCCTGCGAATTGGCAGTTGACATGGCGTGATTCAGCGATTCCGAAACCGCTCCGGAGAGGCTTCGCTGGCATTACTGGTTCGAGCGTCGATGGAAGCGGCAACGGCTTGGGACACCTTGAAGTGGATTACGTCCTGATCAAAGCGGCTGGGTTGCCGCAGATCAAGGTGGCCTTCGCGCCGACGGGACCGGCGTTAACCGTGCCGATGTTCACGGGAATCGGCAGATTGCCGAACAACAGGCTGCAGATCGGATGGGTTGGAGCCGGGACGCTCGAACAGGCCGATTCTGTGACCGGACCGTGGACCACGGTACCTGCTGCGTCGGCTGTAGGGATAATCACCCCCAGTGGCGTTGCGAGGTTCTATCGGCTGCGGCCATGAGATCCTAGGGAAATTATCGGTTCACAAAGAGACCGGAGGCAACTCCGGTCTTTTTTTTGTCCTTTGGAAGAGCCTGGGTCACTGGCGGAGCTTGTCCTCGGAAATTGGGATCAAACGATCCACATCCAACCCCTCGACGACATTGGTACCACCGCCGACCCAACGAATCTCGATGCGATCGATCCGGGTTCTTTGACCCAAGCCGAAATGCGGATACGTCCCATAATGGCTTTGGTACCCTCGGCCGCTATGAACTTCGGCAACAAGCGTCAGGTCGCCAGCCACCATCTTGATGCGCGCGCCGACGCCATCCCGGTTGCTGCGCGTTCCATGCGGCCGGATTTGAACCCAGTGGTTTCGACTTGGGCTGTTGTTCCGAAGAATAGTGGGTTCCCGTCGTGAGTTGAGGATGACGACGTCAATCCGCCCGTCATTGTCGAGATCGTCAAAGGCAGCGCCGCGGCTGCTGCGTTTTAGGGCCAAACCGTTCCCGGAGCGAGCGGAGATGTCAACGAACTTCCCCTGGCCGGTGTTCTGCAGCAGAATGCTTCGGGCCTCGTAGCTGGTGGTGTCATCCCAGTGTTGGATGTTGTCCTGGAGATGCCCGCACGCGATCAAAAGGTCGCGGTGACCGTTGTTATCCAAATCCACCATGCCGATCCCCCAAGTCACCTGATTGTAAGTGCCAGTTCCGGCCCCTGTCCTGTGAGTGACGTCCGAAAATAGTCCTCCACCTTCGTTGCGGTAGAGGATAGCCCACTGCTTCTGGTAGGAAGTCATATAGAAATCAAGTTTGCCGTCATTGTCGTAATCCCCACATTCCACTCCCATGGTGCCGAGACCAACTCCGTTAGCGTCGTAAGCCAGCCCCGTGAAAAGACCGACTTCCTCGAAATGACCCTTGCCGTCGTTCCGCCACACAAAATTGCCCATGCCATCGTTGCCAACAATGATGTCGGTGTCGCCATCATCGTCGTAGTCGGCGCAGACGACTCCCATGCCCGTGCCCGCGTGTGCCGCAATGCCAGATTCGCGGCTGATGTCGGTGAACGTGCCGTCTCCGTTGCTGCGGAAGAGCGTGGCCGGAACCGGTCCGTAAATCATGGGGCCCGCGTAAGCGGGGTGGCCATTGATACTGCGCGCCTGATGCTTTGCTATCGTGAAGTCGCAATAATCCGCCACGTAGAGATCCAAATCGCCATCTCCGTCGATGTCCAAAAAACACGCGCCTGCGCCAACCTTGTAGCCGTTTGCAACCCCGGCGGCAGCCGTGACATCGGTGAATGTTCCATCTCCATTGTTCCGGTAAAGAATGTTCGGTCCGAAATTGTTCAAGTAGATATCCGGATCGCCGTCGTTGTCATAATCGCCGACGCATACTCCCAAATGGTAACTGGTATCGGCGAGCCCCGCCGCCATCGTCACATCCGTGAACCTCCACCCTCCGTCGTTGCGGTAAAAGGCATTTCGCGGTGGTGGTGTGGTGGGTGGCGAGCCCGGCAGGGGCGCTCCGTTCAGAATAAGTATGTCGATCTTGCCATCACCGTTATAGTCGAAAGTCGCCAAGCCAGACGCGACACTCTCCACGATGTAGCGGCGCCCCGAACTCCCATCGGTATGAACGAATTTGATTCCGCTCTGTAGTGTCACGTCCTCGAGTTGGATCGGCGACGGGGTTTCCGCCGCACGGAGCAGAGGGGCGAACAAAAGAAACACGAGCAAGTTGAGACGAAGCCGTAAGTAGGCAGTTGGTATAGGGGAGCACACGCGCCCTCGCGTGTTTCGACCGGCGCCTCGCCGGTCGAAACGAGAGCGTCGATCAATCACTGAACGGTGACCTGTTCGGGTGCGCCCATGTGGTCGGCGAGGGCGCCGACCACTGCACGGGAGGGCGCGTGCGCTCCCCGCCTCATCTGAGAAGTTACGGCTAACGCTGTTGTTCATGGCAGTTGAGCTGGCGCAGGCGGGGTCTCGAGGCCGCGACCTTCCACGAGGGTGATCAGACGGTCCACGCCAATGTTGCGGACCGTATCCACGCCGCCGCCAATCCACTTCACACGGATTTGCTCAATTGCGCCGCGCTGGCCCAGGCCAAAATGCAGCCGTTTTCCAAAGTCACTCTGGTAACTGCGTCCGCTGTGGACTTCGTCAATCTGGCTCAGGTCGCCGGCCGTGACCGTCACCCGAGCGCCGATGCCATCGCGGTTGGATTTCGTGCCGCGGAGTTGGATCTGAATCCAGTGATTGGTTTTGCTGGAGTCGTTTCTGAGGATAGTTGGTTCGCGCCGCGAATTCAGGATAACCACGTCAAGATCGCCATCATTATCGAGGTCATCGAACGCCGCCCCGCGACTGCTGAGCTTGGGGAGTAAACCATCGCCGCAAAGCTCCGATACATTCACGAACCTTCCTTGAGCCGTGTTCCGCAGAACGATATTTCGGGCGTTGTAACTGGTCGTACTGTCGAACTGCTCCACATTATCAATCAGATGGCCGCAGGCGATGAAGAGATCCCGATGGCCATCATTGTCCAAGTCGATCATACCGATGCCCCATTTGACGTGCGGATAGGTGCCGGCGGCCGCCCCGGTCTGCCGGGCAACGTCATCGAAATAAGCCCCCTTGCGATTCTCGTACAGGGTCGCCAGTTGGCGCTGGTACGGCGTGATATAAACATCCAGCCAGCCGTCATTGTTCCAATCGGCGCATTCCACACCCATCGAGCCTTGGACATTTCCAAAGGAATCGTAGGCCAATCCCAAAGCGGCGCCGACCTCCTTGAACTTCCCGGTGCCGTCATTCTGCAGGACAAAATTGGGACGCAAGTCGTTTCCCACGATGACATCCGTATCCCCGTCATTGTCAATGTCGGCAGCAATCACTCCCATCCCGGCCCCCAGCAGTGAAGCGATGCCGGAACCCATACTGACGTCGGTGAAAGTCCCATCGCCATTGTTGCGAAAGAGCACATTGCTAGTTGCCGGGTAATGCAAGGGGCCGACGTACGCAGGAAAGCCGTTCATGTGGGAGATTCTGTGGTTCTCAAAAGTAAAGCCCACGTAGTTGGCCACGAACAAGTCCAGATCCCCGTCACCATCCATATCCAGAAAGCAGGCTCCGGCGCCAACGCGGTTTCCTACCGCCACACCGACCTCTCGCGTCACGTCAGTAAAGGTCCCGTTGCCGTTGTTCCGATAGAGAGTGTTCGGCCCAAAATTGTTCAAGTAGATATCTGAGTAACCATCGTTGTTATAGTCGCCGACGCACACCCCCAGATGATAATTGGTATCGACCAAGCCGGACGCCCGCGTCACATCCGCGAACTTCCATCCGCCCTCGTTCCGGTAAAGGGCATTTCGCGGCGGGGTCCGCATGGCGGGCGAGCCTGGCAAAGGCGCTCCATTCAGGAAAAGAATGTCGATCCTCCCATCATTGTCATAATCGAAAGTTGCCAACCCCGAGGCAACCGTTTCAACGATGTAGCGCCGCCCAGAACTGCCATCGGTATGAATAAAGTGGATGCCGGTTTGCTGGCTGGCGTCTCTGAGTTGGATCGGGCTGCTCGACTCGGCGGCGGTGAGACGGGAGATGAACAGCAATCCCGGAATTGACCAGCTCGCCAATAAGCAACTGGGATACGCGGTGTGGCGCGCCACGCTCATCCTACGGGGTCGATTGGAGCTGCTGGAAGAGTTGCTGGTACGTTGTTTCGTCAGGGCTCAGGGCCAGAGCCTTCTTCACGGCTTCCAGGGCGCCAGGTCGGTCGTTGTTTCTCCAGCAGGCCACCGCCAGGATATAGTAATTGGAGCCGCTCGGCTCAAATTCGATGGCCTTCCGAGCCAGCGACTGCGCCTCGACCGTCTTGCGATTGGCGCGCAAATAAAGTTCAGCCAAGGCACGATAGCCCTCGCTCCAATCGGGGGTCAGTTCCTTGACCTTCTGATAGGACCTTTCCGCCGCATCGAACTCTTCAAGCCGGCCCTGAAGCCGGCCCAAGAAAAAATGATTCAAGCTGTTTCGAGGCTGCTCAATCACAAGTTGGTGGAAAACCTCTGCCCCTGCGGCAAGTTCGTTGCGCTTCACGTAAAACGCCTCCAGGGCGGCCCGGTACATGGGATTGTCAGGGTCGAGGACTGCTGACCTGCGAAAAAGGCCGGCCGCCTTTTCGTGATGTTCGTGAACGTGATGAATCTGGGCCGCGCCGAACAGAGTTCGGGCCACAGTTTCGCGGACCATCTGCAGACCGTTCAGCGTGTCCTCCTGGGCACTTCGGTCGGTCAGGTCTTTGCGATCAACGGCCTCCAATTTCACGAATTGCTCGCGATACCGTGCCGCTTCCTCGTTTTGCCCCAACCTCAAACATGCGGTATAGAGTCCAAAATATGCCTGAGTGTGGTTTGGCATCAACTCAATCGACCGCCGAAAGCCCTCCTTCGCCTGGGCAAAGTTGCCGGACTGCATATGGGCTTGCCCGAACAAGTAACAGCTTTCACTAGCCAGTTCTGGCAGCCCGACAGCTTGTTGGAGAGTGCGCACGGCCTCTTCGGTCCGGCCCAAATCCATCTGAGCCCGACCCAAACGATTCAGAACATCTCCGGTCACTGGGCCTCGCTTCAGCGCTTCCTGGCAAAGCCGGACGGTTTCCTCGAGATCTCCCTTTTCGTACGCCACTCGCGCCAGAATTTCGTAGGCCTCCACTCGGTCGGGGCGCAATTCAAGGCACTTCTGCAAATGCTTGGCCGCTGCCTCTGATCGGCCGGTGTTGTAATACGCTGAACCCAACAGAGCGTACGCCAGGGCATCGTTCGGATACGCCTCGGCCACCTGTCCCGCTACGGCCACAGCCTCCTGCTTTAGGGCTGTCGCCTCCACCTCCGGCCTCGAAGCCGCTCCCCCCTGCACGCCGCTGGGCCCAAGTTTAATCGGTTCTGCGGCTGGTGTGACGTTATGTTCTTTGCTGGGGCCCGGCGCTCGCGAAGGCTCGCGCCTAAACCACCACGACCCACCCAGCACCACTCCGATAAAAACAACCCCCGGAATCGCGAGGCGAGCCATCCAGAGCCGTGAGATTTTCACCCTGTCCCTGGCGCCTTTCCGCGAGCCGGCGGGTGAACTTGCTTTTTTCGCTTTAGGAATCACGAATCGCCTGAACTGTTAGCCCGTGACAATAGGAGCTTCCGCGAAGGAGGGTCAAGCCGAGAGCGGCAGCGTTGCAGCGTGCAAAGGTTCTAATTTTTCCCCAGAACGCGGCTGAATTCGTCATAGCCAGGCGCCCGCAGGCCAAGCAGACCCACGTGGCCTTCCGACATTTGCTTGTTACAGTCCTCGCTGTGGCTGGACATTCCACCTGTCCGGACTTTCTTCTGGCTGTTGACACAGAATTTGACAACGGCTTTATGTTGCCGCACGTTCTGCGCCTGCCATATCTTCAGTGCATCATGGAAAAGAAAGATGCCTCCCCGTTCAAAGGCCCAGCCCGTTTCGCCGCCGCTTGGCTATGTTCCGCAATTGCCACTTGGGCCATTGCGCAGGCGGCAGACCGGCCCGTCGTTTCGACTCCCCGAGCCACCTCCGGTGACACCGCGATTGAACCGGACTGGTCGCAACGCCTCACCATCACAGTCGGGCCAGGCCAAGCGGATCTGGTCGGCACGAACGCTCGCGCGTTGCAGGCGGCGGTCGATTACGTGGCCCGGTTGGGCGGTGGAACCGTGCGTGTGTTGCCAGGGACTTATCGTTTGCGCAATGCGATTCTACAGAGCCGCCAGGTCGGCGTGCTCTTTCGCGACGAAAAGGACAAGAGCTTCGCCGGCCATCGCAATCGCATCGAGAACAACCGGATTGTCGATAGCGGCTCGACCAACGGCGTGGCTATCGACGTCCAGGGTGCGACCGAGGCTGTGGTGCTCTCAGGCAACGAAATCATTGAGACCCGCCAACCGGCCGACCGCATCGCCGTGCGTCTCGGTGCCGAGACCAAAGCCATTCAAGTGGTGACCAATCAAATCTCCGGCTTCGCCTTGGCGGTGAAGCAAGTGAAGTAGCCAAAACGGCGAATGGGTGTGAGGAGCCAGGCAAATCCAGGCGGAAACCGCAGCGACGACGTGGTGCGTCGTCACAAGGAGTATCTCTGGCCTGCCGTCGCGAACTTTTACCAGCAGCCGCTCGTGGCCGATCGCGGGCACATGCAATATCTCTGGGACGTTGAAGGACGCCGTTACCTGGACTTCTTTGGAGGCATCCTCACCGTCTCGGTGGGCCACTGTCATCCGAAGATTACGGGTCAGATCAAGGAACAGGTTGACCGCCTTCAACACACTTCGACTCTTTATCCGAACGAGCAGATCGTCGCGCTGGCCGAGAAAATCGCGCAGATCACACCCGGGAAACTCGAAAAGAGTTTCTTCACAAATTCGGGGACGGAAGCCAACGAAGCCGCGATCCTGATCGCCCGCATGGCCACCGGGAGGTTCGACGTCGTGGCCCTGCGCCACGGCTACTCCGGAGGTTCATCGCTCGCGAAAGCCGTGACCGCGCAGGCGCCGTGGCGCAAGGCCGGGGTGGTCAGCGTGGGAGTTTCCCATGCGGTCAATCCCTACTGTTATCGTTGCCCACTGCACTTGACTTATCCGGATTGCGGCGTGGCCTGCGCGGGCGACGTCGAAAATCTGATTCAGACGGGCACCAGCGGTTCGATTGCCGCGTTCATCGCTGAGCCGATTCAGGGCGTCGGCGGGTTCATCACGCCGCCGCCGGAGTATTTCAAAATCGTTTTCAAGATCATCAAGAATTACGGCGGCCTGTTTATCGCTGACGAGGTGCAAACGGCGTGGGGGCGCACGGGGAAAAACTGGTTTGGGATCGAGCATTGGGAAGTGACGCCGGACATTCTGACCAGCGCGAAAGGCCTGGCCAACGGCGTGCCCGTCGGCCTGACCGTGACGACGCCTGAAATCGCCGACTCGTTTCAAGGATTGACCATTTCGACATTCGGCGGAAACCCGGTCACCTCGGTGGCAGCGCGAGCCACCATTGAATTGATCGAGGAAGAGAACCTCAGAGAGAACGCGCACACTGTGGGCGCGTATTTCAGGGGAAAGCTCGATGAGTTGAAGGAGCGCTATCCGTTGATCGGTGACGTCCGGGGAATGGGATTGATGCAAGCGCTCGAACTGGTGAAGGACCGCAAGACGAAGGAGCCCGCGCCGGAAGCGACAGCGCAGTTGATGGAGCGGGCACGCGCGCACGGATTGCTCATCGGAAAGGGCGGCCTCCACGGCAACGTCATCCGCCTGGCCCCGATGCTGAATATCTCCAAAGGAGACGTCGATGAAGCGGTGCGAATCCTCGACGAGTCTTTGGGTGAAGTCCGCGTGTAGGGAGTTCAGCCCACGAAACGCGCCAATGACACGAAAAGGAGAACCGCTGAAAGCCAGAGTGCTCACCCAGTGTTGAGGAGAACGGCGTCGGCAACACGCTCCCAATTCGTGTGTTTGGTGTGTCGTGGGCCTGATCGTTCTTCCATGAACCGCAGGGTAGGGCGAGCCTGTCCCCAGCGAGCCGAGTCGGACGTATTCACGCACGTCGCGCGGGGACGGACTCGCCCTACCGATGCGCGGTTCGTGGGCGGTCAGATTTGAGACGAGGGCAACTTCCCATGCACCAACCCACCCCTTCGCCGCTCCGGGAGGGGAACTTCAACAGAGGTGCGGAAAGCAGCGTGCGTGCTGAAGTCATTTCTCGAGCATCGCTCGCCAATTCTTGAACTCCTCCAGAACCTCCTCCCGCGAGCATCGCTCGCGATAGATTGCCCGGGCGCGGTAGCCGTATTCTTTGGCCACTTCGTATTCGGGGATGATGAACTGCCAGTCCCAGGCAGGTTGCGGGGCAGACGGCGGCCCTCCGCCGCTCGGCGAATGGGAGAAGCGGATTCCCTCCGTCCGATCGAACATGAGGATGTATTGATGAGAGCCGAAGAGACCGTAGTAGAGCGGGTCACTGAACCGCAGCGGCGACACGCTTTTGTAGAGCATCGGCCGTGTATTCGGCATGAATTGGAGTTGGGTCTTGTCCGCCAGGTGCAAGACCGTGCTCTCGTCGTTGTGCGTCTGCCCGCACAACTGCACCCAGCCTTTGTCGTCGCGGAAGTAAATGGACTTGTTTTCCGGGGCATCGATGTAGCTCGCCCAGAACAGCCCGATGTAGCCGTGCGTGAAGACGTGCTGGTGCGGCTTGCAGCGAAAGGTGAAGTCGATGTAGTGCGAGGCGACCAGCTTGAAGCGCGTCCAGCTTTCGAGATGAAAGGTCGGCGTCGGCGCCTGGTAAAGCTCCGCCTCGCTCTCGGAAATCCTTTTGAAGGTCATCGGCGCGTTGCGCGGCTCGAACGTGACTTTGACGTCACCCCGCAAATCGTGATCGCCATCGAAAATGTGCTCGAAGTTTAAGCCTGTGATGGTGAAGAGGGATTTGGGATTGGTGCGGTGGGTCAGGCGATGGACGCCGTTGTAGCCTGCCCGGTGGCCTTCGTAAGCTTCGTTATCGCCAATCACCGCCGTAAGATCGCCGATCTGAAATGTTTCACGGGCCATAAGTCATCTCTTTCCAAGTAATTTAATGCGATTGGGGAGCGCACGCGCCCCGCGTGCTGTGGTCGGCGCCCTCGCCGACCACAGTCTTCGGTCTGAAAAAACGATCTTTGAGAAGAAGGTCTCTCCGAGGATCCGACCGGCGAGGGCGCCGGTCGGGACACGCGAGGGCGCGTGTGCTCCCCACGGCTGCTGCATAGTTCACGGCCTTGAGCACAAGTGCATCAGTTCACGCTTCAGAATTCACGGCCTGGATCAAGGCTTTGATGTAGCCGTAGCCAAAAGCAAACGCCTGGAGGCCGCCCGGATCGTCCGCATGACGCGGCATGTGGTCGGGACAAATCGCGCCGGCGAATTGGGTGTCGCGCAGCACGCGCATGATGGCGAACAAATCCAGCACGCCTTCGTCAGGATAAACCTCCTCGAAGTGGTGCAAGCCGCCGCGAATGTTGCGCATGTGAATCTGGTGGATTTTGTCACGCCGGCCCAGGTATTCGACAATGGGGAGAATGTCCGCCTGCGGATTTTCCAGGCCTTCGGCGGTGGTGCCCAGGCACAATTGAAATCCGTTGTGCGGGCTATCCACGATCGCTTCGTAACGCTGGATCGCCTCGAAGATCGCCGGCGAATCCCAGTTGTCCGCGCCCTGGTAACCGAACGGAAGTCCGGGCGGATCGTACGGGTGGCAGGCCATTTTCACGTCGAGTTGTTTCGCCGCCGGGATGACGTTCTGGAGGAAATACGTGATGCGTCTCCAATATTCCGCTGAACTGACGCGTCCTGATTTCCCGGTGGGCAAGCTTTTCCAATCGTCCTCGAGTTTGAAGGCCGCGTAAGTCGATCCGCCCCGGCCTGGCGTGCGCGCGTTGCGGCGGATCGGAATCACCGTCCAATGATACGTGATGATCTTCACGCCGACGTCGGCGGCCTTCCTGATATTGCCGAGGATGGTTTCGATCTCATGATCGCGATCTGCGCCTTCGGGCAACGTGATATAGTCGGAGTCCATGCGGATGGCCTCGAAGACCACGCCGAGGCGATCGCAATTCTCCTTCATCCTCGCAAGTTCTTCCGGATCCCAACCGCCGCCCTGCGGCCGTTTCCTCACCGACGCCGTAAGATGCTTCACGCCGTGGCGGAGGTTGTATTCGAGATTTTCCCTGGACGTGATGCCATCTTGGCCGGCGACGCTGTGGTAGTCGCCGCCGACGTGCATCAACAAGTTCTTGCGCGGGGGTGTTTGAGCGCGCACCGAGTCGGCGACAGGGAGCGTGGCGCCCATCGTGATTCCGCCCAGCCATTTCCCGAACGTTCGTCGTTTCATCATATGAATCACCTCCGAGGTTCAATCAAGCGGAAGGCGGCAATGTTGGTGGACCTTGCGTGGCTTTGAGGTAAGCGCGATATCGACTTTGTAGCGCACGCAAGAACTCAGCGCGTCCCGTCGGGGAAAGGCGTGCCAATATCGGCCCCAACAGCCGCTCCACCTCGGCATCCGCGTTTGGGAAGTCTTGTGGAGAAGCATTGTCGCGCGGCCAACGCCGCGAGGAGCCTTTCCAGTGCCGGGTTCACGCAAAAGCCGTTCGCACGATACGTTCTTCCTTCGCAGCGTTCATGTCATGATGCCAAAGGGCAAGTTTGTCTTGAAGGTGACGCAACCGGGCATCAAGGCGGGCCGCAAGCTCGTGGTCGGGAAAGGCCGAATGCGTGGTCACTCTCTGGAGAAGCTGGCCCCAGGAAATCAATTCCACCACCCAAACTCGATGTTGCTCTTTGGCCGGTCCGGGTTCTTCTCTCGTGAGGTGCTGGGCTTCCCAAGGACCGAGAGCGGAACAAACCTCGTTCCAGTCGTCCACGGCGGAGCGGAATTTTCGCAGCATGCGCGCCTCGAAGCTGCCGATCTGGCCTACTTCAAGCGGGAGCGCTGCTGTGTTTGAATTGCTCATGAACAGAATCTACGCGGCGCGGTTCGACGCTTCAAGCCGGGGTTCTCTAAGTGGTCCGTTTCGTAAATACGCTCACGTTCGTTGCGCCCAATTTGGCCTGGGGCAAGGCGCGACGAGCGAGCATCCCCCGCCAGTGGGGCTGT
>Ga0194119_10006812_pt1 | contig 16416 bp, 10 predicted proteins | sample TA2MahC100mmetaG_FD_148620 | JGI IMG/M metagenome (GOLD analysis project Ga0194119, IMG submission 148620) | Freshwater microbial communities from Lake Tanganyika, Tanzania - TA2015018 Mahale Deep Cast 100m | ecosystem: Environmental > Aquatic > Freshwater > Lake | place: Tanzania: Lake... | reverse complement strand
ACCGCCCACCAATTCTGGGCTGGGGCATTGGTCAAGTTGCCGTAAGTAACACTCCAGTTGACGATAACTCAGTGTCCGATTTTGGAGCTTTTGGACGATTCGCCTCGTGCGTGCGCAACGGCTACGTTTAGTCGTCGTTCCCGGTGTGGTTTAGGGACGGCGACTGAAGTCGCTACTACACCGTAGTGACGACTTTAGTCGTCGTTCTCAGCGTGGTTCAGGGACGGCGACTGAAGTCGCTACTACACCGTAGTGACGACTTTAGTCGTCGTTCTCAGCATAGTTCAGGGACGGCGACTGAAGTCGCTACTACACCGTAGTGACGACTTTAGTCGTCGTTCCCAGCGTGGTTCAGGGACGGCGACTGAAGTCGCTACTACACCGTAGTGACGACTTTAGTCGTCGTTCCCAGCGTGGTTCAGGGACGGCGACTGAAGTCGCTACTACACCGCAGTAACGACTCCAGTCGTGGATTGTGGGAAGCGATGCCTTACGAATACCGCAGGATGACTCTTGAGGAGCGCGCGGCAGTCCTGCGCCAGCGGCAAGAGCATGGCTATCCCTTGCACTCGCCGCCTCATCCTTTTCGAGAGAGTGGCCAGTACCTACTAACCGCGACCAACTTTGAACACGTTCCCATCATGGCTGCACCTGACCGAAGGACCGATTTGGAATCACGTCTGATCACTGCCCTGTCCAGCATTAATGCCGAGGTGTTCGGGTGGGTCATTCTTCCCAACCATTATCACATACTGGTCGGTGTTGAGTTTTTGGACTGGGTGTCAGCGGTGCTCAAACAGCTACATGGTACCACATCACGCGAGTGGAATATAGCCGATCATCAGACGGGCAAACGACGAGTCTGGTACAAATTCGGCGACCGGGTAATTCGCAACGATGTGAACTTCTATCGGGCTTTGAACTACATCCACTTCAACCCGGTCAAACATGGGTACATTGACGATCCGTATGAGTGGCCATGGTCAAGTATTCACAACTATGTCGAAGCGTACGGACGCGAGTGGTTGCGTGAAAAATGGAAAACCCACCCGCCTGGTGATTTTGGGAAGGGGTGGGATGATTGACCCATACGAGAATTTGAGATTACAGATTTAGCCAAACGAGGTTCACATGTGTCCACTACGTCTGGAGATCGTCACGGCGGAGCGGCAGATCTTCGCCGAGGACGTGGATATGGTGGTCGCCCCGGGAATCGAAGGGGAGCTGGGGATTTTGCCGCACCACGCCCCCCTGCTCACCACCCTGAAGCCGGGGGAGCTACGCATCAAGAAAAGCGGCGAGGAGATCCTGCTGGCTGTCACGGGCGGCTTCATGGAAGTGCTGCCCGACCGGGTCACCATCCTGGCCGATGCCGCCGAGCGGGCGGAGGAAATTGACCTCGCCCGGGCCGAGGCGGCGCGCCAGCGGGCGCAGGAGCGCGTGGCCGGTCACGCCACGGAATTGGATCGCACCCGCGCTATGGCTGCCATGGCCCGGGCCACGGCCCGCCTGCGCGTGGCCCAGAAGCTGGCCTCCCGCCGCCGCGCGCCTGGCCAGGGACGCCTGGGAGAATAACCCCCACCCTACCCTGACTGGTTGTCGCACGCTTGCAATTCGAAACGGTGGTGACTGGTTGTCGCACCCCACCGATTCGCATCCAGAGGGTGCGACAACCAGTCAGGCGTGCGACAACCAATCACCTCCCCCGTAAACGACAGGGGAGGGAAGATAGAGGAGCACAATGTTTGAGAGGCAGATTGGCATTGATCTGGGCACAGTAAACGTGCTGGTTTACGTGCGGGGCAAGGGCATTGTCCTGAACGAGCCTTCGGTGGTGGCCGTCTCCACCGTGGATGGCAAGATCATGGCCATCGGCAACGACGCCCGGGCCATGCTGGGGCGCACGCCGGAAACCATTGAGGTACGGCGTCCCATGAAAGACGGCGTCATCGCCGATTACCTGGTCACCGAGGCCATGCTGCGCTACTTCATCACCAAGGTCTGCGGACGCTTGCAGATCCTCAAGCCCGACGTGATGATCGGCGTGCCCAGCGGAGTGACCAGTGTGGAGAGCCGCGCCGTACACGACGCCGCTATTCAGGCCGGGGCCAGGGCGGCCTACCTCATCCCCGTGCCCCTGGCTGCGGCCATCGGTGCCCAGGTGCCCATCGCCCAGCCCAGCGGCAACATGATCGTGGACATTGGTGGCGGAGTGACGGAGGCGGCGGTCATCTCGCTGAACGGCATCGTGGTCAGCGCCTCCACGCGCATCGGCGGCAACCGGCTGGACGACGCCATCGCCGCCTACATCAAGCGCAAGTACAACCTGATCATCGGCGAGCGCACCGCCGAGGAGGTCAAGATCCAGATCGGCAGCGCCATGCCCCTGGAGAATGAGTTGACGATGGAGGTGCGGGGGCGCGATCAGGTCGCCGGCCTCCCCAAGACGATCACCGTCACTTCCAGCGAGGTCACCGAAGCCATCGCCGAGAACATCGCCGCCATCGTGACCACGGTGCGCGAGGCGCTGGAGAAGACGCCGCCGGAACTGGCCTCCGACGTCATTGATAAGGGCATGGTCATGACCGGCGGTGGGGCGCTGCTGCGCTACATAGACACGCTCCTCACGCGGGAGACCGGCGTGCCCTGCTCCGTGGCCGAGAACCCCCTGGAGTGCGTGGCCGTCGGCGCCGGGCTGGCCCTGGAACACTACGACATCCTGCGCAAGAGCCTACCGCCGATTTCGAAGTCGTAGGGCGGGCGCGGCGGGCCGGTTCAGGCAGCCGATACATCGGCTTGCCCCCCGTGCGCGGGGCCGAGCCCCCCGTCCCGACGGGGCCCGCCGCCTTGGGGGAGTCGGGCGTTGCGCCCGACCTACCGCGTTGCCATACCTTACCCCTGCCTGGCAACGACGGCGTGCTCCTTCGACCCTTGCCTTTGACCCTTGCGAAGGTTCAAGACCTTCGCAAGGGTTAATTGCTCCCTAAATGAGCCAAAGACTGTACAAAGTCTACGTCATCCTCGGCTTCCACGCCAGCTTCTACCACTCCTGGCGGGGCGATGCGCCCGACGAGGCCGGCTTCGGCACGGACATCCGCCTGGTGCGCGCTATCATCCGCATGCTGGATCAGGCCAACGCCGCCGGCTTGTCGGCGCGCGGCTACTGGGACTTCGACGTCTACTGGACGCTGGAGCAGATTATTCCTGCCCACGCCCCGGACATCATTGAAAACATCCGCCGCCGCGTGCAGTCTGGCCAGGACGAGGTAATGCCCGGCCCCTACAACAACGGCGCCAATCACGCCGCCACCGAGGAAGAATTCCGGACGGCGCTGGCCTACGCCCTGGAGAATCCCTACGGCTCCGGCCTGAAGCAGCTCTTCGGCCGGGTCGTCCCGCTCTACCGGCCCCAGGAGACGATGTACACCGCCGGGCAGAACGCTATCCTGGCCGAGGAAGGCTACGACGGCTTCATCGCCTACTACTCCAGCATCCCCTTCAATGCCCTCAGCACCTTCATCCCCACCCTGCCGCCCGAGCAACGCTACAACCCGCTGTGGCTGCGCAGCCGGCCGGGCGAGCGACCGGTGATCGTCCTGCCCACCGTCTCGCCCATGGACCTGTTCAACTACACCTGCCTGGAGAAGTGGCTGCTCGATCTGCGCCGGCTGCAGACCTCGGGCCAGGTCAAGTCCGACCTGGTGCTGCACCTCAACTTCGACGCCGACGTGGAGACCTGGCTGCCGGTCAACCTGCCCAAAGCCTTCGCCTGGTTCCCCAACACCGGCGGCCTGCCGGAATACATCCGCGCTGTGAACAAGTACCCCTGGGCGGCCTTCACCGTGCCGTCGGAGTACCTCCGGAGCCACCCGCCCCAGGGCGAGATCCTGGTGCGCCAGGACCTGGCCGATGGCGCCTTTGACGGCAACTACCCCTGGGCCGAGAAGTTTACCAGCCTGGGGAACTGGACGCTGCTGGAGCAATCGCGCCTCCACTCCTACCGGGCGATGGCCCTGGCCCAGCGCCTGCCGGCGCCGCTGGCCGCCGACCTTGATCGCCGCCTGTGGCAGGGGAGCGATTCGGCCTTCTTCCAGCGTCTGATCGGCCTATCCACCACCCACTTCGGCATGAGCACGCCGATCATCAACGAGGAGCGCCAGGCCAGGGCGGAGGCGATCCTGGGTGGGGCGCGGCAAATCGCCGCCGCTGCGGAAAGGGAGGCAGCACAGGCAGTGCGAGACCAAGATGCCGCCGACCCTCTCCCTGCAAGGGAGAGGGAAGTCGCCTCTCCCCTGGGGGGAGAGGGTTGGGGTGAGGGGCAAAACCGCCGTCCGGCTGGTGGGAATGTGCTGTACGCCTTTGCAGTCTACAACTACGCCCGCGGCCGGCAGGCCGCGCCTAAAGCGGCGCGCATGGCGGTGCGCGTGCCCCTGCTCCTGCCGCCGGGCGTCGCCCAGGTGGCAGTGACAGATGCCGACGGCCAGCCCGTCCAGGCCTCCCTGGTGAACCTGCAGCCGTTTGCCGACGGCAGCCGGGCGGGGGAGTTGCTTTTCGTGGGCGATTTGGGGCCGGAGGAGCGGAGGGTCTATCGGGTGGAGGCCCGCGCCGCGCCGGTCGCCACCGCCGCCGGGCCGGTCAAATCGCTGCAAAACCGCTGGCTTGACCTGCGTCTCGCGGAGCAATCAGGCATCGCCTCGCTCCAATTCCAGGGGCAGGAGATCGGCGGCAGCGATTTCTTGCAGCCGTTCGTCACCTATCGTAGCGGCCAGAAGCCGCAAAGCTGGTGGGCCACGGGCTACACCTTCGCCGACCTGTCAGCGGAAAGCTGGGACGGACTGGCTCGCGCCCGCCTCCAGACGCAGATTCCCATGGACACGCCCAGCGGCCGCTACGCCAGCGAGCTCACCTACACTTTCACGCTCTTCAATGACCTGCCCTACCTGCTGGTGGACGTGGTGGCTGACTACGCCTACACGCCGCCCCGGGACGTGATCCAAACCATACAGCAGAAGCTGCGCCGCCTGCTCGACCGGCGCTGGATCGAGGTGGCGCCGTTCCAGCTTAACCCGGCCATCACCGCCCCGGCGACCAGCCCGCTGCGTATTTGGAAGCACAACTACCTGGGCGTCACCTCGTCCTACGATCTGAACTACGGCCAGATCAACCCCCGGAACAAGAACCTGGACAGCTTCAATCATCAGGTCACCGCTGGCTGGGTGGCCATGAGCAACGCCCAGCGTGGCTTGCTGCTCGCCGAGAGCGCCGAGGCCCTGGCCTCCCTGGCCTTCTGCCCCATGCGGCTGCGTGATGAAGCGCCATCACGCCTTACTTCCCGAAACGGCGGTGACTCACCATCACGCCTTGCTTCCCGAAACGGTGGGCGTGATGGCGCTTCAGATGTTGATGGCATCCAGCACCTCTCGCTCAATCCCTTCGGCTCCTACTTTGGCCGGCAGCTTGACTACTCGCACCTGGGCGGCAACGGTGTGGGCAGCGAGCTGGCGACGGCGGCGAGCAGCGCCCTGCGACCCAACGGCCCGTCCTTCAACGGCCAGAGCCAGCGCTTCTCCCTGCTGTTGGCCCCCTACGCCGGGGACGAGCCACCGGCGACCCTGCAGGACGACGCTGCGGCCTTCTTCTATCCCTTCGGCGTGCTCTACCTCCAGACGCCGCCTGGCATCGCCGCCGTAGTGCCCGACGACGTGCGCGGCCTGATCGCCGCCAAAGAGCGGGCAGCTTGCCTGGCGAGCACCGCGCCCCTGCCCCCGCCGACCGCCTTCCTCGCCAATGCCGAGGATGCCGCCGCCGACCTGGTCTGGGATCCGCCCCGGGACGAGCGAGCCGTTGGCTACGAGGTGCGCTGGCGCCAGGCCGAGGCCGGGGAGTGGCAGACGGAGAAGATCGCCCCCGCCAATCGCTGGCACGTCGCCAATCTGGAGAATGGCAAGAATTACGTCTTCCAGCTCCGCGCCCTGGCTCAGGGGCGGGAATCGGCCTGGACACCGGAGGCCAGGTGCTTGCCCCGGCCGGTCAAGGCCGCCTCGCTGGTCTCCGCCGCCTCCGGCGTCTCCCCCTGGACGATGCTGCGCCTGGTTTACTACAGCCTTCGTCACGCCCTGACGACGCCATAGATTCGAATAAATCTGCAATCTAAAATCTGCAATCTGCAATCCCGGGGAGTAACCTTGCTCGATCCAACCGAACCCCCCTACCGCCAACCATTGGCCGCTGGCCTGATCCTGCGCACCGCCGCCGATGCACGTGACGTGGAGCGTGTAGCCGAATTCGACGGCAGCATCCACGGGCCAGGCATCGTCGGCATGACGCGTAATCTGTTCCTCCACCATCCGGCCACGCGGGGCCGCGACCTGATCTTCGTCGCGGATAAAGCCACCGGCCAGGTCGTCTCCTCCCTGTGCCTGATCCCCTGGACCTGGCGCTACGCGGGCGTGGACGTCCCCGCTGGCGAGATGGGCATCGTGGGCACGCTGGAGGCTTACCGGCGACGCGGTCTGGTGCGGGCGCAGGTGGGATATTTCCAGCAGCGGCTGCGCGAGCGTGGCTGCCTGCTGTCGCACATCCAGGGCATCCCGTATTATTATCGTCAGTTCGGCTACGAGTACGCCCTGCCGCTGGAAGGCGGCCTGCGCCTGGAGCTACGGGACGTGCCTGAGCCGCCGGAGGCGCTGTTCGCCCTCCGTCTGGCTACCCTGGACGATCTCCCAACTCTGCTGCGCCTCTACGACGCGGCGGCGCAAGACCTGACCATCCACGCCAGGCGCGATGTCGCCATCTGGCAGTACCTGTTGCTGCACACCGACGGCACGGAAATGGAGGCCGAGAACTGGCTGCTTCAGGATGCGGCGGGCCAGATCGCCGGCTACCTGCGCCTGCCTAAGCACCACTTCGGCGAGGAGTTGGTGGTCAACGAGGTCTCTCGCCTGAGCTTTGACGCTGCCCTGGCGTCGCTCCATCACCTGAAGGCCCTGGCCGAAGCACGCGCCACGCCCGGCATCCGCCTCAACCTGCCCGGCAATTGCACCTTGATGCGGCTGGCCCGCTCGCTGGGCGCCCACGACCTGGGCACGTACGCCTGGCAGATCCACGTCCCCGATATGACTGCCCTGTTGCGCGCTCTGTCCCCCGCCTTGGAGCGCCGTATTGCCGACTCGCCGTTTGCCGGCCTGACCCGCGAGGTGCAGTTGCGCCTCTATCGAGAAACCATCGCCCTGCGCTTCGTGGCGGGCAAGCTGACGGAGGTGGCCAACCTGGGCTTCACCCAGCGCGGCGACGTCAACATTCCGCCGCTGGCCTTCGTCCCGCTGCTGCTCGGCTACCGCACCGTGGAGGAGCTGCGCGCTGCCTACCCCGACGTCAACGTGAAGCCGGCCTGGCGGCTGCTGGTGGACACGCTGTTCCCAAAGGTAACGTCATTCATCTACACGGTCTATTGACGGAGTAGCAGGTAGACAAGGAGCAAGTAGCAAGTAGACAAGTAGCAGGTAGACAAGGAACAAGCAGACAAGGTACGTCTTGACAATATTAAATTTCAACCGTCATTGCGAGGAGCCTCCCTTCGTCGGCCCTGAACGCAGTGAAGGGGCGGCGAAGGGAGGCGACGAAGCCCCGATACATCACTGGAAATGGAAGTATCGGGGCGAAGCAATCTCCCTCATAGCGCAACAAAGAGATTGCTTCGCTGCGCTGCTCAGAAACTTGGCGACATAGACTGTCACTCTGAGCGCAGCGAAGAACCTGCCCTGAGCGCAGCGAAGGGGTCTCGCCCTCACATGGGCTGAGATGCTTCGCTTTGCTCAGCATGACAGTTTCTGTCTTTGCGCATGCCCCCGAGGGCATGGGGTTCTACTCAGAAACTGGCAGCAGTAGACCGTCACTCTGAGCGCAGCGAAGAACCTGCCCTGAGCGCAGCGAAGGGGTCTCGCCCCCGCATGGGCTGAGATGCTTCGCTGCGCTCAGCATGACATTATGCCAGTTTCTGTTCTCGGGAATGACGCCGCCGCGTCCCTTCGTTCCTCAGGGCAGGCCATTGGGGACTCGCAATGACAGATGTAACATTGTCAAGACGTGTCTGCCCTACTGACACTGCCAGGAGGCTAATGATGGTTGATTCAACCCTCGATCCCCTGGAATACTATACCCGTCCGGGGCTGATGACCGATGCGCAGGAGCAGGCCAGTCTGTTGGCCGGTCTGCCCACGGACGTGGCTGCCCTTTGCCAGGTGGTGCAGGGGCTGCTGCTGCACATGCTGTGGGCCGAGCGCTACGGCGTTAAGCTCCCGCCAGAGCGCAGGCAGGAGACGGAGATACGCCGCGTGGCCCAGAAGCTGCGGCGCATCCAGGAGCTCGACGCTCGCCCGCTGACCGTGGCGCGCCCGCTGGAAAGGCGCGTGGTGAGCGAGTGCCGTGATTTCTCCACCCTGCTGTGCGCTATGCTACGCTACCAGGGCGTGCCCGCCCGTGCCCGCTGCGGCTTCGCCACCTACTTCCTGCCTGACCACTACGAGGATCACTGGGTCTGCGAGTACTGGCAGGCCGAAGAGGGTCGCTGGGTGATGGTGGACGCCCAGCTCGACCAGTTCCAGCGCCAGGTCCTCGGCATCCAGTTCGACCCGCTGGATGTGCCATCGGACGGCTTCCTGCCCGCCGGCAAAGCCTGGCTGCTGTGCCGCGCCGGCCAGGCCGATCCCCAGAAGTTTGGCATCTTTGACATGCACGGGCTGTGGTTCATTCGCGGCGACCTGGTGCGGGACGTGGCGGCGCTCAACAAGACGGAACTCCTGCCCTGGGACGGTTGGGGACTGGCCGACAAGGAGGACAAGGACATTTCCCCAGCCGACCTGGCACTGCTGGATCAGGCAGCCACCCTGACCATGGCCGATAACCGCGCCTTCCCCGCCCTGCGCGCCCTCTACGAGAACGACGCTCGCCTGCGTGTGCCCCCTGTGATCAAAAGCTATCACGACACGGGCGTGGAGATGGTGGAAATAGGGGGATTGGGGTGCTAAAACGCGATCTCCTCATCCCCAGCCTGGTGGGCTTTGTCACTTGTGACGTCCTGGGCCTGGCGGGGACGTTGTTGATTCTGCGTCGGCAGGCCTAAACCCCCTCGTCAAGCCTGCGCTGAGATAACTACGAGCACAAAGAGCCCAATGGATACCTTTTCTTCAAATCTACTGTATACCTGCATTATCCTTGCTAAAAGTGGCATAGCAAGAAAGACAAAAGGGATGAGCAAACAAATACTCGCTCTTATTCTGTTTGGCGTCTCCGCAGCTTATCTATCCGGGCCAGCCATCTTCCCTACTGCGGCAATACGGCCATTAAATATGCCATTCATCATGGCACAACGGCCTGCAGTTGCGCAACTTCTCACCCCACCTACAGCTACAGTAACCCTGCGACCGACAGTTGCCTACGTGAACACAACTCTGCGTGGAAGCGCCACCTTTATGGATCCCGACGGCAATCTGGAAGGCGCCAGCGCCTACCGCTGGTTGATCAATGGCACCCCGGTCGTCTCCGGGATCGTGCCACAAAGCCTGTTATTACCTTTGGATAACAGCCTCCGCAGCATAGACGGTCAGATGCCTACACAGAGCCAGGGCTTGTCATTCGTCACAGGCCGTTTTGGCCAGGCTGTTGAGTTCAGCAAAACTGCCAACAGCCGGCTGGCCTATCCGGCCGCGGGCAACGTTAACCCTAATGAAGGCAGCATCGAGATGTGGGTCAGACTGACGCACGACCTGGATGCCCCTGCCTATGATGACTATCCGCTTCTTTTCTCCTACTTTATAGACGACGAGCACCATCTCTACATGGAGGTCAACAAAGACCGCATCAGTATTACCAGCCGCAACGAGGGTAGTTACTACGGCACCTGGCCCGGCCCGCCTGGCTGGCAAGCCGGCGAGTGGCATCACTTGGCCGCTACCTGGTCGGCCAGCGCGAACCAATTGGCGCTCTATTACGATTGCGTGCTGGTCGCCACCGATTACAATCACTTTCCGGCCTTGGCTGGCACTGCCAGCACGTTCAACCTGGGTAGCGGCAACAACTGGGGCGTGATGGACATGGTGTTGGACGACGTGCGCGTGAGTCGGCGTGCGCTCACGGCCAGCGAGATCGGAGCGATGTGCAACCGGGGCTACCCTGCGCCCAACGACGAAGTCACCTTGCCGCCTGGCCGGACTGCTATAGGAGACGTGGTGACTTTTGAGCTTACACCGTGTGATGACACTGGCACCTGTGGTGCGGCTAGCAGCGCAAGTGTGACTATCGTAGCCACGCCCTTGGGCAATCTTCAACCCGCGCCTGGTCTCTTGCCAGGTGGCAGCATATCGTTTACTATGAGCCTAACCACGACCGCGCCAGCCAACTGTCGCTGGAGCGAAATTGCTGACACTCGCTATGTCAGCATGACGCACAACTTTCAGAGCGGCCAGGACACTACATCGCACAACACTGTTGTCAGCGGCCTTCGTGACCTGGATGATCGCTGGTTTTACGTGCGCTGTCAGGACACATCCACCGGGCGTGATCCTGATGACTATGAGCGCCAGACGCATCTACGCGTGCTCGGCCCATGGATAGGCAACTACCCACGCATTGCCAATTTGTGGGGCAACTACAGCTCTACCCTGGGCGTGAATTTTTTCGCTGGCTACGATCTGATGGTCGTCTCAGGGTGGAGTTTTGCCAATCAAGCCTCCGCCATCCGAGCTGTCAATCCCAATGCCAAAATCCTGCTCCCGCTGAATGCGACTTACGGGGGACCTCAGGATGATCCCCTCACGGCCGAATGGTGGAACAGCCAGCCGGGCGATCTGGGCTACAACTGCCTGCTGCGGAATAGCCACGGGGCTATCCTCTTGGTTGACTATTGGGGGCATCCCATGTACAACATGACCGTGCCCTATTGCCGCACGGTGCTGGCACAACAAAGCGTGGATGCCTATCTCTCAGCGCAGCCGAAAAAGGGTAACAACCTGGCTTACGATGGTATCTATTGGGATCGTCTGCACGACGCCATCTCCTGGCTGCTTGGCGATGACATAGACAGCGATCTGGACGGCCAACCAGACGATCCGGCGGCGCTTGACGCCGCCTACCAGGCAGGCATGGAGGACTTTTTCGCCCAGGTGCGAGCGCACTTGCCGAACGCCATTCTCATGGGCAACGACGCCCCACAAATCTACGCCCCTTGGCTCAATGGCCGCAACTATGAGTGGCAACTGGCCGCCATCTTGGACGGGGTCAAGTGGCTGAGTTGGGGCGAGGTGGTATGGGACTACCGTGACTGGAGTGGCCGTGGCTATCCCCCGCACACTACCTTCATCGAGAGCGCGCCGGAACCTTTCTATTCAGAGAAGTATACGTTTCGTCACCTGGACCAGATGCCGCCGGCGATGGAGGCCGAAGTCGCGGCCAGTTACGAGCGCATGCGCTACGGGCTGACCAGTGCCTTGATGGGTGATGGTCTATTCTCGTACGACTATGGTCCAGATTGGCATGGTAACCTGTGGTGGTACGACGAATTCGGCGCCACACATGGGTATCCCTCGGCCGCGCTGCCACCACGAGGCTACCTGGGCCAGCCCACCGGCGATCCCTTTCTCCTCGTGGACACGTTGGACACCCCTGACCAGGTGATCAACGGTGACTTTGAAGATGGTCTACATGGCTGGAGTTGGTGGGTGAACACCGGTTCCGGTGCAGCCGCTACCTTCGACGTGGATGCTACTGGCGGAATTTCCGACACAGCCGCCGCCCACATCGTAGTCACCAGTGCATCTGACCCTTGGAACGTCGAATTTCGCCAGTTCGACAAAAGCACGGTGGCCGAGCAAAGCTATACGCTCTCCTTCTGGGCACGCAGCGACGTGACCCGTACCGTCCGCGCCAGCATCATCAAGCAGACTGAACCCTGGACGGACTACGGCTTCGGTGTGCAGGCCGTCGTCACGCCTCAGTGGCAGCACTTCCCCTTGTCGGACAATGCCAGCGTGACGGCCGATGATGGTAAGCTGGAGTTCTCGGTGGGCGACGTGGTCGGAGAGCTGTGGCTGGACAACGTGCAGTTCCAGGAGGGAGCGCTGGGGGTGTGGGCCCGACCATTCAGCGGCGGTCTAGCCGTGATCAACACAACCAGGGAAGTTCGAACTGTACCTCTGCCGCACGTCTACCGCAAGCTGGACGGCAGCCAGGCGCCACTGTTCCAGATCCGTATGGACGACGATGAGGCGCGTGTCTCCGGGAGCTGGAGTCGCCAGCCAGCCAACTTCTCTCAATTTGGCAACACCGTGCACGTGATTACAGGCCCCAACTCTCTGGCCACCGTCACCTATTCTCCCACCCTGGCCTACAGCGGCACGTACCACGTGCTGGCCTGGGTTGTTCCGAGTACCACGCAGAGCAGCGCCGTGTCGGTGACAATTCATCACAGTCAAGGCGCAACCGTTGTTCTGCTGGACGAGACGCAAGGCCAGATTGGCTGGCGCGACTTGGGCGTTTACACGTTCGACGTGACTGGCGACAACGGCGCGGTGTTAGCCGCCACCGGCAATGGCACCGTAGTAGCCGATGCGTTCAAGTGGGTCAGCACGGCGCGTTACAATGACGGCAGCCGTGTGGCCCAGATCACCTTGCAGCCCCGGGACGGCATCATTCTGGTCAATGCCTTCCGCCTGTTCTTGCCAATAGTGATCAAAAGGTAGCACTCTTCCCATCCGCGGAGTAAGGAGGCGTGATGGCCAAACGTCTATCCGTGCTGGATCATGAACGCTGCGTGGGCTGCCAGTCGTGCATGTTTGCCTGCACGCGGCGCCTGGGCGAAGGCGGGCTGGCCTCCTCCTGCATCTGGATCCACTCGGCGGGGGGTATCCGCCGCGGCTTCGTGGTGGTGGTCTGCCGCGCCTGCGCCGATCCGCCCTGCGCCCGCGTCTGCCCCACCGACGCCCTGCACCTGCGTGAAGGCGGCGGCGTGCGCCTGCGCCCGGAGCTGTGCATCGCCTGCGGCAACTGCGTCGCCGCCTGCCCCTTCGGGGCTGTGCTGTGGAACGATGAGACCGACAAGCCGCAGGTTTGCATCTACTGCGGCTATTGCGCCCCCTATTGCCCTTACGACGTCATCGCCCTGGAGGAAATTTTGCCGATTTGAGATTGCAGATTGTAGAGTGCAGATTGACCCGGCAAATCTCCACTCTCTAATCTCTAATCTACGATCTGCAATCTGCAATCAGCCTTGACCGCTTTGGAGGTGCCCCATGCTGCCTGACGATCCGCTGCGCCGCGTGCTCTACATTGACCTCACCCGCCGCCGCTCGTGGACGGAGGAGCGGGCCGACCTGTTCGCGGCCGGCCTGGGTGGGACGGGCGTGGGCATCCGCCTTCTGGAGGAGGAGTGCCCGCCAGGGGCCGATCCCCTGGGGCCGCAGAACCCCATCATCCTCAGCGTGGGGCCGCTGGTGGGGCTGTTCCCCCTGGCCTCCAAGACCGTGGCCATGTTCAAATCGCCGCACACGGGCAATCTGGGCGAGAGCCACGCCGGAGGTCGCAGTGCCGTGTCTCTGCGACTGGCCGGCTACGGCGCCATCGTCATCCGGGGCGCCAGCACCATGCCGATTTACCTGGTGGTGGATGGCGACCACGTCCACTTCCGCGACGCCTCGGCGCTGTGGGGCATGAGCAGCAGTTTCACCGTGGGCACGGTGCTCCGCGACCGCGAGAGTGGCTCCGGGCTGCGCTCCATCCTGCGCATCGGCCGCGCCGGTGAGCGCGGCGTGACCTACGCCACCGTCATCGCCGAAACCTATCGCCACTTTGGGCGGCTGGGGCTGGGCGCCGTCTTCGGCAGCAAGCAGTTGAAGGCCCTGGTCATCGCCGGCCGACGCTCGCTGCCCGTGGCCGATCGCAAGCTCTATCGCACGCTGTACGAGGCGATTTTTAAGGCGGCGACCCAATCGCCCCTGATGAAGAAGTACCACGAGCTGGGCACGGCGATGAACATTCTGCCCCTGAACGAGGTGCGGGCCCTGCCCACGCGCAACCTGCAGGCCGGCAGCTTTGAGCACGCCGCGGCCATCTCCGGCGAGCGCCTGGCGGCGGAGTACCTGGGCCGGCGTGTGGCCTGCGCCCATTGCCCCGTGGCCTGCATCCACCTGGCCGCCCTGCGCACCCGCTACCCCCACGACCAGTACTTCTACAAGACCTCCATGATCGGCTACGATCATGAGCCGATCTACGCCACCGGCAGTATGCTGGGCATCGGTGACGTGCCGGGGATGCTGCGCCTGATGGACGAGGCCGAGGTGCAGGGGCTGGACGTGATGAGCACCGGGGTGGTGCTGGCCTGGGCCACCGAGGCCTTCCTGCGCGGGCTGATCACGACCAAAGAGACGGATGGGCTGACCCTGGCTTTTGGCGACGCCCAGACCTACGTCGCCGCCATGCAACGCATCGTCAGCCAGCCCACGGAGTTCTACCAGGCTCTGGCGCGGGGCGTGGAGCACGCCGCTTCGGTTTACGGCGGGGCGGAGTTCGCCCTGGCCTTTGGTCGTAACGAGATGCCCGGCTACCACACCGGCCCGGCCTGCCACCTGGGCTACCTTACCGGGGCGAGGCACAGCCACCTGGACAGCGCCGGCTACCACCTGGACCAGACGACCGCCAGCAAGGGCGAGACGCTGACGCCAGAGGGGGTCGCCGCGGCCCTGCTGCAGGAAGAACGCTGGCGGCAGGTGCTCACCAGCCTGGTGATCTGCCTCTTTGCCCGCGGCGTCTACACCGCCGAGACCGTGCTCAAAGCCCTGGCCCTGGCCGGCTTCAACTGGTCGGCCGATGATCTGGCCCGCCTGGGGGCGGAGACCCTGCGGCGCAAGAACGCCTTCAAGACCCGCGAAGGCTTCGACCTGGCCCAGGTGCGCATCCCGCAGCGCATTTTAGAGACGCCCGCCCCGCTGCAAATTCCAGACAAGGCGTTTTTGCGGCAGGCCATGGCCAGTTTCACGGCGGGATTGTAGACCTGGGGGGCGTGGTGCGTGGTGCGTGTTCCGTAGTGCATAAACGGAACACGAAACACGCAACACGTAGTAACGACTTCAGTCGTCGTCCGTGGCCACGGCGACTGAAGTCGCTACTACGAAGCGGATTGCTTATTGTGGAGGTAAAACCCATGAACCGCCTCGCCGTTCTCACCTCCGGCGGTGACGCGCCGGGCATGAACGCCGCCATCCGCGCCGTCACGCGCTGCGCCCTGAATCGGGGCTGGGCAGTCCGCGGCGTGCGCCAGGGCTATGCCGGACTGATTGAGGGTGGAGAGCATTTTGTACCCCTGGTCTACCAATCGGTCAGTGGCATCATCCAGCAGGGCGGCACTATCCTGGGCAGCGCCCGCTGTCCCGAGTTCACGACCGTGGAGGGTCGCCAGAAAGCCCTGCACACCCTGCGCGCCCAGGGCGTGGATGGCCTGGTGGTCATCGGCGGCAACGGCTCGCAGGCCGGGGCCTGGGAACTGGCGCAGATGGGCTTCCCCGTGGTCGGCGTGGCCTCCACCATTGACAACGACCTGGTGGGCAGCGACCTGACCATCGGCGTGGACACGGCGCTCAACATCGCCCTGGAGGCCATTGACCGCCTCAAGGTCACCGCCGCCTCCCACGAGCGGGCCTTCCTGGTGGAGGTGATGGGCCGCCAGTGCGGCTACCTGGCCCTGATGGCTGGCCTGGCCGGCGGCGCCGAGCTCGTCGTCATCCCGGAGATGGCGGTTGATCCGGAGGACGTGGCTCAGACTCTGCTGGCCGCCCACGATATGGGCAAATCGCACGCCCTGGTCGTCGTGGCCGAGGGGGCGCGCCACAACGCCGAGGCGCTGGCGGCCTACTTTCGCCAGCAACAGGAGCGCCTGGGCTTTGAGCTGCGCACCACGATCATCGGCCACGTGCAGCGGGGCGGCGCGCCCACGGCCTTCGACCGGCTGCTGGCCTCTCGCCTGGGCGCCGGGGCGGTGGCGGCCTTCGCCCGCGGCGAGACGGGCGTGCTGGTGGGCATGATAGATAACCACGTGACTACCACCCCGCTGGCCCAGGTAGTGGGCCGCCAAAAGCCCATTGACCCGGCGTTGTTCCAGTTGGCGCAAGTGCTAGACAAGCCGTAGACGTGAGGCGTGTTGCGCGCTGCGTGAAGCCAAACGGAACACGGGCCGGTTCACCGAGCCCCCCGCTTCGGGGCAACACGCAACACGGGTGCTGACAAGCAGGTGAGTTGTCTGCTCTACGACTCTGCCCGGTTTAGATGAGGAGTTGGGATGAATGCCTTGCCAATCGGCGGTCAACTGCTGAGAAGTCGCTTCAGCGGCCCGCTCTTCGCCGTTGGTCACCGGCTGCTGCGTAACGATACGCT
>Ga0194119_10006795_pt1 | contig 16446 bp, 16 predicted proteins | sample TA2MahC100mmetaG_FD_148620 | JGI IMG/M metagenome (GOLD analysis project Ga0194119, IMG submission 148620) | Freshwater microbial communities from Lake Tanganyika, Tanzania - TA2015018 Mahale Deep Cast 100m | ecosystem: Environmental > Aquatic > Freshwater > Lake | place: Tanzania: Lake... | reverse complement strand
GCCGCCGCGATGTCAGCCCTTAGGTACGCTGCCACGCTTTAGACCCATCGCGGGGCGCGAATGATACGGGGTGGGGTGAATCACCGTCAAACCTAACCGATCTCCGGCGTGCGAGACCGTCGGTTTATACAACAAAACTGGTCGGGGGATTTGAGTCTCAAATTATTCATTACTTTCGCCTTGACCCACCCGTTCCGCCGCCGATAGAATTCGCGGGAATTTTGCAGAGGTACCCCCCGCCCATGGATAAAAAGACCCGCTTGGCATCGATCGCCGCTCTCGCGACTATCGTACAGCTGGCATCATTTCATGCCGTTGCGCAGACGTCGCAACCGGCCCAACCCACCACGCCACCGGCGCAACCCGCTGGCTCGGGCGCTGCCGCCTCGCAAGGCGGTCAGGCTGCGGGAACGGGAGCTGCCACAACCGGAACCGGTACGGCGGCAGGCTCTGGCGCCGCGGCTGCCGGTGCGGGCGCTGGCGCTGCTGCGGCAGGTGCCGGGATCGCCATTCTGCCGGCCGTGATCGCCGTTGGCGTGATCGGATTGGGTATCGCCGCCGTCGATAACGGCGACAGCAGTGCGGCACCGCCGGCTCCGCCGCCACCGCCGCCACCGCCACCGCCGCCACCGCCGCCGCCGCCGCCGACGACGACCACGGTGACGACGATCACGACGACGACCACCACGTCGGGAACGCGGTAACAGTCCCCTAAAACAAAAAGCCCGGGCTGGTCCCGGGCTTTTTTTTGCCCCGAAGTCGGCGAGCGAGGGCTATCAACGCTGACCGATGAAGGCCAGCGATATCGGCGACCCGCCCGGCGCCATCGAGGCTTCGATCAACGAAATATTGCCGCTTTGATCGAACTCGACTACGTGCGTTGATCTGAGGGTGCGATCGGCAGCGACACTGCTGCATTCCTGTCGCCAACCGTAACGCGATTCGCTGAGTCGCCAGCTTCGGATCGGCGAACATCGCGCGCGGACAGCCGGCGAACCCGCACGCGCATACCACCGCTCATCGCCTTCCACCCCCGACTCATACCGACCGAAAGCCCCAGGGACACCATCGATGACGATGATCGTCTCACCGTCCCACTCGAGGCGTAATCCGTTTCCGTTCGCGAACACGACGCGCCGCCCAGAGGCTTCAATCGGATATAGGAGATAGCTCACACCATTGAAGGACAGCGTCCACGCATAAGCCGCGAGGCGTGGATCTTGACCACCCGTGGGTATCAGGCGCTTGACCGTGTCGACCTGCGGCGAGCGCAGAGCGCATCCTGAGAACGATAGCCCGCAGATGACGAGCGCCACCGCAAGCAAAGATGGACGAATGATCATTCGGGGATCATCCGATCGGTATTGTGTCTGAGGCGATCGCCATGGGTGGATCGCATGTTTTCCCACAGGCTGCCAGGCCAGTGATCGAGCATGCGGCCACCATCGCGATTGATCGAACGAAGAATGCTGCGATAGCTGCCACGCGTGTTCTTTGGCGAATAAAGATCGAAGGGGATATTGAAGATCAAGCCCTTGTCGAACGAACCCTCACCAAAGACGCTGAACGGGACATCAGTCAAGGTCGCAAAAGCCCCGATCGACCAGCCGTTAGCAAATCGCTTTTGAATCTCCAGCGTGGCACCCACGTCTCGCGCGAGGTAGCGGCCCGCATGGATAGCGACGTCAACATCACGAAACGGCGTCACCCAGTAGGCGCTGACGTGTCCTGTGATCGTGCGGTAATCGCGCACACCCCATTTCTTGTCGAAGTCACGCTGCACGACAGCATTGAGGTTGGCACCAAACGCCAGATTTGACTCTCCGCGTCGCCACAACAGGTCCATGCCGACACCCGAGTACATCTCCTCAAGCATCCCGCCATAGGCTTGATAGTAGAGATCCTCGGACAATTTGCCGCGCTTGGTGAGTACCAGTTGATCGAAGCCGCTCTCGCCCTGCTGCAGATAATTTTTGAGCTCGGTACGCACCGGCGGCAGCTGAGATTCGCCCTCGCGAGTGATGCGTCCGAATTGACTCTTGATGTTCTGCATCCAGATACCCGTTGCACCCCAACCGCTGCCGAGATCGACATCGGCGCGCACACGTAGCGCGAGTTGGTAGAGCAACGGGAAATCCGGATCGAATAGATAGGCGCGCCCATTGAGTCCCAGATTCCATTCGCCGTTCGGATAGCTGTACTCGCGAACCTCATCGGGATCGGTGATTTCTCGTGGCGAACCGATGTCGATCGGCCGCGACGCTGCCGCGAAGACGGGTAGTCGATCGCGCGGCGGCCGCGTATACGTCACTGCATACGTCGGCATACCGAGCGTGGTGCCGGTCAGCGCTACTCGGTCGACCGTGTTGGGAGCGTACTGGTCGATCAAATCAAAAATACGACGGATCGCATCGGCCTCGACCTGGTAGACGCCATTGCTGAAGCGCAAGTGCATCGTCTCCTGATCGATGGCCATCTCGTGCACGAGGAGACCCGAGGTTTCGGCATCGACGACAAAGCGTGTCCACCAATCGGCACCACGATCGAGCTCTGCCGCAGGGGCGAGCCCCGACGAAGTACCGAAGCCGTTTGGTGTCTTGCGCGGCGACTCGGCACCCGCATCGAGCGCTGCAGAAATTTTGAGTGCGAGGCTGTTGCCCTGTTGCCAACTCAGCCCAAGACGAACACCGGGAGTCGCCAACCACTCGACGCCATAACTGAGCGGCGATGCATCGGCAATCGTGCCAAAGGCACGTTCACGTTCGTAGGAGTCGCTGTTGTAGGCGGCGACCACCTCCAGCGGCATGCCCGGCACGCTATAACGGAGTCCGCCGAACACACCAATCTTTGATCCGTGAAAGTACGAATCGAGCGAAAACTGCCCACCGCCCTGCGCGGCGCTACCACGAGTTTTGAACCGATCCGAAAGCGTCGTCAGCGGGTTTGACGCGATGTCCCTCTCGGCGAAGCGACCCCAGCCGAGACCGAGCGTCAGATCGAGATTGCCATAGCGTTTCGAAGCGACGAGGTACTCCGCGCCCCATTGCCCTGTCCCAAGCAGGTCGCGAATACCCACCACGACCGAGGGCAGCTGCTCCGTCTCATCAAGCAAGCGGTAACGTACTTCGAAGCTGCGATCTCTGATGCCGTCACAGAACGTCGCTTCGGCGAAGCACCGCACACCCGGAATCGGCGAAATTTTACGCGCATTAAAAATGGTATATCGAAAACTCGCCTCGAGACGATCACCGGCCTGGAAGCCGAGAGCGTAGATATCCGCGACATCCTTGCGCGAGTAGGTCGTAGTGAATGTGTTCTCGTCCTGCATGCGCGCGGAGGGGATATCGAGCATACCGCCGACACCGAAATCATTGACCTGCGCCGATGCCAATGGACTGGCGGCGAGCAGAAGCGCGCAGGGTGCCCACGTCGCTTTGGGACGGAAGGCTCTCGTGCTTGACGGGTGGCACTCCATGCTCATGCCGAGGGCTTCAGGCGCCCAGCGACTTCAGGAGCTGCCGAACCGAGCGAAGCTTGGCGTCGCGGTCCATTGCGCTCGCCGGGCTCGTCGCACTCGCCTCGCTCGTTGCCAGCATCTCGTTGCACACCCGCTTGCCCGCCTCGACACCAAATTGATCGAATGCGTTGATCCCCCAGACCACGCTCTGCACAAAGACCTTGTGCTCATAGAGCGCGATCAGCGCGCCGAGTGCTCGCGGCGTGAGTTCATCGAGCACGAGCACGCTTTGCGGTCGCGAACCCGGATGTCGACGATGCGCATCCGCGCCCTGCTGGCCCATGGCAAAAGTTTCGATCTGCGCAAGACCGTTGGCGGTGGCAAGCGACTGAGCCTTGGTGTCGCCGATCGGCGAAACACGCAGCAGGATCACATCGAGCGCGGCACGCAGCGTCCCCTGGTGCAACAACTGAAAGAACGAATGCTGCGCGTTGTTACCGGGCTCGCCCCAGACGACCGGCGCGGTTTCCCAACTCACCGGTTGCCCCTCGCGAGTCACGGACTTGCCGTTGCTCTCCATCTCGAGTTGCTGCAAGAACGCCGGAAAACGCGCGAGCCGCTCGGAATACGGCAGCACCGCGAGCGTCGGAATCTTCAGGAAGTTGATGTTCCACACACCCACGAGTGCCATCAGCGCGGGCAGATTGTCCGCCCAGGGCGCAGTGCGGAAGTGTTCGTCCATGGCGTGCGCGCCGGCGAGGAATTCTTCGAATCGCGCACTACCGACGGCCATCGCCAAAGAAATACCGACCGCCGACCACACCGAATAACGGCCACCGACCCAGTCCCACATCGCGAATCGACGGTCGACAGCGATGCCGAAACGATCCATCGCCGCGGCATTCACCGAGACGGCCGCGAAGTGATTGGGAATCGCCGATTCGCCGAGATGCTCAAGGATCCAGGCTCGCGCACGCTCGGCGTTGGCGAGCGTCTCCTGAGTGGTGAAGGTTTTGGAGCAAATGATGAAGAGCGTGCGCGCAGGATCAAGCTCTTGCAAAAGATCATGCAGCGCGATGCCATCGACGTTGGAGACAAAATATACCTTGGGTCCGTTCGCGAGCGAACGCAACGCCTGCACCACCATGGCGGGCCCAAGATCAGAGCCGCCGATGCCAATATTGATCACCGTGTCGAATGCGCCGCTCGCGCGGATCTCATCGGCAAAGGCGAGCATACGGCGGCGTTCGGCGAGGACTTCGGCGGTTGCGCTGGTCACATCGCGGGTCAGATCGCGGGTCATGTCCCGGGTCAGGTCGCCAGTCATCACGGCAGGTCGGCGCAATTGCACATGCCACGCCGCACGCTGCTCGGTGTTGTTGATGGGCTCGCCGCGCCACATCGACTCGATCGCACCACGCATATCGACGGTATCGAGCAGCTGCGTGAGTGCGGCCAGCACAGACTCATCGATGCATTGTCGCGAGAGATCGAGCCGCAGCCCCGCGGCAGAACGCGTATAGCGCTGCTCGCGCTCCGCATCCGCTGCAAACGCCGCAGGCAAATCAAAGTTTGCGCGCTGCGCCGCGAGCTCCTGCAATACGCCCCAAGCGGGCGTCAGCGGCGCGGGCAGGCGCATGGTCACGCCCGGCCGTGAAAACCCGCGATGCAATCAACGACATATTGCAACTGCTCGCGAGAAAGTTCGGGAAAGATGGGTAGCGCCAGGGTCTCGGCAGCCGCCCGCTCGGACTCGGGGAAATCGGCTGCGGCATGACCCAGATAGGCGAAGCATTCTTGCCGGTGCAGCGGCACGGGGTAATAGATTTCGGTGCCCACGCCAGAGGCGATCAGGTGCGCCTTGAGGCCGTCGCGATTGGGCGAGCGGATTACGAACTGGTTGTAGATGTGACGGCCCGGGAGCGCAGCCGGCAGGGTGACGATATCTTTGAGACCCGCCTTCTCGAAGGCGCCGAAATAGAAGCAGGCGTTCTCCTGTCGCGCACGACTCCAGTCATCAAGATGACGCAGCTTGATGACGAGCACCGCCGCCTGTAGCTCGTCGATACGGAAATTGCCGCCGACGAGCTGGTGATAGTACTTGGGCTCCATGCCGTGCACGCGAATCTTGGCGAGCTTCGCGGCCAGCTCGGCATCGTTGGTGACGCACATCCCGGCATCGCCGAAGGCACCGAGATTTTTGGTCGGAAAAAAACTCAGGCAGCCGATGTCGCCGATGCTGCAGGCACGTCGTCCTTGACCGTCCGCGGAGCCGATCGCCTGCGCAGCGTCCTCGATCACGCGCAGTCCGAACTCGCGGGCAAGCGCCATGATCGAATCCATCTCGACCATCTGACCGTAGAGATGGACCGGCATGATGGCCTTGACGCGCTTGCCGGAGCGACGGTGCAGCAGGGCGCCATCGCGCTGCTCACACTGCTCGCGCAACAAGCGCTCGACCGTCGCCCCAGTCAGGTTGAAGGTCGACGGATCGATGTCGACAAACAGGGGCAAGGCGCCCACCCGTGCGATAGTCCCCGCAGTGGCAAAAAAAGTGTACGGCGTCGTAACCACAGCATCGTCCGGCCCGATCTCGAGCGCCATGAGCGCTGCGAGCAGTGCATCGGTACCCGAAGACATGCCGATACCGTATCGGCAGCCGCTGTAGGCCGCGACATCCGCCTCGAGCTGCTTGACGGCGGGGCCGAGAATGAAGGCCTGAGCGTCGCAGACCCGCTCGATGGCGGCATCGATCTCGGCCTTGAGGGCCCGGTATTGGGGCTTGAGGTCCAGCAAAGGGACCTGCATCGGGGCTGTCATGCGGCCGATTATAGCCACCCCATGTCACAATAACCGGCCATGACCACCCCAGACATCGCTCGACTCATCGACGGCAAGGCCATCGCCCGCGAGGTCAAAAACGAGGTGCGCGCCGCCGTCGATCGCCTGTGCGCGCTAGGCCAGCGCCCTCCCGGGCTCGCCGTGATCATGGTCGGCGATAATCCCGCCTCGCAGGTTTACGTGCGCAACAAGCGGACCGCTTGCGAGGAGTGCGGGATTCGCTCGGTCGCGATCGATCTGCCGCAATCGACCAGCGAGATCGAGTTGCTGGCCCGCATCGATGCACTCAATGCCGATCCCGAAATCGACGGCATCTTGGTGCAGCTCCCTTTGCCCGAGCACATTCGCCAAACCGAAGTGGTCGAGCGCATCGACCCGCGCAAGGACGTCGATGGCTTTCATCCCTACAACATTGGTCGACTCGCCGAGCGTAATCCGCTAATTCGGCCCTGCACGCCCTATGGCGTGATCCGCATGCTCGAGCACATCGGCGTGTCGGTGAAGGGTCGGCATTGTGTGATCGTCGGTGCCTCCAATATTGTGGGCCGGCCGATGTCGCTCGAGTTGCTGCTGATGGGCGCAACCACCACGGTCACCCACCGCTTCACCGATGACCTCGCCCATCACGTGCGTGAGGCAGAGATTCTGGTGGCCGCCGCCGGCAAGCCCGGCCTCGTGCGGGGCGAGTGGATACGCCCTGGTGCAGTGGTCGTCGACGTTGGCATCAATCGCCGCGTCGACGGCACGCTCTGCGGCGATGTGGAGTTCGAAGCGGCCGCACGCCGCGCCGCATGGATCACGCCCGTGCCGGGCGGCGTCGGCCCGATGACGGTCGCCATGCTCATGAAAAACACGCTCGAGGCGGCATTGCGACGAGTAAACAAGCCGCGGACTTGACTGGCGCGCGGATGGTTAGCTCTCGCATCGCCCTCAATCAGTATGCCGCAGGCGATCCTGCCGCGGCATCGGGGACGGCCTACGCTGCTTTAACCCTCGCGCCGGCAGATGCAATTGCGTTGAACGTGTTGATGCTTGTCGAGGCGGGCGCTGACAGACTGTCCTCCGCAATCTGCTATGGATCGCGCGCCATACACTGTGATCCGTTGGCGTTTGAAATCCGAATCAACCTCGGCTATTGCCTCCAGCGGCAACACAACGATGCGGAGGCCCTGCAACGCTACTTTGAGGCCTTGGCACTGAGGCCATCTTCACCGGAGGCCAACTACAACGCCGGCGTGAAACTTCACCGCTCTGAGAACTGGCAGACAGCGACAAAATTCTATTTCAGAGCTCTTCTCAGCAGGGCGGTCTGGCCAGAGGCCGAAATGAATCTTGCTCAGATCCAACTGCTGGTAGGCGATTGGTCCTCAGGCTGGATCCGATATGAATCCCGTTTACGTCTCAAAGAGGCGGAGTTAAATACACCGAAAAATCTACCCGGCGTCGAATGGAACGGCATTGATTCACTAAACCGAAAATCCCTGATTCTTTGGTGCGAACAAGGGCTAGGTGACTCGATACAGTTTTTCCGGTATGCAATTGCTGCCGCCGATGCAGGCGCCGTAGTCGGTTTGCTTACACCATCGCCCCTCATCCGGCTTTTCAAGTCTGTCGAGCGAGTGAGGATTTTGCCCGATAATTTTGATCCTGGACCATACGACTACCATAGGGCGCTCATGAGCATGCCCGGACTTATGGGCTCTAAACCCGATAATGTTCCATTTTCGGATAGACCATACATTGAGGCGTGCCGCTCAGAAGTCAGCGCATGGTCAGAAAGACTCGGAGATACCAAAGGACGACTTCAAGTAGGAATTACGTGGCGAGCTGGCAAGGTCTCAAAGGCGCAAGGTCGTGATATACCGCTCCATGCGATAATGCGGTTACTTGACGTGGACGCAGATTTTCACGCCCTTGCAAAAGAAATAGATCCCGAAGAAGAAGCGCTGTTGTCGTTTTTTCGAATCAATGTTCACTCTAATAAATTCGTCGATTTCGCCTCTACAGCCGGACTTGTTTCACTGATGGATATAGTTATCTCAGTGGATACCAGCGTAGCCCATCTCTCGGCGGCGATGGGCAAAGAAACCTGGATTTGCGCGCCCTCTCTCCCGGACTGGAGGTGGCTTGCATCTGGGTCACGCAGCATCTGGTACCGGAGTGCGCGAATCTATCGCCAAAGTCGCTCGAATTCATGGGACGACGTAGTTTCACGAATTCGAGAAGACTTGAAACGAGTGATCAATTCTCGACTCACTTGAAGTCACCTCGTTCCGGCGTTCGCAACTCGTTGATTTTGGTCCAACGACGGCCGCAATGTACATGAAAAACACGCTCGAGGCGGCGTTGCGCAAACGCTGCTAGAGACCGCCCCCTTTATTCGAGAGATTGCACGACATGGCTACAACGCTGACGAGCAAAGGACAGGTCACGATACCGAAACGGATTCGCGACGCGCTCGGGCTGAAGCCCGGGCACCGGGTGGAATTCAGTGTGGGCGATAACGGCACCGTGGTCATTCATCGAGCTCAGACTGGCAAGCCACGACCCGGGACTAAAGATTGCTTCGCTGCAAGTCGCGGCATCGCCCAAACCGACTGGCGAACTGACCAGTTGATGGCACTGCTTCGCGACTGAATATCCGTGGTTCTGGGTGCAGCGAGACATCTAGCGCGCAAAGACGACCCTTACTGCCGTCGCCACACGGTCACGCCGCCCGGCTTGTCCTCGAGCACGATACCGGCCGCCACGAGCTCATCACGAATCTCGTCCGAACGCTTGAAATCTTTGGCCTTGCGGGCTGCCTGCCGCGCGGCGATCGCGGCCTCGATACGGGCCTCGTCCCAAGCACCCTCGCCCGTCGCGGCTGCGGTCTTTGCAGCCCTGAACCACTCCTCGGCAGGCAAGCTCAGGAGTCCGAGCACGGCGCCGATGGCACGCAACTCGCGCGCGCTCGCGGTGGCCTCGGCCTCCTGCCCCGCACTGCGGGCGCGGTTGATCTCGCCAGCGAGGTTCTGCAGCACGGCGATTGCCTCAGGCGTATTGAAGTCATCGTCCATGGCGGCATGAAAGGCCTGCCATGCCGCGGACTCTGCGCCGGGTGCGCCGTTGACGAGCCCATCCGGAGACGCCGCGGCGATCGCTGCCGACGTGACGGGCGGCGCATCGAGACCACGCAGCGCGGTATACAAGCGCCCGAGCGCAGCGTCGGCTTGGTTGATCTGCTCGAGAGAATAGTTGATCGGGCCGCGGTACTGACTGGAGGTCAAAAAATACCGCAGCACTTCGGGATGACGGATATGGCCGGAAGCGAGTACGTCGCGGATTGTGAAAAAATTGCCGAGCGACTTCGACATCTTCTCTTCGTCGACATTGACGAAGCCGTTGTGCATCCAAAGATGCGCGAAGTGATCACCCGTTGCGGCGCAAGACTGGGCGATCTCGTTCTCGTGATGCGGGAACTTGAGATCCATGCCGCCGGCATGGATGTCGAAGTGACTGCCGAGAATCTCGGCAGACATGACTGAGCACTCGATGTGCCAACCCGGGCGTCCGGGGCCCCAGGGCGACTCCCAGGAGGGTTCGCCGGGCTTGGCTTTCTTCCAGAGCACGAAATCGAGCGGGTCGCGCTTGGCGGTATCGACTTCGATGCGCGCGCCGGCGCGAAGATCGGCGAGCCGCTTGCCCGAGAGCTGGCCATAGGGCGCAAAGCTCGCCACTGCGTACATGACGTCGCCATCGCTCGCGACATAGGCATGCCCCTTGTCGATCAGCGTCTGCGTCAGCGCGATCATGCCGGGCACGTATTGCGTTGCCCGCGGCTCATGATCGGGACGCAGGATGTTGAGGCGATCGTAGTCCTCGTGCATCGCCGCAATGAAACGTTCGGTGAAGGTGCCGATCGGTTCGCCGAGTTCAGCGGCGCGGCGGATGATCTTGTCGTCGATGTCGGTGATGTTGCGAACAAAGATCACACGATAGCCGCGGTGCAGTAGATAGCGCCGCACGATGTCGAAAGCGACTTTCGAGCGAGCGTGACCGATATGACAAAAGTCATAGACCGTATCGCCGCAGAGATACATGCGGATCTCGCCGGGCCGGATCGGCGCAAGCGTTTCCTTGCGGCCCGTGAGCGAATTGTGGATGCGAATCATGCGCGCGATGATAGCTGCTCGAATCGCGCTGCGGCGCGCGCTGCACCGATCAAGCTGAGCAGCGGCGCCATCTCGGGGCCGTGCGCTGCACCGGTGAGCGCCTGACGCAGCGGTTTGAAGAGCTCCGGTCCCTTGCGCCCCGTCGTCGTCTTGATGGCCTGCGTGACCGCCTTCCAATCAGTACCGTGCTCGCGCACAGCCGCCGCGGCAGCGGCAAAGAACTCGGCGCCCGCAGCCTCGATGATGCTCCGGCCCTCGGCATCGGGCGGTGGCACGTCGCCGAACACCACGCTCACCCAGTGCGTGATCTCGGCGGGCAAGATGAGATTGTTGCGGATGACCTCGACGAAGTCCCGCGCAGCCGATGCCTCGAGTCCCGCTGGCAGATACGCCTGCACCCACTCCACCGCCTGCTCGATCGTGAGTGCGTGCACAGCCTGTTTCTGCCAGACCTCGAGTTGCACCGGGTCGAAGCGCGCCGGCGAGCGCACGAGGTGCGCGGGGTTGAAGGCAGCGGCGAGCCTGTCCGGGCTTTCGAGCGCATGCAGATCACTCGAGTGACCGAGACGAAACAGATGATTGACGATGGCCTGCGGCAAATAGCCGAGTTCGCGCAACTCGCGCAAAGATTTCGCCCCGAAACGCTTGGAGAGCGGCGAACCGTCGCCGCTCGTGATCAACGAGAGATGGCCATACCGAGGCGCCTCGAGACCGAGTGCCTGCGCAATCAGCAGTTGGCGCGGAGTGTTCGACAAATGATCCTCGCCCCGCAAGACCACCGTGACACCGGTCAGCGCATCATCGAGCACGTTCGAGAAGAAAAACGCTGCCGAGCCATCGGCGCGCTGCACGATAAAATCTCCGATATCGGCGCACTCGAAACGCTGTTCGCTGTGCACTAGGTCAATGAATTCGATACGTCCGGACTCGGGCACCCGAAAGCGCAGGGTCGGCCTGCGACCCTCGGCCACTCGCGCCGCCCGTTGATGCGCATCGAGGTTGCGGCAGGTACCGGCGTAGCGTGGCGGTCGCCCCGCAGCGAGTTGGGATTTGCGGCTGACTTCGATCTCGAGCGGCGTGCAGTAGCAGGGATAGACCCAGCCCTGACCCTGCAGCTGCGCCAACGCCTGATCATAGATCTCGCCACGGCGACTTTGCGCGACCACCTCGCCGTCCCAGTCGAGCCCAAGCCAGCGCAGATCCTGCATCAGCAGCGTCGTGTATTCGGGTTTGCTGCGCTCGGCGTCCGTATCCTCGATGCGCAGCAGGAATCGTCCGCCGTCGCGGTGTGCCAGCAGCCAGTTGAAGAGCGCGGTGCGGGCGTTGCCGAGGTGCAGCTCGCCGGTTGGGCTGGGCGCGAAACGAGTGGTGGTCGTAGGGGTCATCTGAGATATGCGGTGAGGACTGGTCGCCGGCATTTTACGGCTAGAATCCCCGCGTGCGTCATCTCTTCATCTCCGATCTGCACCTTGATGCCGCGGCACCCGCGACCGTCACGACTTTCCTGAATTTTCTCGCCCACGAAGCGCGCGGCGCGACCTCGCTGCACATCCTTGGCGATTTATTCGAGACGTGGATCGGTGATGACGATCCGGATCCCACGCGAGACGCCATCTGCCGCGAACTGCGGGCGCTGGTTGACTCGGGCACCGTGCTCTATGTGATGCAGGGAAATCGTGATTTTCTGTACGGAGCGGTGTTCGAGCAACGCAGCGGCGCCACGCTGCTTCCCGATCCGGTGATCGCGGCACTTGGCGCCGAGCGCGTGCTGCTCACCCATGGCGATCTGCTCTGCACGGGTGATCATGCCTATCAAGAACTGCGCAGTACGCTGCGCGATGCGCGATTTCGGGATCGCGTGCTTAAGTTGCCGATCGAAGCACGTCAGCTGCTCGCCGACGCCGCACGCGCCGGCAGCAAGGCACACACCCGCATAGCTGCCGATCACATCATGGATGTGACGCCCGAGGCGGTCACCGCAGCCTTTGAGGCGGCCGGTGTTCTGAAAATGATCCACGGGCACACGCACCGCCCCGGCACCCATCGCCACTCGACGGCGCTCGGTGAAGCCGAACGCGTCGTGCTCGCCGCTTGGGACGCGCAGGGCGAGTACCTCGAGATCACCCCGAATGATTGGCGGCGGAAAGTGGTTTCGACGGGTCGCTGACTCTGTGTATAGTCATGTGTGGAGGTCCACACATGGCTACCAATCTGTCCATCGATCCGGCATTGCTCGAACAAGCGCTGGAAGTCAGCGGCGAAAAAACCAAGAAGGCCGCCGTCACCAAAGCATTGGAAGAATTTATTGCCCGACGCCGTCAAAAACGACTGTTGCAGCTCATGGGCACGCTGGAGTGGGATGACCGCTACGATTACAAGGCCGAGCGATCCCGTCAGTGATTTTCGTCGATACCAGCGTCTGGTCGTTGTTTTTGCGGCGTGATGGCGAACGGCAAGAACTGCAGGTCACCCGACTAAAGACTGCTCTCGAAACCGGTGAATCGATTTTCACGACGGGTATTGTGCTGCAGGAGATTCTGCAAGGCGTCGGCAACCCGCGCTCCACCGCACTGATTTTGGAGCACTTCGCTGCCATTCCCTGCATCGCGCCACAACGCGCAGACCACGTGGATGCCGCGGCGCTGCGCAATACGTGCCGCCGCGCGGGATCGCAGATCGGCACCATCGACGCATTGATCGCGCAGCTCTGCATCCGACATGGACTGATGTTGCTGACGACCGATCAGGATTTTTTGCGAATCAAAAAAATCTCAGCCCTGCAAGTCTGGCAGCCCTGAGTGAAAGCGAAACTCGGGGTCGGGTGTGACGATCAGTTGCGCCTCGATGTCAGCAAGCTCTTGCAGACGCGCTTGCCACGAACGCTCGCGGATCGACTCCGGATGGGTCTTGGCGTGAGCCTCGGCGAGCTTCAGGTACAACTCGAAATGCCGCGCCTCCGAGGCCTGTAGCCCGGCGTAGAGATCGGCCACGGGTGGCGGCAAACCCTCGCCCGCCGGCAAGGCCGCAAGCAGCCGGAACCGCTCACAGGATCGCGCCTCGATGAGGGCACCGCAGAGCAACAAATCGAGCTTGCGAAACGGCTCGTGGGTTTTCATTGCCACGCGCAGGCCCGCGGCATAGCGACCGGGCTTGCGACGCAGGTACGAGACGGCATGCTCCTGCATCAACTTGTCCACTTGCTCGAAGTGGCGCAGCTCCTCGCGCGCGAGCTTGGAGAGTCGCGTGGCAAGCGAGCGATCCTCAGGATAAGCGAACATCAGCGCGAGCGCCGTCGAGGCGGCTTTTTTCTCGCAGTTGGCGTGATCGGCCAGCAACTCCGGCCAGCGGCGGACCGCCTCGGCGACCCACTGCGGCGGCGTGGCGGCGCGCAGCGGTCCGAACATCACACGCCGCGAACGATCTTCAGCGAACTCGCACCGATGCGCTTGCGCGCCTTGGCCGCATCGGAACGTTCCTGCTGCAGTCGCGCCAGAAACTCCGGGGTCACATCGGCAGTGATGTACTTGCCGGAGAAGCACGAGGTGTCGAATTCTTTGACCTGCGAGTCGTCGTGCTGGCAGGCAAATTCAAGATCGACGAGGTCCTGATAGATCAGCCAGTCGGCACCGATCACCTGACGAACTTCTTCCTCGGTGCGCCCCGAGGCCACGAGCTCGCTGGCTGCCGGCATGTCGATGCCATAGACGTTCGGGTGACGAACAGGCGGCGCTGCCGAGGCAAAGTAAACCTTGCGCGCCCCGGCCTCGCGGGCCAAATCGATGATCTGCGCCGAGGTCGTGCCACGTACGATCGAGTCATCCACCAGCAGCACGTTCTTGTTGCGGAATTCGAGATCGATCGCGTTGAGCTTTGAGCGGACGGATTTCTGGCGCTCTTCTTGACCGGGCATGATGAAGGTGCGACCGATGTAGCGGTTCTTGATGAAGCCCTCGCGGAACTTGAGGCCTAGCCCCTGCGCCACCTGCAGCGCCGCCACACGGCTCGTATCCGGAATCGGGATCACGACGTCGATGTCGTGATCGGGACGCTCGCGACGAATCTTGTCGGCAAGGCGATCGCCCATGCGCATGCGCGCACGCTGCACCGACACGTTGTCGATGATGCTGTCGGGCCGCGAAAAATAAACGTACTCGAAAATGCAGGGTGCCTGGCGGGTCGTAGCCACGCACTGCTGCGTGTGCATCCGTCCTGCCTCGTCGATGAAGACCGCCTCGCCGGGGGCGATATCGCGGACCTGACGGAAACCGAGCATGTCGAGCGCCACCGACTCGGAGGCGAGCATGAACTCGGGCCCTTTTGGTGTGTCGCGCTGACCAATGACGAGCGGCCGAATGCCGTTCGGATCACGAAAGCCGAGAATGCCGTGGCCAATGACCATCGCCACCACCGCATAGGCGCCGCGACAGCGACGATAGAGCGCCGTGACCGCCGCGAACACGTCGGCGGCCGTCACGCGCGGCGTGCCGACGCGCTGCAGCTCGGAAGCGAGCACGTTGAGCAGCACCTCGGAGTCGGAACTCGTGTTGAGATGTCGTCGCTCCTCGCGAATCAGCACCTCGGCGAGCTCACTGGCATTGGTCAGGTTGCCGTTGTGACCGAGCACAATGCCATAGGGCGCGTTGACGTAGAACGGCTGTGCCTCGGAAGCGTTGTCACCGCCGGCCGTCGGGTAGCGCACATGGCCGATGCCGATATTGCCGCGCAACTCGAGCATGTCCTGCTGACTGAATACATCGCGCACGAGGCCCTGCCCCTTGCGCATGCTGACGAGCCCGTCGACCGCGGTCACGATGCCGGCGGCGTCCTGACCGCGATGCTGCAATACGGTCAGCGCATCGTAGAGACGCTGGTTGACGGGGCTCTTGCCGACGATGCCTGCGATGCCACACATGGAATCAGCCTCGATGAATCAGGTAGGGATGCTCGGACGATCAAAAATACTTTGTTGACGGAGTAACGCATCGAAATCGACCAGACTGTCGAGCAGATCCGCCGCAGTCGTCGCCGCGTTGCTGAGTTTTGAAGCCTTCCAGATCTCGGCTTCGGCGAGATCGAACTGCAAACCCAGCAAGGTGAGCAGAGCGATCACGATGGCGCCACGCGCCGCACCGAACAGCAAACCGAGCATGCGGTTGATGGGAGCAAAGATCGACGCGTTGATGGATTTGCCGAGTAGCGCGCCCACGACCGACACGACCGCGAAGGTCAGGATACCCACCAGCAAACAGGCGATGAGCCCCTGGTATTTTTCGGTGGTCACCCACCCCTCGAGCAACGGTCTCGCGATCTCGCCGTAGTGAGCGCCGATGTACAGCGCCGCGACCCAGGACAAGAGGCTGAAGACTTCGGCGATGAGTCCCCGCGCAAAACCGAGCACGGCAAAGACGAGGAACACGACCATGATCACGATGTCGAGCCACGTCATGCTATTTCACCACCGATCCGGCATGGCCTGAGTCTGCCAATCGCTTGAGCAAATCGTTGGCTGCTGTGCGATCCGCCACCGGACCCACGCGCACGCGATGCAAGACCTTGCCATCGCGACGGATCTCATCGACTTTGACGACGAAGCTGCCGGTCTTCAGTTTGTTGGCGAGATTGGTTGCACTCGCACGATTCACGAACACCCCGAGCTGCACGTAGTAGGCCTCGGCGCTGGAGACCGCGGGCGGCGGCGCGTTCTGCGCAGGCGGCGGGACGACGGGGGGTGACGTCTCAGCGGACGGCGATGTCGCAGCAGGGGGCGTCGCAACCGCAGCCGGTGGCGTCACAACCGCAGCCGGTGGCACCGGGAGATTCAACGGAGCGGTCGGTGGCGCGGGCAGCGGCTCGGCGGCGAGCGGCGGCGCCACCGCCAGCGGATCGATCGTGCCCTGCGTAAGATCGATGTCGAAACTTCGCTCGGCGCTGTCGGGCGCGCCTGCCGACGAGCCGCGCGGGTCCGTGGCCCGCCCGGAGCCCGTGAGCAATTCG
>Ga0194119_10006793_pt1 | contig 16449 bp, 10 predicted proteins | sample TA2MahC100mmetaG_FD_148620 | JGI IMG/M metagenome (GOLD analysis project Ga0194119, IMG submission 148620) | Freshwater microbial communities from Lake Tanganyika, Tanzania - TA2015018 Mahale Deep Cast 100m | ecosystem: Environmental > Aquatic > Freshwater > Lake | place: Tanzania: Lake... | reverse complement strand
CTCACCGCCTTCAGCCTCGCCGGCGCCGACCTGCGGGGCGTCACCGCCGTGGAGGTGGACCTCTCGGGGGTGAATCTGGTGGGCGCGGTGGTGGCGGGCGGCGTGTGGCGCGGGGTCAAGCTCGCCGGCGCAGACCTCAGCGAGGCGCGCCTCAGCGACCTCGAGGGCATCGCGCTCGACCTCTCCCACGCCAAGCTCGCCCGCGCGCAGCTTGAGCGCGTGCGCTTCGAGGACGCCCTCCTCGAGGGCGCCGACCTGCGCGGCGCGCGCCTCGTGGAGTGCTCGTTGGTGGAGGCGCGGGCGCAGGGCGCCCGCCTCGGCGGCGCGGAGCTGCGTTTCGTGACGCTCCGCGGCGCGCAGCTCGCCAAGGTGGACCTCCTCGGCGCCACCCTCGAGGGCGTCACCTTCACCCGCGCCCGCCTCCCCGAGGCCAAGCTCGACGGGCTGCACCTGGCCGGCGCGGACCTCAGCTACGCTCAGTGCGCGCGCATGAGCCTCGCCGGCGCCCAGCTCATGGGCGCCAAGCTCATGGGCGCCAACCTCTTCGGCGCCCTCCTCACGAGCGCCGACCTCAGCGGCGCAGACGCCGCCGAGGCCAACCTCGGCGAGGCCGACCTCAAGGGCGCCGTCCTCGAGAGCGCCTCGCTCAAGGGCTGCCGCCTCGACAAGGCCTCGCTCGCCAACGCCCGCCTCTCCCTCGCCGACCTCGGCGGCGCCACCCTCGACGGGGCGAATCTAGCGGACGCGGTGGGGCGCGGGGTCCATTTCGCCCGCGCCACCCTCGTGGGCGCCTCCCTGCGCGGCACGCGCCTCGAGGGCTGCCAGTGGGAGGGCGCCGACCTCTCGCGCGCCGACATCAGCCACGCGGTGGTGGAGGGCGGCACGTGGGTGGACGCGCGCCTCACCGGCGTGCGCCTCGTGGAGGCGACGGTGACCGACGCCGACTGGTCGCGCGCCGCCCTCGCGCGCGTCGAGGGGCACTCCGCCACCCTCACCCGCGTGCAGCTCGCCGGCGCCGACCTCAAGGGCGCGCGCCTCGTGGGCGCCCACCTCGCCGCCTGCGCTCTCGCCAAGGTGGACCTCACGGAGGCCGACCTCACCGGCGCCACCCTCGAGCGCGTGGACCTCACCAACGCGCTGCTCACGCAGGCCACCCTCAACGACCTGCGCCTCGTGGAGACCAGCCTCACGCAGGCGCTCCTCAAGGGCGCCCGCCTGCGCGGGGCGCGCCTCGAGGGCGCCCTGCTCGCCGACAAGGACCTCAGCGGCGCTGACCTCAGCGGCGCGCACCTCGCGGGGGCGCAGCTCGGCGGCGCGCGCCTCGCCGGCGCCACCCTCGTGGGCGCGCGCCTCGCCGGCGCCGCCCTCGCCCTCGCCGACCTCAGCGGCGCCGACCTCAGCGCCGCCGACCTGCGCGACGCGCGCCTCGCCGGCGCCTCGCTCGAGGGCGCCGACCTAGAGGGCGCGCAGCTCCTCGGCGCCGACCTCACGGGCGTCAACGGGGTGCGCGCGCGGCTCTGCGGCGCGCAGCTCGAGGGCGTGGACCTCACCACCCTCACCCTCGCGGGCGCCTCCTTTGAGCGCGCGCAGCTCGGCGGCGCCCTCCTCAGCGGCCTCGACCTCGCTGGCGTGAGCTTTGAGGGCGCGTCCCTCACGGGGGCCTCGCTGGTAGACTCCGTCCTCAGCGGCGCCGACTTCACGCGCGCGCACCTCGTCAACGCGCAGCTCACCGGCGCGCGCCTCAGCGGGACGCGCTTCACGAGCGCGGTGCTCGGCGGCGTGCGCCTCGAGCGCGTGTCGCTGGCGGGCGCCTCGCTGCGCCACGTCAACCTCGCCGGCGCGAGCTTTGAGGGCGCCGACCTCAGCGGCGCCGACCTCGCCCACGCCTCCCTCGCCGGCGCCAACCTGCGCGGGGTCGACCTCAGCGGCGCCGACCTCAGCGGCGCCGACCTCAGCGGCGCCGACCTCCACGGCGCCCGCCTCGAGCGCGCCGACCTCCACGACGCCAACCTCAGCGGCGCCGCCCTCGTGAGCGTGTCGCTCGAGGGCGCCGACCTCACCGGCGCGCGCTGGGACGACGCCGACTTTAGGCCCACCTCGCTCAAGGGCGCCAAGGCGCCCGCCGCGCCCCTCGGCGCGCTGCAGGCCGCCACCTGCGCCCTCGAGGGCGCCGACCTCAGCGGCGCTCACCTCGCCGAGGCGCGCCTCAAGGGGCTCACCCTCGAGGCGCTCACCCTCGTGGGGGCCTCGGCGCGGGGGGTGGACCTCTCGGGGCTCGCCGTGGCGCGCCTGCGCGCCAGCGGGCTCGACCTCGTCGGCGCCGACCTCAGCGGCGTCCGCTGGCCGGGCGCCGACCTCACCAGCGCCGACCTCACCGACGCGGAGGGCGCCGGCGCCCTGCTGACGGGGGCGCTCCTCATGGGGGCGCGGCTCGTGAAGGCGCAGCTCCCGGAGGCCGACCTCAGCGGCGCCGACCTCAGCCGCGCGCGCCTCGCTAGCGCCATGCTCGCGGGCGCGCAGATGGCCGGCGTGCGCCTCGTGGACGCCGACGCCGAGTACGTGGACCTCACGGGCGCCGCCCTCGCCGGCGCTGACCTCAGCGGCGCGGCGCTCCTCAAGGCGCGCCTCCGCGGCGCCGACCTCAGCGACGCCAAGCTCATCCGCGCGGGGCTCGAGGGCGCGCAGCTCGATGAGTGCGTGCTCACGGGCGCCTCCCTCGCCGAGGCCGCCCTCGCCGACGCGCAGCTGACGCGCTCGTCCGCGCGCGGCGCCTCCCTCGCCGGCGCCCGCGCCGCGCGCCTCGACCTCACCGGCTCCGACTTCGCCGGCGCCGACCTGCGCGACCTCGACGCCCCCTCCGCGCGCCTCTTTGAGACTCACCTCGAGGGGGCCAACCTCAAGGGGGCCAAGCTCACCCACGGGGTGCTCACGGGCGTGTACCTGCGCGACGCGCGCCTCGATGGCGCCGACCTGCGCGAGGCGCACCTGCAGCGCGCCCGCCTCAGCGGCGCCCTCCTCGCCGGCGCCGACCTCAGCGGCGCCGACCTCAGCGGCGCCGACCTCAGCGGCGTGGACCTGCGCGCCGTGGGGCTGCAGCGCGCGCGCCTGGCGGGCTGCGACCTCACCGACGCCGACCTCAGCGGCGTGGACCTCACCGCCCTCTCGCTCTCGCCCACCTCGCTGCAGGGGGCGCGCCTCGTGGGCTGCGACCTGCGTGGCGTGGACCTCGAGCCGCTCATGACGTCGGCGGGCTGGGCGCGGTTTGACGCAACGCGCGCTCAGCTCCCGCCCCTCCGCTGCGAGGGCGCCGACCTCGCCGGCCTCACCCTCGCTGGGGCGTCGTGGCCCCGCGCGGCGCTCCGCGGCGCCCTCGCGGCGGGGGCGCGCTGGGCGGGGGTGGACCTCCGCGGCGCGGAGCTCGTGGACGTGAATCTCAGCGGCGCCGACCTCAGCGGCGCCGACCTCAGCGACGCCGACCTCACCGGCGCCGACCTCACCGGCGCCGACCTCAGCGGCGCGCGCCTCGAGCGCGCCACGGTGGTGGGGGCGCGCCTCGCGAGCGCCAACCTCGCCGGCGCGCAGCTGCGGGGGGCGCGCCTGGCGCGCTGCGACCTCAAGGGCGCCGACCTCGCCGGCGCCTCCCTCGCGCAGGCCACCGTCGCCGAGTGCGACCTCGACGGAACGCGGGGGGCGGGGCTCTCGGTGGAGGGGGCGCAGCTCAAGGCCACCCGCCTCGCCCGCGCCGCGCTCGCCGGCCTCAAGGCGCAGGGTAGCGCCTGGCGCGAGTGCACGCTCGACGGCGCCGACCTCACCGGCGCCGACCTCCGCGAGGCGCTCTGGATGGAGAGCGTGTGCGCGGACGCCACCCTGAGCGACGCGGACTTCACCGACGCGCGCGTGATGCTGAGCAGCCTCAACGGGGTGACGGCGGCGCGCGCCTCCTTCTCGCGGGCGGCGGAGTGGGTGCGCGTCTCGCTGCGCGGCGCGCAGCTCACCCGCTGCGACCTCAGCGGCCTGCCGCTCACCGAGGCGCACCTCTCCGACGCGCGCCTCACCGCGTGCAACCTCGCCAACGCGCAGCTCACCCGCGCCCACCTCAAGGGCGCCACCCTCGCCGGCTGCGACCTCACCGGCGCCGACCTCGAAGGCGCCGACCTCAGCGGCGCGCGCGTGTCGGGCGGGGAGTGGGGCGCCACGCGCTTGGTGGGCGCCAAGCTCATCGGCGCGCAGCTCGAGCAGGTGAGCCTGCGGGCGGTGGACGCCGCGCGCGGCGACTGGACGGGGCTGATGGCGGTGGAGCTGCTCGCTGACGAGGCCAACCTCTCGCGCGTCAAGCTCGCCGGCGCGAGCCTGCGCCAGAGCGCGCTCCTCAAGGTGAATCTGTCGGGCGCCGAGCTCCTGCAGGCCGACCTCAGCCACAGCGCCCTCAACGGCGCCGACCTCAGCGGCGCGCACCTCGACGGCGCGCAGCTGAGCCACTGCAAGCTCGACGGCGCGTCCCTAGAGGGGGCGGCGGGGGTGGACGTCAACCTCACGCAGTCGAGCGCGCAGCGCGTCAACCTGCAGGGCGCCCTCCTCCGCGGCGCGCGCTGGGAGGGCGCCAACCTCAAGGGCGCCTCCTACATGAGCGACGCGCTGCTCTTGGACGCCGCGCGCGGCGGGGCGCAGCTGAGTCTTGAGCTGCAGGGGCGCCTCGAGGGCCTCGCCGAGGAGGAGCGCGCGCGCGCCGCCGCCCGCGCCGCCGAGGAGGCCGCCGCCGCCCGCGACCGCCGCCGCGCCGCCGCCGCGGCCCTGCTCCCGCGGTTCGTGGACGTGGCGCCCGCCTCGTTCGTGATGGGCGCGCGCGGCGGCGAGGGGCACCCTGACGAGCGCCCGCCGCACACCGTCAAGCTCACGCGCCCCTTCTCCATCGCCGCCGTCCCTGTCACGCAGGGCCTCTACCGGGCGGTGACGGGGGAGAACCCGAGCCACTTTAGGCCCCGCGACGGCGAGGGCGCCGGCGGGCGTGACCTCCACCCCGCCGAGCGCCTGAGCTGGGTGGACGCCGCGCGCTTCTGCAACGCCCTCTCCGAGCTCTTTGACCTCACCCCCGCCTACGCGCTCCGCGAGGACGAGTCGCCCTCGGGCTGGCGCGTCTCGTGGGACCGCGACGCCACCGGCTACCGCCTGCCCACGGAGGCGGAGTGGGAGCTGGCGGCGGGGGCGCAGGAGGGCCACCGCTTCGCCGGCTCGCCCGACGTGGACGCGGTGGCGTGGCACGGCGAGAACGCCGACGGCGCCACGCGCCCCGTGGGGCAGAAGGCGCCCAACGCCTGGGGGCTCTACGACTGCTCGGGGAACGTGTGGGAGTGGGTCTATGACTCCTGGGCGCCCAAGGCCTACGCGGAGCGCGAGCGGGTGGGAGTGGCGGTGGACCCGGTGAGCGAGCCGGGCGGTCAGGGCCCCGACGAGCGCGCCGCGCGCGGCGGGAGCTGGTTTGGCGAGCACGACGGCTGCCGCGTGTCGTACCGCGCCTCCTTTGAGCTCAACTACCGCGTGGGCAACCTCGGCCTGCGCCTCGCGCGCCCCGCCACCGCCCCCGTCCCCGCCCTCGCCCCCGCCCCTGAGGGGCGCGGGCGGTGAGGCCAGCCCTGCGCCTCTGGGGCGCCCTCGACGTGCTCTACGGGGCCCTCATCGCCTGGCTCGCCCTCTCGTTCATCCCCAAGGACCCCCTGCTCCCCCCCGCGCTCGCCGCCTATGGGGCGCTCAGCGCCCTCGGGGGGGTGGGGCTGTGGCGCGGGGCGCGGTGGGGCTGGCGGCTCTCGGTGGGCGTGGGGGCGGCGGGGCTCGCCCTCGGGGTGGCGCTCATCAGCCTCACGCTCATGGCGGGCCTCTACTGGCGCGGCGTCTTTGGGGTGCTCGGGTGGGGGGTCCTGATCTCCTCGGTCCTCCTCATCAGCGGCCTCGCGCAGCTCCTCGCCCTCTACCCCGCCCTCCGCCTGCGCCGGCTCCTGTCGAGGGAGGTGCGCGGTTTTTTTTCCCACGCGGGGGGGGGGCGCCCTCCCCCGCTGAGCCGGCGCCCCGCGCCCGCGCCCGCGCCCTGCCCGCCGCGCTCGCCCTGCTCGCCCTCGCCCCCCCCCTCCTCGGCGCCTACTGGGGCCACACCCCCGCCCTCCCCCCGCTCACCCACGCCCAGCGCGCCCTCGTGGTGTCGTACCTCCGCGCCGAGCTCGAGGGCGACAAGCAGGCGCTCCCCACCCTCGCCCACACCGCCAGCCTCGCCGCGCGGCGCGACGAGGCGCTCGCGCCGCTGAGGGGCGTGGCGCTCGGCCCCGCGCCGCTCACGGTGACGCTGTGGGCGGGGGGGCGGCGCCTCGCGCGCGCCACGGGGCGCGGCGACGACCTCGCGGGCGCCGTGCGCGACGCCGCGGAGTCGCTGACGAGCCACCCCGCCCTCAGCGGGCGCCGCCTCAAGGGCGGGCGCCTCGTGGTGGACCGCGCGGTGGCGCTCAAGGCGCTCCCCACCGCCCTCGCCCCCGCCCTCTCGCTGTCGGTGGACCCGGGCGTGGACGGCCTCGTCAGCGTGGTGGGGGGGCGCACGCGCACCCTCTTGCCCTCCGACCTCCTCGAGCAGCAGCGCTTTGGGGTGGCGCCCATCGTCCCCGGCGTCCCTGAGCTGCGCGTGGGCCTCGACGCCGCCTGGGCGCTCGAGCGCCTCGGCGCCGAGGGCCTCCACCGCCTCCGCACGGAGCAGTGGGCGGAGGTGGAGGAGCGCGCCCCCCCCCCGCCGGGGGCGCCCGCCGCCGAGGAGGGGCCCGCGCCGCGCGTGGCGCGCGTCCTCCGCGGCAACCTCGCCCCCGAGGCGGACCCGCGCGTCGCCGCCGTCGCCCCCCTGCCGGCCCACGAGCGCCTGCGCGCCCGCGCGGATGACTTTGCGCGCGCCGCGCACCTCGCCGGCCTCTACCTCACGCGCCACATCAACCCCGACGGGCGCTTTGACTACCAGTACTTCCCCTACACCGACGCGGTGACGCAGCCCAACGGCAGCGCCTACAGCCTCCCGCGGCACGCCGGCGCCCTCTACGGCCTCGCGCTGCTCTACGAGGACGACCCGCGCCCCGCCTACCGCGACGCGGCGGAGCGGGCGGCGGGGTGGCTGCGCGCGCAGGCGAGCCCCGGCTGCGGCGGCTGGCTGCCCGGGGCGCTCTGCCTCCCCCTCGCCGGGCAGCAGGAGGCCACGCTCGGCAACAGCGCCCTCAGCGCCCTCGCGCTGCTCACCTACGCCCGCGCCACGGGCGAGGAGCGCCACGTCGGTTTCGCGCGCGCGCTGCTCTCGTTCCTCGCGCACATGCAGCGCGCCGACGGGGATTTCTTCCACGGCTACCTGCTCGCCGACGGCTCCTACATGCCCGAGGAGCGCGCGATGTTCGCCTCCGAGCAGGCGGCGCTCGCCTTCGCCCTCGCCGCCCGCCGCTGGCCCGCGGAGGGGTGGGGCGCGCGCGCCGAGCGGGCCCTCGACGCCCTCACCGACCTCAAGTACCGCCGCGATTTCCTCAGCCGCTTCTTCTACGGCGCCGACCACTGGACCTGCCTCGCCGCCGACGCCGCCTGGCCGCTGCTCACGCACCGCCGCTACCTCGACTTCTGCCTCGGCTACAGCCGCTTCCTGCAGCGCCTGCAGTACCGCGCCGCGCGCGGTGAGGGCGACGAGAGCTTTGATGGGCACTACGGCTTTGGCTTCTTCTCGCCGCCGCAGGCGCCCGCCACCGGCGGCTTTGGGGAGGGCGTGATGGCCACGCTGTCTCTGGCGCGCGCGCATGGCGCGCGACCAGAGGAGGTCGAGGACATCTATGCGCAAGCCCACGCCGGTCTCGAGGCGCTCGCGCGCGACCAAGTGCGCGCCGAGAATCGTTGGCCCTTCCCCAACGCCGCCCGCGCCGAGGGCGCCATCCGCCGCTCGCTCGCCGAGTCGGAGGTGCGCGTGGACTTCGTGCAGCACTCCGCCTGCGCGCTCTTGATGTCCCGCGCGCTCACGCGCAGCCCCGCCCCCAAGAACGAAAAAAGTGAAATTCGGTAGATTTTCGGTTAAAAGACACGCTCTCCCCCCTCCCCTCGGCGCGCCGCTGAGGGACTCCATAGACCCAGCATAAGGAGCACTATGGGCCAACCACATGTGATCAAGAAGGGCATCGATCTACCCATTAAGGGTCAGCCCACGCAGTCGATTCGCGACGGCGCGCCTGTGCGCCAGGTCGCCTTGGTCGCCGACGACTACCCGTTCATGAAGCCAAAAATGCTCGTGTCGGTCGGCGATCAGGTCAGGAGAGGCCAGCCCCTCTTCGAGGACCGCAAGAATCCGGGCGTCACCTTCACATCCCCCGGGGCGGGCGTGGTGAGCGCCGTGCACCGCGGCGACCTGCGCCGCCTGCTCTCCGTCGTCGTCACCCTCTCTGAGGGCGAGCGGGCGGGCGCCCTGCGCGCCGACGAGCACGTGGCGCTCGAGACCTACGCGGCGGTGCGCGAGCGCGGCGCCAAGGGCGCGGCGCCGGAGCAGGTGCGCGCCCTCCTCATCGAGTCGGGCCTGTGGACCGCGCTCCGCCGCCGCCCCTTCGGCACCGTCCCCGCCGCCACCGGCGACTGCGGCGCGCTCTTCATCACCGCTATCGACACCGCCCCCCTCGCGGCGGACGTCAAGGTGGTCCTCGAGGGCAAGCGCGACGACTTCAAGGAGGGCGTCATCGCCCTCGCCAAGCTCACCCATGGCCCCGTTTTCGTGTGCCAGGGCGAGGGCATCGACCTGTCGGCGGAGGCGAGCGAGGCCAAGAACGCCCGCGTTGAGACGTTCGTGGGCGCGCACCCCGCCGGCCTGGTAGGCACGCACATCCACGCGCTCTACCCCGTCAACCGCGAGCGCGAGGCGTGGCACATCGGCTACCAGGACGTGGTGGCGGTGGGGCGCCTGTTCAAGACGGGCGCGGTGGACGTGGAGCGCGTGGTGTCGCTAGCCGGCCCCGCCGTCCTCGACCCGCACCTCGCGCGCACGCGCCTCGGCGCTGAGGTCGCCCCGCTCGTGGCGGGCCAGGTCTCCCTCGCCGAGACGCGCCTCATCGACGGCTCCGTCGTCTACGGGCGCAGCCTCAGCGCGCACCCCGAGACCGAGGGCTTCCTCGGGCGCTATCGCGCGCAGGTCACGGCGCTGCTCGAGGGCCGCGACCGCGAGTTCCTCGGCTGGCTGCAGCCGGGCGGCGAGAAGTTCTCCGTCACCCGCGCCTTCTTCTCGTCGCTGATGAGCGGGCAGTACGGCGCGCGCCGCCTCTTTGACTTCACCACCAGCACCAACGGCTCGCACCGCGCCATGGTGCCGATCGGGCTCTTTGAGAAGGTGATGCCCCTCGACATCATGCCCACCTTCTTGCTCCGCGCCCTCCTGCAGGACGACCTCGAGCGCGCCGAGGCGCTCGGCTGCCTCGAGCTCGACGAGGAGGACCTGTCCCTCTGTACGTTCGCGTGCCCCGGCAAGGAAGACTACGGCGTGGCGCTCCGCCGCGCCCTCACCACTATCTGGAAAGAAGGCTAAGGCGATGAAGCTCATCCGCGACCTCCTCGACAAGCAGGCGCCCCTCTTCCACAAGGGCGGCCCCCTCGAGAAGCTCTACCCCATCTACGAGGCCAACGACACGCTGCTCTTCACCCCCGGCGAGGTGACCAAGGGCAACACGCACGTCCGCGACTCCCTCGACCTCAAGCGCCTCATGATCACCGTCGTGATCGCGCTGGTCCCCTGCCTGCTGATGGCCCTCTACAACACCGGCTACCAGGCCAACAACGCCATCAGCCTCGGCCACGCCGCCCCCATAGAGGGCTGGCGCACCGCCCTCTACACGCTGCTCTTCGGCAGCGACTTCACCCCCAACTTCATCCATAACGTGTTTCACGGCGCGCTGTGGTTCGTCCCCGTCATCCTCACGACCTTCGTGATCGGCGGGCACGTGGAGGTGCTGTTCGCCGTGCTCCGCAAGCACGAGATCAACGAGGGCTTCCTGGTCACGGGGTTCCTGTTCCCGCTCACGCTGCCCCCCACGATCCCCCTGTGGGAGGTGGCGCTCGGCATCATCTTTGGCGTGGTGCTCGCCAAGGAGGTGTTCGGCGGCACGGGCATGAACTTCCTCAACGTGGCGCTCACGGCGCGCGCGTTCTTGTTTTTCGCCTACCCCGCTGAGATCTCCGGCGACAAGGTGTGGATCGCCGCCAACATGCTCGACGGCTACAGCGGCGCCACCTGGCTCGCCGCCGCCGCCAGCGACGGCATGACGGGCCTCAGCGCCGTGTCGTGGTGGGACGCGTTCGTGGGGCTGATCCCCGGCTCCATGGGAGAGACGTCCGCCCTCGCGGCGCTGCTCGGCGCGCTGCTGCTGTCGCTCACGGGCATCGGCTCCTGGCGCATCATGCTCGGCGTGGCGCTCGGCACCGCCGCCACCGTGGGCCTCTTTAACGCCGTGGGCTCCGACACCAACCCCTTCTTCCACGTGCCCTTCTACTGGCACTACGTGCTCGGCGGCTGGGCCTTCGGGACCGTCTTTATGGCCACCGACCCCGTCACCGCCTCCTTCACCGACAAGGGGCGCTGGGTGTACGGCTTTGGAATCGGCGTGATGGTCTCTCTGGTGCGCGTGGTGAATCCCGCCTACCCCGAGGGCATGATGTTGGCGATCCTGTTCATGAACATGTTCGCGCCCTTCATCGACTATTTCGTCGTCCAGGCGAACATCAAGCGCCGCCAGGCGGGCTACGGCCGCCTGCAGGCGCAGGGCTAAGGGGGGACCGACCATGGAGTTCACAACCAACAAGACGATCACCTTCGCCGCCGTAGTGTGCCTCGTGTGCGGCGTGTTCGTGGCGGGCGCCGCCGTGGGGCTCAAGGAGCGCCAGGTGGAGAACGAGATTCTCGACCGTCAGCGCAACGTGCTCGAGGTGGCGGGCATCCAGACCGCCACCCCCGAGGAGCTCAAGGCCGCCTACGCCGCGCGCATCCAGATCGCCGAGGTGCCCCTCGTGCCCGGCGGCTGTGAGGGCGACAAGAAGGGCGGCAGGTCCCCCGCCCCCGCCGAGAACAAGGCCAAGGTGCAGCTGCTTCCCAACTGCGGCGAGGTCTTCTTGGTCAAGGACGCCAAGGACGCTCAGCGCGTGGAGACCATCATCGTGCCCGTGGAGGGCAAGGGGCTGTGGTCCACGCTCTTTGGCTTCCTCGCCCTCGACCCCAACGGCGTCGACATCAAGGGCCTCACGTTCTACAAGCACGGCGAGACGCCCGGCCTCGGCGGCGAGGTGGATAACCCCCGCTGGAAAGCCAAGTGGGTGGGCAAGAAGGCCTTTAAGCCCGGCGACGCCGCCCCCGCCCTCTTTGTGCAGAAGGGCAGCGCGCGCGACGAGTACAGCGTGGATGGCCTCTCCGGCGCCACCCTCACCTGCAACGGCGTCACCCACCTCCTGCGGTTCTGGCTTGAGCCAGAGCGTTTCGGCAGCTACCTCAAGAGCTTTAAGGGCTAAGGTGCACTCATGAGCGAGCCTACTAGCAGAGACGTCCTCCTCGACCCCCTCTTTAACCAAAACCCCATCGCCCTGCAGGTGCTCGGTATCTGCTCGGCGCTCGCGGTGACCACCAAGCTCGAGACGGCGCTGGTGATGTCGCTGGCGGTGACGGTGGTGACCGCCTTCTCCAACCTCGCCATCAGCCTCATCCGCAACCTCATCCCCCCGAGCATCCGCATCATCGTCCAGCTCACGGTGATCGCGTCGCTGGTGATCGTCACGGACCAGTTCCTCAAGGCCTTCCTCTTTGACGTCAGCAAGCAGCTCTCGGTGTTCGTGGGCCTCATCATCACCAACTGCATCGTGATGGGCCGCGCCGAGGCGTTCGCCATGAGCAAGCCCCCCGTCCTCAGCTTCATCGACGGCTTCGGCAACGGCGCCGGCTACAGCGTGGTGCTGATCAGCGTGGCGCTCGTGCGCGAGCTGTTCGGCAGCGGCAAGATCCTCGGCATGTCGCTCCTCCCCCTCACTAGCGAGGGCGGCTGGTACACCGCCAACGGCCTCCTCCTCCTCTCCCCGGGGGCCTTCTTCCTCATCGCCATCTTCATCTGGGTCCTCCGCACGCTCAAGCCTGAGCAGGTGGAGGCAGAGTAAGCGCTATGGAACACCTCATCAGCCTCGCGGTGAAGTCCATCTTCATCGAGAACATGGCCCTCGCGTTCTTCCTCGGCATGTGCTCCTTCATCGCCGTCTCCAAGAAGGTCGAGACCGCCATTGGCCTCGGCGCCGCCGTGGTCTTTGTGCTCGGCATCACCACGCCGCTCAACTGGGCGCTCTACAACCTCGTCCTGCGCGAGGGCGCCCTCGCCTGGGCCGGCGTGCCCGACAGCGACCTCAACTTCCTCACCTTCATGTCGCTCATCGCCACCATCGCGGCGAGCGTGCAGGTGGTGGAGATGGCGCTCGACAAGTACGCCCCGAGCCTCTACGCCTCCCTCGGCATCTTCCTCCCCCTCATCGCCGTCAACTGCGCCATCCTCGGCGCGGCGCTCTTTATGGTGGAGCGCGACTATGGCTTTGCGGAGAGCACGGTCTTTGGCTTTGGCTCCGGCCTCGGCTGGATGCTGGCCATCGTGGCGCTCGCCTCGGTGCGCGAGAAGCTGCGCTACAGTAACGTGCCGGCCCCCCTGCGCGGGCTCGGTATCACCTTTATCATCGCGGGCCTGATGGCGATCAGCTTTATGGCGTTCGCCGGTATTCAGCTCTAAGCCCGCTCACCAGGAGATCAAGAACATGGACGCAACATCGACGATCGTCTTAGGAGTCGCGGTCTTCATCCTGATGATCGTGGTCATGGTGGTCTTGCTGATGATCGCGCGCTCTAAGCTCGTGAACAGCGCGGCGGTGACCATCCGAATCAACGGCGGCGAGAAGGCGCTGAAGGCGTCGGCGGGCAAGTCCCTGCTCGGCATCCTCGGCGACGAGAAGATCTTTATCCCCTCCGCCTGCGGCGGTAAGGGGAGCTGTGGCGTGTGCAAGGTGCACGTGCACAGCGGCGGCGGCTCGATGCTCCCCACCGAGGAGGGGCACATCTCCCGCGGCGAGGCCCGCGAGGGCTGCCGCCTCGCGTGTCAGGTCAAGGTCAAGGCCGACATGGACATCGAGATCGAGCCCGAGGTCTTCGGCGTGAAGAAGTGGGAGTGCACCGTCTCGTCCAACCACAACGTGGCCACCTTCATCAAGGAGTTCAAGCTCGACCTCCCCAAGGGCGAGAGCGTGCCCTTCCGCGCCGGCGGCTACATCCAGATCGAGTGCCCGCCCCACGTGGCGAAGTACAGCGACTTTGAGGTGGAGCCCAAGTTCCGCGGCGACTGGGACAAGAACAAGATGTGGGACCTCGTGTCCGACGTGAAGGAGACGGTGACGCGCGCCTACTCGATGGCCAACTACCCGGGCGAGGAGGGCATCATCATGCTCAACGTCCGCGTCGCCACGCCCCCGTGGGACCGCGCCAAGGGCGGCTTCGCCGACGTGCCCCCGGGCGTCATGTCGTCGTTCATCTTTGGGCGCAAGCCCGGCGACAAGGTGACGATCTCGGGGCCTTTCGGCGAGTTCTTCGCCCGCGAGACGAGCAACGAGATGGTGTTCGTGGGCGGCGGCGCCGGCATGGCGCCCATGCGCTCGCACATCTTTGACCAGTTCAAGCGCCTCCGCACGCAGCGCAAGGTGTCGTTCTGGTACGGGGCGCGCTCGTTCCGCGAGACGTTCTACGTGGAGGACTTTGACGGCATCCAGCGCGAGTTCCCCAACTTCGTGTGGCACGTGGCGATGTCGGACGTGCTCCCCGAGGACGACTGGGGCAACGCCGAGGCGGCGAGCCGCCAGCCCCTCGGCTGCCAGAAGGGCTACAAGGGCTTCATCCACAACGTGCTGCTCAACGAGTACCTCAAGGACCACGAGGCGCCCGAGGACATCGAGTACTACCTGTGCGGGCCCCCGATGATGAACACCTCGGTGATCAACATGCTCGTCAACCTCGGCGTGGAGCGTGAGAACATCATGCTCGACGACTTTGGCGGCTGAGTGAGGCGCCGTCAGCTCCAGTCGCGCCGTCAGCTCCAGTAGCCGACCCCGCGCCCGTCGAGGCGCTCGGTGAGGAAGCCGCCGAGGGTGAGGCGGGGGCGGGCGCCCTCCACGGCGGTGACCCGGTGGACGAAGCGCCCCGAGTCAAACACCACGAGGTCCCCGGCGCTGAGCGGCACCTCCTCCTTGAGGTAGTCGCGCTCGAGCGCCTCGGTGTCCACGAAGCGGGTGGGGAGCATGGGCGGGTTGGGGTCGCTCCCCCAGAGGCCGTAGAGCGTGAGGGCGCCGCCGCCCTCGGGCGCCTGCAGGGTGAGGAACCAGCTCAGGGCGGTGTGGCGGCTGTACTCCTCGCCGAGCCCGGCGTACACGGGGAGGCGGTAGTGGGCGTCGTGGTGGGCGTAGATCTGGGTGCCGGGGTCGAGGGCGCGGAGGTTGAAGGGCAGCCAGGTCTCCGCGCCGCCCGCCGCGCCGCCCGGGAGCGCGTACGCGGGGGGGGCGGCGGGGCGCCCGCCGGCGAGCGCGCTGAGGAGCGCCGAGACGCGGGCCACGGGGTCGGCGCCGAGGGCGCCGCCCAAGAGCTCGCCGTAGCGGGCGCGCAGGCGCGCCGCGCCCTCGCGGTAGCGGTCGGGGGCGGGGCCGGTGAAGGCGGTGAAGCAGGGGGTGGCGGCGTCGCCGATGGTGCGGAGCTCGCCGCCGCGCATGCCGCGGTTGGGGGAGCCCCACTCCGCCGCGCTCAGCGCGCCGAGGCGCGCCGCCGCCGCCGCCGCCTCCTCGGGGCGCAGGGCGCCGCGCAGGACGACGCCGCTGAGCTCTGGTTGATAGACGCGCGCGAGCCAGTCGGGGGCGGCGGGGGCGGGGGTGAGGTCGGCGGGGGTGAGGGCGGCGGGGGTGAGGTCGGCGGGGGTGAGGGTCTTGAGGATGATGGGGTGACCGAGCTGGGTCATGGGGTGAGGGGCTCTCTGCGCTTCTGCGCGGGGTGGGGGCGTCGTCGTGTCATCGCGTCTCGCCCATCATGCATGATTTGACGCGGCGCGCGCACATCCGCACACTCGCTCCGCGCCACGGCCGCGACCGCTGAGGCGCGCCCGCCCCCCACGCCCCGCGCGGCGGAGAGAGGTCGCCATGAGCACTCAGGTCTTAAGCGAGCGAGACGAGGGCGAGCGCGAGGGCGAGCGCGAGGGCTTTGACGCCCACGTCGCCCGCGCCAGCGGCGCGCCCTTGGCGCGACGCGCGACGCCGGCGACCCTGCAGGTCAACCTCGGCAAGCGCTGCAACATGGCCTGCCTGCACTGCCACGTGGAGGCGGGCCCCAAGCGCACCGAGGAGATGGGCGCGGAGACGGCGGCGCAGGTGGTGGCGCTGCTCACGCGCGCGCCCGCGCTCACCACCCTCGACCTCACGGGGGGCGCCCCGGAGCTCAACGCCCACTTCCGCGACCTCGTCCGCGCGGCGCGCGCCCTAGGGCGGCGGGTGATCGACCGCTGCAACCTCACGGTCCTGCTCGAGCCCGGCCACGAGGACCTCGCCGCGTTCCTCGCCGCGCAGGGGGTGGAGGTGGTGGCGAGTCTCCCCTGCTACCTCGAAGACAACGTGGAGCGGCAGCGCGGCAAGGGCGCGTTCGCCCAGAGCGTGGAGGCGCTGCGGCGCCTCAACGCCCTCGGCTACGGGCGCGAGGGCTCGCCGCTCACGCTCAACCTCGTCTACAACCCCCTCGGCCCCGCCCTGCCCCCCGCGCAGGAGGGACTCGAGGTCGCCTACAAGCGGGAGCTGCGGGCGCGCTACGGCGTGGAGTTCAGCCGCCTGCTCACCCTCACCAACATGCCGATCAAGCGTTTCGCCGACCAGCTCGCCCGCCTCGGGCGCCACGAGGAGTACATGCGCCTGCTGGTGGACTCCTTCAACCCCGCCACGCTGGAGGGGCTGATGTGCCGCGACCACCTCAGCGTGTCGTGGGACGGGCGGCTCTTTGACTGCGACTTTAATCAGATGCTCGAGCTGCCCCTCGGCGCCGCGCCGCGCCGCCTCGACGACCTGCTCGCGGCCCCCGCCCCCCTCGCCGCCCTCGCCGCCGCCCCCGTCGCCACCGGCGCCCACTGCTTTGGCTGCGCCGCCGGCGCGGGGTCGAGCTGCGGGGGGGCGCTGCGCTGAGGGGGGCGGCGCGCGGGTATGCCCTTGGGAGAGCGCGGGGAATATGCTAAGGGAGATGGGCGCTCTTGAGCGCCGCTGACCTGCGTCTCGTTGACCCTGCCCCACCCCCCCCCCCCCCCCCCCCCCCCCCCCCCCCCCCCCCCCCCCCCCCGCCCCCCCCCCCCCGCCCCCCCCCCCCCCCCCCCCCCCCCCCCACCCCCCCCCCCCCCC
>Ga0194119_10006774_pt1 | contig 16477 bp, 13 predicted proteins | sample TA2MahC100mmetaG_FD_148620 | JGI IMG/M metagenome (GOLD analysis project Ga0194119, IMG submission 148620) | Freshwater microbial communities from Lake Tanganyika, Tanzania - TA2015018 Mahale Deep Cast 100m | ecosystem: Environmental > Aquatic > Freshwater > Lake | place: Tanzania: Lake... | reverse complement strand
GCTGCTCGGGAAGCCTCAACCGTGCCCCTCGGGCCTATCACTCCGGTGACAGCCCTGAGCTTGACTGGATACTGCGCAGGCTGGCCGGTGCGCCGATTGGACGCAGCCAGATCATGGCCGTGGGCATTTCGCTCGGGGGCAATGCCCTCATGCGATGGGCAGGAGAGCAGGGGGCAGCGCTACCGCAAGCCCACCCCGCATTACGGGCAGTGGCAGCGATTTCTTCGCCGCTCGACCTTGCCGCAGCCGGCAAGGCTATTGATCAAGGGATCAACCGCTGGCTCTATGCCCGGCATTTTCTCGCCACAATGACTGCCAAGGCTAAGGCAAAGCATGACCAGTTTCCGGGCCTCTTCGCTATTGACCGGGTACGCCGGGCAAAGACCCTGCGCGACTTCGACGATGCCTTCACCGCCCCGCTGCATGGCTATCGCGATGTCGATGACTACTGGAAAAGGGCCTCGGCCAAGCCAGTGTTAGACAGGGTGGCAATTCCTGCGCTGCTGGTGAATGCCCAGAACGATCCTTTTGTGCCTGCGGAAAGCCTACCAGCCAAGGCAGCGGTGGGTAGGCAGACCACGGTATGGCGTCCGCGCCTCGGGGGGCATGTGGGGTTTCCGGGCCGCGGTACCGGGCAGGCGCCTGAGGACCATCCCAGGATAGACCTGATGACCATGCCCAGGGCGGTGGGTCAGTGGCTTTCCACCTACTGCGATGGCTTAGGCTGCGCGGCAGGCGCTGGTGAAGTGTAGAGACCCTTCACCAGTTCCGCGTCGTCTTTGGCCGCCAGTTCAATCAGCCGGTCTATTTCTCCGGCGAGCTCCGCCGAGTCGGCATGGCCCAGCCACTGGTTGCGGTTGTTGCGCAGAATGACCAGCCGGTCGAGAGAGCAGTCCTTGCCCTTTTCCAGAATCCACTTACGCGCCTGCTCGGCCCGCTTTAGTTCGCTGGTGGAAAGGGCAAGGCTGCGAAACTCACTGACTAGGCAGTTAGGCGGCTTTGCGTCCGGGTCTTCCATGCCCGGAATCTGCGCCCGCGCGGGCTGCGGGCCGCTGACCGCCACGGCCAGCAGAAGCAGGGCTGGGACCACGGGCCCCCGAAGACTTAACAGCATGCGGCTTGGGCGCATCGGCTCTCCTTTGATACGGCTTTTGCCCTGAAGAATTCGGCCTGCCAGAAGAAGTCTTGAGGCTACGCACCGGTGTTGGCCGCCGCACACCGTCTGGCAGCAGCCGGACATGGGTAAGCCTTTCGATCTGCAGCACCAGCCCGTATTCGCTTGGGTCACAGAGCGAGATGGCATGGCCCTCGCGGCCATTGCGCCCGGTTCGGCCAATGCGATGCACGTAGGCCTCGGGCACATTGGGCAGGTCGTAGTTAAAGACATGGGTAACCGCCTCAACATCAATACCGCGCGCGGCAACGTCGGTGGCGACCAGAACATGCACGCGGCCGCTCCGAAAGGCTGCCAAGGCACGGTCGCGCTGGCCCTGGTTTTTGTCGCCATGAATCGCCTGGGCATTGACACCCTTGGCCCGCAGCGTCTTCTCGAGCCGATCGGCGCCATGCTTGGTTCGGGTAAAGACGATTGCCTGATTGACCGGTTCGGTCTCAAGCAGGCCCACCAGGGTCTGGGCCTTTTCGCCTTGTGCGGCCAGGAGCAGGGTCTGCTGGATTTTTGCAATGGGTTGGGCCGCAGGGGCCACCGAGACCTCTACAGGGGCAGTGAGAAATTCCTGACCTAGCTTACGAATCTCGGGCGGCATGGTGGCCGAAAAAAGCGCCGTCTGCCGCACGGTGGGAAGCTGACTGAGGATCTGCCGAATTGCTGGCAGGAACCCGAGGTCCATCATCTGGTCGGCCTCATCGAGCACCACACTGCGGGTCTGGTCCAGACGTACGTGACGCGCCTGCATATGGTCCATAAGCCGTCCTGGCGTGGCCACCAGAATATCGAGGCCGAGGCCAAGGGCGCGGATCTGTGGGCCAGGCTTGGCACCCCCAACTACGAGCCCCACACGGGCAGAGACCGGGCGACCGAGGCGCTCGAGGGTCTGGGCGATCTGGGCCGCGAGCTCGCGGGTGGGGGCGAGGATAAGATGGGCGGGCGCCTTGGGCATGGTCTTGCGGCCCTTTTTAAGGCCCTCAAGAATCGGCAGGGCAAAGGCGGCGGTCTTGCCGGTACCGGTCTGGGCAATGCCCAATAGGTCTTTGCCGGACATCAATACAGGAATTGCATGCGCCTGGATCGGCGTTGCGATGGTAAAACCTTCTGCGCTGAGCGCACGAAGCAATGGCTCGGACAGGCCGAGTTCTGAAAAAGTCTTCAAGGGATACTTTCTGTAAAGCCACCCTAAAGACAGAAAAACTCAGAATGCGATCGGGGCAGCAGGTCTAAAAATCGGGCCTTTCGGCCCCTGGAGCGGGCGATGGGAATCGAACCCACGTCTTGAGCTTGGGAAGCTCAGGTCCTGCCATTGAACGACGCCCGCCCGCTGCGCAGACTATAGCCTAAACCCCTCGAAATCCCTAATTCGTAGGCTTGATCATTCTCTGGAAGGCCTTCATAACGCGGCCTGAGTCTTCGCTGACCAGGAACCGGATGAGGGCCACCTTGTCGTCGTACGAATTGGCCGTGCTGAGCATCTCAAGCGGAATCTTCGGCTTTTTGGGCTTCAGACGGTTCTTGATCTCTTCGAGCGACTCGCCTTCGCCGATCTCCACCATGCCTGCGGCCATCTCGGCCTCTGAGAGGGTGGTCGTACCTGCGGCCCCAGAAGCACCCGGCACGCCCGCGGCCCCGATAACACCTGCTGCTCCGCCGACGCCCGCCAGCCCCGCTGCGGCGGCTGCCTGCTGTGCCTGGGCAATGGCCAGGGTCTGCTTCGCGGCGCGCTCCTTGGCCTGGGCCTCGAGCAGCTTGAGCTTGGTGATAGTGTCCTTCTGCGCCTGCTCTTTTTCGCGTGCGGCCTTCTTAGCCAGGGTCTGCTTTTCGCGCTCGCGCTGGCGCAGAATTCGCTCGGCCTTACGCTGCTTGGCAGAGGGCACTACGGCTGCCCAGGCCACGCCCAGAAGGATGGACCCCAGAATGGCCACCCCATAGAAATTCATCGGCAGGTTGCCCTGTTCCACAGGCAGCTGCGCGAAGATAAAGGTCATAAAGAAGAATGCGGGAATCAGAATAACCAGGCCCCAGATCGCGCCCATATTGGGGGACTGATCCTCTGCCTGCTCGGCAAGCGACTTGGGCCGGCGCGCCTTGACCACTTTGGGTTTGCGAGCGGCGGTGTGCTCGGCGGCTTCGGCCTCAAGCGCCTTGGCCCGTTTTACTGCGGGATGTTCGGCCAGCGCCCCTACCACCGGCAGTGTGGCAGGACGCCCATAGTCTGGCGCGCCTGGCTGCGGATTGCCGCGCAGACGCACGATCTGCGGGCCGGGCAGAACCACCACGGCGGGGCCCTTGGGGGGTGTCTTTCTGCGGATGGGGGTGAGCAGCCCAGGGCGGGCGATCACGATGCCAATAATGATTGTGGTGAGCATAAAGAGAAATGCCACCATTTCTTCTGACAGAAATACCTTGGGTGCCAGAAACGACAACACTATGAGGGCCGCCATGAGCGGCACGAGCATAAATATGACGACAAACTGGTTGAAGAAGAATGACATAGACCACGACCCCCAAGGCAGACCCACGATGCGTAGACAAAAACCTTCTTCTTTAAACATCGGCAGGCCAGACCAAACCTTAAGTGCCCCTTACTAGAGGCTCATACAGACCATTCCCCAGAGTCTATGGTGAAGCGACTGTTCGGTAAAGGGCTGGAAGTCGGAGCCTTTGCTGGCCAAAGTAATAATGATGGGCCCGGTGGCATTGACCCCCTGGTGGTGCACGGTGAAAACGTCTCGCACGGTCTTGGCTGCGCAGTTGATTTCCTGCCGAGTGCGGGTGGAGATCGCGCCCACCTCGTCGCGCGCCCGCAGGTTTCGAATTACCCAGAACCGGCGCATGTCTGCCTCGGTTTCGATACGGTCGATATCTAGAAGATAGCGCACACCCTGGGCATCTTCGCCCACCAGCCGAAAGGTAACCTGCGCCTGCGCGGTGGCCGGCAGCAGAAGACAGGCAGCCAGCCCAAAAAGACACGCGGCCAGGCAGAACCGTGGGCGGGCAGTAAGTGGCAGAAGATAAGGAGCGAGCAGGCGCATCGGACGGGTGGGTCTCGGTTGGGCTTGGTTAGGCTGCGGTCTCGGTTATCAATTTGGGTTAATGCGCTTAACTGCTGAGCCTGGTTACGGGTCTTGGATACGGGACCTGTTTACTACAGCTTCAGACCTTCTGTATCGGTCGGAGTTTCATTTGCATGAGATTCGGCGGCCTTTGCCCTTGCCTTTGCCTCGGCCTCCTTACGGGCCTTTTCGGTGCGGATTTTTTTCATCTCGCGAATGTGTAGCAGGTAGAGCAACAGCACCACGCCCAGGCCCAGAAAACCCTCAATCACGATCACCGGTGCAAAACCATCCATCGTTACACTATGCCCGATCTACCAGCCCTTGAACAACCGAGACAGGCAGAGCACGAACTGATGGAAGCCCACCCGGCCATTGATGTCCGTAAGCTTGGCAGGGCCTTTACCCCGGGGGCCTGGCTTTTTCAGGGGCTGTCGTTTCAGCAGGCCCCTGGCGAGCAGGTGGCGCTTCTGGGCGAGTCTGGGGTGGGAAAGTCAACGCTCTTAAATATCCTGGCGGGGCTTGAGCCCCCCGACCAAGGAGAGGTGGTGATCCTGGGCCAGTCGCTGGCGGCGCTCACCGAACCGCAGCGACTGGCGCTGCGGCGCAGTCAGATCGGCTTTGTCTTTCAGGCGTTTCATCTCTTGCCGCATCTGTCAGCCCTGCAAAATGTCATGGTGCCCTGCCTGCTCAAGGGCGATCCGCCTGCGCAGGCCGCCGAGGCAGCCATGCACTGGCTCGATAGGCTAGGCCTGGGGCACCGGTCGCAGGCCTTGCCCAGCACCCTCTCCGGTGGGGAGCAGCAAAGGGTTGCGGTCGCCCGTGCCCTGGTGCATCGGCCGGCACTGGTCTTTGCCGATGAACCCACCGGAAACCTCGACCCGGTTACGGCCCATCAGGTCTTGGAGGCTCTCTCCGAGGCCTGTCGCAGCGTTACTGCCACCCTGCTGATGGTGACCCATTCCCTGCGGGCCGCAGCACTGCTCGATCGGCAGCTTGTCGTTCGGGCAGACGGGGTGCACCCCTCGCCAGACGGGGCCAGCGGCCAGGTGCTGTGACGGCAGCCTCTCTGGCCTTGCGAGGCGGTTATCTCCGGCTGCTTACCTGGCTGCTCTGGGGCGCCTGCAAGGCCCAGCCCTTTCGATGGCTGCTCGCCCTGGCAACCGTGGCCCTGGGCGTTGCCCTGGGCGTGGCGATCCATACGGTGAACCGCTCGGCGCTCTTGGAGTTTTCACGGGCCATTGACCAGGTAAACGGCCAGGCCTCCGTGCAGCTGGTGTCTCGGCTTGGCCGAAGCCTGGGCATGGATGACCAGATCTTCGATACCCTGCTGGCTGAGCGCGGGCGGCTCAACATCATTGGTCTGAGCCCTGTACTTGAGGTCGCCACCGACAAGATACTGGTGCTGGGAATCGACCTGTTTCGGGCCGCCGCGGTAAGCCCAGCGCTGCTGCCCCATGCACAGGGCCCGGCGGGCAGCGCCCAGGGAGGAAGCCAGAGCGGCCTGTTTGCCGATGACGCGGTCTTCCTGTCACCCCGGGCGATGGCAGACCTCGGCCTTCGGCTGGGCGATACGGTCTCCCTGACCCATCGCAACCGGGCGGTCACCCTGCGGGTAGCCGGAGAGGTGCCTGGCGTCGTAGGCCAGCCTATCGCGGTGATGGATCTGGGCCTGGCCCAATGGCGTTTTGGCTATCTGGGTCGAATCTCCCGCATCGACCTCGCAACACCGGCGGGCTTCGCTCCCGACAGCCTGCAAAGACGCCTTCAGGAGTCCGCCCTCCCGGTGTCGGTGGTCCAGGCAGCCGAGCGCACCGAGCGGCTCTCTCAGCTCTCCCGGGCCTATCGGGTCAACCTTACGGTGCTTGCTTTGGTTGCGCTGCTCACAGGGGGCTTTCTGGTGTTTACCGCCATTAGCCTCTCAGCGCTGCAGCAGCAGCCGCAGCTCGCGCTACTGCGGGCCCTTGGCGCCCCGCGCGGGGTGTCTGCGGTCTGGGTGTTTAGCCAGGCCGTCGCTGTCGCAGGGCTCGGGGGCCTTCTGGGAATAGGCCTGGGCCTAGGGCTCGCACAGTTGCTTCTGGGTTTTTTTGGTGGTGACCTCGGAGGCGGCTACTTTGGCAGCCAGACGCCCCCCTTGGCCATTGACCCACTCTGGCTTCTGGCCTTTTTAGTCATCGCACTGGCGCTTGGGCTCACAGCGGCCCTGCCGGCCTATCTGCGTCTGCAGAATGATCCCATCACCATACAGATGCGGTCGGGCAGGGCAGAGACCCTATTGCCCGCGCAGTGGACGGGGCTGCTTGCCATCGGACTGGCAGTTATCGGTCTTGTCTTTAGTCAGCTTCCCCCGGTCTGGTCTCTGCCGCTCTTCGCCTACGCGGCCATCGCCAGCCTCTTGTTCTCGGGGGTGCTGCTCGTGCCCTGGCTTATCGCCGTCCTATTGCCCAGGCTATGGGCTGTTTTCAGTGTATCGCCCAGGGTAGTCTCTGGCACTATTTTGGCGGGCTGGCGGCTTACTCAGGCGCCTGCTACCGCCAGTGGGGTCACCGCAGGCGTGGTGGCTGCGGTCTCGCTCACGGTGGCCATGGCCGTAATGGTCAGCAGCTTTCGAAACTCTGTCAGCCAGTGGCTCGACCAGGTGCTCCCAGCCGACATCTATGCCGGAACGGGCACCGCAGACATGCCGATATTCACCGAGGCCGATAGCCAGGCAGTCCTTCTGATTCCCGGGGTGGATCGGGTGGAGCGGGTGCGTCAGCTGCCCGTGCTCTGGGCTAGTGATCGGCCTGAGGTGGTGGTGATCGCCCGCAGCATCGACTGGGCCCAGCCCCAGCGCAGTCTTCCCCTTGTGAGCCGGCTGGCCGATCCGGGGCAGTACCGACAGGCCCCTGCGGAGAGCCCAGGCGCAGTGGGCAATGCCGTCGGGGCGGGTACTGGTACCGATGGCGCGATTCGCACGATTCGCACCGCGGAGGTTACGGAGGCTAGGGACACTGCGGGCTCTAAAGGCACCGCGCTGCTGCGGGTCTTTGTGTCGGAGGCGATGGTCGACCTCTATTCGCTTCGCATCGGCACCCGTGCGTCTCTGCCGCTCCTCGATCCTGCCTCTGGCCTGCCCGTGCAGGCCTGGGTGGTCGGGGTCTTTCGCGACTATGGCAGGCAGCATGGCGCCGTGGTGATGGCCAGCGAAGACTTTGAGCGGCTCACCGGGGATGCGTCAAAGACGGGCCTGTCGGTCTGGCTAAAGCCAGGGGCCTCCGCAGAAGACGTGATGCGCACGATGCGCGAGCGCGGCGGGGGCCTGGGTAGTGCCCGGCTTATCTCGGCCGAGTCTCTACGAGCCTTGTCGCTCAAGATCTTCGACCGCAGCTTTGCACTTACCTATGCCCTGGAACTGGCCGCCCTGGTAATCGCCGTATTTGCGGTCGCCTCGGGGTTTACCGCGCAGGTGATTCTGCGCCGGAAAGAGTTCGCGCTCCTGGCCCAGTTAGGCCAGTCCTTTGGCCAGCGTATGACCATGGTGCTGCGCGAGGCGCTGGCCCTGCTGGTATTTGCGGTGCTCTGGGGCAGCCTGCTGGGGCTGCTGATGAGCCAGATTCTGATCCATCGGGTCAATCCGCAGTCGTTTCACTGGACCATGGAAACGAGCCTACCCCTTCTGCCGCTTGCGCTGCTTGCGGTGGGCGTGGTGGTGATGGGCCTGGCGGCTGCCCTGGTTGCCACCCGCAGGCTCTTGCAGGAGCGGCTGCTGGCCCCTGCTCTGAAAGAAGACTGGTAGAGGCAGGCAAGGGCGATGCGTCGAGAGTTTCTGCTGCGGTCTGCCTACACCACGGCCATGGCACTCGGGCTATTTCCTGCCCAGGGTAAGAGCCAGGGCCAGGCCACAGGCTATCCGGCAGTGCTGCCCCGGCCTTTGGTGTTTCCCAGAGACTACGGGGCGCACCCGGCCTTTCGCACCGAATGGTGGTATCTCACGGCCTGGCTCGACCGGGGGCCAAGGCTTGGGCCCATGGGCTTTCAGTACACCTTTTTCAGAAGCCGCACGGCCCACAGCGAGGCCAACCCCAGCCGGTTTGCGCCGCGCCAGCTGCTCTTTGCTCACCTGGCCCTGGCCCTGCCGGAAAACGGCAGGCTCCTGCACTACGACCGGGTTGCCCGCGTCGGGCCGGGCGGTGTCCGCTTCTCTACCGAGAATACGGCATTGCAGCTCGAAGACTGGCAGTTCTCGCGCGACCCGCAACACCGCTACCAGGCCCAGGCGCAGACCTCCGACTTTAGCCTGCGCTTTACCGCCCAGGCCCAGGCGCTGCCGGTGCTTCGCGGCAGAAACGGGGTCTCTGCCAAGGGGCCCTCGGCAAGCCTTGCCAGCTATTACTACAGCGCCGTGCGCCTGCCGATTCGGCTGGCATGCACGGCCGCAGCAGGCGCCAAGATGGCGAGCTTCGAGGCCCAAGGACTTGCCTGGCTGGACCATGAATGGTCTTCCAGTTTGCTGGCCCCGGGTGCCGTCGGATGGGACTGGATCGGCATTCACCTGCTTGATGGCGGCAGCCTAATGGCCTTTCGCATCCGACGGGCCGACGGCACACCGGTATGGCAGGTCTGGGACTGGCGCGAGGCCTCGGGTCAGCCACGGCCCGTGGCACGAGATGCCCAGGGTAGTGCCGAGGTGCAATGGCAGCCAGAAGACTACTGGCAGTCGCACCGCTCGGGAGCCCGTTATCCGGTTGCCTTCCTGCTGCGTGCCCCCCGGCGCGAGTGGCGGATTCGCCCGATGATGCCCGACCAAGAGGTCGATGCCCGAGCCAGCACGGGCGGCTTTTACTGGGAAGGGGCGGTAGTGCTGGAGTCCGAAGGCAGGGCCATCGGGCGGGGCTACCTGGAGCTCACGGGCTATGCCCAGCCCTTGACCCTCTAAGCTCTGACCCGGCTCTAATTCAGGGGCTTGCTAAAGTAGAGGGCCCATGAGTCGAACCTTCCTCAGGCAAGCCGCGACCGCAATTCGCGTGCTACCGTGTGGGTTTACTGGATTGAGATGAGGCGTTTGTGAAGAAACTCATTATTGCAATGGTGGTTGTCGCTCTTTTGGGCATTGGCGCGGGCGTCTTGGCCTTTTTCCAGTGGCAAAAGGCCAATGCGCTGGCAGAGCAGGTGCAGGCGCTGACCGAGGTCAGCGGGCAACTCGACCGGGTCACCCAGGCCTCTGAGCAGCAGCAGGCCTCCTTGACGGTGCTCGTCGAAAAGGGCCGTCAGCTTGATGCCGCCCGAGAGGCCCTTTCCAGTGGCGTGATGCTGCAAGACCTAGATGCCATTCTCAAGAGCCCCCAGGCCCAGACGGCCGAGCGCATCCTTGCCCAGGGCGCTCTGCGTCTGCTTATTCTCGGCAAGGACGACCCCAGTGTGGCCGAGTCGTTCGACCGGGCATTAAAAATGATGGATATTCAGAACCGCATGTCGGCCATCTGTGCGGCCCAGGCGGGAATGGTGGCTGCTGGTCAGAACATCGAGATGCTCAGCGAGTGCCAGAAGCGTATGGCGCCGCCTGAGTCACCCCCCGCCGAGGCGCCAGCGGCTAATACTGGTGGGGCACCCGCTGCTGCCAACGCGAAGCCTCCTGCTGCTAACAGTAAGGCAGCAGAGCCTGCGGCTGCCGCCGGCGCGCGCCCGGGGCCTCAGCCAGCGGCAGCGCCGGCCAGGCCCGCGCAGCAGACCGCCCCCGCCACGGCACGCTAGAGGCAAGCTAGACAGACGCCCGCTCGTTACAGAGCAGTGCTGGTCGCTCCGGGGTCGTGCAGTTGACTAGTGCCCGCTGATAAACGATTCAATAATCTGACAGGTCGTGGCCGAGTAGGGCACCGGGTGCTCGGCGTCTGCAACCTCAACAATCTTGGTCTTAGGGTTGCAGTCTGTCAGCCGCTTGGCCACCGACTGGTTCACGATTTCGCTCTTCTCCCCTTTAAGAATCAAGAGCGGCAGGTGCGCCTCCGAAAATGTCTTGCTGAAGTCCACGCCGCTTAAGGTGGTCTCGTGGGGCAGATCAAGGTGCCCTGGCTGCTGCACAGCCCGAATAAGCCGGTGGTCCACATTTAACTGCGCCGCCAGTTCGCGGACATTCGGAAACAGGCCCGCGCCCTTGGTGGCCCCGTGAATTCCAGACATCAGGCCCACGATGCCTGTCCATGGCAGCAGACAGCCGACATCGTTGAGAATGATCGAACGCAGGCCGGTGGGCTTCAAAAGCGCCATAAACAACGCCAGCAGGCCGCCCATGCTGGTTCCGAGCAGATGAATGGCAGGCGCTGACGCGACGGCCGTAGCCGTTGCGGCGGGCTTGTCTCGAAAAAGTCCGAGTCCCAGCCCGCTCGACCGGCTGGCTGCCACAGGTACCGTATCACCATGACCCTGACGGCCCTGGGCGAAGGCATAGATCAGCCCGAGGTCGCGCAGATAGGTGCTCATACGGTAGTCGTTCGCATTCAAAAGCGGGCTGCTATCGCCGCGACCTGGCCAGTCAAACCGAATAATCCGCATCCGCCCCGCCAACTGATCCACCAGGCCGTCAAAGCTGCTGCGCGTCTCTAGAAGACCGGGCAAAGCAACAATCGTCTGGCTGGTGTTGTCAGGGCCATAGACATCGCCAACCAAGACGCGGGGCGTGGACTCTCCCGGCACCGCAATCGAGATTGTTTCGCCTGTCATGGGGAACAAAGCAGGCTCAAAAATAGCTCAAGGGCAGCGCATCTAGGCTACGTTCCCGGCCGCGCGGCAGACACCAGGCTCGCCCCGAGCAGGTCTTGCAGACGCTCCTGGCAGGCCTTGCGCTCCGCCCCCTGGCGCCTGCGCACCGAGTAGCTTCCATCAGACCGCATGGCCCAGGCAGAGGTGTTATCGGTCATATGCATCTTCAAGCCTTCCTGAATGACCCGCCGTTTCAAAGCCCGCTCAAGAATGGGAAATGCAATCTCGACGCGCCGAAAGAAGTTGCGGTCCATCCAGTCAGCACTCGACAGGTAGACCTCGTCGGCCCCATCGTTGCGAAAGTAATAGATGCGGCTGTGTTCGAGAAAACGGCCAATGGTGGACCGCACACGAATGTTCTCAGAAAGCCCCGGCACTCCCGGCCGCAGCATGCAGACGCCGCGCACGATCAGGTCGACCTGCACCCCTGCGGCGCTGGCCTCATAGAGTGCATCAATCGCCTCGAGCTCGACCAGGGAGTTCATCTTCGCCATAATCAGCCCGCGGCCGCCTTTTCGGGCAATCTCCATCTCGCGCTTAATCGCCTTCATAACATTGGCATGCAGGGTAAACGGCGACTGCCAGAGCCTACGCATGGGCCGAGCCCTACCCAGCCCAGTGAGCTGGTGAAAGACCTCATGGACATCCGAGGTGATAGCGGGATCTGCGGTGAAGAGGCCAAAGTCGGTATACAGGCGCGCCGTGCGGGGGTGGTAATTGCCGGTACCTAAGTGGACATAGCGCTTGAGCCCATTTTTCTCACGCCGCACCACCAGGCACATCTTGGCATGGGTCTTTTTCCCCACCACGCCAAAGACCACATGCGCGCCCACGTTCTCCAGGCGCGAGGCCCAGTTGATATTGGTCTCTTCGTCAAACCGCGCCATGAGCTCCACCACGGCGGTTACCTCCTTGCCCGACTTGGCCGCCTCGATCAGAGACTCCATGAGCTCGGAGGTCTGCCCGGTGCGGTAGATGGTCATGCTGATGGCAACCACAGCCGGATCGCGGGCGGCTGCTTGAATAAAGTCAGTGACCGACGAAAAGGACTCATACGGATGGTGCACCAGAATATCGCCCGACAGAATCGCCTGAAACGGGCTTTCGGACTGCAGCGGCTTGGGATAGGCAGGAACAATCGGGTCGAACTTCAGCGCGGCAATCTCCACCAGGTCGGGCAGGGCCATCATCCGCACCAGGTTGACCGGGCCATCGACGCGATAGCAGTCGTGCTCCTCAAGCCCGTGCTCCTGCAGGAGCCGCTGCACGACAGCCTCTGACATGGTGTCGGAGACCTCAAGCCGCACCGCATCGCCAAACTGACGCTGCGAGAGCTCACCCTTTAATGCCTCACGCAGGTCAGTGACCTCTTCATCATCGACAAACAGGTCGCTATTGCGCGTGACCCGAAACTGGTGAATGCCCGTGACCTGCATGCCTGGAAAAAGCTCGTGCACGCTGTTCTGCACCACTGAGCCCAGCATCATGAACCCATGCGGATAGCCCGAGACCCGCCCTGGCACCCGCGCAATGCGGGCAAGGATGCGGGGCGCCTGCAGCACGGCCAGGTTGCTGCTACGCCCGAAAGAGTCCTTTCCTTCGAGCGTGACGACAAAGTTCAGGCTCTTATTCAGGGTGCGCGGAAACGGATGCGAGGGATTCAGGCCAATTGGCGTGAGCACCGGCAGCACTTCCTTTAAGAAATAGTCGTGCGCCCATTTTTTCTGGTCCTCGCTCAGGCTGGCCGCAAAATGCACCATGACCCCGTGCTCCGCCAAGGCCGGAAGCAGTTCGGCATTAAGAATAAGGTACTGGCGGTGCACCAGCTTCTGCACCCTCTGGCTCAGCTTTCGCAGCGTCTCCAGCGCCGAGAGGCCATCGGGCTCGAGGAGCTCGCCGGCGCCCTGACGAATCTTGGCCTTCAGTCCCGAGACACGAATCTCAAAGAGCTCATCCAGGTTGTTTGACACAATGCAGACATACCGCAGACGCTCGAGCAGAGGAATAGCGGGGTCCTGGGCCATCGATAAGACCCGTTCATTAAAGGCAAGTAGGCTCAGTTCGCGGCTGATATAGCGATCGCCGCCCGAGAGTGGTTCGGAGCTAAACACGGAGTTTTTCGCGCGCGCCATAAGCAGAGAGTGTAGCGGCGCTTATAATCCGGCGCATGTCGGCGGTAACCTTATCAACGCCAAAAGATCCAGAGCTTGTCGCTGCGGTCGACCTAGGGTCTAACTCCTTTCATCTTCTGGTGGGCCGGGTCGTACAGACGCCGATGGGCCCGCAGATCTCTCCCATTGACAGTCTCAAAGATGCGGTGCGGCTCGCCTCTGGCCTGTCGCTCGATAAGCGTCTGGATGCGGCCTCCCAAGCCCGGGCCGTCCTGGCCCTGCAGCGCTTTGGCGAGCGACTCAGACGGTTCCATCCCCAGCGGGTGCGGGCGGTGGCCACCAATACCTTTCGCGTTGCCAAAAATGGTCCTGCATTTCTGAAGACCTGCGAGGCCGCCTTGGGCTTTCCCATTGAGGTGATTGCCGGTAAGGAAGAGGCCCGTTTAATCTACAACGGCGTGGCCCATACCCTGGCTGCCGACGGGCGTCGCAGGCTGGTGGTGGATATCGGCGGCGGGTCAACCGAAATGATCATCGGCACCGACTACAAGCCCGCGCTTCTGGAAAGCGTGTTCATTGGCTGCATTCGATTCACGCGCGAGTTTTTCCCAGACGGACAGGTCAGTCGCCAGGCCTTTCGCGAAGCGGTACTAGCCGCCCGCAAGGAGATCCAGGTGGCCTCAGGCCCCTTTCGCGCCTTAGGCTGGGAACTTGCCGTAGGCTCAAGCGGCACCGCACGCGCACTGGCCGACGTCGCCGCTGCACTGGGTGATCGTTATCAGGGCATCTCGTTATCGGCCTTAGAAGAAATTCGCGCCCGTATTGTGAAGGCAGGCAGGGTCGAGCAGGCGGACCTGCCGGGTATCAAGCCTGACCGCATGCCCGTTTTTCTCGGCGGCCTGTCGATCATGGTGGCGCTCTTTGAAGAACTGGCGATTGACCGTATGCACTACTCTGACGGCGCGCTGCGACTCGGTGTGCTCTACGACGTGCTCGGCCGTGCCCGTCATGACGATATGCGGGTCTATACAGTTGCCCAGTTTGTCGAACGCTATGCGATTGATACGGCCCAGGCTCAGAGGGTGGCAGACCTAGCCCTTGGTCTCTGGGAACAGATTGACCTTGGCAGCCAGGAAGAACGCCAAGAGATGGCCCAGCTGCTGCAATGGTCGGCTAGGCTCTTAGAGGTTGGTCATTCCATCTCACACAACAGCTACCACAAGCACTCCGCCTATATCGTCTCGCAGTCAGACATGCCAGGGTTTTCGCGCCGAGATCAGCAACTGATGTCCGGCCTGGTGCTGGGCCATGTGGGGAAGCTCGGAAAGGTGCAGCCGCTGTTCGTTGACGGGTTTCAGCGCACCGCACTGGTCTGTCTGCGGCTTGCTGCCATCTTCTACCGAAGCCGGTCTGCGGCAGAGCTGCCAAGTCTGCGGATCAAGGCAACCGGCAAGGGCGTCTGCTTAAAGGTCGATGCCGACTGGCTCAACAATCATCCGCTGACGCAGTTCACCCTAGTTCAGGAGCAGCTGGAGTGGTCCAGGATGAGCCTCGAACTGGAGATTCAAGAGACCGACTCCAGCTTTGCGAAGTATGCTAAGTCCCGATAGAATGCAGGGTTTGCTGGCCTAGGACTGTGCCTAGGAGATCCGGCAGGCGCGTAGCTCAGCTGGTTAGAGCACCACCTTGACATGGTGGGGGTCGTTGGTTCGAGTCCAATCGCGCCTACCAAATCGTATAAAGCCCCATGATTCACATCACCCTCCCCGACAACTCCGTGCGTCAGTTCGACCATCCTGTCACGGTTGCAGAGGTGGCCGCCAGTATCGGCGCTGGGCTTGCCAAGGCGGCCATCGTGGGCCGTATCGATGGTCAGCTTGTCGATACCAGCACCCGTATCGAAAAAGACGCGCAGCTGGCCATCGTTACCGACAAAGATCCCGAGGGCCTCGAGGTTATCCGTCACTCCACCGCGCACCTCATGGCCTATGCGGCCCAGCAGCTTTTTCCCGGGTTGCAGGTCACGATTGGTCCGGTTATCGATAACGGCTTTTATTACGACTTTTCGTACGAGCGCGCCCTCACCCCCGAAGACCTCGAGGCCATCGAGGCACGTATGCAGGCCCTGGCAGCCAAAGATGAGCCCGTCGTGCGCGAGGTCTGGGACCGTAACGAGGCCATTGCCTTATTCGAAGGTATGGGCGAGAAATACAAGGCCGAGATCATCGGCTCGATTCCCGAGGGCGAAAAGATATCTTTGTATCGTGAGGGCGGCTTTGTTGATCTCTGCCGTGGGCCCCACGTGCCCTCTACCGGCAAGCTCAAGGTCTTCAAACTAATGAAGGTAGCCGGGGCCTATTGGCGCGGCGACCATCGTAACGAAATGCTGCAGCGGGTCTATGGCACTGCCTGGGCCAAAAAAGAAGACCTGCAGGCCTACCTGCACCAGCTCGAAGAGGCCGAAAAACGCGACCACCGCAAACTGGGCAAGGCGCTCGACCTGTTTCATGTGCAGGACAACGCCCCCGGCATGGTCTTCTGGCATCCCAAGGGCTGGACGATCTGGCAGCAGGTAGAGCAGTACCTGCGCCAAGTGTACAAAGACGCTGGCTACCACGAGATACGCTGCCCCTCCATTCTCGACCGGTCGCTCTGGGAAAAGTCTGGCCACTGGGAGCACTACAAAGACAACATGTTCACCACGGCCTCAGAGAACCGAGACTATGCCTTAAAGCCCATGAACTGCCCCGGCCATGTACAGGTCTACAACTCCGGCCTGCGCAGCTACCGCGACCTTCCTCTGCGCTACGGCGAGTTTGGCTCCTGCCACCGAAACGAATCGTCAGGAAGTCTGCATGGCCTTCTAAGGGTGCGCGGCTTTACCCAGGACGATGGGCATATTTTTTGTACCGAAGACCAGATTCAGTCCGAAGTTCAGGCCTTTACCGAGAAGCTTCTCGAGGTCTATCACCACTTTGGCTTTACCGATGTCATCTACCGGCTCTCTACCCGCCCTGCCAATCGGGTGGGTTCTGACGAGAGCTGGGACAAGGCCGAGCAGGCCCTTTCTGAGGCCCTCAACCGTGTGGGTGTGCAATGGGAGCTGCTGCCTGGAGAGGGGGCCTTCTATGGCCCGAAGGTAGAGTACAGCCTGAAGGATTCGCTAGGCCGCATCTGGCAGTGCGGCACTATCCAGGTGGATTTTAATATGCCGGTGCGCCTGGGCGCCGAGTATGTTGCCGAAGACAACACCCGTCGCCATCCTGTCATGCTACATCGGGCGATCGTGGGCTCACTCGAGCGGTTTATTGGCATTCTCATCGAGAACCATGCCGGCGCCATGCCCGTCTGGCTGGCCCCGGTGCAGGTGGTGGTTGCCTCAATCACCGAAAACCAGGCCG
>Ga0194119_10006759_pt1 | contig 16501 bp, 15 predicted proteins | sample TA2MahC100mmetaG_FD_148620 | JGI IMG/M metagenome (GOLD analysis project Ga0194119, IMG submission 148620) | Freshwater microbial communities from Lake Tanganyika, Tanzania - TA2015018 Mahale Deep Cast 100m | ecosystem: Environmental > Aquatic > Freshwater > Lake | place: Tanzania: Lake... | reverse complement strand
CGCCCACGTCCCAAACATGCATACCGGGACGGAGCACTTGCGCGTAAAAGCCGTGGTGAAATGCTTCCCCCCCTAAACAAAAAGTCGCTCCGATACCGGGTCCGACTTCGTAGCGCATACCACGGCAGACACCACCCCAGATAGGCCTGACAGCCCCGTTTGGGAACAGCCAGCGAGCTACTCTATCTTTCAATACTTTCAGCATGTTTGGCCCACGGAACAGGGCTTGACGCCTTCGACGACGACGCCCGCGCCGTCCGTCACCCGGCTGGGGTTTTCGATTTGCGCCACGCCGGGCAGCCGGCCTTGGCAACACGCGCGGTTTGTCACCTCCGCGAAACCTGTTTCGCTGAACATCCGGCGCAAACCGGCGGCGTCATACATCCACTTGTGCTGGTGGAAACCGCGCGGCGGATTGGTGGGATGCACCAACAGTTCCTCCATCAACTGATCGCCCGCCCCGCCCGCCGCCTCACCGTTCAGCCGCGCGAGATACCGGCGCACCGCCGCTTCAAGGTCGGGTAGAACGAGCCGGCAAACGCCACCCGGTTTCAACACGCGGAAGCATTCCCGCGCCAGTTGCTCCGCCTGCGCCCGGTAGAGATGCTCGAACGTGTGCGAGGAATACACGGCCACGAACCGGTTGTCCGCGAAGGGCAGCGGCTTCCGCAGATCCAGCCGCAGCACGTTGGCCGGCCACGGGATGGCCGCCTGCGAGGCCGGGTAAATCCGGGCCGCCAGCAGCAGCCGCTTGATCGCCGGATGCCGCGCAAACCACACCTGCGCCGAGCCGTCCACGTTGAGCCAGTCGGCGGGCGCGTTCAGTCCGCAGCCCAAGTGCAAGCGGTCGGCAGTGAAGTTGATGGAAGAGAATGCAGACATGACGGACTCAGGCCCGGCTCATTGGTTTTTGTGGATGGCTAAAAAAAGGTTGCTTCCGCCCGTGTCGGCCACCCGGCACGATTGACGGTCCCAGGCCGAGACCGACGCGGGCCGGTCATCGCAGGACACGTAGCCGGGCAGATGACCGAAATTCCGTTTCACGAACTCCGCCGTGAGCAGGAAGGGATGCACGCGTCCCCACAATCGGTGAAACGCAGCGGGACTCGCCGCGCGGAAATCACGGCTGCCATTGGGCGTCTGCGCGACGACCATGCCGCCGGGTCTGACCCACGCGAGCATCTGGTTGAGGGTCTGCAACGGGTTGGGGACGTGCTCCAGCACATGGCAGGAGTAAACCATGTCGAAGAGCGGCCCGTGCGCCGGTGGCTGCACGGCGATGTCCAGACCCAGCCGCCGCCCATAGGCCGCGCGCGGCTTGGACAGCTCGAACCCTTCCGCCGCGAAGCCCGCCTGGCGGAACTGATAGGTGGCGTAGCCCCAACTGGCGCCGAAATCCATCAGGCGGTCGCCCGGCCGCAGGCCCAATGCTTTTAGAATCGCGATCTGCCCGGAGAAGTCCTTCGGCGTGCCTTTGAAATTGGTCGCCAGCAACTGCTGCAACGTGGCTTCGTCCGGCATTTCCGAGGCAAAGCCCGGTTCGTCATACGCCTGCTGGTAGAACTCCGCCATCTCCCGGTCCCGCTCCGTCGGGTAGCGGTGCAGGATGCCGCACCCGGCGCACTCGATCAGCGAGTGAAACCATTTCCGGTCCACGACCACTCCCGCACCGGAGCCGCAGCATGGGCAAGCAGGAGCGTTTCCAAGCCGCCGCCAGACACCCCCGAGGGCATACTGCCAGAAGCCGAGGTCGGAAATCTTTTTGAGCGCCCTCATGGGTGGGGACGCGTGGCCGGACCGGAGAAGGTTGCGCGCGTCATTGTGGCTTCACGGCCTTCACGTAAAGGCTATAACAGTTTTCCGCCGGCGCGGAGTCGAGCGCGATCACGGGCACCATCGCCAGCAGGAATGGCACGCACGGCGCGTCGCCGAGCTTGGCGCGCGTGGCGTCCACCACGTCCCTGAGCCAGACCATCCGCGCGCCGCCCATGCCTTCGAAGGTCTCGATTTGGAAGCCCAGCGGCTCGAGCAGCTTGCGGTAGCTCTCCATCGTGTAGCCGGGCCGCACATGGCCGCCCCATTCCTCCTTCAAATCCAGGCACTCGGCCACCCACTTCGGGTGCGTGGCAAACGGGCAGCAAAGGTGCAGCGCGCCGCCGGGTTTGAGCAGGCGGAAAAATTCCTGGCAGACCCGCTGATCATCCAGGATGTGCTCCAGCGTCTCGTAGCAGATGATCTCGTCAAACGATTCGTGGAGCGTGTGCAGATCGTAGAGGTTGAAGCGCTGGAAGGACAACTCACTCTTGGGAACGCCCAGCCAGTCGTTGTAAAAGGCCTCGGCCTTGTCGAGCTGGGGCTGCACGATGTTCAGGCCGCGCACCCGCGCGCCGGACTTCCACGCCAGGTAGGAGAACCAGCCGTTGCCCGAGCCGGCATCCAGCACGGTGCGCGGTCCTCGCTTCCAATGGCGCGACAGATGCACGCGCCGCCGCGTGAACATGTCCAAGCCCGGCATGAACCAATACCTGATCCGATTACGCATAAGCCTTCTTCGTCCCGGCCTTTCCCGTGTCCATGAACTCGTGAATCAGGCGGTTGTGCGTCTGCACAAAATCATCCCACGTCCAGCGCGCCGCGCGCTGGCGCGACTCCTCACCCATCGCCGGCAGGCGGTCGGGATGCCCGGCGCACCACTGGAGCCGGTCGGCCAGCGCAGCGGCATCGCCCGCCGGCACCAGCCAGCCGTTCGCGCCGTCCTGCACAAAGGTGCCGCAGCCGGAGTTGCGCGTGGCGATGATGGGCAGCCCCGCCGCCATCGCCTCCAGCACGACATACGCGAAGCCTTCCGCCAGCGTCGGCAGCACCAGCACGGACGCGGTGCGATAAAGCTCCCGCAGCCGCGGCTTCGGGACGGCCGATGACATCCACACTTCGCCGGGCAAGTCCTTGGTGAATGTCGCGGGCAAAGTGTTGTTGCCCACCATCCATAACTTGAGGCCCGCATGGTTCTTCAACGAACGCCACGCCTGTAGCAGGTAGTGCGTGCCCTTGCGGAGCGACTGCGAGCCGGCGCTCAGAAAGGTGACCTGATCCCGAGGGAAGTCTTGGCGTGGTGGCTGCACCGGCGGCGCGGCCGACGGAAGTGACACGATTTTCTCCGCCGCGACGCCCGCCGCGCGCAACGTCTCGGCGACATAGTCAGATTGCGCCACGATCAAGTCCGCAAGCGCGAGTTCCTCCTCCTTGATGGCGTTGACACGGCCCAAGCTGGCTTCCAGATGCTGGTCATATTCCGAGGCGGCTTCGGGAAACTTGCGCTGCTCCTCGCGAAGAATTCCCTCCAGCGCCTGGTAATGGGCAATGGGCTGCGCGAGCACGCACCGGCCACCGGCCCGCTTCTGGGCGCGGAACGTCTCCAGCGAGGACAGCTCGAAACCGTAGATGCACGGCACCCGGCCCGCCCAGCGGCGCGCGACGTGGCGGTCGTAGCCGCGCTCGGCCCACCACCACACGCGGTCCGTCCAGACCTCGTTGCGCGTGAGTCGGAGCGTGGCCACGCGCACGGCCTCCCGCCAACCATAGGCATGAACGCAGCCATCCAACGCTTCGGGCACACAGCGCCGTTCCAGCTCCCGGCCCAGCCCGCCGCCCAGTGCCCGCACCCAACGATAACCGCAGGCATTGCGGCTCCAGCCGAGCGTCGTCACGAATTCGCGCAACAGACCCGCCTCGCGCAACCCGCGCGCCACCTCAAGCCCACGCGCACGCAGCGACGGCGACGAAACCACAATGGAGGTAGCGGCCATTCAGCGGCGCGTCGCCACCCGGTGGCGACGCAGGAAGAGGCTCCACACGGCCAGCCGCCACGCGGAGGGGAAATGGCGGAAGATAGTCGAGATGCTCCACTGCGCGGTTGGAGCGCGGAGTGCGGCGGGCAACTTTTCCGCAAAGGTCTGCTGGGCCGCCGGCTCCACCATTTCTCGCAGACCGGCAAAATCTCGCGCACCCCACTCCCAACGCAAGCTATAGGCGAACCCCATCTTTGGGCGGTCCACAAACCAGCGCGGCCAACCGTCAAGCTGCGATTTGAGCAGCGCTTTGGCGACCGGGCGGTGAAAGAGCAATTCGCGCGGCAGCGAGCGCGCGAAAGCCATTACGTCCCAATCGAGGAACGGGCACCGGGCTTCCAGTCCCTGTTCCGCCGAGGCACGGTCCAGCTTCGCGTGCATGTGTGCCACCAAGCCCTCGGTCACCGTGCGGCGTGCCCAGCCGCCGAACCACGGCGGCAGCGGGGGGCCGCACCGCATTTCGGAACCGCCCGTCCCGGCCTCCGCAGGCCGGACGCTCCAGTCCACCGGCGCGCCATAGCCGAGGAAAACTTCATCTCCGCCGTCACCCGTCAGCAGCACGCGCCCGTGCTGCTCCGCGAGGTGGCACAGCATCGCGAGCGGGAAGTAGGAGTAAATTGCCAACGGCTCGTCCTGTAGGTCCAGCACGCGTTCGATCTTCGCGGCAAGACTCCATGCACTGGGGCGAAGCACCTTGACCGGGACACCTAGCCGGCGCCCGGCATACCGAGAATATAGCTCATCAAAGGTGCCGGGGATGACATTGCCCAGCGCGAGGAACTCCGGGCGGGTTTGGGTCAGGAGCAACTGCCCGAGGACCGTAGAGTCCACTCCGCCGGATAGAAGCGCGATTGGCTTGGGATTGTTGTCCAATCGCCGACGCACTGCTTGGGTGAGCAGATGCGTTAGTTGTTCCGTGGCCGCCGCCAGCGTGCGCGGCGGCGGATCGCTGGGCAACGGCGGATCGCAGCGGTGGCGGGCGACCCGCGTGCCGGTCCAGTCAAACTCCCAGACTTCCCCCGGGGGCAGCGCCTCGGTGTTGGCCAGCGCCGAGGTCGTGGCTGAGAAGTGCCCATCCCGCCACCATTCGGCCAACCGGCGCGTGTCCAGCGGCACGGGTTCCGCCGTCCCGCTGGCCATTGCCAGCACCGTGGTCCCGAAATAAATCCCATCCTTCCAGCGGCCCACAAGCAGGGGCTTTTTTCCCACCGGATCACGGACCAAGAAAAGTCGCCGCTGCCGCTCATCCGAAATGGCTACGGCGAACATCCCGCGCAGCCGCTCGAACCACCGGATGCCGTGCCGCACGTAGCCCGCGAGAAGAACCTCCGTGTCCGATTGGGTGCGGAACGGATAGTCTGCCAGTTCGCGGCGCAGTTCGGCGTAGTTGTAAACCTCGCCAACGAACGCGATCATCACCCCAGCTTCGGTATCGCACATCGGCTGATGCGCCCCGGCACCCCGGTCCACAATGGCCAGGCGCGCGTGCAGGAACTCCACGCGTCCATCCGCCGTGGCCCGGCACTGGCTGGAGTCCGGCCCGCGACGCGACAGGAAGGGCAGACCGCTCTCCAGCGGGCGGGCGGGTGCTCCTAAGTTAAGTCGGCCTATGAATCCGCACATGGCGTGGAGACTGGATGGACAGGGAGAGAACTACGCGGCCGGCACCGCATCAACCTTCTTCGCGTTAGCCAGCAATTCGTGATACAGCGCCTCCATGTCCTGCGTGACGGAAGCCACGGTGCGCTGCGGCGGAATGTTCGCCCGTAATGCGCGGAGCTGGGACACGTCCCGCGCATTTTCCGTCAATAACCGGGCAAGCGCCGCACTGTCGCCGGGATCGTGCAGGAAACCGGTGACGCCGTGCCGCACCAGTTCCGCGATGCCGCCGCGCCGACTGCCGATGATCGGCGTCTGCACGGCGAAGGCCTCATACACGACCTGCGGTCCGGACTCGAACCACAACGACGGCACCAGCAACGCATCCCAGCCAGCGAGCGTCTCCGCCAGCCGGTCATCCGGCACGCCCGGCAGCAGCCGGACGCGCGGGTCGCGGGCGGCCAGATCGCGCACGCGCCGCACACAATGCGCCTCCTCCGCGTGATGGTATTGCTTGGTGAGCGTGGCGCTGCAAATCTCGACGGTGAACTTTACCTCCGCCGGCACCTGCGCGAGCGCATCCACGAGCGACTCGATGCCCTTTTCCGGGCTGCACCGACCGAGGTAGCCGAACACCGGTGGCGCATCCGCCGGCGGGCGAACCTCGCGCGACGGGATGCGCAGGCCGTGGCGGCTGAGGAGAATTTTCCCTGCTGGCACGCCGTTCAGCTCCGACGCGCGCTTGACCCACTCGCACACGGCCACCACCCGTGCGCTCAGGCCGGTGCAGGTGTCCCAGTTGCGGCGCAGCCAGCCGATGCTCAACGGCAGCGACGCGAGCGAAGCCACTTTGCGCAGTAGCCTGATGGGCTTGCACGCGGCGTAGGTCGCCGCCCAGACAACCTGCGGCACCCGTGCGAGCGCGTGCGCCAGCGGCACCGGCAGCCCGCGGTTTTGCATCAGGCAGGCGGAGCAGCGCGACTGGTCCAGCCGGCCGTCGCAATCCTCGCGGCCGAGATAAAGCATGTCGCCGCGCGGACAGGTGGTGGTGGAGGAGTGAAAGGTGAAGACGGCGGGAATGCCGCGCTGATGGGCTGCGGCGATGATGTCGTTGAACACGCCCAGCCGCAGCGGGTGCACATGGACCAACGCGGGCTTCAGCTCATCCAGCACGCGGAGGAATTCCCCGGCGATGCGCCGCCGGAGCGCGTCGTCGAATGCCAGCCCGGAGGTGTTGAGTTTCGCCTGGTTCAGTCCGATGCGATGCACGGGCAGGCCGTTGAGCGCGGTGTCACGCCGCCGGATAGCGGGCGCGTCCGGGGCGGAAAACTCTTCGAGACAGGCGACGGCCACACGCCAGCCGCGCGCCAGCAGCGTCTCGCCCAAGCCCTGCACATACACCTCGGTGCCACCCACCTGATCGGGGGGATAGCCAATCGTGACAAGCAGGATCGTGCCGCCGGCACGCGCAAGTCGTCGTTCAGAATCGAAGGTTGAATCAGTCATCACGAATCGATCAGGTGGTTTCTCCCAGCGCTCGCCGCACGAGGGCCAGCGCCTGGCCGCGTTCTTCGGGGTGCTCCCAATGCCAGCGCCGGACGGCGGCATTCCACGCGGCCTGTTTGGCGGCGAGCAGCGCGGTGGAGTTTTCGGCCCAGTGGCGGAAGCCGGCGGCCTGGGCTTCGATGTCTCCGATCTTGAAAAGCAACGCGCCCGCGCCCAAGTCACGTGCGAGTTCCCGCTGGCCTGCCGTGTCGGTGAAGGCCACGGCCAGCCCGGCCAGCATGTAAGTGAACGGCTTGTTGCAGAGGCAAATGTTCCGGTTGAGGATGTGCGCCTGCTCAAGCGCCAGGCCGACGTCGTTGCCGCGACACAGCTCGACTACCGTCTTGGTCATGTCCGGGCGCGCGTGCTCCAGGCGCAGTTCCGGGGCGACTCGCATCGCGAGCGCGACCAACTCCTCCACGTAGCCGGGCGTGGGATTGCCGCGCACGGTGAGCATCGCCTGAATCCGCGCCCGGCCCAACGCCTCGATGGCCGCCTCGATGCCGCGGCCCGGTCCGAGGGTCTGGCTCAACCAGACCAGTTGCAGCCGGCCCGCTGGCCCCAACGTGAACTGCGGCGGAGTGGCCGGCAGGGCGAAGACGTTGTTGATGGGGTGGCATTGCACGCCATAGCGCGCCGCATACGTTTCGCCCATCGGCTGGCTGCCCACGGTCAGGAACTGCGCGCGGGGCAGGATGCGCCGTTCAATCTCCGCGATGAGCGCGTGCGACAGATCCGCCTCCGGGCTGGGATCCTGTTCCGCCGAGTGAAAGTCTTCCAAGTCGAGGGCATACGGCACGCCGCGCAATTCCGCGGCCCGTGCGGCCACCGCCAACCCTCCGGCGGTGCCACCCAGATAGAGGTCCGCCGGTTGGGCCAGTGCGTTTCGCAGCAGGTCGTCAAACGCGCGCGTGTAACCGCGCCCGAGGGCCACCAGCGATTGGGCCTTCAAGTCCGCCTGCTGGAGCCGTCGGCGGGCCAACCGCAGGCGCACGCCAGTGCGGTAGTAGGTCCAGGGCTGGAACCGCCGCACCATCTTCACCGGCGCGCCGCGCCAGCGGGTATCGGCCAGGAAGCGCAAGTCCGCCTCATAGACGCGTTCCACATAAATGGGGTTGACGATCGAGACGCCGTAGCCCGCTTCGGCCAGGGCCACCGCCATCTTCATCATGCGCGGGCAGCTCGTGATGTGGCCGCCGATGACAATGCAAACCGACTTCTTGCTCATGCCGAGTGAACCATGTCCGGTGTTTCGGTGAACTGCGCCAGCCGCCGGCCCCGCAGCACGGCGCGCAGTGCGCGGGCCGCGCCACGCATGCTCTCGACCGTGGCGACCACGAGATGCCAGGGCTGCAACAGGTTTGGCTTGCGGAGCACGCACCGCCGGAAGTTGCGCGCCAGCTCCGGCACGCCCTGCCAGCCGAAGTTCATCCAGTAGAAATAACACCAGGTGAACCAGCGGTTGGCGTCGGCTAGCACGTGCTGGTTGAGGCCGCCGGGTCGCTTGCCACCGCTGGGTTCCTTGAGGTGCACCAGCCGGGCCTGCGGGTCATGCACCGCGCGATGCCCCGCCGCCTTGAACCGGCAAGCCAGATCCGTGTCGTCCAAAAGCGTGTGCGTGAAGTTCTCGTCAAAGCCGCCCAGCCGCCGGATCACGTCCCGGCGGATGCTGCCGTTGCAACTGGGGAAGAGGTGGCACTCGACGCGTTTGGTGTAGCAGTGCGGCGTATGGATCCAGCCCGTCCAGCGGCGCTGGCATTCGGGCGGCAATGTGTCCAGCGGCACTTCGCCCGGCTCGGTGTAGTAGCCGCAGACGGCGGCGAGGCCGGGATCCGCGTAGTTGGCCAGATGCGTTGCCATCATGTCCGGCTCCAGCAGCACGTCGTCATCGAGAAACAGCAGCACGCCGCAGCGGGCCTCCGCGATGGCCCGATTGCGGGCGCGCTGGGCGTTGGGCTCTGCTTGGAACAGATAGCGGATCGCCCCGGCTGACTGCCACTGGTCCAACTGGGCTTTCACGGGCGGCGCTGGTTGGGGGGTCTGGTCCACCACGATGACCTCCCGCGCGGCGGGGGACTGGGCCAGCACGGATTCGAGCGTGCGCAGCAACGTCGGCCCACGGTTGTAGGTCACGATGATGACCGACAAGTCCAGCGTGCCAGCCGCCTGCGCCCCCGTGCCCGTCGCGGTGCCCATCACGTTGCCGCCGGAGCGCGGTGGAAGCGGTCCTTGAGCCGGAGGAACGCCGACTCGACCGTGTAGTAGGACAGCGCCGCCACCGCCAGAGTCGCAAGCAGGTTGACCGGAAACTGCTGCAGGATCATCCACGCGGCCTGCCGTGGGTAGAGAAACAACTGCTGCCAGAGATACAGGCTGTAGGACAGCACGCCCACCCAGCGCATGAACGCGGCGTTCAGCCACCGGAAGCCCAGGCTGTCATCCGGGGTCAGGTAGGACGCGATCAAAAGGGCGAGGGCGGCGGATTGCATCGTGCCGCCGAAGGGCACGGTCAACGGGCCGAGCCTGCCGTGGTGCGACAGCATCCACACGGAGTAGATCGCCGCCAGCGCGCCGAGTCGGTGCCGCCAGTCCAGACGGGGCAGCGCGGCCACTCCCGCCAGCAGCGGCCGTTGCTGATACAGCGCCAGCAGGCAGCCGAACATCAGCGCGTCTCCTTGGGTGAAGGAGAAGTAGCCGATCAACTTGCGCGGGCCGAAGAGATGCACCAGCAGCCGGATCACCGGCACCAGCGCCACGACGCTGGCGGCAACCCACCAACGGGCACGCCCCGTCGTCAGGCACAGCACCAGCGGCCACAGCAGATAAAACTGCTCCTCCACCGACAGCGACCAGGTGTGAAACAACACATAGTGCGGCTCGCCCCACAGCGGGGTCGTGAACGTCCCTGCGGCGACGAACGCGCTCGGTGCCACTTGCAGGCTGGTGAACCGGTTCAGCACCAGCACCGTCACCAGGAACAGGTAATACACCGGGAAGATGCGCAGCACGCGGCGGCGGTAAAAATCCGCCAGCGAGATGCGGCCGAACTTGGCTTCCTCCTTGAGCAGCAGCGACGTGATCAGGTAACCGCTCAGGACGAAGAAACATTTCACACCCAGACTGCCGCTGAAAAAGTAAGGCCACGCTTGCGCCCAAGCCTCGGGAAATCCCTGTGTGCCTCCGGCGTGCTCTCCGAGCACCATCGCGATGGAGATGGCGCGCAGGCCGTCTAGCGAGGGGATTCGGGAGGTGGACGCGGGCGCGCTCAAAGCAGGTGCGTTGCGTTCCGTCAGCGGCCGGCACGGGAGCGGAAAATCTCCCGCCAGCGCGCCCAATACGCGGTCTGGTCCGGCGGGCGGTTGCCGTGGCACCACGGCTCGGCCAGCATCTGCTCGTAGAGCGCGTCGTTCTGGTCCAGCTCGACGATGCGCCGGATGAGCCGGTCGAAGCCCCGGCGCAGCCACACGGCCTGGTTGAGCTGGTCCGTCCAGCGGTTGATGCGGTTGGCCAGCCGGTTGCCGAAGGTCCATTTCCGGTCTGGCTGGCGTGGATCGTTCCAGCGCAGCGGCAATGCCGGCACGCGAAAGCGATTGCGATCCTGCACGTCGTAGTAGTTCACAAAGCTGCGCGGGTTGTAATCCCGATGGATCAGTGGGTCGCCCCAGTAGATCGGCAGGCTGTTCACAAACATTGGTTGGAAGATCTTCTCCGTGTTGTAGGCGGGGTGGGAAGAGTTTTCGAATGCGATGGTGAACTTGTAGTCCGCAATGAAATCGAGCTTCGACTCCCACCACGGCTTGCCGCCCGGCTGGTCGAAGGAGGGCATGTTGTTGAGCGCCTTGCCGGGGCAATCCACCGGCTTGTAAGCGGACAACCGCCGGCAGAACTCCTCGCGGAACGGCACCCGGTTGCCGTAGATGAAATTGCAGAACTTCCGCTTGCCCGACCGCACCGCCGCTGCATCCAGCGGCGGCTTGATGAAGCGCTCGCCGCTGTGAAACACCGCGCGCAGATGGCGCGGATGACGGACCGCCTCATCGTAATCGTAGGAGAACGCCCAGTCGCACTCGCGCATGTCGGGCCGCACGTTCTCGCAGCCGAAGTAAACGCGCACGGCCCCGTCAACAGGCGGAAGGTTGCCGCCGTATGGCCCGTAGATGAGGAAGTCCGGGCGCTCCGCAAGCTGGAAGTCGAACTCATCCCGCACTCCGCTGAGGAAGGACTTGAAGAAGTCCAGCGGATCAAACCCCTGCCACATCCGGGCAAAGGCGACCCGCACCACCGGCCGCGTGGTGGCGTTCGCGGACATCAGCACGCGGCGGGAGCTGGCTCCCGGTGCGGCCGGGGTAACGCGGCATACAAGGCCAGAAGCTCGCAAGCCACCTCGCCTGTGGTCGGCGGTGGGCGGACGCCCTGCCGGAGCTTGGTGCGCAGCACCGGCTCCCGCACCAACCGCTCGATGCATCGCGCCATTGCGCTGGCGTCACCAAGTTTGAACATCAGGCCATTGACGCCGTCCTGCACCAAGTCGGCGTTGCCCGGGCTGTCGCTGCACACCACCGGCACGCCACAGGCCAGCGCCTCAGTGATCACAATCGGGGAATTCTCATACCAGATGGACGGCACCACCAGTGCGTCCACTTCAGCCAGCGCGGCCGGCAGGCCTTCACGACTGACCGGCCCCATCAGCCGCAGGCGCGGATCTCCCGCCACCATCTGCCGCACCTGCTCGGCGTAGTTGGAACCGTCGTCCCTGATGGCCGAGTGGATGGCCACCGCGAAATCCAGTTCGCGCGGTAACTGTCGCACCGCCTCACAGAGCACATGGATGCCCTTCGCCCGATCCGGCCGGCCGACAAACCCAAGCCGCAAGCGCGCTTCCGGTCGGCTTGTCGCTCGTGCGCCCGGTCGCACGTCGGTTCCGTAATGCACGAAGTGAATGCGGCTTGGCTCCGCGCCTTGGGCCACGAAGAAGTCACGCATCAGAGTGGAGGGGGCAATGACAGCGGCGAAATCTTCCGTGAACTGCCGGCGCTGCGCCTCGATGAGTTCCGTCACTTCGCGCTGCACCCAGCCGGGGAAGTAGTCCGCCCCGAGCACCCGGCGCAGGCCGGCGCGCAAGGCCGTCTGCCACGGCAGCGGCAACGCACGCGCCAGCTGAGCTGCCCACCGCTGCGAGACGGAATAGTTTCGCAGCGCGCAGTCCTCGCACGCGCGACCCCGGCGATCCAGCGCGCATGGCTCGCGGTTCTCAAATTGCAGCGTGTATTGCCGGCAGAAATAGCTGAACTCCAGCGCGGTCAGCACCACCGGGATCCCTCTTCTTCGCGCCGCCGGCAGCAGCCCCAGCAGCCCGCCTAAGCCGAACAGGTGCAGCACGTCCGGCTGTTCCCGCGATGACGATTCTCAAGCGAAGAGAGGCGTAGAGTTTGAGGATTATCCGCGAAACGCACGCGGATGTCCGTTACGCCGGCCCAGCCAGTAGCGCGCCGGCTCGTAGTGGTTTTCCGCCGTGAAGGGCGCGGCGAACCGCTCCTGCACCAGATCGTCACGGACGAAGAAGGCGTTGGCCCCGCCGAGATCGCAGCCCACGAGTGAATAGCCCAGCCGCCGCCCCAGCAGCTCAAACGCCTTGAGGCTCGCGCCGAAGTGCATCGAACCATCCCAAACGGCAGCGGCTTGATATTCCGCCTTCCAATCCACCGCCGGTGGCCAGGTTGCGTTATACTCCACCACCACCACGCGCGCCCGCCACGCGGCGAGCGCCTCCCAAATCCAGTAGGTGTTTAGGTCGATGTCCAGCGACAGCAAATCCACCTCGCTTGGCACCGCCAGTTCCGTCAGCAGTGCGGCGATGTTCTCGCGGGTCACAAAGGCTTCGCGGAATTTCAATCGCCCGGCGTCCAGCTCCCGTTTGCATGTCGTGCGGATCCGTCGCGCCGAGTCCTGGTTGCCATCCACCCACGCGCCCTTCCAGCCCTGCGCGAGCAGACCGACCGTGTTGTTCTCCAGCCCGTCCCCCACGCCCACCTCGGCAAACGTCCGGTTCCCGAGGCCCACGCGACGGAAGATCTCCGCAATGATGCCGTCCTCGCCGCTCTGCGAAAAAACCTGGCCCTCGTGCGGCGTGATCCGCTTCGGCTCCTGATAGCGCGGTGCCTTCAACAGCACCTCCTGGGCGTGACGATGGGCGGCTTCCTGCGCCAGTGTTGCCAGATAGCCCTCGGCCCGGCCCACCGATTCGCGCAACTGACGGAGTTCGCGCACCAAGGGCAGCGCTGCGTAGAGCCGTTGAATAAAGGAATCGCTCATGAGCTTGCTACCGCGTCAGCCATCCGTCCGCGCCGCCCAGACGGTGGTATTCTCCTCGTTCCATCGCGGGTTGGTCCGGTCGATGGGCTCCAGTTGGTAGCCCTGCTCGTGCAGCCACTTCACAACCTCCTTGCCGGACGCCCCGAACATCGGCAGATAGGGGCCGTGGATTTCCAGAATCAACGCAGGCCGATGGCGCTGCAGCACGCCGGTCAGGCCGCGCAGGATTCCCAGCTCCGCCCCCTCGACATCCAGCTTGATTAGATCGAGTCCCGGCCAGCCTGACTCCGCGAACACGTCGTCACCGCGCACGACCTGCACCTCTATGTCGTCCGGGCTAGGCGCGATCTTGTGCGGGTTGATGCGGGAAACCTCCAGCGGCTTTTCCAGAATGAACTTGCCAGGCTGGTTGCCCAGCGCACGAGCCTCCACTTCGACGTTGGTGCAGGCATTTAGGCGCAAATTTTCCTCCAGACGCAACCGCGCCTTGGGAATCGGTTCGAAGGCCCGCACCCGACCCTGAGGCCCAGCCAGCCCCGCGAAGAGCATCGAGAAGTAGCCCACGTCCGCTCCTATGTCCCACACCCTCATGCCGGGGCGGATGCGCTGCTGCGCACAGCGCGTTACCTCCGGCTCCCACACGCCGTGCTCGTAGAGATAACGGCTGATCTTGTTATGCCGGGGCGGAAACGCCTTCAACCGGTAGCCGTTAAGCGCAAACACAACGTCATGAGCCGGCAGCCGTGCCTCCCGCAGCCGCTGCAAGGGTTCAAAGAAATACCTAAGCGCTAAGCGACCGACTAGGGAGCTCATCTGTTGCAGGCTGGTGGCATGTTTACCTTCCAAACTGCTACGTTCTGAAGGCGAAGATGTGGAGCAGCGCATCCATGCCATGTATTGTTGATCGGGATACGAATGGCTGCCCGCATATCATGGGAGAGTGAATCTGAAGGCGAAATCCGGCATCCGCCAAAATGGAAACTAGGCGGCTCAACGTCTGAGGTTGATGCGCGAAGGAGTGATGCTCCACGAAGATCCGGTCCACGCAGCCCAGCTTGCCAGCACAACTTTCCAGCACCACGATTTCTGCGCCTTCGATGTCGAGCTTCAGCAGGTCCACACCTTGATCGTGCTTTCCTTGGTCAATCCGTCGGTTAGCCGGCCCGCATCGGCTCCGTCCGGGCTGAAATCCAGCTGTGTTTCCACGTTCCAAAGCGCTTTCTGAACCAACGTGACATCGAACCAATTAAACTTTCTTTCCCGAACGCCCCGCGCCAGCGTTGACAAGCACGTCTCGCAATTGAAAGCATTCTTCGGTCTGACGTCGCATGAGACGGCGCAGGCAAAGCATTCTCCACTCAAAGCGTGCATCTGCCCAGAACTGCCAAGGCGCAAGCTTTACTAGCAAACTGCGAACAATACTCTTCATACAGATTTCACGAGGTCGCACTACACAAAGGTCGGCTACAATTCTCTGCGCACATAGAGGCAATCAGACCAGAGCGCCACGCCATTTGCGATCATTGGACTCGAGATGTTTGCTAGCGAGAATCCAAAATCTTGCAAGAGAGCATCAATTTCAAAAAAACTGGATTCACCTTCGTAGTGTCTCTGGAAGTTTGCCTCGATAAGAACATAGTCCGTCTTTTTGAGCGTGCGCGTTCCACCCAATATGACCTGCTTCTCAAAGCCTTGGACGTCAATTTTTAAAATAGAGATCCTATCTATATCCTGAGTAACTGAGTCGAGCGGCAGTATTTCAACACTGGCTGTTCCAATTGCGATCGCTGTAGAACTATACCATCCTGATATCGGGCTACTTGTGGTCAACAAGGAATTGAATTCTGGCCGCTCTGATAAGTTTAGAACTCCAGTAGACTTAGCGGCACCTACAGCTGCTTGAATGACCCTTACACTACTACGGTCGGCGAACCGATTCTTTAACCCCACAACCAGGTGCGGATCTGGCTCGAAACATAGCACACTGCGTGGAGCACAAAACTCCATCACCGCTTCCGCCCAATCACCCCTGTTGGATCCTATATCCAGAACCGGGCCCACATTCTTGAAAGAACCCGCCGGAAAAAGATGCAAGCAGGCTCTCACAAATCGGGAAGCTGCCTCACCGCGCAGTGCCAACTGCGTTGCTTGCAGTTTATTCAACCCAAGAATATTCAGATGGCCCCTAAAGCGGATGGCTTCAACTAGCCCGTGCGGTAAAAAATTTAGCAAGAACGATTTCATTATTGTTCAGGAACTACCTCCAACACTGGTTGGATTTCCCAATGGTGCGGCGGAAAGCAATCACCAAACCTCGCCTCGTAAGCCCAATTGCCGCCAATCGGTTTGGAATGGACCTCGAAGTGGAACGCATTTTCAATCGTTTCTAGGATTCTGATGCTAGGTTCGGTAACTGCAACATCCATCGCATATGGGCCTGGAGCGAGGCAGCAAGGATCCAAACAAAATCTTATCTTCAGGGACGGTTTTCGTGGCAGGATGATGCCATCGTGCGGGTTTGTAGAAAAGAGACACAACCGGCGACCTGAATTATTACGGATCGAAACATTAACTCCGATCGCGGCGTCAGGGAGATTTTGAAGACCTATTATAGCATCCAATACTTCCCCAAAGAACACATCTGCTCTCGGATGGCCATTGGACACGGAAACGCCTTTCAAATAACGGGCATTATAGCGAACACTTGCATCTGCGGCTGTCGAATCTGTTAAGTATTTTGCGATGACGTCAGACACCGGACCAGTATAGAGATGACGGCCGCGGTCGAGGCAAATCGCTGAATGGCAGATTTCACGGATGAACCCAAGCTGATGGCTTACAAAAAGAACGGTGCGGCCTTCTGAGTTTGCGACTTGATTGATCTTTCCGAGGCATTTCTTCTGAAACTCCGCGTCGCCCACAGCCAGCACTTCGTCCACAATGAGAATCTCCGGCTCCAGATGTGCTGCCACTGCGAAGGCCAGCCGCACATACATGCCCGAGCTGTAGCGCTTCACCGGTGTGTCCAGAAACTTCTCCACCTCCGCGAAGGCGACGATCTCATCGAACTTCCCGCGGATCTCCGCGCGCGTCATGCCGAGGATCGCCCCGTTGAGGAAGATGTTCTCCCGCCCGGTCAGCTCGGGGTGGAAGCCCGTGCCCACTTCCAGCAGGCTCGCCACCCGGCCGCGCAAGGT
>Ga0194119_10006742_pt1 | contig 16532 bp, 10 predicted proteins | sample TA2MahC100mmetaG_FD_148620 | JGI IMG/M metagenome (GOLD analysis project Ga0194119, IMG submission 148620) | Freshwater microbial communities from Lake Tanganyika, Tanzania - TA2015018 Mahale Deep Cast 100m | ecosystem: Environmental > Aquatic > Freshwater > Lake | place: Tanzania: Lake... | reverse complement strand
GGCATGACGCGAACAACAGGGTACGCCAAGGCGGTGCTGCGCTAGCATGGATCCTTCCGCCGCGGACCGCCCCATGATCCCCAACCCCCCCGTCAAAGACGGTCAACTTTCGTTCCTTTGGCTTCCGCCCCATCGCGTGCAGGGTTTCAGTGTGGCCGGTGAACAGACCGTGGTGCATATCCCGGAGCTGGAGGTGGCCTTCGACGCCGGCTTTTGCCCGCGTGTGTTGGTGCCCTGCCCTTCGATCGCCCTGTCACACGCGCACATGGACCACATCGGCGGCCTGCCATACTGGTTCAGTCAGCGGTACTTCCAGAGATTGCCGGCGGGCAAGGTGCACTGTCACCGCGCGATTGTGCAGCCCCTGCTCAACATGATGAAGGGGTGGGTGGACCTTGAGTGCCAGCAGACGCCGCACGAGGTCATCGGGATGGAAGATGGCGAGGAAGTCCTCCTGAAGCCAAACATCTGGTTGCGCGCGATCGAGGTACGGCACACGGTGCCGGCGCTGGGCTTTGTCGTCATCGAGCGACGGAACAAGCTCAAGCCTGAGTTTGCAGATTTGCCGGCCGATGTCCTGCGCGAGGCGAAGGTGCGAGGCGAGACCATCACTCGGCAGATCGACATCCCACTCGTGGCCTACACCGGCGACACGCTGATGGGTCCTCACTTGTTGCGTGATGAGTTCCGCCAGGCACAGACCGTGGTGACCGAGTGCACGTTCTTCGATCCTGAACACCGGGACCGGGCGGCCACCGGCATGCATCTTCATGTCGAGGACATTCGTGAGTTGTTGCAGGCTTGGTCTGCGCGTGATGTCGTGGTCGTGCACCTGTCGCGCCGCACGATGCTTTCATACGCGCGGAAACGCCTCGACGAGGTTGGTGGTGAGGGTCGAGTCCATATTCTCATGGACCATCGTGCAACACGCGCGCGTTATGAGCGCCAAGTGAGCGAGGATCAAGACGCGTCTGGTGCACAGGGTGCGTCAGACGGAACCGAGAAACCAAGTGCAGCCTGATTTGGACAGCTGGGTGTTGATGCCCCGACGGTCACCACCTATATTCCGCCCCCCGCCCTGACCTGGGCGATCATGGCAGGGATGCCACACAACACGACGAACCGGATTGGGGTCCCATGGGAACCGCCTTGATGCGCATGCATGACGATGACTTGAGGGCTGCCCTCATCACATACTTGCGCAAGCACCACACAGAGGTGTGTCGGCAGTGGTTCGACGACATCGCCTTTGGTGGGATCGATGGGGGCGTTCTGCGCCTGGTTGTCAGCGAGCCTGTCCAACTGAATTACCTGCAGCGCGCTTGTGGAACGCAGTTCACCGATGCCGCGCAGGCCGTGACCGGTCGGCTGCTCGCTGTGCGATTCGTGGGCTCGGGCCCGGAACTCGTCCATGAGCCCGCACCTGAAGCCGTGACCGCCGACATGCCGGGCTTTGGCGAGCAGATGCTGCTCTCGCCGGACTACTCGTTCGACATGTTCGTGGTTGGACCGGGTAACCGGCTCGCCCACGCTGCTGCCCTCGCGGTCGCGGAGAAACCAGGCCGGGCCTACAACCCGTTCTTCATCCATGGTGGCATTGGGCTCGGCAAGACCCACTTGTTGCAGGCGATCTGCCAGACGTTCATCCGTAACCGTCCATCCACGAAACTGTGCTACATCAGCTGCAGCACATTCATGGACCTGTTCCATGAGTCCGTGAAGTGTGGTCGCATGCAGGACTTCCGCCTGCGCTTCCGCAATGTCGATGTGCTGGTCATCGATGACATTCACTTCCTCTCCAAGCGCGATCACTCGCAGGAGGAATTCTTCCATACCTTCAACGCGCTCCATCAAGCCGGCAAGCAGATTGTGCTCTCCAGCGATGCTGCTCCAGAGGACATTCCTGAGCTCGAGGAACGCCTGGTGAGTCGCTTCAAGAGCGGCCTTGTGGCTTGTCTGGAGCGTCCATGCTTCGAGACTCGGGTGGCAATCGTCAAGTCCAAGGCGAAGCTTGTCGGTGTCGAGTTGCCCGATGAGGTGCCGGCGTATGTTGCTGCGCGCATCGACTCAAACATCCGTGAACTCGAGGGGGCCCTCACTCGTGTGCGTGGACACGCCGCGGCAACCGGAGTTTCCATCACGCTTGAGAGTGCCAAGGCGGCCCTGCATGATCTTGGTGGTGGTTCGGGTGCGCCGAGCCTGCAAGCGATCATCCTCGCGGTGACCCGGTACTACGACATCAAACTCACCGATCTGGTGTCGCGACGGCGAACCAAGTCGATCGCGTTGCCGCGTCAGGTGTGCATGTGGCTTGCGCGTCGTCACACTCGATTCAGCCTTGATGAAATTGGTGGTCACTTTGGTGGTCGTGACCACACGACAGTCCTGCACGCGATCCGAACGATCGAAGAGCGTCGTGCCCGCTGCCAGGAACTCGGTCGAGCGGTTGAGGAGATCGAACGGACGCTTGGTCCACGGACCTCTGTCTGACCGTGGATTGGTGATCGTTGGCAACCCGTGGAGAAGATGTCGCAACGATCTGGGGCCTGGGTTGATCGGTCGACCCAGTCGCCTGTTGCGCTTCTCTGGTCCAGACGCGCCAGCTGATCCCCGACGGCGGGGTTGGTGTTCCCGACACAGAAGCCGACATGTCATCCACAGTTGTGTGTGGTTCTAAATGTTGTCGGTGTTGGTATTTATGCAACTTGGCGTTGGGCTATCCACAATTCGTCAGGTGTTCTTCCTACGACGACGATGTTCTTTCTTCTCATAGAAGATGAGCCAAGACCCTTGTCAGGTTTGACAGCTTTCACACCACACGGTTGTGCGTCCGGCCACCCGTCCGGTTCGGAGAGGTCGGGAACAGACCGCGCAAGGCTGTCCGGACCGACCGTACACACGGAGCGAGTCCTGGAAGGCCCCTGCGCCGCCACCGAGCCGCCGATAGGTCCGGATGGTGCTGCCGCCACAGGCAATGGCAGATCGCATGATTGATCCGATTGCCTGCCCAAGGCCATCAAGTTCGCGCTGCGTGAGCCGACAGCATCTGCGTTGCGGCCTGATCCCCACAAGCGCAAGCGCCTCATCCGCATAGATGTTGCCAACCCCTGCCACAGCGCACTGATCAAGCAGCGCCGCTTTGATGGCGCGACGGCTCGTGGAGAACGCCACAGACCAACCAGGCCGCAGATCAAGCGCATCGGGACCCAAGAGCGACCAGCGGGTCCTGAGGGCGGTCTGGCCCCCGAGCCATGTCACGCGCCCGAATCGGCGTGGGTCCACGAAGCGCAGGTCGCGCGATTGATCGAGGTGCCAGGTGATGTGCGTGTGGGTCGCGATCGGCGAGGATGCCGGTACGACACCGAATGCGCCGGTCATGCCCAGCTGCACGACAAGTATGTTGCCGTCACATCCGACGAGCGCGAGTTGCTTTCCGTGCCTCAAGACGCGCTCAATGCGCGAACCAAGGAGGATCCGATCGATTTGCCCCGACGCCCCGGCCACGACATCCCAGCGATGCACACTGGCACCGACGATTGTGGATCGCCGCAGTGCGCGGCGCACCTCACGGGCGACAGCTTCGACTTCTGGGAGTTCCGGCACGCGAAAACCTGCGGGAAATGCCGCATCCGAAGTATAGTTTTATGAACCCCCGGGACTCCGCCGGGACCACACGAAAGGCCGCCCATGGAAGCCCCCGCGTCACGCATCACCGGTTCGAGCATGCTGGAGCGCTCTGCCTCCGTGAAAGGTGCGCACGAGGCCCTGCGGCAGGAACTCGCCGGCACGATCGTGGGCCAGGATGATGTGGTGCAACAACTCCTGCTGGCGATCCTCTGCGGTGGCCACGCGTTGGTCGAGGGCGTTCCGGGCCTGGCCAAGACGCTGATCATCGGATCGCTCGCCAAGACACTCTCGCTCGAGTTCAAGCGCATCCAGTTCACACCAGACCTGATGCCCAGCGATGTCACGGGTACAGAGGTGATCCAAGAGGACAAGGCCACAGGCACACGCGAGTTGCGCTTCGTGCGGGGGCCGGTCTTCGCCAACATCGTGCTTGGAGACGAAATCAACCGAACACCACCCAAGACACAGGCCGCCCTGCTTGAGGCGATGCAAGAGGGTCAAGTCACCTCTGGCGGCATCAACCACCGCCTGCCACGGCCATTCTTCGTGCTGGCCACACAGAATCCAATTGAGCAAGAAGGCACCTACCCGTTGCCCGAGGCTCAACTCGACCGGTTCATGTTCCTGATCCGGATCGACTATCCGACGGAAGCACAGGAACTGGAAATCGTCCGCCGTACAACTGGCCGCGCTCGACCGGAACCCAGGCGGGTGCTGAGCGCCGAGGATTGCACGGCCTTGCAGGACATCGTCCGCGAGATGCCGGTGCCCGACCACGTGATTTCATATGCCCTTCGCATCGTGCGGGCAACGCGCGGCAGTGACGCGTCGGCACCCACGATGGTCAAGGACTACCTCTCATGGGGCGCCGGGCCGCGCGCAAGTCAGTTCTTGGTGCTTGCAGCCAAGGCCAAAGCGCTCCTTGACGGCGACCAACATGTGATGGTCCACCACATCCGCGCCGTGGCGCTTCCTGTGCTGCGCCACCGCATCGTGACCAACTTCAACGCCCAGGCCGACCGCGTGACAAGCGATGATGTGATTGCCTCGCTGCTCGACTCCGTGCCCGTGGAATCCACCGATCCCGCGACGGCCAAGGGCCTTGATCGCACCATTCCGGTGCAGTGAGCCCGCCGTGTCAACCCAAGGTCTTCGCGCCGAACAGTATCTCTCGCCCGAGACCCTGGCGCAGCTCGCTCCATTCGAACTCAGGGCCAAGATGGTTGCCGATGGCGTGATGAACGGCATGCACCAGTCGCCACTGCAGGGCATGGCTGTGGAGTTTGCGACCCACCGGCAGTATTCAGCAGGCGACAGCGTCCGTCACCTCGATTGGAAGGTCTTTGGACGCAGCGACAAGCTGTATGTCAAGGAGTATCGCCAGGAAACGAACCTCGATGTGATGATCCTGGTGGATGGATCGGCCAGCATGTCGTTCGGCACGCTCGGCGTGAAGCAAGGCTGGGGCGGTACGGACGCCACGCGCCGGCGCGGCGCATGGACCAAGTTCGACCACGCCACGGCGAGCGCGGCTGCACTGGCATTTCTCTGCTTGAGCCAGCGAGACCGCGTGGGCGTGGCGGTTGGGGCCGATGGCTTGCGCGGGGCGGTACGCAAGAGCGCGACGCGAGATCAGTGGCGCTCGATCGTGCGGTGTCTGTCATCGGAACCCGTCGAGGCGTCTTTCTCGCCGCCAGCATGCATCAATCAGTTGCTCGCACAGACCCCACACCGAACGCTCTTCGTGATCCTGAGCGACTTTCTGGGCGACCCAGAGGGATTGCGCGCGGCCCTGGCACGACTTCGTCACCGGGGCCACGATGTCATGCTCTTGGCCATGCTCGATCACCGGGAACTCACCCTTGATCTGGACATCGAGGCCCCATTCATCGGGCTCGAGGGAGAGGATGCGCTCGACGTGGACACACGCACGATCCGCGTGGCGTATCTCGAGGAGTTGCAGCGTCACCTGCAAGGGATCGACCGGCAGGCGCGCGCGTTCGGGTACGACCTGCAGGTCTTCGACACACACGAATCGGTTGGGCCGGTCCTCGCTGCACTGTTGTCTCGCCGCGAAGGCACGGTGGTCAGGGGTCGCCGATGACCTTCATCAGCCCATGGCTTGCTGTGGCGGGCGCCGTCGCCATGGCGCTGCCGATCGTGATCCACCTGTTCTTGCGCCGTCGCCAGAGACCCATCGAGTGGGCAGCCATGGAACTCCTGCGTCGAGCGGTACAGCAGAGCCAACGCGCGCGTCGTGTGGAACGGTGGATCCTGCTGGTTCTGAGGTGCCTGATCCTTCTCTTGGTGGGCTTGGCTCTGGCGCGCCCCGCCACGGTGACGGCTCTGTCCATGAGCCAACCCATCGCGCTCGCGGTCGTGCTCGATGACAGCGTGGCATCGCGAACCACCGCATCACCAGACATTGCACCAGGACAGACGGCGTTCGAGGCAGCGCGCGCAGCCTGCATCGAGTCCATCCAGGCTTTGCCGAGCGGTTCCTTGGTCCATGTTCTCACGACATCAGGAACCATCGAGCACACAAGCGAGGCGGTCCAACCCAACCGTGCCGTGGCCATCCTCGGCGAGCTTGAACCGACCCACGAGCCTTCGCGCATGCGACAGGCGGTGGACCGCGCAGACGATGTTCTTGGTCGGCTATCGATGCCAGGCCGCATCGTGCTTGCCAGCTCCTTCTCGCGCGGCGCGATCGACACCGAGGCGCAGGTGTTGCCGGCCACCGAGGCAACCTTGGACATTCACGATGTTGGTTCGGATGACACGGGGACCGCGGCCATCGTGTCCATGCTGCAGCGAACCCTTGGTCCGCAGTTGACGGGTTCCATCACCGTGGACGTGACGGTCATGCGACCAGGCAATGACCAGGCGCGCCGCAGCGTTCCCGTGACGGTGACCGATGTGCAGACGGATCGATCAGCCACGGCTGATGCCGTCTTCATCGAAGGATCGCAGCGCGCGGTAGCGACCGCAACGCTTCCGGTCGACCCCACGGCGAGAGAGCATGCGTGGATGGCAACGATCCCCACGGATCGCCAGCCCGCGGATGATGTGCGCGCCGCCACGATCTCGACGGTGTCGGCCGACCCGGTACTGATCCTGGACCGCGAACGCCTCGACATCGACGAGGGATCGAGTGCGCAGTGGATCGAGCGCGCGCTTGAACCGATTGCCGGCATGGGCCTGGCCCACCAACGCCTGGATCCCAACGAGGTTCGCGAGGGATCACTCGGGGGTGCCACCTCGATCATCATCTGCCGGCCGGAACTGCTCGATGCGGCCGGATGGGCCGAGTGCACCGCAGCCTGCGAGGCGGGCGCACTCATCGTGATTGTCCCCCCCACGGAAGAGACCTTCGTGGAGTGGCAGGACCCATGTGCTGCCATGCTGGGTCCGGGTGTCACGATCCGCCGCGATCTTGTGAACCACGAACCACCGATGAGGCTGCGGCCCCAGCAACCCACAAGCCCGATCACGCAATTGCTCACAGCCGAGCTGACCGAACTGATCGCACCCATCGAGATCAATCGGTCGGTCACAATCGATGGTCCGCCGACCACAGTGTCACCAATCCTCATGATGGACGATGGTGCACCCATGATGGTGCTCTCGACCAGGGGGCGTGGTGCAATGGTCATGTTCGCCACGGCCCCCGTGCCATCCTGGAACACGCTCGCGACCAAGCCCATTTTTGTCCCGTTGATGCAGGAGACGATCCGTCAGGGCGAGGTGCTGTTGGACGCGGGCAGCGGCGTGACCATCGGTTCAGGTCGTCTCCCGGAGGGCACGACCGAACTTCGACCGGTCCTTGGATCGACGGCGGCAGATTCACCACTGGCGGTCGATCCTTCTGGCCAGATCGTGGGCGCCGGGGCCAAGCCGGGAATCATGCGGGTGGTCACGGCGCCAGGCACCACATCAACGGTTCGGCGCGCATCCTTCATCGCGCTCAATGTCGATCCAGAAGCATGTGACCCACAACACAACGACGCAGCCCGATTGACGGCCTGGCTCAACCAGACCGTGTCGCCCGGGGTTGTTGTCGGCACCACGATCCGAACGCCCCAGTCCTCAACGAGCGCAGCGGTCTGGTTGCTGACGGTCGCAGCCCTGCTCGTTCTCGCCGAAACGCTGCTCGGACGCATGTTCTCCGTCCCGGAGCCCAAAGCCACATGATCGACCAACCGATCATCCGTTGGCTGCTCGGGATCGAGGTCGATCCGTCCACACAGGGATCGGTCCGGCTTGGATGGGAGATGCCGCTGGCCGGCTGGATGTGGCTCGTTGGCATCAGTGCGGCCGTGGCCCTTGCGTGGCTCGCGTACACACGCATGACGCCGCGTCCCTGGGTACGGCGCTCCCTGACGGTGCTTCGGGCAGCAACGCTCCTGCTCCTCTTGGTGCTGGTGGCGCGACCCATCCTTGAGTTCGTCGAGGAACGGCGCGAGTCGGACCGCATCATCATGCTCGCTGACCGCAGCAAGAGCCTGCAACTGGCGGATTGGAAGGATGGCACCGGCACGCTGCGTACACGCGATGAGCAGTTGCGGTCGAGTCTCGAGGCGATCCAGCTTGGAGGGCGACCTGCGGAGTGGTTCGCATTCTCCGGCGATGTGGCGCTGATCACGCCCTCAGAGCCAGGACCCGCCAACGGTCGGACGACCGACCTGCCGCTGGCCATCGATCGTGCGCTCCGGCGCTCCGGCGGTGGCCCCATCGGTGGGCTGGTGCTGGTGACCGATGGACGGTCGACGCGACCGATCGATGCACGGCTGATCAGGTCGCTGACGGCACGGTCGGTCCCGGTCTATGCGATCGCACTTGGATCACGCAATCCGCTTGGCGACGCCGCCATCATGGATGTTCAAGCGCCGGCCAAGGCCTTCGTCCGCGACCAGGTGCCATTCGTTGTGCGGGTTCAGCCCCTGCGCGATGCACCGGGCCGCCTGGAACTGGTGAACATGGACACCGGCGCGGTGATCGACCGGGCGTCCGTGCCGGCGGGCGAGGCATCGACCCATGTGCTCGTGGCCACGACGGACTCCGGCGACTCGATGGACCTTCGTGTGCGACTGGTTTGCGATGCCGAGGATGCCGTACCCACGAACAATGAAGCCACGGTCACCCTGGGCATCATCGATCGTGCGATCCGGGTCTTGATGGTCGAAGGCGGTCCTCGATGGGAGTACCGATACGTCAAGAACATCCTTGTGCGCGAACCCTCGATGGAGTCGAGCATCATGCTGCTCAGCGCAGACCGCGACTTCACGCAGGAAGGCAACATGGCGGTCACACGAATCCCGACCGCGCGCGAGGAGTTCGATCTTTACGACCTCTTCGTGATTGGCGATGTGGCTTCCGGGCAATTCAGCGATGCACAACTCGAGGAAGTCCGTCGCGCCGTGACCGAACGCGGTGCGGGACTGCTCTTGATCGGCGGCGAACGATCCATGCCGATGCAATGGATGGGAAGTCCTCTGGACGATGTCTTTCCCATGCGCTTGTCGAGTTCGATTCCACGACAGGCCGAGCCGGTGGCGATCGAGCCCACGCCGCTGGCGAAGGGGCTCGGGCTTCTTCGGCTTGGTGATGGTGACGATCACTGGCCACCCGAACTCGGCCGGGATGGCCCGGCGTGGTCGCGGCTGCAGTGGATGCAACGCATTCCCTTCGAGGATCTGAAGCCGACGGCCGAGGTGCTCGCGACGGCATTCGGCTCGACGACCGAACCGATTGGCGCGGCCGTGCTCTCGATGCGGTTTGGTTCCGGCCACGTGGTGTATGTCGCGACGGACGAGACATGGCGCTGGCGCAACGGCATTGGTGAGGCGTATCAGGAGCGATTCTGGATCCAGCTCGTTCGCTACCTCTCCCGCGCCGGGCTTTCCGCGGCGAGTGGTGGAGCACAACTCTCCGTCGAGCCCACGACCATCACGGTCGGCCAGACCGCCACGATTCGGCTTGATGTGAAGGATGAACTCATTCAGCGCCGACTCCCCAACGCGATCGATGCCGTGGTGTCGCGCTCGATGCAGCGCGAGGATGTGATCCGGCTCTCGACGGATGCGGCGACCAAGGGATCATTGGTTGTTGGACTGGCCGGCATCTGGCAGCCGCGCCAGGCCGGTGAGTACGACGTCGCCGTCATGGACGCAGCGTTCGGCGACACCCTGATGGCGCGCGTGCGGGTGATCGAGCCGGATGACGAGTTTGCTCGACCAGAGACAGATCATGCCACGCTTGAGTCCCTGTGCGCCTCGACCGGCGGTCGCCTCCTGTCGGCAGCCGACCTCCCCGATCTGGCCACCATCATTCCCGATCGATCCACATTCACCGAGCGCATCGAGCGCGTGCCGGTGTGGTCAAGCCCACTCACCCTGATCCTGTTGGTCGTGCTGTGCGGCCTGGAGTGGTCCATCAGAAGGGCGGTTCGCCTTGCTTGATCCGCGCCAGATGATCGACCGCGCGATGGTCCGTGCCCGTGTGGTGCTGACGATCGCGCTGCTGTCGCGTGTGGTGCGCAGCGCACTCGTCGTGCTGGCCGTACTGGTGGTGCTCGACTGGATCTTCCGCCTGCCGGTCGGATTCAGGATGGTGCAGGGCATCATTGCACTCCTTGCGCTGGCTGCCTTCGCGGCGTTCGGCGCGCGCCAGATCGTGGCGTTCAGACCAAGCCGCATCGATGTGGCCCTGCGCATCGAGCGGAACCACCCAGCACTTCGCAATCGGCTCGCTGCCCTGCTTGAGTTTGAGGACCTCCCCAGTGACGATCGCACGGAACTCCTTGCCCTTGGATTGCCGATCCTGCGGAAGGAGGTCGATGGTGCCATGCGCGGGATGGATCCAACATCGATCACATCGATGCGACCCGCGTCACGCCCGATTCGGCAGCTGGCCCTGGTCGTGGTGTTGTGGGTCGGAGTCGCGGCTGCGCTCCCCTCGATCGTGGGCGTCGGCATTGCGCGGGCCGTGGCCCCCTGGAGCGATGCGCAGTGGCCAAGCACCACCGAACTCATCGACCGCACCGATCGAACGGTTGTTGCCACGGGCACATCATTCCCATGGAAGGCTGAACTGGTCCGCGGCGACCCGTCACACGAGCGCGTGAAGGTCGAGTTCAGGATCCGGACCGGATCCTGGGGCGTCTGGCAGTCAGGCTGGCTGGGCAGGACCGATGGTCCGATGTTCGACCGCATGCAGGATGTACCCACGGATGCCCGAGAGATCGAGTACCGGTTCACGGGTTCCGATTCGATGACACCCCTCGCCGCGATGCGCTGTGTCCAGGCACCGAGCGTGGTGCGCGCGAACCTTCGCGTTGCCCCGCCGTCGTACCTGAAGGGCCGTGGTTCGACGATGCTCGATCTTCTTCCCGGCGGGGCACCAGCCGTTCGTTTCCATGAGTGCGTCGAAGGCAGCGCGGTCGAACTCGAATTGGCCTTCTCGCGGCCGGTCCAGGCACCCGACACCACGGATGGGGCCCCTTCCGTTGCGTCGGCACTGGGAGTCACGGCACCCTGTGACGGGTGCTCGATCACCGCCACACCATCATCATGGACGGCGTCGTTGAACCTTGTCGAGGATCTCGCCATCTCCATCGTCGCCAGCGATGATGATGGTGTATCGATGATCGAGCCATTCACCATCAGGTTGGTGGCGCTGCGTGACCAGGTACCGATCGCCCGGTTGCTCCAACCAGCCACCGATCAGACCGTGTTGCCGACTGCCAAGGTCCCCACCGCAGCTCGCGCCGAAGACGACTTCGGCCTGATGCGTTCAGCGATTGCAGCGCAACGCATCGCCGGCACGGCCAGCGCCACCGAGCGAGTGTTGGTCGAGAGTGCCAACAGATCGATGGCACAGGATCTGACGGCGATCATCGATCTTGCAGAGCTCGAGGCCGCTCCCGGCGATGTGGTCCTGGTGAGTGCGCTTGCCGAGGACGCCTACGAGCGCGATGGCAAGCGGCGCGAGGCCTCGCGCAGCACCCCACGACGCCTGCGCGTGATCTCAAACAGCGAGTTCAGCGAGGAGATCGCCGCGGCCACGGCATCACTGCGCCAAAGCGTTCTTCGCCTCGAGGAACGACAGGCCGGCGCCAAGGACTCCACGGATCGACAAGCGGTGCAACGCGAGCAGGTCGACATCACATCACGCGCAGCGAGCACCACTCGACAGGCGCGCGCACTCGCTGATCGTGTCCGCATGAACGAGGATCGCGACACGCCGACCTCACGGCTCCTGGACGAAGCCACCAACCTGCTTGACGAAGCCCGGGCCGAAGCGTCAGCGGCCAGCGAAACGGCAACCGCGAGCGATCCATCCGCCTGGCGGACACCGGAACTCGCCGAGAAGCAGGAGGCCACACGGGCCACCCTCGAAGCGGCAGCGCGCCTGCTGGACCGAGACACGAAGTCATGGGAGGCATCACAGTCGCTGGCCCGCGCGGCGGAGGCGATTCGGTCCAGCCGGGGCGAGCGCCAGAGTCTTGGCGAGCATGTTCAAGGCAAGACCCGCGCCGAACTCACGCCAGGCCAACGCACCGCACTCGATCGGATTGCGCAGCGCGACGCGGAAACCGCGCAGGCCTTGCGCGAAGCCACGGAGTCGATCACGGCCCAAGCCCAGGAACTCGAGGAATCGGATCCCGCGCAGGCGGCAGCCATGCGGCAAGCCGCAGAGCGTGCCCAACAGGAAGGTGTCGTCGGCAAGGTTGAACAATCGGGTGAACAGACGCGCGAGAACGCCATACAGCAGGCACAGCGCTCGGCCCAGCAGGCGCTCGACTCGCTCGCTCGCATGCAGGATGACCTTGATGCGGCCCAGCAACTCGAATCCACGGTGCTCAGGCGCATCGCCGAGGAGTTGGCCGATCACCTCAGGCAACTCATCGCGGATGCTGAGGCTTCAATGCAATCGGTCGATGATCTTGACGATGAGGATCCGCTGCCGCCACAGGCCATCAGCGGCGATGTTGATCGCCTGCGCCGCAACACCAGCGCCGCACTCGACGAAGCCATGCGCATGGAGCGCCAGCTTGATGTCGTGATCCGCCTGATCACCCCAGCGATTGGCCACGAGGAACAGGCACTGGTTCGGCTTGCTGCGCTGCAGGAACTCGCTGGTCGCCCGGGAGTGAACCAGTCGATCGAGGCCGCGCAACAGGACCTGCGTCGTGCACTGGAAGCCACGCAAGCTGCCGCCGATGAGGCCAGGCAGAACGAGCAGCGCCAGGCACAACGGCGGCTTGCCGATCAATGCAAGGCACTCGTGGCACGGGAGACAGCCATCGTGCAGAGTGCCACCGAACTCACCGGCCAGGCCGATGCTCGCCGCCGACTCATCGAGGGCCGTCGACTGGCCCTGGCACAGGACGAACTCGCCGAGGGCATCGGTTCCTTGATGGCCGATGAAGCAGTCGCCAAGAGCGAGATCTTCGGAGAGGCACTGTCCCAAGCGGGCGCATCGAGCACACGAGCCTCGGAAGCATTCCGACGGTCCGATGGACTGGCCGATGCAACGGATGCGGCACGCGACACCCTGGATTCGTTGGCGGGGTTGGCCAGCGCGCTTGCCGAGAAATCCATGGAGAAGGATCGCTTCGCCGAAGCCCGGCAGCAAGGCGACCAAGGGAACAACGCGTCAGGCGGCGGCGGTGGTGGTCAGCAAGACGGCATCCTGCCAATCGCCGAACTCAAGTTGCTGCGTGATCTCCAGGCCAAGCTCGGTCGGCGCACGGCAAGCGCACTGTCGGATGGTGGCGATCGCTCGCGCCTTCCCGCCATACGACAGGCCCAAGAGCGGCTTGAGTCCATGGCCGGCCGGTTGCGCGAAGCGGTCATGCGCGCCGAGGGAATGACCCCGCGCATCACGCCGGCCGAGCCCGGTGCCCAGGAACCGGAGGCCACACCGTGAACACGGCATCGACTGCGGTCGTGAAGCATGGCATGATGACCATCATGCGTCACAGCCTGGGCCTGATGCTGGTCACGGCAACCGTGGTTGCGCAGGATGCACCACCAGTGACCGGCGAAGGGCCTCGCACCAAGACGCTCGATGAGCTCTTGGGCATCGAGGGTGATGGCGACGGTTCGAGGGCCGCACAGGACGATGCCCGAGCACGGCTTGATCGCGACCTCGGCGAGCAGAAGCTGGCCGACACCTTCGAGCGCGCGATCGAGGGCATGCGGCGCTCGACGGAGTTGCTCGATCGATCGGCTGCTGCGGCCGATGTTGCGCGGACCCAGGAGGAGATCCTGTCCCGGCTCGATGCAATCATCGACGAGGCGTCTCGCCGACAACAACAGCAGCAGTCCAGTTCATCATCGAGCTCATCCTCATCAAGCGCCGGCCGGCCGGGCCAACAGGGCAGGTCGGGCCAACTGTCGAGCGAAAGTGAGCAGCAGCGCCGCGCCAACGCACGCAACAATCGCCCGGAACGCACTGGCAAGGGTCGGCAGGGCGCAGAATCCGGTGAACAGCAGACCGAGGACGCTGCCATGGAGGATTCACTCGATCCGGGTGACTTCCTCGCTGGTGAAGCCGAGTGGGGATCGCTTCCTCCGCGGGTACGCGAGCAGATGCGCCAGGGCATGCGTGAGCGCATGAGCAGTGTCTACCGCACCTGGACCGAGCGTTACTACGAGCGTGTGGCCAAGGAATCAAAGCCATGATGTCGATCCTGTTCTCATTGGCGGTGCTCGCCCAGACACCCGTCAACGACGATGCGGGTGCCGAGAACCGGCCCATGGAGGGCGAGACCACGCCTGCCTGGCGTGCAAGCGTCGATCGTGGCCTGCGTGGGCTTGCTGGCCTGCAGAACGATGATGGGTCGTTCGGCCGCGGTCGTTTCGGTCGCCACAGCGGGATCACCAGCCTGTGTGCCTTGGCCCTGATGGCCGATGGTCATCTTCCGGGTCGCGGCGAGTATGGCGATCAGGTGGCGAAAGCGTTGGAGTTCGTCCTGAGCAACGTGACCGAGAGCGGGCTGCTTTCGGCGGAAGCGACCGCGGGTCCGATGTACGGCCACGGCTTCAGCACGCTCTTCCTGGGCGAGATCTATGGCATGAATCCGCAGGACACGCGGGTGCGCGACACGCTCGTTCGTGCGGTGCAGCTCATCGTGGCGAGCCAGAACGCGGAGGGTGGTTGGCGCTACTACCCCGTACCCAACGATGCCGATGTGAGCGTGACGATCTGCCAGGTGATGGCGCTTCGCAGCGCACGCAATGCCGGGATCAAGGTGCCGCGCGAGACGATTGATGCCGCAACCAATTACATCCTGCGTTGCCAGAATGATGATGGCGGCTTCCGGTACATGAGCGCGATCGGGCAAAGCGCGTGGCCACGCAGCGCGGCGGGCGTGGCGAGCCTGTTCTATGCCGGTGTCTACGAGGGCGATGCCATCACGCGCGGCCTGTCGTACATCAGGTTGAATGACGGTACCGACGCAGGCGGGCCGATGGGTACGCCCCACTTCCACTACGGCGCGTACTACACGGCACAGACGATGTACCTGGCTGGTGGCTCGTGGTGGCGCGGCTGGTGGCCGCAGGCGCGTGATGGATTCATGGCCACACAGGAGCGCGATGGCCTGTGGGTCGATCACCAGAATGGACCCGCCTATGCGACGGCGATGTCGCTGATCGTCATGCAGATGCCCAACCGATACCTGCCGATCTTCCAGCGATGATGCGGTGCACCACCAGGTTCGTGCTGGTGTGTTTGGCGGCATCAGCCGTTGGCGCGAGCAACCATGCCACCGGGCCTGATGATGTGGCCGACCCACTGCTGGGGACCACCATCATGCTGCGTCAGGATGGGTCGATCGTCCGTCTCTCCGAGAGTGTGGCCCTGTCGGTGCCATGGACCGGCACGGCGTCAGGCGTCTCGATCGGCAACGAGCGGGGTTGTGCGCTGGCTTGGCCCCTGGCCCTGGCTCCACGCGCCATCGGCCAGGCGTTGTGGCTTGCTGATGGGCAATGCCTGCTTGGTGCCTGCGATCTCGTCGAGGCGACGAAGCCGGGCACGATCCGATGGCGGTCCTCCTCGCCGCTCATGACGATTCCGCTGTCTGCGGTTCGGGCATGGACAGCCGCGGGAGTGGATGTACCAACCGACACCATCGATGCAGACCGCATCACACTGCGCAATGACGACACGGTCGATGGACTGGTGACGGACCTTGGATCGACGGTGACGATCGATGTCGATGGCGTGAAGAGAACCATCGATGTCGAGTTGATCGCGAGCATCCAGTTCGTGCAGGCGGCCGATGCGCCCGCGACAAGGGATCGCCTGCGGGTCTGGGTCGACGACGGTTCAATCATCGACGCCGAATCGATCGAGCGCGAAGGAACACTGCTCCGACTGAGTGTGCCGGTGCCGGCCGGCGAGAAGATGTCCACGCTCCGCTTGCGCATCGACCAGGTGTTGGGCCTGGCGACACCCGCGCTGTCGCGAGATGGACTCGTGCTGCGCAACCTTGGTGTGTCGCCGGCATCGACCACGGGCTCACCACCGCCAGGATCACCAGCATGGTCTTCATTGCCGGGCATCATTCCGAGCGTTGAACTCACGGGTCCGGGACGACTCGGTTGGATGCAAGCCGTGTTGCGTGGACCGGGATCGTGGTCCTTGCCGATCGTCACGGATGGTGTGCTGGTGAGTCGGGTCCTGGTCCCCGACCGTGCCCGACCGGTGGCCGATCACGCGCTGGTGGTCCGGCAGGCCGGGGTCGAGCTCGCCAGGATCGAAGCGCGCTCGGAGACCCGCTCGATGCGGGTGGCAGTCAAGCCCGGAACGGTCGAACTTGATCTTGTTCCCGGAAAGCCAGGGCCCGTGGGGTGCGTGATGGAGCTTGCCGACCTCGTCTTCATCAGGGCCGC